>Ga0247805_1000745_pt1 | contig 16355 bp, 14 predicted proteins | sample UWRJL044104R1_FD_180930 | JGI IMG/M metagenome (GOLD analysis project Ga0247805, IMG submission 180930) | Plant litter microbial communities from Arlington Agricultural Research Station in Wisconsin, United States - UWRJ-L044-104R-1 | ecosystem: Environmental > Terrestrial > Plant litter >... | reverse complement strand
AGGCAACAACCACTTAGATATAGAACGAAAATAATGGTAAGGTATTTTATGAACGTAGTAAATAATAGCAAAACCACAGCCAATATGTGCCAAATGTTTCAACAAATACCCTAAAGTATTTCCTGTTCCATGACCCAAATAAGCCAAATTACTACTGGCACTAAAAACAGGCATAAAGGAAAACAAGGCCAATAAGGCCACAAATGACCAAATACCTTTATCTCCTTTTAATCTGCTAATTAGTTGTTTCATTTTTTTATTAAGTTATGAGATTTTGTTGTGAGTTGTCTGTTATGAATTATGAGATTTTAAACACATACACTTCTAACTTCCCGCTCCTAACTTCAAACTTTCTTTTACAAATTATGCACTGCATCTTTAAATTGGCGTCCTCTGTCTTCATAGTTTTCGAACAAATCAAAACTCGCGCAAGCTGGTGACAATAGAACAGTATCTCCTTTTTCAGTTAAACGTTGTGCCATAATAACGGCTTCACGCATACTTTGAACCTCTATCATCATATCAACTACATTTCCAAAAGCATCGATAATCTTTTTATTATCTACTCCAAGACAAATAACAGCTTTTACTTTCTCTCGAACTAAAGCCATCAATTCATTATAATCATTTCCTTTATCAACACCACCTACAATCCAAACCGTTGGCGTATTCATACTATCTAATGCAAAAAAAGTAGCATTTACATTCGTTGCTTTCGAATCGTTGATGTATTGTACATTTTGGATTTTCAATACTTTCTCAAGACGGTGTTCTACACCTTGAAAATTTGATAGACTTTCGCGAATTGTTGCTTTTCTAATTTGCATCAATTTAGCTACAGAAGTTGCTGCCATTGCATTTTTTAAATTATGTTTTCCTTCCAAGGCAATTGATTCTGTTTCCATTTTAAATTCCTCTTGATTGATTATTGCTTCCATTGTGTTGTTTTTTATAAAGGCTCCTTCTTCAAATGTTTTTGTCAATGAAAAAGGAATTAATTTTGCTCTTGTTTTGTTCTTTTGTAACCATTCTGAAATTGCTTCATCATCTGCATCATAAATGAGATAATCCTCTTCAGTTTGATTCATTGTTATTCTAAATTTCGAATCAATATAATTCTCATATTTATAATCGTATCGATCTAAATGATCTGGACTAATATTGGTTATAATGGCTATGTGCGGCTTATAATTTATAATTCCATCCAACTGAAAGCTACTCAATTCCAGCACATAACTATCGTACTTATCTTCGGCAACTTGCTCGGCAAAACTTTTTCCAATATTTCCTGCCAAACCTACATTTAATCCTGCCGATTGAAGTAAATGATAAGTCAACATTGTCGTAGTGGTCTTCCCGTTACTTCCTGTTATTCCTATTGTAATGGCTTTCGTAAAAGGAGCTGCAAATTCTATTTCAGAAATTACCGGAATTCCTTTTTCGACTAGTTTTTTTACTATCGGCGCTTTCTCTGGAATCCCTGGGCTTTTCATCACCACATCAGCATTTAAGACTAAGGATTCTGTGTGTTTCTCATCCTCCCAATCGATACCGTTTTTTATAAGAACTTCTTTGTAACTTTCTTTTATTTTTCCAAAATCAGATACAAAAACATCATATCCTTTTTCTTTTCCTAAAATGGCTGTTCCTACTCCGCTTTCTCCTCCACCTAAAACTACTAATCTCATACTATCTTAATTTTAAGGTAACAATAGAAAGTATCGCTAACATGATGGCCACAATCCAAAATCGGGTAACAATCTTACTTTCGTGATAGCCTTTCTTTTGATAATGGTGATGTAATGGCGACATCAGGAAAATTCTTCGGCCTTCGCCAAAACGTTTCTTAGTATATTTAAAATAAGCTACTTGCAAAACCACTGAGAAATTTTCGACCAGAAAAATTCCGCACAATAAAGGAATCAATAATTCTTTTCGAACGGCAATTGCTAAAACTGCTATAATTCCTCCAATAGTTAAACTTCCTGTATCTCCCATAAATACCGATGCGGGATACGAGTTATACCATAAAAACCCAATGAGTGATCCCACAAAAGCGGCAATAAAAACCGTCATTTCTCCTGAATTAGGGATATACATTATGTTGAGATAATTAGAAAAAATGATGTTTCCCGAAACGAAAGTAAAAATGGCTAATGCCAGTACTGAAATAGCCGAAGTTCCTGCGGCGAGTCCATCAATTCCATCAGTTAAATTAGCGCCGTTTGAAACTGCTGTAATAATGAAAATTACAACTGGAATAAAGATAATCCAAGCCCATTTTTCATATCCTTCTCCAGTCCAAGACAACAATTCAGCATAATCAAACTCATTATTTTTAAAGAACGGAATTGTAGTTGCAGTCGATTTTTCTTCAATAGGAGCTGGCGAAATAACCGTTTCTGTTGTTATTTTAAAAACATCTATTTTTCCCGTATCAGTTCTAACCGTAACCTGTGGATTGAAATACAACACACTTCCCACGATTAATCCTAATCCTACCTGACCAAAAACTTTAAAAATTCCTTTTAATCCTTCTTTATCTTTTTTGAAAATTTTAATGTAATCATCAACAAAACCAATAGTTCCCATCCATAAAGTAGTTACAATAAGCAAAACGATATAGATATTGTGCAATTTGGCAAACAAAAAAACAGGAATCAAAGTTGCAAAAATGATAATCAAACCACCCATAGTAGGCGTACCTGCTTTTTCATTTTGACCAGCCAATCCTAGCTCACGAACCGTTTCTCCAACTTGCTGCCTTTGTAAAAAACTAATGACTCTTTTTCCGTAAATTGTAGACAACAACAACGAAAGAATAAAGGCCAATGCCGATCTAAAAGTGATGTATTGAAAAACTCCTGTTCCAGAAAGATTCAATACTTTGTTGAAATAATCAAATAAATAATACAGCATATTTTTACTATTTATGAAGTTGGTCTAAAATTTCTTTTACAATTTTCATATCATCAAAATCAGTACGAATACCTTTGATTTCCTGATACGTTTCATGTCCTTTTCCTGCAATTAAAATGATATCATTAGGCTGAGCCAATTGACAAGCAATTTTTATAGCTTGTTTTCTATCTGTAACTGCAAAAACTTTTTTATGATTTTGTGGTGGCACTCCTGCTTCCATTTCGCTAATGATAACATCAGGATCTTCATCTCTAGGATTGTCTGATGTTAAAATGGTTTTATTACTCAAATCAGATGCAATTCCGGCCATAATTGGTCGTTTTGCCTTATCTCTATTTCCACCGCAACCTACAATTGTAATTAATTGCTCGTTTTTAGTTCGAACTTCATTGATGGTTTTTAATACATTTTCTAAAGCATCTGGAGTATGCGCATAATCAACTATTGCAGTAACATTCGAATCAGAAACAATGTATTGGAATCTCCCAGAAACACTTTCTAATTCAGATAATAAACGAAGCGTTTCTAAAGAATCCATCCCTAACTCGATAGCGGTTCCGTAAATAGCCAATAAATTATAAGCATTAAAAACGCCTATCAATTTTACCCAAACTTCATTGCCTTCAATTTTCAACAATAAACCTGACAATAAATTCTCTAAAATTTGCGCTTTGTAATCTGCATAGGATTTTAGTGCGTACGTTCTTTTTTGGGCTACTGTATTTTGCAACATCACCGCACCATTCTTATCGTCAATGTTAGAAATAGCAAAGGCAGTTTTTGGCAAATTGTCAAAAAATGATTTTTTAACATCTCTATATTCCGCAAAAGTGGGATGGTAATCTAAATGATCGTGTGATAAATTAGTAAAAACACCACCTCTAAAATGCAAGGCTTCAGTACGTTTTTGATGAATTCCATGCGAACTCACTTCCATAAAACAGTACTCTACTCCTGCACCAATCATTTCACTTAAAAAATGATTAATTGTAATCGAATCAGGTGTTGTATGAGTTGCTTTATATTCTACATCATCAACCAATATTTTTACAGTAGAAAGCAAACCTACTTTGAATCCTGCTTTTTTAAATAATTGGTATAATAAAGAAGCAATTGTAGTTTTTCCGTTAGTTCCTGTAATTCCAACTAATTTTAATTTTTCAGAAGGATTTCCAAAATAATTAGCCGTCATAAAAGCAAGCGCTTTGTTAGTATCATTTACTTGTATGTAGGTAACTTCATTAACAAACTGCTCAGGAAAAGTATCGCAAATTATGGCTTTAGCGCCTAAATCGATGGCTTTTTGAATATAGTCATGCCCGTCTGAAATCGAACCACGAATGGCAACAAACACATCATTAGCTTCGATTTTTCTAGAATCGAAATCCAATTTACCAATAGCAATGTCAGTCGAACCATGAACGGCTTCGATTGCTACTCTATATAATATGTCTTTTAATTTAATCACAATAATTCTAATGTTATAGTTGTGTTTTTTATAATATTTTGTCCAGCTTGCAGCGATTGATTTTTCACTTTTCCAATGCCTTTTATTCTAACATTCATTCCTAAATTCTCTAACAAAGCAATGGCATCCATTCCTGGCATTCCCTTAACATCAGGAATCAATTGTTGCGACTTTTGAAGTTTTGCAAAATATTCGTTATAATCTTTCTCTTGCTTCGGAATCTTTTTATCTAGTTTTTTGATTTCGTTTGTCGAAGGGACTTCGGTAAAAATCTTTTGTGCAATTCTTTTAAAAACTGGCCCTGCAACACCGGCTCCGTAAAAATCCCCTTTTGCCGTACTTGGTTTATGAACCACTACAATACAAGAATATTTAGGATGATCCGCTGGAAAATAACCCACAAAAGAAGAAGCATAGTGCATTGGAGTACCATCTCTTTTTCCATAGTTTACCTGAGCCGTTCCTGTCTTCCCAGCCATCGAAAAATCTTTCGAATATAATTTAGAAGCTGTTCCTTTTTGAACCACATTTTTCAAAACCGCTTTTAGTTTTAAAAGTGTTGCCTGAGAACAAACCTTTGGATTAATCACTTCTGGTTCCATTTTTTTAATGGTCTTATTCCACTCTTTAATTTCAGAAACAAATTGTGGTTTTACCATCACTCCATTATTGGCAACAGCATTATAAAAGGCTAAGGTTTGCATTGGCGTAACCGAAACTCCATATCCAAAAGCCATCCATGGCAATGAAATATTAGACCAGTTTTTATCTGTAGGTTGCGGAATAAATGGTCGTCCTTCTCCTTTAAAATCCATATTCAACCTTTTGTTGAAACCATAAGAATTAACACGATTCACAAACTTAGACGGGTTGTTTTTATAATTCTCATACACCGCTTGAACTAAAACCGTGTTTGACGATAATTCGAAACCTCGGGCTAAAGAAATTTTCCCATAACCACCTTGATGCGAATCTCTAACCGACTTACCTGAATATTTTATTATCCCACCATGTGTATCATAAACAGTACTGGTATCGGCTACTTTGTCTTCTAAAATGGTCATTAAATCAACCAATTTAAAAGTAGAACCTGGCTCGTGCGATTCGGCTACTGCGTAATTAGTTGTTTCATAATAGGTTCCATCACTAGCTCTTCCTAAATTAGAAATTGCTTTTACCTGGCCTGTGTGGGTTTCCATTACCACCACACAACCGTGATCGGCTTCATAATCTTGTAATTGTTTCAATAAAGCGTGATGCGCAATATCCTGGATATAAACATCAATTGTCGAAATAACATCGTATCCATCCTGAGGATCCACTTCGTTTATATCACGAATGGGTTTCCACTGCCCTTTAGCAATTTTTTGTTTTAGGATTCTACCGTCTTTCCCATTCAAATAATCCTTGTAAGCCCATTCGATACCTTTTCCATCCGAATGCCCTTGCTGGTATTTACGTTCGTAACCAATGGTTCTCTCAGCAATTTTTCCAATAGGATGTTCGCGCACAGTTTTTTGATCTACTATAATTCCGCCTTTATAAGGACCTAATTCAAATAAAGGAAAACTCTTTATTTTCATATAATCGGTGTAGCTCAAATCTCTGGCAACTAAATAATAACGATTGTTATTTGCTCTGGCTTTTCTCAGTTCATTTTGATAATGCCCCGCTGATTTTCCTAAAATAGTCGCTAATGAATCGGCTAAAGCATTCACATTTTGTTCGAAAGCTTCTTTTTTTGGAGCCAAAGCATCAAAACGAATGATGTATTTTGGGATTGAAGTAGCCAGTAAACTTCCGTCAGAAGAATAAATATTTCCTTTATTAGCAGGAATAACAAAATTTCGAACCGTTCTTTCCTTAGCTAATTCTCTATAATACTCTCCTTCAACCCACTGAATATTGGTCAACTTAACAGCAATTGCAATTGCCATTAAAAAAATAGCAAATGCAACTAGATAAATTCGATACGATATGTGTTTATCATCTACTGCCATAATTTCTTCAGGAAACTTTTATCTTCTACATTTTTCACTTTTATCTTCACTGGGGGCACTGTTGATGGAAAAATTTCTTTTTCTAACATTTTTTCAGAAACCGTAGATTCCATTCGGAGTTTCATCAATTCCGAACGTCTGTCCACAAACTCCGAACGCATTTCTTTTACTTCAGACGTTAATTCGGCTATTTTAAATACTTTTTGCTCGTAACGTTGTGTATTTGCAATCATTACAATAGCCAGAACTATTAAAAAAACAATAAAACGCCAATTCTTTATCGCATCATCATCGATTAAAAATCTTGCTTTTAATAGATTATAAATACTCGTTTTCATGGTTTATCTAAATCTTTTCGGCAATTCTTAACTTGGCACTTCTTGCTCTATTATTAATCTTAATCTCTTCGTTATCCGGAACAATTAATTTTCCAATTGTTTTAAATGGAACTGAAAAATTTCCAAAAAAATCACGTTCTGGTTCTCCTTCAAACATGCCGTTTTTCATAAATCTTTTCACTAAACGATCTTCCAGAGAATGATAAGAAATCACGCTTAATCTTCCTTGTGGATTTAAAATTTCTAATGACTGCTCTAAAAATTCTTTTAAAACATCCATTTCCTGATTTACCTCAATACGAATGGCCTGATAGATTTGGGCTAATATTTTATTTCGAACGCGTTCTGGTAAATATTTCGCCAACACCTCTTTTAATTCATCCGTAGTTTTAATTGGCCGATGCTCTCTCGCTTCTATAATTGTTCTTGATAATGCAGGTGCATTTTTCAACTCACCATAATCATAAAAAACTCTTCTCAAATTAGCATCGTCATATTCATTGACTACCTTATAAGCATTCAGATCATTTTTCTGACTCATTCTCATATCCAATTCGGCATCAAATCGCGTAGAAAACCCTCTTTCTGGCACATCAAATTGATGAGAAGAAACACCTAAATCACCTAAAATCCCATCAACACTTCTTGCTCCATGAAAGCGCAAGAATCTTTTTATATGTCTAAAATTGTCATTAATCAATACAAAACGCTCATCAGGAAGTGCATTAGCTAATGCGTCTTCATCCTGATCAAAAGCGAATAATTTTCCATTGGGACCTAATCGTCTTAAAATCTCTTTCGAATGACCACCACCACCAAAAGTCACGTCTACATACACTCCATCAGGCTTAATATTTAAACCGTCTACCGTTTCTTTAAGCAAAACTGGATTATGATATTCCATTGTTGTCGTCATTTATATTACCCATTACCTCTTCAGCCAAATCTGCAAAATCAACTCCATCATCTATTGACTGCTCATACAAATCTTTATCCCAAATTTCCACAATATTCACCGCAGATGAAAAAACAACATCCTTAGCAATACTGGCAAAATTCACCAAATCCTTAGGCACTAATAAACGCCCCAAAGCATCAATCTCAACTACCTTAACACCAGCTGTAAACTTGCGAATAAAGTCGTTGTTCTTCTTTACAAATCGATTGAGTTTGTTGATTTTTTGCATCATCAAATTCCACTCTTCCATTGGATACAACTCTAAACAAGGCTGAAACAAAGAACGCTTCAAAACAAATCCGTCTTGAAGAGAGGCAGCCAATTGCTTCTTTAAAGGAGCGGGTAACAAAACCCTTCCTTTAGCATCGACTTTACACTCATATGTTCCCACAATTGTATTCAAAAGAATCGCTTTAAATGATATAGAGCAAAAATATAAAAAATTTTACCACCTTTTACCACTTTCTACCACTTTGTTGATAAGTTTACCCACTTCCCCTGTAAAACCCTTAATTTTTAGACTATCAGAGCATTAGCTGAATTCTAATTTCTTTAACAGGATAGAAATCAATTCTAAAAAACAACAGCCAAGACATTCATTTTTGGGTTATAAAACCCCGCTTAATTCTATAAAAACATTATTACCATTCTGTAATAAATTCTAACAAACTGTTATAAATACAAGCAAATTCTAGAATTTTATCCTCAAAAAAAGTTTTCAAAAATTCATTTTAACTGAATATATACTATATTTGTCGAAATTGAAATTCGCATTCAAACGCATGGAAAAAAACTATAAAAAAGAAGGCAGGTACAGCTATTACGAAGCAGGCGAAGGAACTCCTATTGTCATTTTACATGGACTTATGGGAGGTTTAAGCAACTTTGATGGCGTAGCGCGTTACTTCTCTGACAAAGGATATAAAATCATCATTCCAGATTTACCTATATACACACAAAGCTTACTAAAAACTAACGTAAAAGCCTTTGCTAAATACGTGAAAGACTTTATTACTTTTAAAGGTTTTGACAGAGTTATTCTACTCGGAAATTCATTAGGTGGACATATTGCATTGTATCACACTAAAATGTATCCTGAAAAAGTAGCCGGACTTGTAATAACAGGAAGTTCAGGACTTTACGAAAGCGCTATGGGCGATAGCTATCCCAAAAGAGGTGATTATGAATACATCAAGAAAAAAGCAGAAGATGTATTTTACGACCCAAAAATTGCGACTCCTGAATTAATTGATGAAGTATATGCAACAGTAAACGATCGTATTAAATTAATAAAAACTTTAACCATTGCCAAAAGTGCAATTCGTCACAATATGGCTAAAGATTTACCAAAAATGCATGTTCAAACTTGTATCATTTGGGGAAAAAACGACAAAGTTACGCCTCCAGATGTAGCAATAGAATTCAACAAATTATTACCTAATTCTACCTTATACTGGATTGACCAATGTGGTCACGCCGCTATGATGGAACACCCAGATGAATTCAATAACGTATTAGAGGATTGGCTGACAAAAACTAATTTAAAAGCTCCTTCGGTATAAAACAGCTTTTTTTATATAAAAAACATGAAAATAAACACCGCCGAATTCGTAATTAGCAACTCAGATGTAAGCAAATGTCCAAAAGACTTTTTGCCCGAATATGCTTTTATAGGCAGGTCGAATGTTGGAAAGTCATCATTAATAAATATGCTGACCAACCAAAAAAAATTGGCAAAAACCTCTGGAAGACCAGGAAAGACACAGTTGATTAATCATTTTTTAATTAACAACAACTGGTTTCTTGTCGATTTACCTGGATACGGATATGCAAAAGTTTCAAAGAAAACCAAATCTGTTTTTCAACAATTCATTACTGATTATTTTGAAAAAAGAGAACAGTTGGCCTGTGCTTTTGTATTAATCGATATTCGTCATGATGCACAAGCTATCGATATTGAATTTATGAGCTATATGGGCGAAAGCGAAATTCCTTTTTGCATTATTTTCACCAAAGCAGATAAAATCAGTAAGGTAAAAATTGATTCGCACGTTGCTGCTTACAAAAAACAAATGTTTGCTAACAACTGGGCCGAAATGCCTCCTTATTTTGTAACTTCTTCAACCGAAGGAACAGGAAAAGATGATTTACTAAGCTATATTGATGAAGTAAATCAGGAAATTTTTAAAAACAACAGTGGCGGATTTTAAATTCCAATTTTAAAAATTCCAAATCCCAAATTCCACGTTTTATAAATGGAATTTGGGATTTTGTGTATTGGAGTTTAATCCCGAAACTTCGGGATCATTTTGTTAACTCTAATTTTTCTGCGAAATATTCGCAGAAATCTTTCATTGTTGCTGCCATTTTTTCATCACCTGTAGCACGATGAAAAGTATCCGACATGGCTACCAAAGTCTGGTGAAAGAAAATTTTCATTTCATCAACCGGCATATCCTTTGTCCACAAGTCAATTCGCATGCTTTCTTTTACCTTACTATCCCAAACAGACAACATAATTGCTTTTGATTCTTCTAATTCTATTCCGCCATCTTTTGCAGTCCAATACAATTTTTCCGGAATGCGGTTTTCATCTAATTCTACTAGAAAATTAATTTCTGATTTATTTTTATCTGACATTACTTCTTAGGTTTATATTTTGATTTTTCAAAGATTTCTTTTGCACTAGTATGCAATAATTGCGGCAAAGATACTTCATTATTTTTCATATACGAACGAACAATTTGCCATCCTATCCATGCTCCCACTCTTCCAGGTGACTCATTGTCTATTTCTAAATAAAATTTAGAAAAAGGCGCAGGACTAATAAAACGAGGAATTAATTTAGGATCATCATTATACAACAACTGGTCTTCAATAAAATAACGCCACATATAACCTTCATTTTCCTGACACCAAATTAACTGTTCTGGCGTATATCCTATTTTATCCGCATCATTATAATCAGGCAAAACCACATCTTTGAGATACAATTCTTTTCCAGAATAAATCATTGCAGCTAAGAAACTTTTTTCAGTTGAAAGCGGAATTTGACTTTTAGCAAAACTTTCTACCACATCTGGCAATAATTGTTGTGGTTCAAAATTTTGTTTGATATAATTAGGGAACTGATAAAACTTATGTTCTTTACCCAAATACATTTCGAGCGAAATAATAAGCAAACTATCTGCATAAATCACCTTATTATTATAATCCATTTCGGAAATAATAGTGTAAACCTTTGGTGTTTTTGTTTTTGGGAAATAATTTTTTATTTGCTTAAAAGTAGTTTCCAATTGGCTTTTATACGAATCGAAATTAGAAAACTTCTTTTGAACTTCAGTATACAATTCTCTCCAAAGCGGGTTTTGCATCTTTTCTAACCAAACGGCATCATCATTCCCAGCTGGAAAGAAAAAAGGAAACTCTTTTTTAACTTTTGTCAGGTCTTGTGGCTCTGTTTCGAAGAATATTTTATCAAATCGAACCACCTCTAAATCTACAGGAATTCCCTCTTCAGATTTTTCTGTTTTATTTTTAGTATTGCAGGACAAAAAAAAGAACGATAGAACTAAGAAAATTACACAAGTTTTCATTTTATTTTAATTAAATTTGCACCATTAAATCAGGATAACCAGTATGTTACCAAAATTTTGTGCAAAGATACGTTCCTGATAGCTAAAATATGAACTATTATGTCTAAAAAAAGTACGATAAACGTTGATAAAGTAAACACTCAGATTGTCAACTGGTTAAAGTCTTATGCTGAAAATACTAAAGTTAATGGTTTTGTAGTAGGAATTTCTGGCGGAGTAGATTCGGCGGTTACCTCAACTTTATGTGCTCAAACTGGATCACAGGTTTTATGCGTTGAAATGCCAATACATCAGCACCAAAGCCATGTTAGCCGAGCTAAAGAACATATTGAGCAACTTAAAAAACGTTTTCCTAATGTTAGTAGCGTACATACTGATCTAACTGCGGTATTTGAAAGTTTTAAAAATCAAGTACCAACAGACTTCGACGAAAACAAGCTAAACCTAACACTGGCCAATACTCGCGCAAGATTAAGAATGACTACTTTATACTATTATGCAGGAGTTCACGGACTTTTAGTTGCTGGTACAGGCAATAAAGTAGAAGATTTTGGCGTTGGTTTCTATACTAAATATGGCGATGGCGGAGTTGATTTAAGTCCGATTGCGGATTTAATGAAGTCGGATGTTTTTGCATTAGCTACCTATTTAGAAGTTCCTAATTCAATTTTAGTTGCCCAACCTTCTGATGGTTTATTTGGAGATGAAAAAACAGACGAACAACAATTAGGTGCATCTTACGACGAATTAGAATGGGCGATGCTTGAAGACGAAAACAACAATGATTCAACAAATTATACAGAAAGACAGAAAAAAGTGTTTGAAATTTACAAAAGGCTCAACACAATTAACCAACACAAGATGAATCCAATACCCGTATGTGTAATTAATCGGATTTAATACGATTTTATCCATAATAAATAGTACGATTCCTTTTTTTTACCTAATTTTATATATACAATTCACACAAATACAACCCTAAAAAAAAAAAATCATGATTAAAGTTTGTCTAGCCGATAATTTTCCGGTAGTGCATTTTGGAGTAAAATCGTACTTCAAAGACCATGCAGACATATCAATTACTGCCAATGTTGGTAGTTTTTTGATGATTCGAGATATTCTATTAACTAAGGAAATAGACGTTTTAGTCTTAGACTTAGAATTAGAAGGACTTTCGAGTATTTTTGAAGTAAAATCGCTTTTAAAGAATTTCCCTAAAACTAAAATTATTATTTTTAGTGGGCTTTCAGAACAAATTTATGCTCCAAATGCCATTAAAGCTGGAGTTTCTGGATATGTTCACAAAAAAGAAAAATTAGAGACACTAGGACAATCTATAATCAAAGTTCATCAAGGTAAAATTATCATGAACGAAACGGTTAAGAAAAACCTGGCTTTAATTGCAAAACAAAGTAAAAGCGAACGCTTGTACCGTAAACTTTCTAATCGTGAAGTAGAAGTTTTACGTTACTTAAGTGGAGGAAAGAAAAACCACGAGATTGCTGAAATCTTAGGTTTGAACGAAAAAACCATTAGTACTTATAAATTACGTTTGTTAACAAAACTAAATGTTACCAACTTAGTTGACTTAGTAAACAAAGCTAAAAGTTTAGAGATCGTTTAATTAAAAACGAGACATAACTCTACCGAGTTTTTTTGAAAACGCTCTGGTGAGTTCATTATAATCTCTAATCATCATTAAAGACTCCATATTATCCTGATCAGGAGATATGGAGTTTTTTAATTCATCAATAATTCGACCTACTAAATACCATCTTAAGGTTAAAATAGTTTCAGATACATTTTGACTTATAGTATCCTGTTTGGTTTTTGGAAAAATATTTTGTCCTTCCCAATCATGCATAACTAATCGTTCGTCTTCCATCAAAATATCAGTCACTTCCTGAGCATATTCTGTTGGTAAATGCATCAAATATTGCTCTAGACTAAAGCTATCATTTTGAAGATAATGATTAATCAAATCTGTAAATATTCCTCGAAACAAAGGATTTGCTAATTCAACCTCATCTTCTTGCAAACTCAAATAAACGCGTTGAAAAACTTTATACGATTTTATTTCGCTGACATTTTCAATCTCACCATCTTCATTAGTCCGCATCATGACATCTTCAAATTCCTCGGTTTTATTACCATACAAAAGTAAAATTTCAATTATTTTACGTTCTAGACGGTATAAAACATCTACTTTTTCTCTAGGCTCGCTTGCATATCCTGGCTCTCCTGGATAATCTTCTGGTGGTCCAAATCTAGGATCTTCTGGATCTCCTCCTGAATACCCCGTATTTTTTGGATTTTGGTTTCTATAAACTTCAAAAGGTTTTTGTTCCTGCTTTTGCTTCTTGGCAACTTCAGCAACATCTTTTTGAATGAGCTGAGCTAATGTACTAATAAGTACCTGCTCCGAAATATCCATAATTCGGGAACATTCCTGAATATAAACTTCGCGCTGGATACGATCTGGAATTTTAGAAATACTTTGCACCATATCCCGAATCAAATCGGCTTTCTTTATAGGATCATTCTTTGCTTCATCCATTAACAACGAAGCCTTGAACTGAATAAAATCCTTGGCATTGTTTTCTAAATAAGCTACCAAATCATCATGCGATGTTTTTTTAGCAAAACTATCTGGATCCTCTCCATCAGGAAAAGTACAAACTTTTACATTCATACCTTCTTCCAAAATCAAATCGATTCCCCGAACAGAAGCTCGAAGTCCGGCAGCATCACCATCAAAAAGAACGGTAATATTTTTAGTCAAACGATTAATTAATCGGATTTGGTCCGGAGTTAATGCCGTTCCTGAAGAAGCAACAACATTCTCAATTCCTGCCTGATTAAACTGAATTACATCAGTATAACCTTCAACCAAAAAACAATTGTTTAATTTAGCTATAGATTGTTTGGCTTGAAAAATACCATACAAAACCTTACTCTTATGGTAAATTTCACTTTCAGGTGAATTCAGGTACTTAGCCGCTTTTTTATCATTGGTTAAAATTCGGCCTCCAAAACCTAAAATCCTTCCAGACATACTCTGGATAGGAAACATCACACGCCCTTTAAATCGGTCAAAAGGACGATCTTCTCTAGCAATAGTCAAACCTGTACTTTCCAGAAATTCCAGTTTATAACCCTTCCCTAAAGCTTCTTTAGTCAAAGCATCCCAGGTTTCTGGCGAATATCCTAAACTAAACTTTTTAATTGTTTCGGTAGTAAATCCTCTTTCTTTAAAGTACGAAAGCCCAATAGCTTGTCCTTCTTCGGTATTTAAAAGAGTTTTATTAAAATAATCTTTTGCAAATTCAGAGACCAAATACATACTTTCACGAGTATCTGTATTGGCTTTTTCGGCATCTGTTAGCTCAGTTTCTTCAATTTCGATATTGTACTTTTTAGCCAAATATCGAATAGCTTCAGGATACGTAAAATGTGAATGTTCCATCAGGAAAGCCACAGAATTCCCCCCTTTTCCAGAACTAAAATCTTTCCAGATTCCTTTAGCTGGAGAAACCATAAACGAAGGAGAACGCTCATCAGAGAACGGACTTAATCCTTTAAAATTACTCCCTGCGCGTTTTAAATTAACAAAATCACCAATAACCTCCTCTACACGAGCAGTTTCGAAAACAGTATCTATGGTGGCTTTTGAAATCAATTTTTAAGGTATAAAGTTGGAAAGCATCAAAGATACAAAGTAACAATATCAATGACAATGACAATATCAAAAATCAATACAGCTTTTGAATTTCTTTATTGTAATTACCATTGTTTTTACAAATTAATTAAAATCAAATCGCAATCCTAAAGAAACATTGTTTTGTTTGACTATATTATCTTTAAACAAAGGATTTAAATCGTATTTTAGATACAAGCTAGTTGCCTTGTAACCTACATAAGTACTCAGCCCGTATATGAAATCATTCGTATTAAAATTCCCTTTAGTCACTTCTCTTGAAGCATATTCATCAATATCATATTTAAGAATTTGTTTAGATTTTAGATTAACTCCAAAATAACCACCTAAACCTAATCTAAAACTGTCATGAGATTTAAAATAAGTCTTATCATTTATAACGGTCGGTTTTGTAAAATCAAATTCTAAATGTAAAGGAACAACTAAATTAACATTTCGAAAACGAGAATCTTTCAAATCAACTGGATTAATTACAAGATCAGTCTGATTGCCATTCACTTGAAAATTACGATTATCTGTTGGTCGCAAATTATTATACATTAATGACAAACCGTATTTAGCATGTAATAAATTATCGTTTTTTAATATTCTGGTATTATAAGTCAATCCCCATTCATAGAAACGAGATCTCGCATATTTAAAATCAGAATCTTCAACAGCACCATCAGTAATTAAATTATTAGCTCCAATGGCAAAAACTATCTGGCTTGTTGTTCTTTTTATATGACGTTTCAATTTATCATCATGACCATTATAAACCTTCATTGAAGCAAGATTGATCTCTCTACTGTTATTATTCTTACCGAATGAACCATTATTACTTCCTAAAATTAACGTGCCTCCTCTCTTTTTTGAATTAACTTCTTCACTTACCTTTCCATCTACATTATCCTGAACCAATTGATTTAGTTTTTCTTGCTCAACAGCAACTTTTTTTTCAATATTAGCAGCGTGTTCTTGTGCTTTATTCAATTTAAGCTCAGCTGCTTTTTCTTTAGAAATTTTTCCTTCTTCAATTTCCTTATCTATTGAACTTATTTCCGTTTTTAAAGCATTTTTTTCATCTTCTGTTATTCTTTTAATTTCACTACCAATTGCTTTTGCTCTGGTTTCAAATGACAATGCTTTCTTTACTCCTGTTTCAGGAACTGTATTATCAACAACTTCAAACATTATATCCTTAAACCAAATTTGACCGGTTCTATCTAGCAAAACACCATAAGAAATGGATGTTGCTTCAGCAGGGACAAATAAAACAATTTCATATTTTATCCAATCCGTAGTTCCTTTTATAGGTCTTCTATCCATATTATCAAAAGCAAGCACATTATTGTCGTAATAATTAACCCGCATCC
>Ga0247805_1000744_pt1 | contig 16371 bp, 11 predicted proteins | sample UWRJL044104R1_FD_180930 | JGI IMG/M metagenome (GOLD analysis project Ga0247805, IMG submission 180930) | Plant litter microbial communities from Arlington Agricultural Research Station in Wisconsin, United States - UWRJ-L044-104R-1 | ecosystem: Environmental > Terrestrial > Plant litter >... | reverse complement strand
CCAAAAGGGGAGAGAACGCCCAGGGAATTGAGCTTGCCCTAGTTTCGTACGCTGTAATTTCTGCTGCTCTGTGCACCAGCTGACGGTTGAAAGAGGCTGCCTGTCCAATCTGCTGCGGAAACATAGTTGCTCCGGCAGTATAGGTTTCACCGTGAATTGCATCGATACCATAAATCACAGGGATACCCTTATTCTTCATGGCAGTTTTCTGAATCTGGCTGATAATATCGAACCAGACTGCAGGTGTTCTTGCGCGGTTATTTGAGGTGTTCAGGACAGAACCTAACTTATATTTCAACAATGCTTTTTCCATCGCCTGTTTGTCCAGACTAAACGGTTCAGCACTGGTAAAACGATCATTCCCTTTACCGATTACATCAAGTGTGATCTGTGCCATCTGACCAACCTTTTCTTCCAGGGTCATTTTACCGATCAGGGCTTCAACTTTTGTGCTGGTGTTTTGCTGTGCCTGCAGAGATAAACTACCTCCCAAAAACAGGAGCAGGCAGAAATTAAATTTTTTGTACATGATATTTGTGTGGTGAAATACCAGGAGCTAACCGGGCTCCTGGTTTATTAAATTGCATTATTTGAGATTCGGATTCCGGTCAATCTCTGTTTGAGGTGTCGGGAACAGAAGTTTAGCTGCGGTCACATTATAGTTCAGGTTTTTTCCTGCTCCATCTGTCTGCGCATTCATTACTTCAATTGCACGGCCTGTTCTCAGCAGGTCAAACCAGCGGTGACCTTCAAAAGCCAGTTCAAGCCTGCGTTCTTTTTCAATAGCCAAACGCATTTCAGCCTGATTACCGGCCGAAGTTCCGGCAAGGTTTACTCTTTTTCTGATCTGGTCGACCAGCGTTTTTGCTTGTGCCCAGCCGCCGCCGCTCAATTCATTAACAGCTTCAGCTTTTAGCAGCATGATGTCAGCCAGACGGATCATATAGCTATTGCTTTTATCATCTGCACGATACTTATTGATAAAAGGATAGTTTGCTTTAGTCCAGTAATCATCCGACCAGCCTTCTGTAGCTACATTCCTGAAAACAAGACTTGATTTTTTGCGAATCTCGTCTTTCTCATTGTCATAAGCCCTAACCAGGTCATTTGACGGGGTATTAAATCTTTTCCATCCGCTACCCATAATAACGCCTGGCATCCAGTTGCCGTGCTGGCCACCGTAACCATCATACTGCATTTCCCAGATAGATTCAGAATTGTTTTTATTTGCTTCCAGAAACAGGCCATCAAAGGAAGGGAACAGGCTGTATCCGCCAGCGATAGTCGCGTCGGCGTATTGATTGACCTTTGCCCAATCTTTGGTCTCCATGGTTGCATAAACTTTTGCAAGCAAGGCATTGGCTACATTTTTCGTGAATATGCCTTTATTCACTGCAGTTGTGCTCGTATGTGCCAGTGCAAATTCAAGATCGGAAATGATTTGTTTATAAATATCATCTACCGTTGCTCTTGGAGCCTGCATCTCTGTACTGTTACTTGGTGTTTTTAGTATTAATGGAGCAGCGCCGAACAAGCGTACTAAGTTAAAATACATATAAGCGCGGATTCCGTGAGCTTCACCCAGAATCTGATCTCTCCTTCCATTTGCATCCAAAGCGGGATCCTGAATATTGGGAACATTTTCAAGTACCTCATTACAGTTTTTGATGTCGCTATATAATGCGCCCCAGTCACGGCCGACATTACCATTAGTAGAATTGGCTGTGAACAGGTCTAGTTGGATGTTAGCCTGGTTGTCTCCACCGGCATAAGCATTATCTGAAATCACGTCACCATTGGTCATGAAATCCCAGATATGGTAATCATTATACATGCCGTCATAAACACCGCGTAGTAATTTCTCGGCACCAGCAGCATCAACAAATGCTTTGTCACCTGTAACCTGGTTAAAAGGAGTTTTATCCAGAAAATCTTTTTTACAGCCAGATTGAACTGAAAGGACAAAAGCCCCGGCTGCGATCAGCGTATATATTCTATATCTCATCTTTAACAAAAATTAAAATCCAACATTAATACCAAACAGAAAACTTCTAGCCTGCGGATAAGTACCGTAATCCACACCCATGTCAGGACCATTCGCACCATAACGGTTAACCTCAGGATCCAGACCTGTATATTTAGTGAAAGTCAGTATATTATAACCAGTAGCGAATACCATCAGCTTATCCATTTTCCATTTACCCAGTGTGGTTGCGCCGAAGTTGTAAGAAAACGTCGCAGTTTTCAGACGCAGGTAAGAGCCATTCTCAACAAATCTGCTGGAAGTCAATGAATTCTGAGAAGACTGTTTCAATGCACGTGGCACATCTGTAATCTGGCCGGGTGTAGTCCACCTGTTCAATACAACCGCACTTTGATTTTTTGCATCATACATACCTTCTGTTTCAATACGGGATGCGTTGAATATCTTGTTTCCCTGTACACCCTGGAAGAAAACAGACAATCCCCAGTTACCTAAAGTCAGGTTATTATTAACACCATAGTTGAATTTAGCTTGTGCAGAACCCAGGAACGTCCGGTCATTGGCATCGATTTTACCGTCGTTATTCAGGTCGGTATAAACTGCATTACCATTGTTAGGGTTAACACCTTCGAATACGTAACCGTAGAAACTACCCAATGGACGGCCAGTCTCTACACGTACAGCAGCGTCACGTTCATATAAACCACCGAAATTTAATGATTTCGTCGTTTCACCAAGGCTGGTAACTTTATTTCTATTAAAGGAAATATTCAGATCAGTAGACCAGGTAAAGTTAGGGCGTTGAAAGTTCTTTGTTGATAAAGCGAACTCCAAACCTTTGTTCTCCATTGAGCCAACATTCTGCGCTTGCGTACCCAAAGCCGTAGACGGCGGAAGCTGCACATTAATTAACAGGTCATTTGTTTTTTTGATATAAGCGTCTGCAGTAAATGTCACACGGTTATTAAACATTGTTAAATCCAGACCAATATTGGTTTGTGTTGTTTTTTCCCAGGTCAGATATTCATTAGCAGGCTGAGAAAGCGTGTATGAATTCTGTGCAGTGATCTGATAAAGTTTCATGTAAGCATAATCTCCGATACCTTCATCATTACCAACTTTACCCCAGCTACCACGGATTTTCAGGTCGTTGATAGTTTCGCTGTCTTTCAGGAAGTTCTCTCCGGAAATTCTCCATCCAGCAGAAAAGGAAGGGAAATAACCAAAACGCTGGTCTTTGGCAAAACGGGAAGAGCCGTCTGCACGGAAATTAGAACTGAAGAGATATTTACTGTCATAAGCATAAGTGAATCGACCGAGGTAAGAGCGTTTTGACCATTGCGAACGTTGTGGGACGGTCAATGCTACTGAAGGTGCAATATTATTGCCCTGCGTGTCGATAAATCTTGATTCTGAATAGTTGTCGTAGTTGTAATCAGACGACTGGATCGTATAACCAGCTATTGCGCCAAAGACATTTTTACCTACAGTTTTATTGTAATTCAGAATATTTTCATTTAGCCATACATTGTCCTTAGTACGGTTATTGTTATAAATACCACGCTCTGTACGGCCGTAAACAGTTTTATACGGGTCCAGGTAATAGTTATAGAATGCTTGTTTGAGATTAGTGCTGATAGTCGATTTGAAAGACAGATCTTTCGTAATATTGACTTCTCCACCGAAAGCACCGATAAATCTGAACTCTCTGTTTTGATTTCTGGAGCCGAAAGCACTTCCTATAGGATGCTCATATCCACCTGGTACCGGTGTATAGCTGCCATTCGGCTCATAAATACCGATTGTTGGCGGAGCTGTTAATGCACCTAAAATTACACCACCTCTGGCTATCCCAGCATTATCCGGGACATCTACAGATTTATTGAAGGTAAGTGCAGCGTTACCTATTAATTTAAACCAGCTGGTTAGTTTCTGAGTGCCTGAAAAGTTCATGGTATAACGATCCAGTTTGGCCGGTGCAACGACACCTTTATCCTGTTGATAGCCAGAAGAAAAATAGTATTCGCCACCTTTAACACCACCTGCCAGGGAAACCTGATAGCTGTTTTGAGTGCCGGTACCGAAAGTTTCTTTTTGCCAGTCCGTATTTGCATTGCCATACTCATAACCTAACTCATTCATCAAATTGATGTACTGATCACGGTTTAATACATCATAACTTTTCCAGAAATTAGAAAAACCGGTAAAGGCATTGAAACCTACTCTTAATTTGCCTTGTTTTCCTTTTTTCGTTGTAATCAGCACGACACCATTTGCACCGCTGGAACCATAAATGGCAGCAGCCGATGCATCTTTCAAGATGGTCATGGACTCGATGTCGTTTGGATTGATAAAGCTTGCGTCTCTGGAAGTGACTCCGTCAATTACATACAGCGGACTATTAGATGCCGTGATGGAAGTATTACCACGAATACTTACTGTAATTCCTGCCCCTGGTTTACCAGACTGAGAAGTTACCTGAACACCGGCAGCTTTACCCTGTAAAGCCTGCATTGGATTGGTGATCGGCTGGTTTTCGATATCTTTTGAAGAGATCGAAACTACAGCAGTTGTTAAATCTTTTTTAGTCTGTGTTCCATAACCGACAACGATAATTTCATTGAGTTGCTGATTGTCGTCGCTCAGGTTAACGCTGATCGTTGTTCTGTTATTTACAGGCTGTTCAATAGCAGTGTACCCAATGGATGTGAATGTTAAGGTAGAAGCTGCAGGAGCGGTTAAGGTATAAGCGCCGTTTGCATCAGTCACCACACCCTGACTGCCGCCTTTGACTTTTACAGAAACTCCAGGTAGCGGAAGTCCCTGCTGATCTTTCACCTGGCCTTTAATCTGAACATCCTGAGCCATTGCTACAGTGATGCTGAATAAAAGACAAGTAATAATTAGAGTAATTTTTCTTCTCATAATCGTTCTTTGTTTAAAAATTATTTGGTGCATAAAGTTAAGATCAATATTAGGTTAATTCAAGTGTTTGATGAAATAAAAGTGATATAAGTCACTGATATATAAGTATATACACTGTAAATGATACGCTTCGATACCGTAAGGTGTTTTGGAGTTTATCGCTGATTTACAGCGCTTAGACTTATTCTGAAAGTGAGAACGGCTGCTGGAATGATACGGTTCCATACCGTTAAAAAAAAATGCATATAAATCCCTGTAGACCTCCGTTCTGAAAGGAATTTTGGCTCTAATTGATTGAAAATGGTGAAAAACAGGGGCGGGATAACGCTGGTTTATTCTAAAACGAGCTTGCTCCAGCCATTTTTATTGGCCTTTTTAAGAATCGCTTTGCGCTCCTCCATGAGTAGTTTTATTTTAGAACCGTAGGTCCAGCAGGTACTTTGGCGGATATTCAGAATCTCTGCCAGCTTATGCGAGGATATTTTACCTTTAGTAGTATAGATCAGAAAGATCATGTAAAAGGCTTTGTTTATAGGGATACGTGTATTCTGGAAGACGGTATTTGTCGTAACCGATTCTTCATAGCCACATTTACTGCAACGACGGCTATAAGGAATATGCCCTGGATAAAAATGATTGCTTTTACATTTTCTGCAGGTATAGCCGTCATTCCATTTTAGTTCGGAAAGGAAGAGAAAACAACTGTCCTTATCTGGGTAAATCCGGCTGAACTCTTCAAAATCAACATCTGCAGACATCACCCGGTCTCGGGTTACCTTTTCTACATTCGTCTGCAGCTCCTGGTTGTCTTGCTCAAGTAAGACATTCATCCGGATAATCTCTTCTGCCTGTTGTTGCAGACGGTCATTTGCTTCCTGCAGTTCAGAGTTTTTCGCTTCAATGATCAGGGATTTGTGGAATACTTCCTTCGTTCGTTCTTCGACTTTAGCTTCTAGCTGGTGGTTCAACTGATCTTTGAGTTTGCCGTGTTCAGCCATCTGACGAATCATCTGACGCTGTGCATTTTCCTTTTTGGCCTTGAGAATCCGGACCTTGTCACCGATAGCGAATGATAGGAATACCATTTCCAGAATAAAACAGATACTGAGACTATAATAGGCGACCACACCGAAGTTCAGCCATGAATAGCCCAGCATAATAAAAAACTTCAGGATAAATCCCATGAAGAGAAAGCTATAGCCTAATACAAAGAAGCGCGCAGGTTTGTAACCTTTGAGCATAATATGAATTCCGGTATAAAAGGCGACAGAAAGCGGAATGAACTCTATGAATTTATAGGTTAGCAGATCCTGGTCTATAAACATGGCATAGATAAACAGCGCAGTACGGATCCCGATGATCCAGACGATTAGTTTATTCAGGTTCGGCGCCTTCGCCCTGACAAATAAGAGCTCCCTTGTAAATAGTAAGGCAAATATACTTGTCGAATATAGGGCAAAAGCATAAGCATTCTGGTTCCATACCGGAGAATTTCCCCATAAATACTGATAAGCGATTCCGTCGGAACTCATCTCAAACAGTCCGACGCTCAGATTATAGAGTACATAATAAAGGTATTGCCGCTGACGTATGGCAATGAACATGACCAGATTGTAAAAACTGAAAACTAAAATCATGCCGTAGAAAACCCCAAAATAGAAGTATTCATCCAGTGCATAGGAGATGAACCAGTCGACGCTGCGCAGTACAATAATTACATCTGCAATCTGTGCCGACTTAAAACGAAAGTAATAATCCTGAGTCAGGTCATTCTCGTGGTCAATATAAAGGGCAAAGTTCTTATGATGCAGTTCGCGCTGCCGAAATGGGTAGGCATCTCCGAGTGTATGTATGGTATAGCTCCCGTCTTTTTGAGGGAGATAAGCAGTAACATGGTCAATAGTTTGGTCAAAAAACTCCAGCATAAATCTCTTTTCTGCTGTGGACTTATGTTTAATACGGATTCGGTACCAGTAAGTGGATTTATTGTTCAGTGTCTGCGGAGTGGAAGTTTTGCTTGGAACGAAACGATTCCTGAAGGCATCACTGCTAACTTGTTCAAAAGTGAGTTTATTCTGAGGATCCTGCAGACATTCTATTTCAGCGTGATTGAAAATATGTTGATCCACCTGATCTGATATAGCTACAGTTTGCTGGGCTTGGACTGTTACTGTTGAAAAAAGCAAGCCCGTAAGGAGTAAACCAGAGAATAGAAACAGTATAAATCGCTTGTGCATAGCTTACAGAAACCAGTATAAAAACTATCTGCTAAGGTATGATTTTTTACGCAAAAGGAATAAGATGGACGCCGTTGCAAATGTCAGCAGATGCACTATATTTGCATCTACCCATTATAAATACAGGATATGCTGATAGATACCATCATCTGGAACCCCGGAGATTCATTGATAGACCTTGGTTTTTTTGCTTTAAGATACTATTCGCTTTGTTTCCTGCTTGCGTTTGTAGCGAGTTACATAGTTGTGAAGAAACAGTTCGTCAAACACCATCTGCCCGTTGAGCTGATGGACTCGCTAACTATCTATGTTGTATTGGGTACATTAATTGGGGCGCGGCTCGGGCATTGCCTTTTCTATGATTTTGCATATTATGCTAAACATCCGCTGGAGATTATCCTTCCGTTTACTTTTACACCAGAGTTTAAAATAACTGGTTTTCAGGGGCTTGCCAGTCATGGTGGAGGGCTGGGAATTATGTTCAGTCTATATTTGTTTAGCAGGAAGTTTAAGCTCAACCTTTGGTTTCTGCTAGATCAGATTGCACTTGTAGTACCCCTGGCGGGTATGTTCATTAGATTGGGAAATCTGATGAACTCTGAAATTATTGGAAAACCGACTGGAGAAAGCTGGGGTTTTGTTTTTCTGCAGGTGGATAAGATTCCACGTCATCCGGCGCAACTCTATGAAGCTGTTGCTTACCTATTGATCTTTATTTTTGTGTATCAGGTGATGAAAAGGTATCCAAAAGCCTCGGGTTATACCTTTGGTTTGGTGATCTTTTTGATTTTCTGTTTCCGGATGGGTATTGAGTTTATAAAAGAAGATCAAAGTGCCTTCGAAGCTGGCATGCTCTTGAACATGGGGCAAATTTTAAGCATACCTTTTATTCTGTGTGGATTGACTATCATGTATCTTAAAAGGGGCAAACCGGAGGCTCCGGAAAAAGCAGCGTTTATACGCTAGCCTGTGCAGTCTGCATTTTGGCTTTCCCAGCAAAGCGGAATGAAAGCCAGATGCATAAAGCGAAACCACTTAAAGCCATTAATGAACCGACATACTCCGGGGAAGTATAACCGTATCCGGCTGCGATAGGAATTCCGCCAAGAAATGCACCCAGAGCATTTCCAGTATTCGCGCTTGCCTGCATAGCTGAAGAAGCCAGCATTTCTGCACCTTTCGCTGCTCCGATCATAAGCATTTGCATTGGTGCTATCACTGCAAATGCCAAAGCTCCGGTAATAAAAGTAAGCAGTAAAGCCATTGCTTTAAACTGGCTCAGTTCTGCTACGAGAACTAATGTGAAAACCATGGCAAGTAATAGGAAAGCTGTAGTTTTTAAGGGTGAGAATTTGTCTGCAAGTCTTCCGCCAATAAAGTTTCCGACTGCCATACCCAGTCCGGCGATAATCATAATCGGGGTGATCATATTTCCGCTGAAATGCGCAACCTCTGTCATCAATGGCGCGATATAACTGATCCATGCAAATAAACCTCCTGTTCCGATAGCTGAAATTGCAATAATGATCCACAATTCTGCTTTCTTAAAAACTTTAAGACTGTCTGAGAACTTCACATCTGATTGTGATGGTAAGGCTGGTAACCAGCGTTTAATGCTGAGCACAGTGATAATGGCAATTGCAGAAATAACCATAAAAGAGATTCTCCAGTCTAGGTTATGTCCAATAAAAGTACCTAGTGGAACTCCAAAAATATTGGCGATCGTTAGTCCTGCGAACATGACAGACACAGATTTGGCTTCACTACCCGGATCGGCGAGGCGGGCTGCTACAACCGCACCAATTCCGAAGAATGCACCATGTGGTAAGCCAACCAGGAGGCGTGCTACGATTAATAATTCATAAGTTGGAGCAATACTGAAAAGGATATTTCCGAGGGCTACGATTAGCATTAACGCCATTAAGACTTTCTTTGGTGGATACTTACCGAGGATACCTACCATTACGGGTGCTCCTATAATTACGCCAAGCGCATAAACGGTAATCAGGTTACCCGCTTCCGGTATACTGATTTTAAGGGATCTGGCAACATCGGGTAAAACACCCATCATCATAAACTCAGTCATTCCCAGGCTGATACCGCCCAGGCATAAAGTAATCAGACTCGCCTTGGTGTTGGTAATCAGTTTCAGTAATTTCATATCCACGAATTTTTTTGCAAAAGTAGGATATTTCTATGATGCTGAAACTATTTAGTTTATAAATGATAATTGTATGAAATTTCTTCCAGATCTTCTTTCAGTTGTTCCCAGTCAGTAAAGTTCGGTGAGATGGCCAGAACCATATCTTTATCTAGTCTTTGATGGGCGAATATCTGTTTAACAGCTTCCAGAGGAATACCTGCCGGAAGACCGTTACTTTCGAAATAGCTATCTGCCCATTGTTTATAGGTAAGCGGAGCCCCGTCGAAAGGAGACAATAGTTCTGTGGATATTTTCAGAGCGGCTGCAGGCTGAGGAGTCTGCCAGCTTTCTTCACCATTAGACTGCCAGAGACAGAATGATGTGCCGGCAGATTGCACCGGCTCTCCGTAGATAAATTCGTGAAATTGTTCAGGCAGGAGTGGAAGAAGAAGATCTTTATCTGCAGCATCTTCCTCAACGCTGAACCCATTGATCACTGCGCCATCCTTAAGAAATAACATAAGGAGCTGGGCACCTTCTCCATTACGCATTTCAAAAAACTCTTCGTCTTCGGACCAATCGCTGTTGTAAGAATAATAACGGTATTGCCATTCCGGTGAAAGAATGGCGTCAAGCACTGCCATTGCCTTACAGTAGTTTTTAAGTTGTTCCCAATGTGGAAGTACAGGATTTGCAGTGGAGATCATGGCTTATTATACTTCAATTATATTTTTTCTTTCTACAGAGATATCAGAACCTTCAGCCAGATACACTGAAACCGGTTCTTTTCCATTCAGGAAGGCAAATTCTTTGCCGAAGCTGATGCCGAAATCTACATTAATACTGAAGTCTTTAACTTTATATTGTGCCCATTTTGGATGACGGACTTCATATTCATTTGTTTTGGTATCAGAATAGCGTGCATAACACCAATAATGCTGTGTAATAAAAGCAGCTTCTGTATCGGCCTGAATTTCTGATAATGCTTTATTTGCCCTGATACTGAAAGATTGCCATTCTTTCTTGACTCTCCATCTGTACTCAACTTCTCTTTCTTCGTCCTGTTCTGCCCAACGATGGTTCATAGGCATCGAAACATAATTCTCATTATAAATGGTATTTGCAACTACAGAAAGTGCGAAACGCGGAACAATCTCCTTAATAAAAACGACGCCGCTTTTAATCTGATCTCCGTCCTTTCTTTTGACATAAAACCGGAGATTTGCCTGTTCAAAACTGGCATGAAATGGTACACTAAAGCCTAACAGCCGCGTGTTTTTAAATAAAAAACCGATTAAGCTGACATAGCAGGTGTCATTGTGTAAATCCAGTTCGGTCCCTGCCGGAAGGTAGGGGGTCAGGATATTTTTGTCGATGGGGAAATTGGCTATAGCCACCTTTCTCCATTCTGCAGTTAAGAAACTCATTTTTGGTTAGTTCTAGTACAATTGATTAGCCCAAAATACTAAAAAAAAGAAATTTCGCAGCGATAAGCCTTCTGAATTAAATAATCTGACGATCTAATTATGTTTTACAAGTTATATCGCTGAATATTTTAAACATAGATGTGACTAAGTTTCCGGCCATATCTCTGCTGTCTGAACCAATTCAACCTGTTCAGCCGGATGCTGGCGGTAGGCATAATGATATATACCATAATACTGTTCTCCTAAAGGGCCGTTAATGAAATTCGTAAAATAAGTAAAGTCAAATCCGGTGGCGGCAAGCGTTTGTTTTTCGATCTGGAATACACCTTGCTGAACAAACTGGTCCAGAATAGCCGTATTCTTTTTCAGGATGTGATTTACTTCTTTAAATACATTATTCCGGCCTCTGTTAAGGGCGTTATGATAGTGGCTCCGGCAATGATCATTACAAAATTTTTTGTCGGTCCTGCCCCTGATTCTGTTTCCACAATCTATACAATATTCCATGGTTCTCTGATTTGAATTCGGTTAATTCAAAGTTAGTTTTTTATTAAAATCTAGGTATTTTTTAACCGGCTATAAACGTTTGGATATTAATTAATACGGTTATTCCGCATTAAGTTTGAATGTAATCTTTATAATTAACTAATAATTAATATTTTCAAACTTATGAATCAGAATCAAAATAGTGTATGTCTAACCGGCTTTGCGGGCGCAGATCCGGTAATAGTTTATTTCGCAGAAGATAAGAAAATGGCCAGGGTTAATCTCGGTGTACACGAATTTTTCCGGAACAGTCTGGGAGAGATGATAGAGCAGACATTGTGGTTCAGTCTTATTTTCTGGAATGGAAAAGTCGAGTTAGTAGAGCAAGTCGTGCGTAAGGGCGCACATTTATATATAGAAGGCAGACTAAGCGCGCAGCATTATATAGATAAGCATGGTGTTAAGCGGTACAGTACAGAGATTGTAGTTCAAAAAATGGAGTTAAAACCCCATTCCTGAAACAAGCTGTTCCTGCGTTTAAGATGTAAACGACCAGGAACAGCTTCTTCATTTATTTTTACAAACTCACTTTTACGCCAGCGGAAAAATTCCGCAGGGGCGCGGCGTTATAGTAACGCCCTGCTGCTGCATTCAGATCGTTTCCAAGGCTATAACGTTCATTAAGGATATTGTCGGCAGTTGCGAAAATTTCAAGCGGAAATCCTGCGATACTGGTATTTCTGAAATTTATTCCCATTTGTAACAGGTGATAGGCTTTAGCTGTAGCCGTATTCGCATCGTTCAAAGGAATTGAACTTGTATAGTTATGCTGTATGAAAGTCGAAAATCCTTGTGGCAAAGTTCCCTCCAGACCACTCACCAGACCAAACGCAGGCACTCCGCTTAGCTTCTTACCTGAATAATCCTGGTTTGTATTACTATACCCTGCGAAACGGAAATGACTGAAAGTTGCTGCATTGCGAAGTGTAAGTTTCCTTATCAGACCATTTTTTCTGTCTTTAAGCAGAAAGAATGAAGTACTGGCCTCTAATCCATTCTGACGGGTGCCACCTGCATTAATAAAATATTCCGTGTCATTTTCATTCAGCCGCCTAACAATCGCCTGGCTGAGTCTATAGCTAAATGCAGTAAAATCCAACTGGAAAAATCCAGCTGCCGGGATATATTTAAAGCCACTTTCTAGATTCCATCCTTTTTCCGGCTGAAGATCGGTATTGATTACCTGATCGGAAGCCCTGATTTCAGCTAAGCTTGGAGGAGAATAACCTCTGCTCAAACTGGCATTCCAGACAAGATCTGGTGTGATCAGCCAGGATACAGCGGCTCTGGGCATCAGCTGTAAGTCCAGTACCTGCTTCCGCTGTGCAATCTCCTTTGGAAAACTGCTGCTATAATTGTACCTGTAATCATTCAGGCTGGCCGAAAATTCGATAAGAATCCGTTTAAAGATATCCACATTTATATGTGCAAAACCAAAAGTTCCTGCCGCATTTAGTTCATCTTGTTTCTGTCTAGTGCCTCTAGTTCCTTGGTTATTATCGTAGTTTCTGACGTCTGAATGCGTTTTTGCATGTTCAAACCCCAGGTTGAACTTCCAGTTCAGGTTAGTGGAGTTTTCCACATATTCGACATATGTTCTTAGCCCGAGTGTCGACTCATAACGTTGTTCATAATTCGTAATAAACGGGTTTTTAAAGTCTGTGTAAGACGCGAAAACCGACGTTACCTGACGGAATTTTGAGCTAATGTCCCACTGGTTGGTTATTCCGCCGAATAGTGTTTTACTATAAATACCGGCCCGCTGTTCCGATGCGCCCGGTATTTTACCTGCTGCGGGTCTGGAAGCAGCAGGGTTGTCTGCAAACTGTGCCTCAGTTAAACCACCAGGAGTGCGGTAAGCGAGATAGGAATAAAATAATAAAGCTGACAGATTTGCTTTGGAGGAATAGTTCCATTGCTGGAATAATTGGGTGTAATTACGTTTCATGGCACTGTTATCCCGGTAACCATCCGAACGCTGGTAACTGTGCTGCAGGTTAAAACTGTATTTTTTACCCGTTTTACCAATCGCTATACTTTCGCGGAAAAGGCCAAAAGAGCCGCCGCTTAATGCCGCAGAAAGCTGCAGACTATCCTGGGTTAGCAGTGCCGAAGGGTTCAATAAAACTACACCACCCGAATTTGCCCCATAAATGCCACTCTGTGGGCCTTTTAGTACGGTGATGTTACCCGCGGCGGTTATATCCATTGCATTGAGATAGGTATTTCCTCCTGCATCTGTCAAAGGAAAATCTTCGACATAAATTTTGATATTTCTGATGCCAAACGGTGACCGTAATAAACTTCCCCTGATTGAAAGCCGGTAACTCCCCGGAGAGCGTTCTTCCATTCTTACTCCAGCGATTGTATTCATCACCGGAACAAAAGATTTCACTGGTTGAAGAGCCGCTTGTCCGGGTTCAATAACAGCGACAGCCCCTGTTGTTCTTAACAAGGGCTGAGGACTGAAATACGGTCTGATTGTAATTTCGTTTAAAATATGGGCTGTGTCGGACTTGATCTGGCTGTTAGCCTGAAGGCCTGCACAGCATAGGATTATTGCTAAAATTTTCATTATTTATTGGCAGCGACCCTCCATACTGTACTGCTCACATCATCGGCTACCAATAAGGCGCCATCCGGTGCAACTGCCACACCAACCGGGCGGCCATACACTTCACTTTTATCTGCATTTGCAATAAATCCGGTTAAGAAATCTTCTAGCTTGCCCGCTGGTTTTCCATCTTTAAATGGTACATATGCCACTTTATAGCCTGTTAGTGTGGAGCGGTTCCATGAACCATGCTGGCCGATATAAGCGCCACCCTGGTAATGCTCAGGGAATTTTTTGTCTTTGTAGAAGGCCAGACCCAAAGAGGCAGTATGTGATCCTACTGCCAGATCCGGAACGATTGCAGATTTAACTAACTCCGAATTTTTACCTTTTAGACGCGGATCTTCGTGCTGACCATAATAAGAGTAGGGCCAACCGTAAAAGCCACCTTGTTTAACGCTTGTAATGTAATCTGGAACAAGATCATCTCCCAGACCATCACGTTCATTAACGGCAGTCCATAATGTCTTTGTTCCCGGTGCCCAGTCTACACCCACTGGGTTCCGCAAACCGTAGGCATAAATTATTTCACCTGTTCCATCAGGATTAACTTCCAGAATGTTTGCACGCCTTACTTCATATTCCATTCCATTTTCTCCTACGTTACTTCCGGAGCCGACAGTGATATAAATTTTGGAATTATCGGCATTTGCAATCAGGTTACGTGTCCAGTGGTTGTTATAACCGCCTGCAGGCAGACTGACAATTTTCTCGCCTTTTCCGGTAATCTTTGTATCACCTGTCTGATAAGGGTAACGGTACAAGCCGTCAGTATTGGCTACATAGAAATGATTACCTATAATTAATACTCCATAAGGTTGGTCCAGTCCAGAAAGAAATGTAGTTTGTAATTCAGGTTTGCCATCTTTATCTGCGTCACGATAGAGCAGTACAGTGTTTGCGCTTGAACCACTTACTTCTGCTTTATCTTTTCCGCTCAGTGCATTTGCGATCTTTTCTTTAGTATTACGCTCAGAATTGGAGAGCACAACCAGGATATCTCCATTTGGTGCTACATAGATATTTCTCGGGCTCTTAATTCCACTCGCGAATTTTGTTACGGTGAAACCTGCAGGCGCAACAGGGGTTTTACCCTCAGGCCATCCGATTACTTTACTGAAATTATTTTTTGATGCTGTAGTATCAGGTGCGGGAAGATTCAGGTCATTGCCTGCTGCGGAGGAAACCTGGCTCGAATCGTTTTGCTGGTCTGTACTCTTCGGGGAAGAATTACAGGCGGTAAGCAAGGCTGCTGCACCCATTAAAAGTAAATACGTTTTCATTAGCTTATTGGTTATGGGTTAATGTAAATCTGTTGAATATAATAACAACACGCAGATTTATAGCTTGTTTGCTGAAATATTACATTGAGTATGGCAATGCATTATGGTTACTCAGGTGTCACTGTTCTGCGGGGTTCCTTTACCCTTGGTATACCGTTGCCATACCGTTGGGATACCCTTTGGGTAAAGGAAGGGTATGGCAACGGTATACCAAGGGTATCGCAACGGTATGGCAACCCCGAATAACAGCCTCAGGGTTGCAGGAGTAATTTAGTCGGTTATCTTAGCCAGTACAAGATCTGATTCAAAAAAAAAGCGTGCAGCCGTTAAGGGTGCACGCTTTTTAAAGCTAGGAAAGAATTAAGCTAATTTAGCTTTAAGGTTCTCATCAATTGCAGATAAGAATTCTTCCGTATACAAATAATCTTTACCATGCTGAACTTTGTTACCATGGATGCAAACTGCTAAATCTTTGGTCATTTTACCACTTTCGACAGTTTCGATACATACCTGCTCTAAAGCATGGCAGAATTTAATCAGTTCCTGGTTGTTGTCAAGAACACCGCGGAATTCAAGACCTCTTGTCCAGGCAAAGATTGAAGCGATAGGGTTAGTTGAAGTTGGTCTTCCGGCCTGGTGCTCACGGTAGTGACGTGTTACAGTACCATGTGCAGCTTCAGCTTCCATTGTTTTTCCGTCTGGTGTAACCAGTACAGATGTCATTAATCCTAATGAACCAAATCCTTGTGCAACTGTGTCAGACTGAACGTCACCATCATAGTTTTTACAAGCCCAAACGAAGTTACCATTCCATTTTAACGCAGAAGCAACCATGTCGTCAATCAGACGGTGCTCATAAGTGATTCCTGCTTCCTTGAATCTGGTAAGGAATTCATTTTCATAAATTTCCTGGAAGATATCTTTGAAACGACCATCGTATTTTTTAAGGATCGTATTTTTTGTAGAAAGGTATAAAGGCCATTTTTTAATCAGCGCCTGGTTAAAGCAAGCATGTGCAAAACCACGGATACTTTCGTCAGTATTGTACATTGCTAAAGCAACACCATCTCCCTGGAAGTTATAAACATCGAAAGACTGTACTTCACCACCATCTTCCGGTGTGAAAGTCAGGGTTAATTTACCTTTACCTTTAGTTACTAAATCAGTTGCACGGTATTGATCACCGAATGCGTGACGGCCAATACAGATAGG
>Ga0247805_1000743_pt1 | contig 16374 bp, 13 predicted proteins | sample UWRJL044104R1_FD_180930 | JGI IMG/M metagenome (GOLD analysis project Ga0247805, IMG submission 180930) | Plant litter microbial communities from Arlington Agricultural Research Station in Wisconsin, United States - UWRJ-L044-104R-1 | ecosystem: Environmental > Terrestrial > Plant litter >... | reverse complement strand
CTAAATACTTAAGTAGTTGGGAAATCAAGTTTAAGGAATTCCGTACAAGTGGGTTTTGTCATTATAGAGAAAATTCTGATCCTCTACCCATATATTATTTAGATAACGAAGACATCCAACATCGATATATAGGTTGTGCGAATATAGATATTGACGCATTTAATAAATTCGATCAGGATCTCTCACAAGGCAAAAAGACCTTGGTTATTTTTGGAGAAAAGGAGGCTCCATATCATTTTCTGGTCAATTTAAAGCAGGTTGTATCTAATGGACAGGAGCCCCAAAAGTCTGAACTGGACCTGCTATTAGATAGTTATCAAACAATTCCGTTTAATGAATTCGACAAGGTCGCGTTAATAGAAAAGGAGTTAGAGTTGCGCGACTTATTGGTTATTCAGGGGCCTCCTGGGACAGGAAAGTCTACTCTTGTTTCAAAATTTGTTGCTGCAGAGGTCAAGCGGGGAAAATCAATTTGTATCACCGCTTTATCGAACAAGGCTCTAATGGAGATTGCACTTAAGGATGCTATAAAATGTTTGCCGAGTGGATGCCAGGTATTTAAAACCGGCCTTACCAAAACTGAACAAAAAGAACTGCCTTTATTGAAGAGTGCTACGGAAATAACGGCCTTTTCAGAAACGGTGTTATTGACCACCTATTACAAGCTCTCACAAGCTGCATTATCTGGTGTTAAGTTATTTGATCTTCTCATTATAGAGGAAGCCTCGCAAGCGTTTTACCCTGTATTAAAAGCATTCGCTAAGCTTGCAGAAAAAACTGTGATTATTGGAGATCCTAATCAGTTAGCCCCAATTGTTCTAAATGAAGGCCAGGCCAACACCATTCATCCCAAGATAGCTCACTTCGTAAATGGTTTAGATAGTTTGATGAGGATTGCATCTACCAAAAGTTTTATGTTGAATGAATCCTATCGGTTATCTCCCTATAATGCTAGACTGACAGGTGGTTTTTACCATAATTTACTCATAGGCATGAATCAGCCACCAAAAAGTTTGACAATCAATTCAGACTATCAACGGTATTTTGATCCTCAATCACCACATAAGCTTATGCTGGCGGCGAACCTTATGGATGATGATGATCTTAAGCAGATAAGTATTTTCATTAAGGGATTAACAGCAAATATCGAGGCCTGTAATCAAGGGCTGAAAATAGCTATACTTACTCCATATAAAAAAGATGTGTTACTACTCCAGCAAGAGGTATTAGGTGTCTTAACAAGTGGCCGAAACAAAATTATCATTGAGACAATAGATAAGGTACAAGGGCTTACAGTTGATATCAATATACTTGTGCTGAGGATGGATGGAAATTTGAAATTTGTTTTCAATAAGAATAGGTTCAATGTTGCTACTAGCCGCGCCAGTGGTTATAATCTGTTAATTACAGATCGTAAGGTAAAATTATTAAAAAATAATATCCCAATTGAGGTTTCGGCCTTTATAGATAAATTGGACATTGTCCAGTAATCAATAATTAAGAAAATAAAAATATGGAATCAATCTATAAAATGTTTAGTGATATGGGCTTTACAAGGGTCGGAGAATGGCGATTGGGGCAAAACTTGACGTTTGAGCTCAATCAAGATTCAGCATATAAGACGGAAGTCTTATATGCTTTCGTCAGTGACAAAAATGTTCTTTATGTAGGAAAAACAGATAAAACTTTACGAGAAAGAATGGGTAATTATAAGGCCGGAAAAGAAGAAGGTAAAGGAGGGTCTACAAATAAAATTATTCGGAAAAATATAACCAATCATCTGCTAAATGGACAGCAAGTTAATATTTATTTATTGGCAAATGTTGAAATCGATTATAAGGGGCATAAAGTCAGTATATCCTCAGGGTTAGAGCCTGCATTGATTAAACTTTTGGATCCCGATACAAGATGGAATGCAAGGCACACGGGTAAAAATCGTAAAAGTTTAAAGCAGAGTAGTGATATAAAAATTCATAGCGAATTATTACAATCAATCAAAAATGAATTCCGGGATGATCATTCAAGTTTTTGTACATTGGGTACAGAGTATTTTAATAAGGGTGTTTTTGCTTTTAATAGCAATTTTAATCCGGCCTTACTTCCACAAGTTAGTGGCGTAAAAGTGAAATTTAAATTTCAAGACGATGCAAATTTGTATGATGGTACATATACTTGCTCAGGTGGTAGAAGATTTGTATCCAATAAATCTGTATTGAGCGAGTGGTATCAAAACAACTTTAAGCCAAAGGATAAGATTAAAATCTCGGTTAAAGATGGTATATTTAATTTATCAAAAGTTAATTAACTATAAGTTTTATTCACCTTTTAATATATGCGCTCAAACAGTTCGTCGTCTTTATCGAATTCAAAATCATTCCTCACAAAATCGAAATTTACTTTAGGTTTAGATTGCCCTACCAAACTATACTATCAAAGTAATGATGAAAAGTATTCGAACAAGAGTTTAAATGATCCTTTTCTTGAGGCATTGGCTAAAGGTGGTTTTCAAGTTGGCGCATTAGCAAGAGCTTATCATCCTACAGGAGTTTTGGTTGATGAGCTTTCTAATGAAGAAAGTTTGCAACGGACAAATCGTTTGCTCCAACAGAACAAATATGTAATATTCGAGGCTGCAGTCCAAGTGGAAGGCTACTTTATTAGGGTAGATATTTTAGTTAAAAATAAAGATTCATTGGAACTGATTGAGGTAAAAGCAAAATCATTTCATCCAGATACTGATCAGGTTATTGGTTCAAAAGGTAATGTTGGGTCACTATGGCTACCCTATGTTGCTGATATTGCCTTTCAAAAAATGGTGTTTAAAAAAGCCTTTCCAAAATATAAAGTGAACTCTTTCTTTATGATGGCTGATAAAAGTAAAGTTGCTACCATCAATGGCTTAAACCAAAAATTCAAATTAGTAAAAAAGGGAAATAGAACGAAGGTAGAGACTGATAAAAATTTGAGACTTGAAGATCTGGGTAATAAAATTTTAGTTAAGATTCCTATTGATGATGCGATTGAAATAGTCAATGAAATGCATTTCGATGTCGAGGGCAAATTTTACGATCTAGAAGGGTATGCAGAGATACTTTCTGAAAGCTTAAATTCAAATAGTAAACTAAGTAACCGTATCGGAAAACACTGTAACAACTGTGAATTTGATAGCGATATCGGATTGTCTGGCTTTAGGGAATGCTGGAAGCAAAAGGCAAACTTAACAGATGATCAACTTAAACAACCTTTATTATTTGAGTTGTGGAGGGGAAGACTCGGAGCTAAGGACATCATCACGCCATTATTTGATAGACAGGATTATTTTTTGACGAGTTTTACAGAAGATGATTATGTGCCAAAAGCAATTAAGGATTGTGAGGGCTTTTCATCCTTTGATAGAAGAAATATACAGGTTAGAAAGGCCATAGAAATTGATTCTACACCAAGATATGAATTAGGATCTTTGAAAGAAAAGTTTTCCTCATTTAAATACCCGCTTCATTTTATCGACTTCGAGACAACGGCTCTGGCAATTCCAATGTATGCCGGTATTAAACCCTATGAACAAATTGCCTTTCAGTTTTCTCATCATGTCGTACAGATCGATGGTTCAGTTTCTCATCAAACGCAATGGTTAAATGATGAAGTTGGTGCTTTTCCAAACTTTAATTTCTTGAGGGCTTTGAAAAAAGCATTGTGTAATGATTCTGGAAGTATTTTTAGATATCATAACCATGAAAATACGATCCTAAATTGTATCTATGACCAATTGGTTGATAGTAGTGAAATTGATAAGGAAGAACTTTGCCATTTTATAGAAACCATAACACATAGAAAAAATGGTTGGGTAGGAGAGCGAGATATGATTGATTTATACGAACTGGTGCTTTCGGGATTTTATCACCCAATGATGAAAGGGTCTAACTCAATCAAGCAAGTATTGCCAGCCGCTATTGAATCGTCAAAGTATCTTCAGAATAAATATAGCCAACAAATCTATGGTACCAACGACTACCCAAGCTTTAACCTTAACAATCATGTTTGGTTAAGTAAAGATGAGAATGGTAAGTGGTTAAGTCCATATAAAACGCTTCCACTAATCTTTGGTGATATTGATAGTGATGAATTAGATCAGCTTAATATAGAACCTCATGAGGAGCTCAGTGACGGTGGAGCCGCTATGATGGCTTATGCAAAAATGCAGTTTACGGAAATGAGCGATTTAGAACGTCAATTTTATCGTAATGCACTTTTGAAGTACTGTGAGCTCGATACATTGGCCATGGTAATGATTTACGAAGCTTGGAGAGAAGAAATAAATAGCAGGTAAATTTCCTCTTTTTATTCTTAGTAGTTATTCTGTTACTAGAAGGCAATCGAACAATAAACGGTATGCTGATTTGAATACTTTTCTAAATAAACGAAATACCCTTTAACGCTGATGGATAATGAAAAAATTCTAAAGATAATCGAAAGCAGCCATTTCAATTTTTTGATTGGTTCTGGTGCTTCCCGGAATTATCTTGAAACACTAAAAAATATAGAAGAGCTACTGACCAAACTGGACAATGAGCCTGCGGAAAACAAAACCGAGTTGTGGTTCAAAATTCTTGAAGTGTCGATCAAATATTGGTATTTTGAAAAGTGCATAAAAGGCAACCTCAAATTAATCGATAATTCATTTGCAATCGATACGGACAAGGAAAATGAATTCATAGAGACGAACCAAAATTATTGTAGATTTCTGCAATCATTGAATATTTTACTTCTTAAGCGGAGAAATAAGTTATTACCTAAGGAAATCAACTTGTTTACCACCAATATGGATGTGTTTATCGATATCAATCTCGATAACCTAGGTCTTGAATTTAATGATGGCTTCTCAGGTAAATTCGTCCAGACTTTTAATACCTCAAACTACCAAAAATCCTTTTACAAAAACAGTTCGCAATATAACATTAGCTCGGAGCTTCCGCTGTTCAACTTGTTTAAGCTACATGGCTCATTGACTTGGGACAAAGCTATCAAGGAAGAGATTACTTACAATCCGAGTTTGTCCGTGCTCAAAAGTTTAACCGGTTTTACATTTCCAGATAACTACCTAGTTGCGTTAGTTGAGGAAACTGATTCTTCTTTTTCTGACAGTATATCATTTCAGCTTAAATCCTATGATAATCTAAGGGGCGAAGCGGAAGCCTCTATGTTGGCGTATGGTGATAACGAAACTTTGGACTTGTTCGAGGAAGAATACGCTAGGCTTGTTATGATCAATCCAACAAAAGAAAAATTCGAAAATACTACTTTAAGACTCGAATATTACGAACAGATGAGGATGTACTCAAATATCTTAGAAAGGGAAAATTCCGTGCTTTTCGTAACGGGATTTTCTTTTGCAGATGAGCATATCCGCCAGATCACTTATCGGGCATTAAACTCGAATCCAACGCTTTTGGTTGTTGTTTTCAACTATAGTGAAGAAGATAAAAAAGCAATAGATGAGCTATTTCCTAAGTTGAAGTATAAAAATCTTTATACTGGTTTTGTTGGGTACGATTTTAAAAAAGTCACCCAAAGTATTTTTCAGCCATTGGCGGGACAATTTGATTCCACATTTGCGTCTTTGAAACTCCAGGAAGAGTCCAGTATAGCAGCAGCAAAAGTATTAGAGAATGGACAACCAGCAAACTAACGATCATTTTGTTGCGGATTCAGTGCTCAGAATTGGTTCTGTAAGTGAGGTCAAGGGTAAAAATATCCTTGTTAAAGTTGATAAGAACAAGAATGCCCCACATTTGCTATTCGACGGAAAGATTGTGAAGAATGTTTCAGTTGGCTCCTATGTAAAAATTGCGAAGGGGTTCAGTGAGATAGTCGGAAAAATTGAAGGTGAATTTATTTCGGAGGACAAAGATCTTCAGGACAATAATTACTTTGACAGTAGAAGCAGAATAAGGCGGTTTTTGAATATAACTCTTGTGGGCTACATTCAACAGCAGGTCTTTCGACAGGGACTTAAGGAGTTGCCGTTAATCGACAATGATTGTTATTTATTAGATGATATAGAATTTAATTGCATCCATAGTTTTGCAAAACCGGAAGATGATAAGATATTATTGGGACATCTTTTGAACGAAACAAATACAAAGATTGCACTTGGCGTAGACAAACTTTTCGCAAGCCACATCGGCATATTTGGAAACACCGGTAGTGGCAAATCCTATACGCTGTCCAAGCTTTATCATGAACTGCTATACAAATACAAGGCTAATGATAAATTCAAGGAGAATGCGAAATTCATCTTAATCGATTTTAACGGTGAATATGCTTTTAAAAATGATAATGATAACATCATTATCAATAAGGAGCTTAAAAGTCGGTTTTTTCTTTCGACATCCAAGACCGATGGCGATAAGTTTCCTGTCCCAGAATCTGAGATAAACGATCCGACATTTTGGTCAATACTTTTAAAGGCGACGGATCAAACCCAGAAGCCGTTTTTGAACAGTTGTCTGACAAAAAAGAGTTTAGTTAACAATGTAGGCAGTGAAGAGGGGATTAGAAGCCTAATCTTTAATACCGTTGCAACTATCGTAACCCAGGGACCAAAGTCGTTAGATAAAGATTTTCATATTTATTTTCTCGATGAACTCTTAAAGTTGAGTAACAACGCCAATTCACTTTTTCTTAATATAAGAGACGTTCGTACTAGATTAAAGAGTGGGTTCATTGTTAAATACGGATATCAGGCAGAATTGGAAAAGATTGATAATAATACTAATCCAGTTGGATTTATAGAGAGACTAAGGGATATCGTTTTTACATTGAACATCGAACCAAACAAATTGACCGCCTTTGTTAAGATAAGACTTCAGATTATTATAAATTACTTTGAGGTTATAGCCAAGAGTTATTATTCTAAGGAACACATCGGGCCATTATACAATCGTCTGGAGTCCAAATTTAATGAGATTACGAAGGTATTTGCTGTTAATAATGAAGATAGACTAATTACTAATTCTAGGCCAATGGTTATTATCAATCTTAATGATGTTAATGTTGAAATGAAGAAGATTATTCCACTAGTGATATGTAAATATTATTATGAGTATTACAAAAGGAACAATCTTAGAAGAGAGAAATATCTCAATATTATTGTTGATGAAGCACATAATATACTTTCTAGAAATTCTATACGAGAAAGTGAAACATGGAAGGATTATCGGTTAGAAACGTTTGAGGAGATCATTAAGGAAGGGCGTAAGTTTGGTGTTTTTTTGACGATTTCTAGTCAACGCCCCTATGATATTTCCGATACAATTATATCGCAGTTGCATAATTATTTGTTACATAGGTTGGTAAACAACAAGGACATTGAGGCGATTGGAAGGACTGTTTCCTACTTGGATAAGATATCTTTTGATAGTCTTTCAATATTGCCTCAAGGGGGATGTATTTTGGCCGGTTTGTCTGCTGATCTTCCAGTGGTGATGAAGATTGATAAAATGCCTTCTGAAAATCAACCGCATAATTAGACGATTATCCTGACCACAAAATGGAAGTAACCTATGTAAGAAATATGCAAAATTCTTAATCCGGAATGTGAAGTCAAATCTAATTTATTTTCAAATCTCAAATTTATTTGGAATTAAATGGGAACTCCACGATTCTCTCTGGATTTATCGGTTAGTGATGAAAGTCAAACTGTCTTTCTAAGTATGATTAATAGTAGTATATTTGGACCAGTTGTCAACATTACCGGATAGATAACTACGGATGATTTGTAATGAAACTAAAATGTTACTTGTTTTTAACAAGTAATTGATTTTTAGGTTGTTTATGATTTGTGTATCGCAAATAACCATACTAAATAGCCCGGCATAAGACGCCAGAACGAATTTAATTAAAAGCAATACAAATGAGGCTACTGAAATTATAGTTATTCTAAGTAGCTCCATTGCCATTTCAGACCGGGATGCACCCTTCATTTTTTTAGCAAACTTGTTCGGAATTTGGACAGTTCAGGCACCTATGCCCCTAAGAGACACTAATTCACTCTGCTAAAAGCCCATCTGAAATAAGCTCATCAATAAACTTACTTGGAGAATTCTTGTTATACAATAAAAATACCTTGTGTCGCGCTCTGGTTAAGGCTACATAAAACAATCTTCGCTCTTCTGCATTTTCAAAATCATCACCTTCCTGGAGCAGATAACTTAAAATCGGATCATCGACCATCTCTGAGGGAAAGCCATAAACGCCAGAATCTAGATCTATAAGGATTGAATAATCACACGTCAGTCCCTTAGAGCTATGCGCAGTCAAGTACGAAATGGTGTGGGTCGGGTATTTTTTCTGAAGCTCTTTTAGATCAGGTGGGATGTTGTAGTTATATCTACCAATAATGAATATTCTTGCTGACTGTTTCCTGAGACTGATTCCTGCGATTATTTCACTGAGTATGTCCCATTTAACTAACGCCTGATTGGCTAAAGACCCGTAGAGATTCATCGGGCAGAGTTCAAAGGAAGGATATAAAGCCTCCATTTCTGAAGAAAGCGACTTCGCAAGCTGTGAAGGGTTTTTCTGAATAAATCTACTACTTAGATCGAGTATTTCGCGATTAAACCGGTATGTTTTGAGCACCTCAGAATTTGCGCTTACCCCAAAGTGCGATGAGAATTCGGTTATAATCGAGATATCACTTCCTGTAAAGCGGAATATCGACTGCCAATCATCTCCAACTGCGTAAAGCTTAGCCGATGGGTTAGCTTTCTTTAGTGCCTTTAGCAACTCATATCGGCCCAGTGACATATCCTGAAACTCATCTACCAGAATGTATTTATAGTTTGTTTTATATTCACCAGAACTGATATGACGAGTAGCTGAATTGATCATATCATTGAAATCAATACTATGATCGGTGGAAAGTTTCTGTTCGTATTTTAAATACAAGGGCGTAAATACATCCAGAAATACCTGAAGTCTTTGGTCGCCTTTGAACTTCTTAAAGTTCTCTGGCCTTGCATTATTTGACTTCATCAATTGTAGAAACGTATAGATCAGAGCCATAAAATTCTCGTAATGCTCTGTTTTCTTAATCGCTGGAAGTATTTGATCGATTGGCATGGGATTTAACTCCACTCCAAATTCCTTAAGCTGCTGTTTCAAATGTGACAACAGTTTACCTTTTTTGGCTTGAAAGGAATAGGTCTTGATGAGTTTGGTCTTATATTTTGCATGGATGCCATCTTTCCATTGCATGCCATGACGATATTGTTCGGTAGCGTTCTTGAAGGGAGGTTTATATCCAAACCAACTTGGTACCTCGCCATTTTCATCAATTCCGTAATGTTCATAATATATTTCATGATCTGGGAGATAAAAATCCGGGGCATAGCTCTGATACTCGGGGTTAAGATCCTCCCTTATTAAGGGGAAATTCTGTTCATAGATAAACTGGATTTGGTTTAGAAAAAGAAAGTTCGCGATCTGTAGTTCTTGATCGCTTCTCAGCTTTATCCCATTTAGCGATGTGTTTTTATATGCTTTTTGATGTTTGGAATATTCAATAGCGGTTTTAAACTCGCTTTCATCAACATATGGCCTATTAAAAAATGTGATAAAGTTTGTAGCTTTTTTTGCAAATTCCTTATCATTAAGAAAAAGCTCGTCAAAGCTGTTTTGCAGAAATATCTTGCAAGTATAATCATTATCGAAAGCCAGTTTAATGGGCGTGTCAGTACAAGATCTGCAGACCATATTGCCAAACCCGTTAAAGGTACGTACCATGATCTTTTCAGCATCTGGATGAGACGAGCAGAATTCAATTGTTCTATTGTACATCTCTTTTACTGCATTTTGAGTAAAGGAGATAATTAGCATTTCCTCTGGATTAGCAATTCCTTTTTCTAGGATGTAAGCGACTTTTGCACTGATGGTGGTCGTTTTCCCGGTTCCAGCTCCAGCAATGACAAGGTTATTGTCCTCATCCGTAACTACTGCTCGCATTTGATCCATAGATAATGGATATTCTTCGAGGCCGGCGAAAAACTCCTTATACTTTTCAATTTCTTCTGGAACAAAGCGCTTGTTGTACGCTATGCGGTGAGTGGAAATGTCATCAATAATACTGATGAATTTAGATACTTTTTCCAGCTCCTGGTCTTCCAATCCGATGGAATTAAATCCTGAAGGTATTGCTTTGCGCAGGGGAGAGAATTTTACTTTGAAAGCCTGCATTGCAAAGTTAGAGAAATACAGATCGAGATTGGTAAGCGCAGAAAATTTCTTAATTCCCAATTCTATTTCGCCAAGTCGTTTTCTAATTTCCGCCCTTTTTTTCTTGTTATAAATCCAAACCTTATAAATGTAGATCAGGCCGAGTGCACTTATAATGCTTGCTATAATATTAACCCAAGAAATTCCATTTGAACCCCCTTTCATTTAGATAAAATAGAGCGTGAAAGTTTAATGGATTGATAATCGATTAAGCAACAGTGTGTTTTTATACAGATATTGAATTTTGAGCGCATTTAATTATTAATTAGACGGTGTAGATTTTTCTATCTTAAATGCCACTGGACTTTTCACATATTCTCCCTTCTCAAGCATTCCAGCTATATCCTTAACAATTTCAATGTTGACATCCTTAGATGTTACCTTATTTACCAGGTAAATCTGATAAGCAGCGCCGTAACGTTCAGCTGCGGTTAATTCATTGATGGTGATTACAAAATTAGGGAAGAAGCGGGCACTAGTAGCCTTCACCTCTATAAAAACCTGTTGATCGTTCAAATTAAAGTAAGAAATATCATAACCATCTTTTTCATTTTCGGCGGCATGATGTTTTAATGTGCTAACCTCAGCAGGAGCCAAGGTCTGTCGGAGGTGTTCCATAACCAGATGTTCCCCTTGGTTACCATGAAGTGTTGATTTCTTGTAATTGTAATAGCTAGGAGAGGGGCCGTTTTTCTGGCCTTTGGTCTTCGGTGCCGTTAATTTTATTAGTGAAACTTTCGCCACACTAATTTTTACTTCCTGCACCGGCGGAAGATCTACGATAGAAACAGTCTGGCTGTCATTTTCATTTTCAGTATTTTCCTTTAATAAAATCTCTTGTTCCGTAAGTTGTAATCTATTGTCGTTTGAACCAGAGTAAGCCAATTTGAACTTACAAATTTTATAACCGCTTTTGCCGATGTCTTCCCAGGCTTCTATTACGGAATAAAGACCAGCATAAGTATAACCTGATTTAGGAGAGAAATGGGATTTATGATGATGTCCTCGAATAACTCTTACAGGAAGGCCATGACTCATACTGACTTTTAGTCCAGCATTTCCAATATTATCCCAAGATTGATCCTCAACCTGTTTGCCGTCTTTATTCCCTCCAGCTCCAGTATAAATGATAAGTTCGCCCAAATCATCATCATCTTCGTATCCACCTGATAAGACAATTGCCGCTGCACCTTCTTTTCCATTGCCGTCTATGCCTGCTGCCCATTTTCTATGGAAAGCTTTTTCCATCATAGACTTTCGGTCTTTGAAATGATAACCTTCGGGAAAGCCTTCGATTTCTCCAAATTTAATGTCCGCCATAGTGCAATGATTGAGAGGTGAGTTGTCTTGGCTAACAAAGTACAAAATTTTGGATAATTATCCAGAATTTTGACAATTTGTTACATAGTAAAAGGTTCTAATAATTCCCCTTCTCCGGAATGGCGTGTCTCACGCCACCTCTTGGGTTTTTCATATCCCCATGATACCTTGGTATCAAATGACAGTGAAAATGAAACACCGTCTGTCCTGCGGCTTCGCCGCAATTCATACCAATGTTAAACCCATCAGGATTATGGTTCCTTAATACAATCTCCTTAGCAACATCAATAGCACCAGGAAGCGCATTTTTCTCCTCATCGCTCAAGCTAAAGTAATCAGCTCTTAAAACATTTGAAATAATCAGCAAATGCCCTGGAGAAACCGGGAAAACATCCTCAATAATGAAGAAATAATCATTTCTGTACAGTATCTTGTCCTTTGGTATATGTAAAAAGTCTTTCATTAAAAATTGCCCGGTAATTCTACTTTAGGTTGCCATTTATGAATGGCTAATTCAGATGCTAAGTTATACTGTCTCTCCAAAAAAGAGATCCTTTGTTGGCGCGTAGCGCCAGTTTGATTAATAATCGTTTCGGCTAGAGGATGCTTGCTTTCGATATAGAACTCATTTCTGTTAAAAAGTCGATCTAAGAACTTCCTTTCCGGTATCCTCGCGCTTTTTTCGCTATTTACTTGCTTGTCTGCAAGCACCAAATTCCAAACACCATTCACATTTGCACCTTCATTATGATGATGGCGCTTGTGCAAATGCGGTAAAAAATGGTCCACAGCACATACACTTACCCCATCATTTTTACTGATAGAAATATCCTGGAAGGAATAGAAGCACTTACCCTTTTGATACCCATTCAATGCATCACGAACAGACGTGATATTTACTCTCCTCATGAAATTGTCCTGTATAAACAATAAGGAATCCTGGTCATCGTATTGAACATCAATTACGTTCTGATTGATGTTTAAGGCCCATGCAGTTTCTACCAATTTCCATCTGGCTTCGACTTCCTGGTCCAGATTTTTGAATTGAAAGGTATCTAGCAGTTTAAGTAAGTTATCTGTGATAATGATTTCCTTCTTACCCGCAACAAAGTTCTTTTGATAAAATGGATCAGGAATGATACCACCATTCACATTCTGAAATGCGTCGATTACGTTAACAAAGCCGAATCTTTCCGTATCTCGATACAGTTGATCTTGATCAAGCTCAAGGTTGATAAAGGCCCGGCAGCTTTTTAGAAATTTGCTACTCTGGGAGCTGCCTTGTTTATCATTAACTTTTAAATGCGCTATAATATGATTGGCAAAAGGAACAGATAAATCAGCTAAGCTTACCGACGTTGTTTGCGAGTCGATAAGATCGATTAGAGATTTTGCAAAAGCGAACTTATAAGTGGCTGAGTTCTTTCCAAATAGAATTAATGACCTCCATTGAGATTCTAGAGAAGGGTCGTTAATTTGAAATTTTGTACTCATTGCAAATCAATGTACAAAATTTTATATAAAATCTCAGAATTTTGAGAAACCTACAACAAACAAACGGTATAGCCAATTAGTAAGATGGCATGGGCATTTATGTGGGGTTAAATAGGGGAGAACGACTTGATCACGATATCCGTTCAAACTCAAAATCCTTACCAATGAAATAGCTTTCTCCAAAGAAAAGTAATTTTAAATCTTTTTCCTCGGCTGGGTAATCTCCCATGTAATTGGCCTGAACGTCATGTTTTTCCAGACATTTTTTATATTGTTCAAGCATCTTTTTTGGTCCCCTGGCAAATAAACCAAATCCAGATTCACAAAGTTTAAATACGCCATCTGGACCATTGATGTAAGTTTCAAGCATACCATCATTAAAAGGACGGTTGTGTAACTTGTACAAATCTTTATACAAGTGATAGGGATTCTTAGATTTTCCCTTGAAATAGAGTTCAGTATGACTGTCGGTGTAATCCCATAGTAATTCATGGTCAGAAAACAACTGCAGTGTATGTGTGTAGGTTAAAACTATTCGTTCTGCGATATTGCCCGTGATTTTGATGATCCATTGTTGATCATTTTTGTCATCAGATAAACGAAGCTTAAAACAAACTTTAAGATCTTTTCCTGATGTTTGGATGCTATCGATAAACAGGCCTCCATTCTCTTCGAAATCTAAGCTGCTAAGTATCTTTTCCAGTTCGTCAGGCAAGCTGTTGTTGAGTTGTCTCATTCATCTATTTAATTTACACTTCTCCTTCGGCTTAAAAAAAACAGCCACCACACAATATAATCATTAAAAAAGCGTCTTTATAATGAGAGCGTTAATTTAGATAAGCGGTGAGTGGTCGGAGGATCGTTCACCGCTTCTTTTTTCTGCAACAATAGCGTTCTAAATATAAGGGAAGCGCTGAATCTAATACGTGATTGCCAGATTTACGATAGATAAATTAACTTTATTCTTTTTATAAGTTCTATTGGGTAACTTCTCCACGATTTCCAGATCGTAAAATTTATCAAAGTCTTGTCCTTTGTCATACAACATTTTCTCTAGCTCCATCCATGATAAATACTTGTACTTCGGACGCTTTGAAAACCTCATGGTTTTGGATCGATTTACACTATAAATAAATGCAGGATATCTATATTGGTTCGCTTCAATGCTCCTGCAATAAAAAACGTAGCAAACGAATATAGCTTCTTTTTCAATGTTAAGGATTCTATTGGAAGGTCCAACATTAATTGTATCTGCCAGATAATAGACTTTTTGCTTTGTATCCTGGCCAAAACACAGGCTCGAAGATAAAAATGAGAATAAAATTAAAAATAGGTGTTTCATAACGTAAAAGTATGAGCTAATTGGCAATGACAATACAATTCAATATTTAAAGATATCTGGAAAGTAGATTAATGATTACGATCGGAATCGCACCGACTAGCTCCAGAATCACCCCAAAAATAGGCAATAGTAGGTATGCCCACCACGGATAACGGAATCGGGTTGTGGTACCATTGATCAAACTCATGATTGCGGGTATCACTTTCTGTTTATGATGCCATAAGATCAGAATGGTTAAGATGATGTAGAAAGGAATCCGTATAGTAAATGGCGTATATAGTCCCATAAAGGTCATGTCAAATACCAAGATATTTAACCAGATTGGAATTGACATAAATGCACCTAGGATTACCGTCCGATTGTAGATGAGAAAACCTCCCGAAATTATTTGAGAAATACCGACAAATGATTTGAATGGTTCATGGCCTGCAAGGTACCAGGACAAATTAAATAAACCAACATCTTTCAGCTTCAGCTGCATAGTCGCATCTGTCACGCCAAATTGCCCGTCTATGAGCTTAGAATAACCGTATTTAATCAATGTAATAGCCAGCCATATTCGGGCAATCAAAATGAAGTAGTCCCAAAGCAGGGCCTTGGATAGTTTAGAAACGGGAGCATCTGTCATTATACTAAATATAATATTAAGTTTTTGTCTAACTTTTTTTATGAATTCAACTCAACGGCGGAACCTTAATCCGGTTCAATTCCGCAAGCCGTAAGGCTTGAATACTCAATTCGTCAATTTCTTCTTTAACAAAGGCGAAATTGTCCGACCACGATTTTACAACAACTGCAGTACCGGCCATGCAAACCATAAGCATGCCTTTTCCACCACCAACTTCCGAGTAATCAATATCTGTCGCTATTACCGCGTTTCCGCCCAACTGCAATGCGCTAAACCTCAGTTTGTTTTACAAAGGTTTTCCCCATTTAGAAGTTTATTGCTCAATGCATCTGATTGGCTACCTAAGAAATCAGCCCATGAAGACGATATTTCTGATAATAAACCTGTTCCACTTACGGATTGAGCACTAACAATGCCAATCGGATCATATTCCCAATTTGTAGGCTGATGTGTCGTTAAAATAGGGACTAAATGGAGTTTAGGCTGCAATTTATTATTTAGCATCTCTATTTCCATTTTTACGGCTGCCAGATATTGTTGAATAAGAGGGGTGGCGCAACTGGTGCAATACGCCTTAGCCTTATCTTCCTTCAAATTATTGATAAATGCGGTAGCAGCGTCGGAAATGAGGTATCTAGATGTTAGCAGACCATCTAATTTTTTATCGCAATTGGGGCAAACAGGAGTAGCCATAGGAGTCGTTAATTATAGATAATGTTCTAATGTCGCACTTATTATTTTAAAATAGCAATATTTCTATATAGCTCTATTTTATTCTATATTAGAATGTTAATCTAATTACACCTTTATGGATGGAAATATTTATTTGCGAGTCTAAAGCTATATTTAATCTAAAACAAATCGTATCTATGTATCAAGCCTTATGAATGTAACTGAGTGTCTATTCAATATGAAATCAAATTAAATAACCGAAATTTTAAATGGTTCATAATGAAAGAAGATAAAGGGTATCAACTAATAGAAGATTTAAAATCAAATCCAATTGCATTTTTTAAGTTTGGAAAATCGCACGAACTATTGCAAGCGTATTTTGGTGGATTAAGTTTGGAAACTTTAATTCCCTTGCTCCAATCGGATGATTTAGCAATACAAAAACCGACCATTTGGATCGTGTCTGAGTTGGCTGGAGAGGGTTGCTCGCTTTTGCCTCACGTTTTGCCGCTTGTTGATAGTGCCGATCACTACATCAGATATTATGCATTGGAGTGCATATTGTTATGCGCAAAAGGGAGATATATTAAAGAGTTTGTGCATTTAATACGCAGTATCAATGATGCTTCTCCTTCAAATAAAA
>Ga0247805_1000739_pt1 | contig 16425 bp, 16 predicted proteins | sample UWRJL044104R1_FD_180930 | JGI IMG/M metagenome (GOLD analysis project Ga0247805, IMG submission 180930) | Plant litter microbial communities from Arlington Agricultural Research Station in Wisconsin, United States - UWRJ-L044-104R-1 | ecosystem: Environmental > Terrestrial > Plant litter >... | reverse complement strand
GATCGGCCGATGTCAGTCTGTTTACCAGCGATAACCTTGCAAAGTTAAATGCCTGAAAAGACAAGGCCCTGAACTCACCTGAGTGCTGTTGCCAGGCCACGGCAATTGCATAATCATTAGCGGGCGAAGCAACTGTTGTTTGTTGCGCTGCCAGTGTTAAAGGAAAAAAGCAGGCAAGTGCTGCCATTCTAAGCATTTGTTTCATATTGTAATTCTTTTACCGGTGCAAAAATAAAGAAATTATACGGGCACAAAAAAAGGGCTCCATAAAGAAGCCCTTTTTCCAAAATATGTTTACGGTTATTATCCGTTCAGTGCTGCTGCACCACTGACAATTTCTGTCAGCTCTGTTGTAATTGCAGCCTGACGAGCCTGGTTGTAAGAAAGCTTTAACGCTTTCAACAGGTCTCCCGCATTCTCAGTTGCTTTATCCATTGAGGTCATCCTTGCACCATGCTCAGAAGCATGAGAATCAAGAACAGCTTTATATAACTGGATTTTAATTGATTTAGGAATTAACTCCTTCACAATTTCTTCCTGAGAAGGTTCCAGTATATAATCTACCTGGTGGTGTACATTTGTTTGTACAACAGGCTGCTCATTTTTAGGTAAAGGCAACAGTTGTTCTGTAGTTAAAATTTGAACGGCAGCGTTTTTAAAGCGGTTATAAACCAATTCTACACGATCATATTTGCCTTGTTTGAAGCCGTCCATAATCATATCGGTGATTTTGGTTACGTTCTCAAAAGTAAGGGCTGCGTAAACCTCATTGTGGTTACCGATAACTTTGTAGTTACGTTTCTCGTAAAAATCCTGAGTCTTTTTACCAATAGCTACAATGCTTACATTACCATTCTGAAATTGTTTACTGTATTTCTCAGCAATCAGGTTGTTGGTTGTTTTGATAACATTCATGTTGAATGCACCAGCCAGTCCCCTGTTAGATGAAACAGCAACGATCAGTACTTTGTTCGGCTCACGTTCTTCAATAAAAGGCGATGAAGATCCTTCCAGGTTGGCAGAAAGATTTCCTAAGATTTCCTTAAGCTTGGTCGCATAAGGACGTAACTGTATAATCGCATTAGTAGCCCTTTTCAGTTTTGCTGCCGAAACCATTTTCATGGCTTTGGTAATCTGCTGGGTAGACTGTACCGATGATATACGAATTCTTACTTCTTTTAAATTAGCCATTCTTTTTTAATCTTCTTCCTTTTGTTATTAGTAATTAGCTGAAAGTTCTTTAGCTACGGTCTCCAATACAGATGTAATAGTATCATCCAGTTTACCAGCTTTTAAAGCAGCTAATGTTTGTGGGTGACGTTGTTCCAGTTGTTGCAGGTATTCTGCTTCAAAAGCTCTGATTTTGTTAACCGGTACAGAACGCATCAGGTTTTTAGTACCAATATAAATGATAGCGACTTGTTTCTCTACAGTCATTGGAGAGAATTGTCCCTGTTTTAAAATCTCCACGTTTCTTGAACCTTTATCCAGTACAGATTTGGTTGCAGCATCTAAATCAGATCCGAATTTAGAGAAAGCCTCTAACTCACGGTATTGTGCCTGATCCAGTTTTAAAGTACCAGCAACTTTTTTCATTGATTTAATCTGTGCATTACCACCTACACGTGATACAGAAATACCTACGTTGATCGCCGGACGAACACCTGCGTTAAACAAGTTAGACTCCAGGAAGATCTGACCGTCAGTAATGGAGATTACGTTAGTTGGGATATATGCAGATACGTCACCAGCCTGAGTTTCGATAATAGGCAAAGCAGTTAATGAACCACCACCTTTAACGATACCTTTCAGGGATTCAGGTAAATCGTTCATGTTTCTTGCGATCTCATCATTCGCGTTAATTTTAGCCGCACGCTCTAATAAACGACTGTGCAGGTAAAACACGTCACCCGGATAAGCCTCACGTCCTGGTGGACGACGCAATAACAGGGAAACCTCACGGTAAGCTACAGCTTGTTTAGACAAATCATCATAAACAATCAGTGCAGGACGACCTGTATCGCGGAAGTACTCACCAATAGCAGCACCAGAGAAAGGTGCGTAGAACTGTAGTGGAGCAGGATCAGCAGCAGAAGCAGAAACAACAACAGTATAAGCCATTGCACCGTTTTCTTCTAAAGTACGTACAACGTTTGCTACTGTACTTGCTTTCTGACCACAAGCTACATATATACATAAAACAGGGTTACCTGCTTCATAAAATTCTTTTTGGTTGATAATGGTATCAATACAAACGGCACTTTTACCAGTTTGACGGTCACCAATAACCAGCTCACGCTGACCACGGCCGATTGGAATCATCGCGTCAATCGCTTTGATACCAGTTTGTAATGGCTCATTAACCGGCTGACGGTAAATTACACCCGGAGCTTTACGCTCGATCGGCATTTCGTAAGTTTCACCAATGATTGGTCCCTTACCGTCGATCGGCTCACCTAATGTATTTACAACACGGCCAAGTAAACCTTCACCAACTTTGATAGAGGCGATTTTCTTAGTACGTTTAATCGTATCCCCTTCTTTGATATTGCTTGACGGGCCTAAAAGTACCACACCAACGTTATCTTCTTCAAGGTTCAAAACAATACCCTGCAAGCCGTTTTCAAATTCAACTAGCTCACCTGATTGAACTTTAGTTAAACCATAAACACGGGCAATACCATCACCCACTTGTAATACGGTACCAACTTCTTCAAGTTCGGCTTCTGATTTAAAGCCCGACAATTGTTGCCTGATAATTGCCGATACTTCGTCTGGTCTTACCTCTACCATAATTTTATATTATTTCTTTTGTAATTCTTGTTTGAATAATGGAATTAAACCACACCCTGGGCAAATTCCTTTTTTAATTTATTTAGACTTCCAGCGATGCTGGCATCAAATTGTTTATCACCAACTTTAAGAATAAAACCACCAATAAGTTTTTCATTAACTTTTTCGTTGACGATTACTTCATTTGCACCGGTTTCCCTTTTCACAACAGTTACAATTTCTGCTTTGCTTTCCGGAGTTAACGGTGTAGCTGAAGAAACTTCTGCAGTCACAATACCTTTAATTACATTGTATTGTCTGATGAAAGCTTTGGTCGTATCAAATAAAATGGCAGAACGTCCTTTATTAACGATCAGTTTAAGGAATGAACTTGTAATCGGACTTACACTTTTACTCAGGATTTCATTCAGGATAGCGTATTTCTTATCCAATGGAATAACCGGGTTCTGCAGGATAGCCTCCAGAACAGAATTCTGGTCAATAACCTGCTCAATCAAAACCATATCATTCTTCATCTCTTCCAAAGAGTTTTGCTCCGTAGAAAGGTCAATTAATGATTTGGCGTATCTTGATGCTGCTTTATTTTCTGACATGTTCATTTTAATTTGATGGCAAGGAATTAGTTCAATTCAACGTCTTTCAACAGTGCTGCAACTAAATCCTGTTGTTTAGCTTGATCTGCTAACTGGCTTCTCAATACACGTTCAGCAATATCCAGTGACAGGGAAGAAACCTGATTTTTCAATTCAGCTAAAGCAGCTTTCTTTTGATTCTCGATTTCAATTTTTGCTTTCTCGATTAATTTAGCGCCTTCAGTCTGTGCCTGAACTCTTGCTTCATTAACAATTGTGTCTTTAAGGTTTTTAGCTTCTTTAAGGATCAGGTCTCTTTCTGCACGGGCTTCCTTCATGGATTCCTCATTTTGCGCAGCCAGACGAACCATTTCCTGCTTAGCCAGCTCAGCTTTGTTCAAAGCTTCGTCAATTGTCTGTTCGCGTTCTTTAATAGCCGCCAGCACAGGTTTCCATGCGAATTTGGCTAAAATAAACATCAACAATAGAAAAGCTATTGTTTGAAAAACAACTAAACCAATTTCCGGTACTAATAATTCCATCTCAATATATATAGGTTAATTCTAATTTCTTGTTAGATAGATTGTACTTTGCAGCAACCCTGCAAAGTACAATACTATTATCTTTTAGTTACACTAATGCAACTACTACTGCGAAAAGCGCAACTGCTTCAACGAATGCAGCAGCGATTAACATCGCAGTTTGAATTTTAGAGGCAGCTTCCGGTTGACGGGCAATACCTTCCATAGCTGAACTACCGATTTTTCCGATACCAACACCTGCGCCGATAGCAGCTAATCCAGCACCAATTGCAGCAATACTTCCTGTAATCATGATTATATATATTAATTGTTAAAAATTCTAATTAGTGGTGTTCTTCTATCGCCATACCAATAAACAGGGCAGACAGAATGGTAAAAATAAATGCCTGGATAAATGCAACCAGTAATTCGATAGCACCAATGAACAGGGCAAAAGGAACAGATACGAAGGATACGTACACCGAGTTGAAAACGAAGATCAATCCGATCAGCGCCAGCACAAGAATGTGTCCTGCAGTAATGTTCGCAAATAAACGAATAGCCAAAGCGATAGGTTTAGTAAAGATACCGATAATCTCAACCGGAACCAGAACAATATACAACCACCATGGAACGTCCGGGGCGAAGATATGTTTCCAGTAATATTTGTTACCGTTAACCAGAATCAGGATTAAAGTAATCGAAGCTAAAACTACCGTTACTGCAATATTACCAGTCAGGTTGGCTCCTCCTGGAAGGAAAGGAATCAGACCAAGCATATTGTTAAACCAGATAAAGAAAAACACAGTTAACAGGTAAGGCATAAATCTTTCATATTTATGGCCCAGGTTTGGCTTAGCGATATCATCACGTACAAACAAGATGATAGGCTCCATCCAAGACTGCAATCCTTTCGGAGATAAACCTTTTCTTACTTTATAACCGTTGGCTACTTTCAGGAATACCGCAAGGATAACCAAAACAGAGATGAACAGTGTACAAACGTTTTTAGTTATAGAGAAATCAAGTGGACGTTTATTTAAAGAATGATGATTTTCATCTACCTCTACATACTGACCGTGCTCATTTGCCGCTTCAGATGCATAATAAATTTTCTCATGCAATTTCACGAAACGCTGACCACCTTTTTCAACAACCAGTTTCGCTTCATCATCATGATGGAAATCGTTGGAATTGAAAACAACCAGACCTGTATTCGTATACAGCATTACCGGAAGACCGATATAGGTATCTCCGATTACATGCCAGCTATGCGAATCCGCAATATGGTGCAGGGCAAACTTCCCTAAATTAAACTTCTTCTCTGCCTCTGGTTCGGCATGAGCGGTCGCTGTTACGTTCGATGTGTCTTCCTGTGCGTATAACACCGGTGTTACAAAGAAAAACGCTAAAAAAAGCGCAAATACAACAGTTAACCTATTAACTTTAAAATCAAAAACGTGGCTACAATCCATTTACTGGCAGATTTTTACTATTTATTTTGGTGGCGCAAGTTACACAACAGCGAGTATATTTCAAAGAAGCTGAACAATAAATATAAAGAAAAAAAGTTGAGTGCAAAAACTACCCCCTTTTCTTTGCTGTTCAGGCTGTAAATCAGCACAAAAGCCAATGAAAAAATCATTTTGAGTACAATCGAACCCATAATAGCCACTACACCGGCCTGAGGGTCCATTTTGATTCCGATATATGCAGTTAAATACGCGATATATGTAAGCCCGCCGAGGAATCCGAACAATAACCAGAATTTATCTACCAATAATCTGGTATCCGGAAAGAGAAATGGAAGAGCAGCAGCGACCCCGGCCAGAACGAGACCATAGATCAGATAGAGGATAGTAAATCGGGGGAGTGTCAAAATAATTATTTTTTACAAAAGTATTAAAAGGATTCTGCACATCCAGTCAATTTTTGTAATTTGATAAGCTAACTATCTTTATTGTTCAGTTGCCGGACCACCTGATAAAGAGAAATAATCACACCTATAAGCCCGAAAATAGCCATACAGACTGGTTTCGCATTCTTCAGATATTCGTCCAGTTTATACCCTCCGAACGCAAACACGCCTATGGTAGCCAGCATCTGAAAACCCAGACCTGAGTATTTTACGAAATTTGTTGTATTTTTCTTATTTTCCTGTTCTTCCATAAAGTTTAATGGCAGCTCGCCCGTACCGCTAAAGATACAGCGCTCGCCGAAGGAATGCAAAACCCGGCACAACGGATTTGAAAAATGCCTGCTTACCCGCCAAAACAGCACCGAATGCAGTTTAGAGCGCTCTTTAATAGAAATTGATAATGACCAAAGATATATCTTCGGAACTTTAGTAGTTTTGCAGAGGTTAATTTTACTCCGGCTTTATCTCAGTAAAGAAACCATTATTCAGAATTCTACAAAAACAATTATACACAATGACCAAAAATATTTCAGCTGCGGAGATAAAAAGATATAACCTGACCCTCTGGAAATTACTGATTGGAGGATTGATCCTTTTCTCACTCTTCATTGTCGCTTTGGGTTTTGGCTTGTTCGGCACATTGCCTTCTTTCCGTGATATTGAACATCCTAAAAGCAACCAGGCAACAGAGATCCTGACCGAAGACAAACGTGTACTAGGCACTTACTTTGTGCAGAACCGGTCCAATGTCACTTATCCGGAAATCTCCCCGAATGTTATCAATGCACTGATCTCTACGGAAGATACTCGTTTCAAAGACCACTCAGGAATAGATTTTAAAAGGACATTTACTATCATATTCTATAATCTGATTGGTAAAAAGCAAGGTGCAAGTACCATTACCCAGCAACTTGCATTAAACCTTTTTTCTGAAGAAGGCCGCCAGCGCAATTTCGCTAAAAGACTGATGCAGAAATTCCAGGAGTGGATTGTGGCTGTTAAGCTGGAGCGGAACTATACGAAAGAGGAAATTATTACGATGTATCTGAATACCGTTGATTTCGGTAACCAGGCTTATGGAATTAAATCGGCAGCGAGAGTATATTTCAATACTACTCCCGATAAATTAACCGTACCACAGGCTGCAACACTGGTTGGCCTGCAGAAGGGTATTACGCGTTACTCACCTACCCGTAATCCGGAAAGATCCCTGGCCAGAAGGAATACAGTAATGGCTAACATGGTGAAAGAAGATATGCTTACGCCACAGGAATTCGAGCAGGAAAGACAACAGCCACTGAACCTCAAGTTTAGTGCTGCAACTGTGAATGACGGGATCGCCCCTTATTTCCGGGCGGTATTAAAAAGTGATATCAAAAAAATATTCCTGGAACGTTCTATTGTAAAAGCCGATGGTACACCTTATGATCTGGACAGGGATGGTCTGCGTATTATTACAACGATCAACTATGATATGCAGGTGTATGCTGAAGCAGCACAGAAAGAAGCTATGAAAGTTTTGCAGGATCAGTTTACCCAAAGCTGGAAGGGGAAAAATCCATTTAAAGGCAACGAAATGCAGATCGAACAAGGTATCAAGCGTTCCGATCGTTATAAAGCATTGCAACTGGAAGGTAAATCTGACGAAGAAATCAAAGCAGATTTTAATACGCCGACCAAACTGAGCATTTTTACCTGGAAAGGTAATATTGACACGCTGATGAAACCAGTGGATTCTGTCAAATACTATAAATTATTATTGCGTAACGCGATGATGGCAATGGATCCAAAAACAGGTTATGTGAAAGCATGGGTTGGCGGTATCAACTACGAACACTTTAAATATGACCAGGTTAAAATGGGTACCCGCCAGGTGGGTTCCACTGCTAAACCATTTACTTATTCTGTCGCCATAGAAAATGGTTATTCTCCCTGCTTCCAGGTACTGAATGAGCCGGTTACCATAGAAGTTCCGGGCAGTGCGCCATGGACTCCTAAATCGGGAGGAACATTACCGGGTTATGTAACTTTGCAGAAGGCGCTTGCTTACTCGCAAAACTATATTGCAGCGTACCTGATGAAACAAGTTGGCCCTACCGCTGTAGCTACACTGGCCAAGAGAATGGGCATCACCTCTAATGTACCCGCGTATCCGTCGATTGCACTGGGTAGTTTTGACGCCTCGGTATTTGATATGGTGGGTGCCTACAGTGTTTTTGCAAATAAAGGAATCTGGACACAGCCTACCTATATCCTGAGGATAGAAGATAAAAATGGTGTCGTACTATTTAGTCAGACACCACAGAAACATCCGGCTATGAGCGAAGATGTGGCTTATGTAATGACCAGAATGCTGGAGGGCGTTGTGAAGAACGGTTATGGCTACAGCCTGATTAGTAAATATGGAATTACCACGCCTGTAGGTGGAAAAACAGGTACTACACAAAACAATTCTGACGGCTGGTTCGTTGGCATTACGCCAGATCTGGTTGCCGGTGTATGGACAGGCTGTGAAGACAGGGCATTTCACTTTATCAGTACCAGACAGGGTGAGGGTGCCAAAACTGCGCTTCCTATCTTCGGTGGATTCCTGAAAAAGGTATATGCCAATCCGAAACTCAAAGTTGGCCGGGGAGATTTTGAACTCCCTAAAAACGGGGTTTCTATCACTTATGACTGCAACCAATATCAGCAGCAGCAAACAGACACCACAGAACTGGACGAGAAGTTAGGGTTTTAAATGAGCATTTTTGATCACAGGAAAGCGTTAGCAGATATACCACACCGCCCCGGCGTTTACCAGTACTGGGACGCTGAGGATACTTTGATTTATATCGGCAAGGCAAAGGACCTGCGTAACCGCGTAGGCTCCTATTTCAATCAGGATAACCAGATGAATGGTAAGACGCGCGTCCTGGTTTCCAGAATCCGTCGAATCAGTTTTACTATTGTCGATACGGAAATTGATGCCTGGCTGCTGGAAAACAGTCTGATCAAAAAACATCAGCCGCGTTATAATATTATGCTCAAGGATGATAAGACCTACCCATGGATTATTATCAAGAAAGAAGCTTTCCCACGTGTTTTCTGGACCCGTAAAATGATTAAAGATGGCTCGACCTATTTCGGGCCATACGCCTCCGTAGGTATGATGCATACTATCCTGGAGCTGATTAAAGAAACGTACCCCCTGCGGACATGTAACCTGCCACTCAGCCCTGAGAATATTGCTGCAGGTAAATTTAAAGTTTGCCTGGAGTATCAGATTGGTAACTGCAAGGGCCCTTGCCAGGCGCATCAGTCTTTACCAGATTATGAGGACAGCATCTCTGAAATTAAAGATATCCTGAACGGTAAGATCGGCAACGTGATCCGTGAGGTAAAACAAATCATCAAAACTGCTGTAGAAGACCTTAACTTCGAGCTTGCACACCTCTACCAGAAGAAGCTGCAGGTACTTGAAAAATACCAGAGTAAATCTACCGTGGTTAACAGTTCCATTACCAATGTTGATGTAGTGAGCATAGCTTCCGACGAACGCTATGCATTCGTGAATTACCTGAAGATCATGAACGGCAGCATTATCCAGACCCAAACCATTGAGATTAAAAAGAAGCTTGATGAATCGGATGAAGAGTTGCTGAGCATTGCGATCACGGAATTCCGCACTAAATTCAACAGTACTTCCCGCGAAATTATCGTTCCTTTTGAACTGAACCTGACCGACGAGAATCTTAAGTTCACCGTCCCTAAATTAGGAGAGAAAAAGAACCTGCTGGACCTGAGCCATAAGAACGTGCTCTTCTTCAAAAAAGAAAAGCTGAACCAGTACGAGAAACTTAACCCGGACCTTCGCACAGACCGCATCCTGGCACAGATGCAAAAAGATCTGATGCTGACACAGCTTCCTGTGCATATCGAATGTTTTGATAACTCGAACTTCCAGGGGCAGTACCCTGTATCTGCAATCGTAGTTTTCAAAGACGCTAAACCTTCCAAAAAAGATTACCGCCACTTCAACGTTAAAACCGTCGAAGGGCCAAACGATTTCGCTACCATGGAGGAAGCCGTTTACAGACGCTATAAACGCATGCTGGACGAAGGCGACCCGTTACCTCAACTCATTATCATTGACGGCGGCAAGGGTCAGCTAAGCTCTGCTGTGAGCAGCCTGAAAAAACTGGGCATCCATAACCAGGTAACGATTATCGGTATCGCCAAAAGGCTCGAAGAACTCTACTACCCCGGCGACAGCTATCCCCTGCACCTGGATAAGAAATCCGAGACGCTTAAAGTTATTCAGCAACTGCGTGATGAGGCCCACCGTTTTGGCATCACCTTTCACCGCAAAAAACGAGACCAGGGAACCCTCAAAACCGAACTCGAAGCTATTCCCGGCATCGGCAAAACCACAGCAGACAAATTGTTGCGCCAATTCAAATCCGTCAAAAGAATTAAACTGGCAACCGAAGCGGAACTCGCCGCGGTCCTGAACAAAAGTCAGGTACAAACCTTGCTCAAATACTTCAGTAACCCCGCAACTTAAAAAACTCTGCCTACCAATTTCTCATACGATGTCATTCGGGTCTGATTCGATCCACACCCTCCATATTTACACCTTTCCCTACATCAACCCCACCAACTTGTGGGTTCTTGTGGGTAAGATGTGAGTTCTTGTAGGTAAACTGTGGGTTCCAGTCGAAAAACACCAATGCGAGACCTGAATGAAACCAAAGCAAGACCCGAATGAAACCAAAGGATATCTCAATCCACTAAACTGGAAATTTGCCCTTCTCCGGGTCGACCTCGGGTCAGGTCCGGGTCGAACTCACCTGTTCTTCGGGTTCCAGTCGAACAATACCACCATATGGCCCGAATAAAACCAAAACATCAGCATATGAACATGCAGCAGTTTAGATTTTGTCAAAAAACTATTCTGACAACTACACCCCATTATTCAAGAACCTCCAAATACTTATAAATGGGTCAAGGATAGGGTAAAGCCGTTCCAACCCTATGAAAAAAATGGGCCAACTAAGAACGAGACACGACCAAGACTCTAAGAAAACACTTAAATGGGTAGATCGGGGTGGACAATTACCTGGCGCTATGTACTTAAAGAGAAAAGCAACTACTGAGTAAACTAAAAATATATAACCAAAATTGATTATATTTGGATATGGAAAAATCAATGATCAGATACAAAGGAATTCACCCTGGACTAATTCTGGCACATGAGCTTGAGAAAAGAGGAATAAAAAAAAGACCTTTTGCTTTGTCCATTAATATACTCCCCCAGACCCTGAACGACATCACTAAAGCACGGAGAAGACTTACTCCATCCATATCCCTGAAGATTGACAGAGTACTCTGTCTTGAGGAAGGTACAATGCTTATACTACAGGCCTACTATGACCTAAAAGAAGAAAAAGAAAAGTCACCCGGGCCGACTCCTGACCTGAAAAACTTGAGAAAGATCCTTTTTTGGGATACCGATATCAATAAAATCGACTGGCAAAAGCAGTCCACCAGCATAATTCAGAGGGTCTTCGAGCGCGGAAATGATATCGAAAAGAAAACGCTACTGGACTTTTACGGCAGAAGCAAAATCAAATCAGTTACAGGCAGAAGCGGGATAAAAGATAATTACATTCCCATTATGAAAACCCTTAAATCAAAATAGATGTTAAAGTGGAATACAGTCGATGACCTACTCAAAAATAGCCTGTTAAAACTTATGGCGGCAGAGGAACTCTCCGAAATGCGCCTTGTAGGTGGCACAGCACTAAGTTTGCACCTTGGTCATAGGATGTCAGTAGATATTGATCTCTTTGCAGATTCCACGCTTTACGGAAAGATCGATTTTGAGGCAATTGAGAAGTTTCTAATTGACAACTTTGACTACGTGCAAGGAGACTTCGGTGCCAAACCGGGTATGGGAAAATCTTACCTTGTTGGCTCCTCCAGAGATAACTTGGTAAAGCTTGACCTATATTACTCGCAAGATCCTTTTTTTCAGGAATTTATATTCGAAGATGGAGTAAGGCTGGCGACAATCGAGGAAATTATAGCAATGAAAGTAGATGTGGTTCAAAGGGGAGGAAGAAAAAAAGATTTTTGGGATTTGCATGAGCTATTGCCAACTTATACAATCGCTGACATGATTGAACTGCACCGGAAACGCTTTGAGTGGACCCATGATCCAGATCTCATTTTAAAAAACTTTACAGATTTCTCCGTAGCCGATCCTGACTTCAACCCCATTTGTCTGAAAAGAAAGGAATGGGAATTCATAAAGGATGACTTTATAAAATCAGCATCCTAAAAACCAAGCTCAAAAAGATCCCTACCGGTCCGAAATTTCAATATCCAAGAGATTACTTCAATCGCTTTCTGTTGTGGATTGCATTTGATGTATTTGTTTCTTATAAGATTTAATCATGAGCCGATTATTACGTCTAATCGGCTCATGATTTCGGCATATTTGAGCCGATTACAATTACTAATTTGCTCAAGATATATAATTGGCAACATAAAGACTGGCCTGATACTACTTAAAACCGTATAGTTATAATACTTACTGAAGCAGATTAAAGATGGATTACAAAGTATCATTATCGAAAATAGATAGGACGATTAACTTCTAAATTTTATATATTACTTATAACCCATAAATACTGAAAATATTTACTGTTATGAGAATTTTAATGCTTCCGCTGCTAATAATAATCTTCGCACTTTACATACTCTATAGATTACTAATTACTAAAGATTTAAAAAAACATATTTGGGAATTGTACACTGGTCTTACCTTCATTGGAATATGGTGCATAATAGCATACCTTATTTTGTAATAATCTAGCCGCCAAACAAACAATTCGTTACCCATTCCCGCAATTCGCTAAACAAACAATTCGTCAACAAACAATTCGTCAACAAACAAATCGACCAATCACCCCCATACCGGACAACACCCCCGATGGTGTCAAACGTTTAAAAAGTTCGAAATTTTGCGCGTAAAGGCATCAGCTGATTCGTAGAATCAGGTGCCGGCCTTTGCGGCGCAAATTTCGACCTTTTTAAACTGCCACCAACAAAAAAAACCAGTTCCTGCAAATGCAAGAATCTGGTTTTCAATATATTTTCGGGAATTAACTCCCTTCAATTGTCAATCCCTGATGCGGGATCTATTTATTAGACTTTTTGATATAGTTTTCAATCGCCATAATCATCGAAGGAGATTCCGGTGATGGAGCAGCGATGTCCACGATAAGATTACTATCTGTTACCGCTTTATGTGTATTTACACCGAAGGCAGCAATCCTTGTAAAGTTCTGCTGAAACTCCGGAAAATTGATGTAAAGCGACTGGATGCTTGACGGACTAAAGAAACCTATCACATCGTATGTCACATCGGCCAGATCAGATAAATCACTGACGACAGTTTTAAACAATACTGCAGGTGTCAGGTCATATCCGTTTTTGACCAGGAAATTCATGGTGTCTTCCGTTGCTACATCAGAGCAGGGATACAGGAATTTCTCAGATGCATGCTTTTTGAGAACCTCTGCGAGGTCTACAGCAGTCTGTTTTCCGAAGAAAATCTTCCTTTTACGGTACTGAATGTATTTCTGAAGATATAATGCTGTAGATTCTGAACTACAAAAGTATTTAAGATCCGCAGGAACTTCGTAGCGCATTTCTTCACAAATTCTGAAAAAATGATCTACTGCATTTCTGCTTGTAAATACAACAGCAGTATAATCACCTAATGCGATTTTATCTTTTCTGAAATCCCTGGCGGGTACCCCCTCTACATGGATAAAGGACCGGAAATCAACTTTTAAGTTATACTTCTTTGCTAACTCAAAATAGGGGGATTTCTCTGTTTCGGGTTTTGGCAAAGTTATCAGTATACTTTTTACTTTACGCAACCTATCTTCTGTTTTTTCTTGCATTTTACCTAGTTACAGCTCAAAACCTATTGCCTTGATTAATATCAAAATAGGACATATTTCGAGGGCACAAAAGTACACAAATAAATAGAACTTAGGAAACCGATAGTGAGATAATATATTAACACCAGCTCTGATCAATTGAAACGTAAAGATTAGTATGGTTATTACAAAAGCCAAAACAATATAATATATACCGTATTGGAGGGGTGAAAGACCAAAAGCCACAACAAGCGGAATAAACAATAATGAGATATTAAAATAACTTAAATATAATATAGAAACATACTCATGTACGGCCTTCTGAACATTAAACAGGTGGCCCAGGATACGAAGAAACAGGATTTTTAGTGCGTAAAAAACCATTACAAGAACAGACACGCTAATGAAGAAACGGAACCCCTGATTTACGTAGGCCAACTGATAGTACTGAGCTACCAGATAGAAGAACATGCCAATGGTAAAGCCGAACTGTATAAAGTAAAAAAGGAATGACCAGGAGCTGAAAACATTGTCTTCTTTATTGAGATTATTTAACCCTCTATTGCTATAAAAGGCCTGTATGATACTCTGGAGCTGTTTTGGGAAAGAAATTCTAAGTATTCCAAAAAAAGCAAGCAAGACAACTATAACTGCAATTACCCAGCCCTGCCCTTTCGGCTGCGGTTCTCCTGTCCGCAAACGGTTCTCCTTTTTTTTAAGGTGCCCGTACTTTTTAAACCAGGCATCAAGGTCTAGTTTTTCGAAAACATTTGCCTTTATAATACTATCAATGATAATGGACCGGTTTATTAAAGAATCGGGAACGAGCCAGGTGTGGGTCATAATGGAATCCGTTACAAAACGCTGGCGTGCCAGGAAGGCAGGATCCTGATTAACTGCCCGTCGGTATTGTGGCCTGACAGGGACAGAATCTGTTAACCTTACATCTTCCTGTGCAAATAGCAGAGGCTGACCAATGATCAGACACAACAAAAAAGTTACCAGAAAGGATTTCAGCATCAGGTTAAATTTAACGGAATTATGGTTTGTTGCAAATTTATGCTTTTATAATTTCCATTCCTATAACGCAGTTCTGGTTTTATTTTTTCGATATGACACCATATATTTGGATATATGTATTTGACTACGTAGTTTTATATTATAAAGTAAAAACAAATGAAAATTGAAATTTCACCCATAGAAAATGAATATGCAGAACAAGTGATTGATCTGATTTTAAGTATTCAGCAAAAAGAATTTAATGTTGCCATAACGCTGGCCGATCAGCCCGACCTGCTGGAGATTAAAAATTTCTATTATAAGGATGGTGGATGTTTCTGGGGAGCTTTTGCGGACGGTGAGCTGGTTGGTACAATTGCATTGATTAAATTTGATGCGCAAGCGGGTGCCATCAGGAAAATGTTTGTTAAAAAGGAGTTTCGCGGTAAAGAATTTGGAATTGCTCAGCTCCTGCTAGACACATTAATAGACAGCAGCCGTGAAAAAGGGTTGAACAATCTTTACCTCGGTACGATTACAATATTGGCCGCAGCGCTGCGATTTTATGAAAAAAATGGATTTATCCGCATAGCGAAGGAGTCGCTTCCAGAGACTTTTCCTTTAATGAGTGCAGATAATGTATTTTGTAATTTACCCCTGGATTAAAAGGATGAACATCATAGACGAATCTGGCATACTTGCAATTTCTACAAGATTACAGCGGCTGAGTGAACAACTCAGAAAGGACGGAGCTTTACTTTATAAAAGCTTTGATATTGACTTTGAACCTAAATGGTTCCCGGTCATGTTAACCCTGCACCACAAGGAAATTTTAAGCGTCGTTGAAATAGCAAACGAAATCGGTTACACACACCCTTCTACCATTAGCCTGCTAAAAGAACTGGAGAAACAGAAACTCATCCGGTCTAAAAAGGACAAAATCGATGAAAGGAAACGTTTATTATTGCTGACGGCTAAAGGAAAAGAACTTATTATCCGTATGCAACCAGTCTGGGCCCTGATGATCACTGTACTGCAGGAAATAGCCGACAATGAGCATAACCTCCTGCAGGCTATCCAGCAGGCTGAGGATACCTTAAAAAATCAAAGCTTCCTGCAGCGGGCAATGCAATTGAAGCAGCAGAATACGTCTTCCTAACGAAAATATCCTGGCATACTGGATCGGCTATTCATATTTAAGTGCTTTAACAACTATAGTCTTTGCAGCCTTATATGCCATTGCACTGACCGTAAGCACACTGATGAATAAGGAAATAAGCATGGTATACAAAAAGGGCATCATGTCTATATCTGTACGATATACAAATCCTTTCAGCCAGGTTGTTCCCAATAGGAAAGCGAGCGGAATCGCAATAATATTTGCAATGAGAATTAACCCCAGGAAGTTTCCATTGATGAGCTTAACGATATGAAAATCATCTGCGCCAAGAACTTTCCTGATCCCTATTTCTTTGGTTCTCTGTTTAGTAACAAAGCTAGCCAGCGCAAACAGCCCGAGTACGGCCACAAAGAGTGCCACATACGTAAAAATGTTAAAGAGCTTGCTCAGGTGAATATACTGGATATAAACCTGCTGAAAGCTATTGTCCAGCCATTCATATTCGAATGGGAAGGGTTCTGCTGTCTGCCAGACCGACTCTATTTCCTTGATGGTCTGCAGGAAG
>Ga0247805_1000737_pt1 | contig 16432 bp, 13 predicted proteins | sample UWRJL044104R1_FD_180930 | JGI IMG/M metagenome (GOLD analysis project Ga0247805, IMG submission 180930) | Plant litter microbial communities from Arlington Agricultural Research Station in Wisconsin, United States - UWRJ-L044-104R-1 | ecosystem: Environmental > Terrestrial > Plant litter >... | reverse complement strand
CATCAGAGCGCGTTTCCCTAATCCAAAAGGAATTATCAAAAGCGGAAGCAGTACAACAGTAAGAATTCCAAGTGAAGTCAAAGAAGGATTAATTGTTCCTCAAAGTGCAACATTTGAACTTCAGGACAAAATTTTTGCTGTTACCGTTGGAAAAGACGGTAAAACGAAAAATGTCAATATTACCATTCTGGAAAATAAAGCCGGGAATTATTACGTAGTGACAAGCGGTTTAAAAGCCGGAGACGAAATTGTATTGGAAGGAGTTGCATCATTAAAAGACGGAAGTCAGATCAAACCTCAAAATCAGAAAGCAGAAACGGTTTACGCAGATTTAAAATAAAAATTCATGTTTAAAATATTTATACAAAGGCCGGTACTTTCGACAGTAATCTCGGTTATTATCGTCATTTTAGGTGTTCTGGGACTTACAGCACTGCCAATTTCACAATATCCGGATATTGCTCCGCCAACGGTAAACGTATCAGCAAGTTATACTGGTGCCAATGCAGATGTGGTACTGAAAAGTATCGTAATTCCGCTGGAAGAACAGATTAATGGTGTAGAAAACATGACCTACATGACTTCTACAGCAACAAATGACGGAAATGCTTCTATCAAAATTTTCTTTAAAGTAGGAACAAATCCTGATTTAGCGGCGGTAAACGTGCAGAACAGGGTTTCAAGAGCCACTAGTTTATTGCCTGTAGAAGTAACTCAGGCAGGTGTAACTGTTACAAAAAGCCAGAGTAGTAATTTATTGATTTTCTCTTTATATAGTGACAATAAGGCTTATGATCAGACATTTCTTCAGAATTATGCTAAGATTAATCTTGTGCCGCAAATTCAGCGTGTTGTTGGGGTAGGTGATGTGACCGTTTTTGGTGCAAAGGATTACTCAATGAGAATCTGGCTGAAACCGGATATCATGCAGCAATACAAACTGATTCCTAGTGATATTTCGGCTGCATTGGCTGAACAAAATATCGAGGCAGCACCAGGTAAATTTGGTGAAAACGGAAATCAGGCATTTCAATATGTAATTAAATACAAAGGACGTTTGACAAGTGCTCCCGAATTTGAAGATATTGTCATCAAATCTGTTGGAAACGGTCAGATGCTTCGATTGAAAGATGTGGCTAAAGTGGAGTTAGGTTCTCTAAGCTATTCTTCAACAATTAAAACAAACGGAGTAGAATCTGCTGCGATGGCAATAAGCCAGACTCCGGGATCAAATGCACGTGACGTAATCAATAATTCTAAGAAACTGATTGAAGAAGCAGCAAAAAACTTCCCAAAAGGAGTAAAATATACGCTTCTTGTTGATGTGAATGAAAATCTGGACGCATCGATTGAGAAAGTAATCCATACTTTGATTGAAGCTTTTATATTGGTATTCATTGTAGTATTTATTTTTCTTCAGGATTTCAGATCAACATTAATTCCGGCAATTGCGGTTCCGGTTGCGATTGTGGGGACTTTTTTCTTCCTGAATTTGTTCGGTTTTACCATTAACTTATTAACGCTTTTTGCAATGGTACTTGCCATTGGTATTGTGGTCGATGATGCCATTGTCGTCGTCGAGGCAGTACATGCCAAGCTCGATAGCGGTTACAAATCCGCTAAGAAAGCTACTGTTGATGCTATGGATGAAATTTCCGGTGCGATTATTTCGATCACGCTTGTTATGGCGGCGGTATTTATTCCGGTAACATTTATTACAGGTTCTACAGGAGTTTTCTATAAACAATTTGGTATTACACTGGCGGTTGCGATTATTCTTTCAGCAGTAAATGCCTTGACTTTGAGTCCGGCTTTATGTGCTTTACTTTTAAAACCCCACGCAGACGATCATAAACACAAAAGTTTTATTCAGAGATTCTACACGTCATTTAACGTTGCATTTGATAATGTGACCAACAGATACAAACGTTCGGTAAGTTTTCTTTCTGTTAAAAAATGGATTGTTCTGGCTTCTATTTTGATTGCCAGTGCGGCCTTATTTTACATGATGAAAACCACGCCATCCGCTTTTGTACCGGCTGAAGATCAGGGAACCGTTTTTGCCAATATCAGTTTACCGCCATCGGCTTCTATGGAACGTTCTGATGTAATTGCCAAGAAAGTGGACAGTATTGCCAAGACCATTCCGGGAGTTAAAAATACACTTCGTATCGTAGGACAGAACTTTACGGCAGGAGCAGGAAGTGCCTATAGTATGGTTATTGTAAAACTGGAAACATGGGATAAACGTGACTTAAGTGTTGATGAGGTTATTGGTCAGCTTTTTGCTAAAACAAGCGGAATCCGAGAAGCTAATATTTTCTTTATTTCACCGCCGACCATTCAGGGATTCGGGCAAAGCGGCGGATTCGAATTCCAGCTACAGGATAAAGGAGGGCATTCGACAGCAGAATTTTTTAAAGTAAACACTGATTTTCTTGAAAAATTAGCAAAACGCCCTGAAATACAATATGCCACAACACCTTTTAATCCAGGTTTTCCTCAATATATGATGGATATTAATCTGGCTAAAGCCAAAGATGCCGGTGTGACTGTAAATTCTATTTTGTCAACCATGCAGGGATATTATGGTGGATTGTATGCATCGAATTTCAATAAATTTGGGAAGCAGTACCGTGTAATGATTCAGGCTTCTCCTGAATACAGAACGAATACAGAAGGATTGAATAAAATCTTTGTTAGAAACAGTGCCGGAAACATGGCTCCTATCACAGAATTTGTGAAAATGACAAGGGTTTTCGGACCTGAATCGATTTCAAGATTTAACTTGTTTACTTCGATTTCTATTACAGGAGCACCAAATCCGGGATATAGTTCGGGAGATGCAATCAAGGCAATTCAGGAAGTGGCTGCAGAAAATCTGCCTGCAGGTTATGGTTATGAATTTTCAGGTTTAACGCGTGAGGAATTGGCTTCAGGGAGTGAAACTATATTTATTTTCATTCTGTGTCTGGTATTTGTTTACTTCTTGCTAAGTGCACAGTACGAAAGTTATATTTTGCCTTTTGCGGTATTATTCTCCATTCCGTTTGGATTGGCAGGAGCGTATCTGTTCTCGATTATTTTCAAACTGAACAGTAATATTTACCTTCAGATTTCCCTGATCATGCTGATTGGATTGCTGGCAAAAAACGGAATTTTGATTGTTGAATTTGCGCTCGAAAGACGACGAAAAGGGCTGCCAATAGTAGAAGCGGCAATTGCCGGAGCAGTAGCACGTTTACGACCAATTTTAATGACATCTTTTGCCTTTATTCTAGGACTTGTTCCATTGATGTTTGCTTCTGGTGCAGGAGCTGTAGGAAACAAATCGATTGGTACTGGTGCTGTAGGAGGTATGTTGATCGGAACCATTTTGGGAGTATTTGTTATTCCGGTTTTGTTTATCATTTTCCAGACTTTACAGGAAAAAGTTAGCGGGCCTGCAAAAGACGGTTATGATGAAGATGATGACAACGACGAAGAAATCCAACTATTAGAAGCTCACAAAGAGTAAAATTTAATTAAGAAAGAGATGACGAATAGTTCAAATAAATATATTTTGATGGTAATTGCAGCTGTACTTTTAAGTGCATGCTCAATTACTAAAAAGTACGAACGCCCAGCAACACTTGCGACAGATAAATTGTATCGTGATCAGGCTTCCGCCGATTCAACTACGATTGTCAATATGCCATGGCAGAGTGTTTTTAAAGATGAAAAACTGAACGCATTGATTCAAAAAGGTTTAAATAACAACCTTAACTTGAAAAATGCAATTGAAAATATTATTCAGGCACAAGCCTCACTGCGTCAAAGCAAATTGGCTTATTATCCTACTTTAAACCTGGAAGGAAGTGTAAACAGAAATAAGCAGTCAAAAGCAGGTCTAAACTTTCCCCCCGGAATTGATATCAACACTTTAACCACCACTTACAGACTAGGTCTAAGCACGTCCTGGGAGGCAGATATCTGGGGGAAACTAAGCAGTTCCAAAAGAGCCGCTTTGGCGAGTTATTTAGCTACTGATGCTGCGAAACAAGCCGTTCAGACACAATTGATTGCTGACATTGCGAATAACTATTTTTTATTGTTAGCGTATGATAAACAATTAAAGATTACAGAGGAAACACTGGAAACCCGTGTAAAAGGTGTTGAAACAATTAAAGCTTTAAAAGAAGGAGCCATTGTTACTGGAGCAGCAGTGGTGCAAAGTGAAGCCAATCTGCATGCTGCAGAAGTTTTGATTCCGGACATAAAACGAAGTATCCGTGAAACGGAAAATGCTTTAAATATCTTATTGGGACAAGCTCCCGCACCAATCGAAAGAGGAGAATTGGAAACACAGACTGTTCCTGAAAATCTGGCTGTTGGATTACCTTCTCAATTATTGCAGAATCGTCCGGATGTCCGTGAGGCGGAATATAATTTCAGAGTGGCTTTTGAATCTACAAATCTGGCTAAAACTTATTTTTATCCAAGTTTGACATTGACAGCGAGCGGCGGATTCTCGAATTTGGAAATAAAAGACTTCTTTACGAATTCAATTTTTTATTCAATAATTGGAGGTTTGACTCAGCCTATATTTAATCAAGGACTTAATAAAATGAGATTGACAACAGCGCAGTCACAACAACTGCAAGCCTACAATAATTTTCAGCAAAGCCTTTTAGTGGCAGGTCAGGAAGTTTCGAATGCTTTGTACTCATACGAAATGGCAGTTGAGAAACAGGAGTCAAGAGAAAAACAAATTGCGGCTTTAGAAAAAGCAGTCGATTTTACTCAACAGCTTTTAGAGTATAGTTCAGCAACCAATTACACTGATGTACTGACATCTGAACAAAACCTTTTATCAGCACAATTAAGCGGTATCAATGATAATTTACAGAAATTACAAGCTGTAGTTAATTTGTATCGTGCTCTTGGAGGCGGTTGGAAATAAAAAAATAGATGACAAAAAAAAGATGAGTTCAATACTCATCTTTTTTTTGTCATTTATCTTATGAAAAACTGACATAAAAAAACCTGCAAATGTAAGTTTGCAGGTTTATAATTTAATTATAATCGGATTTATTTAATCAGATCAAAACTTCTTTTTACGAAAGCAGTAAGTTCTTCTCCTTTTAATAAGTTCTGAGATAATTTCGCCAGATCCAAAGCTTGTTTCACCAAACTTTCCTGAGTTGATTTATCCACGGTATTTAAGATATTAGCTGCCAGATCTGAATTGGTATTTACAACCAGATTGTACATTTCCGGCATATTGCCCATTCCAAACATTCCGCCACCTCCGGATTGGCTCATTTCTTTCATTCTACGCATAAATTCTGGCTGCGTGATGATAAACGGAGCTGCCTGACTGTCCATAGCTTCCAGTTGAACGGAATATGCTTTAGGAATATAAGCTTCCAATGATGTTTTTAAACTTTCTTTTTCTTCATCAGATAATTTAGAAATCGTGTTTTCATCTTTTTTGATTAAATTATCAATATGGTCAGAATCCACGCGAACAAAAGTTACATCTTTATTATCACCTTCAATTTTCTGAATTAAATGTGAAATAATTGGAGAGTCCAAAAGCAATACTTCATATCCTTTTTCTTTTGCTGTCTGGATATAAGAGTGCTGTGCTTCTTTATTTCCTGCATATAAAACAACTAATTTTCCGTCTTTATCAGTTTGGTTGTCTTTTAATTTTTCCTTTAATTCTTCTAAAGTAAAATAAGTATCATCAACTGTAGGATATAAAACAAATGCACCTGCTTTTTCGTAGAATTTATCTTCAGAAAGCATTCCATATTCTAAAACGATTTTAATGTCGTTCCATTTTGCTTCAAAATCAGCACGGTTTTCATTGAATAATGCTTTTAGTTTATCAGCAACTTTACGAGTGATGTAGTTAGAGATTTTCTTCACCGCACCATCAGCCTGTAAACCAGAACGGGAAACGTTCAACGGAATATCCGGAGAATCGATAACACCTTTTAACATCGTCAAAAATTCAGGTACAATTCCTTCTACATTATCGGTAACGTAAACCTGGTTTTGGTACAACTGAATTTTATCTTTCTGCATTTGCATATCAGATCCCAGTTTTGGGAAATACAAAATACCAGTAAGGTTGAACGGATAATCTACATTTAAGTGAATGTTGAATAACGGCTCTTCAAACTGCATTGGATACAATTCTCTGTAGAAATTTTTGTAGTCTGCATCAGATAATTCAGTTGGCTGTTTTGTCCAGGCCGGGTTTGGATTATTGATAATATTGTCTGTTTCAACTGTTTCGTTTACGTAATCTTCAGGAGCGTCTTCCGGTTTTGGAAGTGTTTCTGTTTTGGTTCCGAATTTAATCGGAATAGGCATAAACTTGTTGTATTTGTTCAATAAACCGCTGATTTTTGAATCTTCTAAAAATTCCAAAGAATCTTCTGCAACATGAAGAATGATTTCAGTACCACGTGAAGTTTTGTCAGCCGGTTCTAAAGTAAATTCAGGACTTCCGTCACATGTCCAGTGTGCAGCTGGCTCATCTTTATATGATTTAGTAATGATTTCAACTTTTTCTGCAACCATAAAAGCAGAATAAAAACCAAGACCAAAATGTCCGATAATTCCGGAATCCTTAGCAGAATCCTTGTATTTGTCAAGGAATTCCTCAGCTCCTGAAAAAGCTACCTGATTGATGTATTTTTCTACTTCATCAGCTGTCATTCCCAATCCCTGGTCAATAATGTGGATTTTTTTTCCTTCTTTGTCAACTTTGATTTCGATAACCGGATTACCGTATTCTACTTTCGCTTCGCCAATACTAATAAGGTGTTTTAATTTTAAAGTAGCATCAGTACCGTTTGAAACCAACTCACGCAAGAAAATTTCGTGATCGCTGTATAGGAATTTTTTGATTAAAGGGAAGATGTTTTCTACCGAAACATTAATTTTACCTGTTGTCATATTTTTAAAAATTTAATTTAAAGTTATGTCTATCAGTTCTTCAAATAGAATACCATTTTTATTGAGATGACAAATTGTCTTAAATGTTAATTTTGAAAGAAAAAATGTCAATTATAAAACAAAAACTATGTATTTGAATTGTACCTTTGTAAGAGTATTAATTCTAATTTAATTGATAGAACAATGAAGAAAATTATCTTTTTATGCATGATAGCCACAATGGTTTTTGCATGTAAGTCTGGATCCACAGCAACAACCGACACTACACTGTCAAAAAAACTTGACAGACCTACTCAGGTAGCTATTAAAGGAAACTGGGTACTGACAAATGTATCGTATGCTGGATCAGATTATATTAAAGTAAATTCTTTTGATATTGCAGATTCACAATGTTTCGTAGGCAGTACATGGAATTTTATTTCGAATAACAATAAAGGATCTGTGACCTTAAACTCTTCATCATGTCCAGCTTTTGCATCACCTATTGTGTGGAGTGTAAATAACCAGGGACTATTAGTACTTAAAATTGTTGAAGCAGGAACAAAATCAAAAAATGTAAGAGACGGATATTTGCTAAAAGTAGCAGGTTTAACTGAAACTTCATTTCAATTGATAGACAACATTAATGTTGGTGGACAAACTAAAGATGTTACGTACCAATTTCAAAGAGCTAATTAATAGTAAAAAAATATAAAAACACAAAAATGAAAAAGTTAAAAGTTTTGGGATTAAGCAGTTTGCTTGTATTAGTTAGTCTTTTTGCAAGTTGCGATTCAGTAAAAAATGCAAATAATACCCAAAAAGGTGCCGGAATTGGTGCTGTTGCCGGTGGTGTTATTGGTGGTATTTTAGGAAATAATTTAGGTAAAGGCGGTAACACTGCTTTAGGCGCGGCGATTGGTGCTGCAGTAGGTGGTGGAACAGGTGCCCTTATCGGAAATAAAATGGACAAACAGGCTCGTGAAATTGATCAGGCCTTACCAGGTGCTGAAGTAGAAAGAGTTGGAGAAGGGATCAAATTGACTTTGAATGAAAATGCGGTTCGTTTTGATACTAACAAATCAACTTTAACGTCTCAGGCTAAAGCTAATCTTGATAAAATTGTACCTGTATTTAACGAATATGCTGATACGGATATCAATATTTACGGTTATACAGACAGTACTGGAAAAGCAGAGTATAATTTAACGCTTTCTGAGCAAAGAGCAGCAGCCGTTAAAAATTATTTAGTTTCTAAAGGTTTAAAATCTTCAAGATTTAAAACTACAGGATTAGGAATTGCTGATCCAATCGCTTCAAATGATACTGCTGAAGGAAGAACTCAAAACCGTCGTGTTGAATTTGCCATTACTGCAAATGACAAAATGGTAAATGATGCTAAAGCGGAAGCAGCAAAATAATCAAAACGCATAAAAATAAGAAAGCTGCTTCCGTAATGAAGCAGCTTTTTTTTTGACTTTCGGAATTAAACATTGTAAATTTGAACTTTCAAAAATGACTTATGCTTGACATTCAAAATATCTCTTTTTCGTATACTGAGAATCCTGTTATTAAAAATTTAAATTTCACAATAGACAACGGACAAAACGTGGCTATTATTGGTGAAAGCGGTTGCGGAAAAAGCACTTTGCTTAAGCTGCTATATGGTTTGTATGACTTAAATGAAGGAAAGATTTTTTATGATGAAACGCCGGTTTTAGGACCTAAATACAATCTGATTCCGGGAATGCCGTATATGAAATACCTGGCTCAGGATTTTGATTTGTCACCATATGAAACCGTAGCCGAAAATGTGGGTAAGTTTCTTTCCAATGGTTTTGCCAACATGAAAAAATTGCGTGTTCAGGAATTGCTGGAAATGGTCGAAATGGAAAATTTTGCCAACGTAAAAACTAAATTTTTAAGTGGAGGACAGCAGCAGCGTATTGCTTTGGTCCGCGTTTTGGCACTTGAACCAAAAGTCATCTTACTGGATGAACCTTTCAGCCAGATTGATGCTTTTCGTAAAAATGCCTTACGTCGAAACTTATTCCGTTATCTGAAACAAAAACAAATTACCTGTATTCTTGCCACTCATGACAGCACAGATGCATTATCTTTTGCAGATGAAGCCATCGTGATGCGAAATGGTGAAATTATTATAAAAGACAATCCTGCTGTAATTTACAACAATCCACCATCTAAATATGTCGCTTCCCTTTTTGGTGAGGTAAATGAAATTCCCACTTACTTATTAAAACTGACAGATGATCAAAATGAAAAATCATTAGTATATCCCCATCAGTTGATTATGGTGGAACATTCTGATTTAGAAGTTAAAATCAGAAGAACCTACTTCAGGGGAAATCATTATTTAATTGAATCTGTTTACAAAAGACAATTGATATTTTTTGAAAGTGAATTCGATTTGCCTTTGGAAATTTCAGTTTTTATAGGACTTAATTCTTAATGAAATAATACATCCCTAATTTCTTCCGTTTTGTCAAAAACACTTTTGGCAAAAGGACAAAGCGGTATAATTTTTAAACCATTGTTTCTGGCATAATCTATTGCAGCCATAACTAGCTTTTTACCGACACCTTTACCGTTAAATTCTTCATTGACTTCTGTGTGGTCGATAATAAATTTAGCATCTCCGGCCCAGATATAGGTCATTTTTCCTGCTTGTTTGTCGTCTTCTACTGCTTCAAAGTGGCCTCTTTTTATGTCGTTGATTTGTTTGATTTCCATAATGATTAAATTAAAGTTGTTTGTATTTTATTAGTATGAGTTAATATTTTATGAATGGGGCATTTGTCAGCAATAATGTGTAGCTTTTGCCTTTGAGTTTCATCAATTTCGCCTGTTACTTCTATTTTTCGAATAAAAGAAGAAACGTTTTGTTCAACATCTCTTTCAAAGTCAACTTTGATATTGATTTCAGAAACCTCCCAACCTTTGCGGTTGATATACATTCTTAAGGTAATTAATGTACAGGAGGCAAGGGATGAAGCCAAAAGTTCAGCTGGGCTGAATCCTAAATTTTTGCCTCCCATGTCCTGAGGTTCATCGGCAATTATAATGTTATCGCTTGCTGATATTATTTCTGTTCGATACAAACGGGTATCAATTTTTGCTGAGAGAGTTTCCATATAATTATTTGATTCGGGGTTCTGGTAATGGCACAAATTCTGTTTCACCCGGAACTTTCGGGAACGTTTGTTCTGTCCAGTCTTTTTTGGCTTTTTCAATTAGTTCTTTATCTGATGAAACAAAATTCCAAAAGATAAAATGCTCTTCAGGAAACGGTGTTCCTCCAAAAATATAAACTGTAGTATTTTCGGCTAATTCGAATTCGCATAAAGTACTGTCATTGGTAATCAGAATCTGTTTTGGATCGTAAACATGTTCTCCGCTTTTGATACTTCCTTCCAAAATATACAAACCGCTCTCGCCAAATAAGTCTTTTCCAATATTTATTTTTTGTGATGATGTACTTTTTATTTCAATAAAATACAACGGACTATAAACCGGCACCGGCGATTTTTTACCAAAAGCTTCTCCGGCAATTAATTTATAAGAAACCCCAATTTCTTCCCAACTCGGAATTGCATCCACTTCAACATGGGCAAAATTGGGATCCATCTGCTCCAGCTCTTTTGGGAGCGCCACCCAAATCTGTAATCCATGTAGCATTTTGTCAGAAGATCTTAAATATTCCGGTGTTCTTTCAGAATGTACGATTCCTTTTCCTGCAGTCATCCAGTTGACGGCACCTGGTTTTATTTCCAGTTCAGTTCCTAAACTGTCTCGGTGCATGATGCTTCCTTCAAACAAAAAAGTAAGCGTCGAAAGTCCGATATGCGGATGCGGAGGAACATCCATATTTTGATATTGATTCAGATGTGCCGGCCCCATATGATCAATAAAAACAAAAGGCCCAACGGCTCTTTTTTCACGGAAAGGCAATAATCGGCCTACCATAAAATTGCCGATGTTGGCAGCACGTTCTTCGATAATTAAACTGATATTTGACATGGTTGATTTATATTTTGATTTAAGACAAAATTATAGCTGTAGTATCAATCTGTAACTTAATTTAGATTAAGAAAGTTCTTTGGCTATTAAATATAAGAAATACAATTTGTTTATTTCTAATTTTTCAACTCAAATTCTAAAGATTCACTTTCGGTTCCGTTGATAATAATCGATAATTGATGGATTCCCGTATGAAAAACACGGGTTGTTATGATTTTAAAAGACTGATTTCTGTCAACTTTTATTAATTGATTGGGCTGATAGGTTTTCTCACTGATTTTAAAGACTTTTTTCGCCAAATGACCCTTTGATTTTTTGTAATGAACAGCATATTCCAATCGAATGGTTTTGGCTTCGTTATTTTTATTATTCAAATGAAATTGAAACTGCAGATAATCTCCGATTTTTACAACAGGTGTTTTAATTTCAAAATTAGAAAGTTCAATATTAGTGCTTTCTAAGCCATAATGATTCAGGATTTGAGGATGACCTTGTTTTAATAAAGTCCGACAGCCATGTTTGATGATGGAATCTGTTTCTTTGGTAACTCCTTTCCATTTTCCGGCAATTTCCAGCACAATTTGCGGATTGTCTTTGGCAATATCATTTAAATTATTGGCAACGCTTCTGCGAACATATTCGGATGCATCATTTTTAAGATTTTCTAAAATAGGAAGAATAGAAGCAGGATCTTTTTTCAAAAACGGAATGGCCATTGCCCATGGTAATCTTGGCCGGCTTCCTTCACTGGCTAATCGACGTACATGATAATTTTCATGTGTGGACCATTTTACCATTTCTTCGATCATTTTTTCTTTGTGTTTTAAAATGAAAGGACGAACAGCAAACTCACAGCTTATAAATTGCGTTATGGAAACAAAGGCTTTCGCCGAAGTTTTAAAATCGTCCAGGCCATACATTTCAATATAATCAGCAAAAAAGATAAATGCCAAATTACCTTCCGTAAATTTATTCTTCTTTAAGTTAGTAATGATTTTGCCAATTAAAACAACGGCTTCTGGAAAATTTTGAGGCATGAACTGGTGCAACACAATAGTGGTATGTTTCATTCGGTCTTTCCATTCCTTTTGATCAAAATTGTCCTTGTAAATGGCATCAATGAATTTTCGTTTATCAAAAGCCGGATGCACTTCGGCAACAGCCTCGCTAAAATTTTCGTAGAAGGAAGGCGAATAAATATCTTTAATTAATCCCATAATTGTATTGTATGAAGCTCAAAGATATTTAATGTTCTCTAATTTTGGATGATTGGGAGATTAAGTTTTGTTTGAAATCCGGGCTTTAAATTTTAGGTATTATAATTTTATAAATTAAATCGAAACTTTCAATTCCATAAAATATATCCTAATTTAGCATTTCATAAAAAAGATAAAAATGATAAGCGAAGCTCAATTTCATTCAGAATTACAAAATTTGATAAGCAATGCAATCAGAGAGGATGTAGGACCGGGCGATTACAGTTCACTTGCCTGTATTCCTGATACTGCAAAAGGCCAGGCCAAATTATTAGTAAAGGATCAGGGAATAATTGCCGGAATTGAAATAGCAAAAATGATATTTGAATATGTAGATCCAAAATTAGAAGTAAAAACTTTTATTGAAGACGGATCGGATGTAAAATACGGTGATGTAGTTTTTGAGGTTTCAGGAAGTTCGCAATCTATTTTAAAAGCCGAAAGAGTGGTTTTAAACACCATGCAGCGTATGTCTGCCATTGCTACTAAAACAAATCAATATGTACAACTGTTGGAAGGAACAGGCGCTAAAATATTAGATACCCGTAAAACGACTCCGAATTTCAGGGCTGCAGAAAAGTGGGCAGTAAAGATTGGCGGGGGCGAAAATCATCGCTTTGCATTGTATGATATGGTGATGCTGAAAGACAATCATATTGACTTTGCAGGTGGAATCACGCACGCTATTTCAAAAACAAAAGAATATCTTAAAACAAATAATCTTGACTTAAAAATTATTGTAGAAGCAAGAAATCTGGATGAAATTCGTGAGATTTTACAAAGTGATGGAGTTCACAGAATTTTGATTGACAACTTTAATTATGAAGATACCAAAACGGCTGTAGCATTAATTGGTTCAAAATGCCAGACAGAATCTTCAGGAAACATTAATGAAAAAACGATCCGGGAATATGCCTTATGCGGTGTAAATTATATTTCGTCGGGTGCTTTGACTCACTCTGTTTATAATATGGACTTGAGTTTAAAGGCTTTTTAAAAAATACAATCGTTAATTTTTTAAAATTAATCCGGCAGTCTAAAATCTAAGAAGTCCAACAATCTAGTAATCCAAGAAAGTCTAAATATATGTCTCAAGAGATAGAAGCACGGATTGAAAAAATTCCGGTATTACGTTCCGTAGTCCGGCTTTTTAAAATGATAAAATTGCCATGGCTTGAAGGTTTTTCGTTATACGATTTATTAGAAATGTATACTCTCGGAATCCTTGAAGGCGCTTTTTCTTATCACGCCAGTGCTGTTTCGTTCAGTTTTTTTATGGCATTGTTTCCATTTGCCCTATTTATCCTGAATTTGATTCCTTACATTCCAATTGAAGGCTTTCAGGCTGATTTTCTTCAGTTTGTACAGCAGGGAGTACCGCCGAATACTTATGATGCTATTAATAAAATTATTTCGGACATTTTAAATAATAGTCATTCAGGATTACTGTCATCGGGTTTTCTTCTTTCTATATTTTTAATGGCCAATGGAATTAACGGAATCCTGAGTGGTTTTGAATCTTCTAAACATGTATTCGATAAACGTGGCTTTTTTAGCCAGTATTTGGTAGCTATTGCCATTTCTTTGGTTATGACCATAATATTATTTGTAACCGTTGCGACCATTGTATTTTTTGAGGTTATCATCCAAAAAACTATTATCCAGGATGTACTCAGTGACAGGATTCCGCTTATTATTTTAGGACGTTATTTGTTTGTTATTTTGATGATTCTGATAACCTCTTCTATATTATTGCGTTATGGTACAAAGCAGTATAATAAGGTGCCGTTTATTAGTATCGGTTCTGTTTTTACGACTATCTTAATTGTTATATCTTCGTTCTTTTTTGGGATTTGGGTTATAAAATTTTCAAAATACAACGAACTTTATGGTTCTATTGGGACTTTATTAATTCTAATGTTTTATATTTGGATTAACTGTATGATTTTGCTTTTGGGATTTGAACTCAATGCTTCAATCAGAAAATTAAGATTAAGAAATAAATAAAATAGTATGAAAAATTGGATGTTAACCATAGGATTGTTTTTTGTAACATTAGGCACAATTCAAAGCCAGACAGTAATAGGAAAATGGAAAACAATAGATGATGAAACAGGTGAAGCAAAATCAGTTGTGGAGATTTACGAAAAGTCCGGAAAAATATATGGTAAAGTGGTAGAAATATTTAGCGCCAAACATCAAAAGGATGTATGTTCTAAATGTGAAGGTGCCGAAAAAAACAAACCGATTTTGGGTATGGTAATTATTAACGGACTCAAAAAAGACGGTAAAGAATACAACGGTGGAACAATTTTAGATCCTACAAACGGAAAAAAATACAAATGTTACATTACGCTGGAGTCTCCGGATAAATTGAAACTTCGTGGATATGTCGGAATTTCAATGATGGGAAGAACGCAGTACTGGAAGCGCGCGAAAAATTAAAGAGGCATGAAAAAAAATAGTTGCAGTACTTCTTTTTTTATTTCTTTCAATAAATATAACAGGACAATCTAAAAGTCCTTTACAAATAAGTCATCTATAAGGTGACTTTTATGTTTATAAGACTTTTAATAAATATAAAATGATTGATGAATATTTAAATAAGCCTTCGAATAAAAATAAATCTTAAATCCTATAAAATATCTACATGTTTTTTGTCGAAGTTATTTTACCGCTTTCCTTAGCTAAAACATTAACTTATCGTGTTTCTGAAGCTGAATTCCATTTTATAAAAAAAGGGATGAGGGTGGCTGTACCTATTAAAAGCAAAATCTATACAGCACTTGTTATAGATATTCATGAAAATGCTCCTGCTTTATACGAAGCCAAAGAAATTCATCAAATATTAGACGAAAAACCGATTGCAACAGAAGTCCAGATTAAACACTGGCTTTGGATAGCGAATTATTATATGTGTGGCATCGGTGATGTTTATCGTGGCGCTTTTCCAACAGGATTATTATTGGAAAGTGAAACCATGATTTCCCGTAAACCAGAAGTTATAGTAAATGATTCTGAACTTTCGGATGACGAATTTTTAATTTATGAAGCACTTCACCATCAAAATTCACTTAAAGTTCAGGAGATTGCCTCCATTTTGAACAAGAAAAACATTCTGCCAATTCTTCAGAAATTAATGGATAAGGATGTCATTGTTTTAGAAGAAGAAATCAAAGAAAATTATAAGCCAAAATTGGTTCGGTATGTAAAATTACATTCTAAATACGAATCAGATCATGGTTTGGAAGAATTACTGAATGTTTTAAAAAATGCCAGTAAGCAAAAAGATATTGTATTGGCCTATTTTCAGATAAGCGCATCTGAAAAAAAGCCATTGACAGTAAAAAGGCTTGTTGAGTTTTCAAATTCTACTACTGCTACAGTAAAAGCATTAATTGAAAAAGAAATCTTTGAAGAATATTATCTGCAACAGGACAGGGTTTCTTTTGAAGGTAAAGCATCTGAAAAGGAATTGCAATTAAGCGAAGCTCAGAAAACCGCTTTTGATTCAATCAGGGAAAGTTTGTCTGAAAAAGAAGTTTGTCTGCTTCACGGTGTCACTTCCAGCGGAAAAACAGAAATTTACATTAAACTGATTGAAGAATATCTCCTTACAGGAAAACAAGTTTTATATCTGCTTCCTGAAATTGCGCTTACGACTCAGTTAGTATCAAGACTTAGACTTCATTTTGGAGATAAAGTGGCTGTTTTTCATTCGAAATACAGTAATAATGAAAGAGTGGAAGTGTGGAAACAAACACTCGTAAATTCAGAGAAAGCCCAGATTGTGATAGGAGCAAGGTCGGCTTTGTTTCTGCCTTTCGCTGATTTAGGATTATTGATTGTTGATGAGGAACACGAGCAGACTTTCAAGCAAACAGATCCGGCACCCAGATACCACGCCCGGGATGCAGCAATTGTTTTGGCTAATTTTCATAAAGCAAAAGTGCTTTTAGGGTCGGCAACCCCAAGTATTGAAACCTACTTTAATACCCAGACTGAAAAGTATGGTCTGGTTACGATTACCGAACGTTATAATAATGTCCGAATGCCTGAAATTGTCTTGGTTGATTTAAAAGACAAGCATTTCAGGAAAAGAATGACAGGGCATTTTAGTGATCTTTTGATTGAAGAAATAACCGAAGCTTTGTCTTTGGGTGAACAGGTGATTTTGTTTCAGAACAGAAGAGGGTATTCTCCAA
>Ga0247805_1000736_pt1 | contig 16446 bp, 15 predicted proteins | sample UWRJL044104R1_FD_180930 | JGI IMG/M metagenome (GOLD analysis project Ga0247805, IMG submission 180930) | Plant litter microbial communities from Arlington Agricultural Research Station in Wisconsin, United States - UWRJ-L044-104R-1 | ecosystem: Environmental > Terrestrial > Plant litter >... | reverse complement strand
TGTTCGGTTAAAATGTGGGAGATACTGGGCTCGAACCAGCGACCCCTACCTTGTCGAGGTAGTGCTCTAAACCAACTGAGCTAATCTCCCTGATCGCTATCAGACCCCTAAGGATCTTTTGTTTGGGTTAGCTAAGATTAGAAATAAAATACATTATGCAAAATCCAGCGTAAAAAAACATTTACCGTTATTTGGTTGGTTCTAAATATCAGCGATTTAATTTATTAAAATAAGCTTGACTAAAAGGTCTACAACTTCGTTTTTATCCAACGGAAGCGCTGAACCCATTATAGAGTAGCCTTCTACATATGGCAACAACAAAGCAACAATATCTTTTGGTTTATCTGAGAACGAGGCTAACAAATCCACAAGCCATTCCGCATACTGCTGATAGTAGCTTTTCATCTCCTCCGCCAAATGTGGATCCCGGCTTGATAGTGCCCAGATTTCACGAAACATAGTACAGTGTGAATGATGATTTCCATCAACAAGTAAATCACTCAAGATTTTTTTCAAAAAAAGAGTTGCCGTATGAGGTTTATTCGGATTAAACCCCTCCCACTCTCTGGAAACTTCTTCCTGGCATTGTTTAAAATAGAATTGAACCGTAGCGATAATTAAGTCTTCCCGGGTCTTATAATAATATTGAAGATTGCTCAACGAAATCCCCGCCGACTCAGATACCTTCCGCATAGATAAAGCGGTAGCTCCCTCCTTTCCAAGGATATTGATCGTCGTCTCAATTATTTTATCCGTTTTCTGCTGTCTATTTCCCATTTGTCATACAAATCTAAATTAAATAATTAGAATTCTTAATGTAGGTCAATAGACCTACTTTAGCTGAAATAGGTCTATTGACCTACAAATATAAAATTTATAATTATGACAAATCTTAAGAACACAGCAGCATTAAAAGTATTGATTGCAGGCGGGTATGGCCATGTCGGGAGTAATATTGCCAGACATCTACGCAAAAAACATCCTGAAATTAATTTAATATTAGGTGGTAGACATCCTGAAAAAGGGCATCAATTTGCTGCGGAGATAGGCCGGACTGAATGCATTTTTCTAGATGTGAATAAGCCGTTCGATTCTGATTCTGCTGGCAGTCCAGATCTGATTATAGCTGCATTGCAAGACCATAAAAACATGTTATTTGACGCTGCAGTGGAAAACAATATATCGTATATCAGCATCACCAGAACTGCCGATGAAGTTGCACCAATGATATTTAAAGCTTTACAAAAACAGCCTTTATCTAAATTAGTTCTCACAGACCACTGGCAGGCTGGAGTGTTGACCATTGTGGCCAAACAGGTAGCAGAACAGTTTCAGCAAATCAACACCATAGAAACTGCCTGTGTATATGACGAGCTCGACCCGATCGGACCTATGATTGCAGCCCAAATGGATAGCTTTGTAACCAGGGCGCTGATCAGGAATGAAAAGAACTGGATATTTGTTGACGCGACGGAATATCCAAGAGATTTTTATCTGGCAAATGGTACCGCAGCCCGGGGATATCCAATGGGTACACTGGATGTCCCCTCTCTTGCATCCCTTACAGATGCCTCAAATGTGCGGTTTGATATTGTGATCGGGCAGTCGATAGGCACCAATCAGGGTAAAAATGCATCACACGATCTTTATATTGATATTGAAGGTATATTAGTTTCCGGGAAACCAGCAAAAATGAGGACAATCGTTTCAGACCCAGCCGGACAATCTCATTTAACAGCACTCGGGGTGTTAATTTCCGTCGAAGGAATATTTGGCCTTTCAGGGCAACTGCCTCCCTCAAATGGTGGGATATATCTGCCAGAAACTTTATTGAATGCAACCAATGCAGTAAAAACGCTGAAGGAATTTGGTGTAACCATTACGCAAACTGAAATTTAGCATGAAAAAGATCCTCATTATAAACGGACATCCAAACCTTAAAAGCTATAATTTTGCATTAGCAGAAGCCTACCGCGAAGGAGCGTCTTCTACAGGTGCGTATGTTGAGCAGATCAATCTGGCTGAGCTGAAGTTTAATCCGAACCTGGAATTCGGTTATACACAGCGGATTGAACTGGAACCTGATCTGCAATCGAGTATTACAGAAATTATGGCTGCGGATCATTTGGTATGGATACATCCGGTTTGGTGGGGTGGCTTTCCAGCAGTAATGAAGGGATTTATTGATAGAATTTTTTTACCAGGAATTACATTCAAATACCGGGAGAACTCACTTTGGTGGGATAAATTACTCGTCGGTAAAACAGCCAGAATCATTACCACACTGGATCAGCCTGCATGGTACTACTGGTTATATTATTCCAGTCCCAGCGTAAATCAGTTAAAGCGAAGTATTCTAGGTTTTTGTGGTGTCAGGCCTGTAAAAGTCACTTATTTAGGGATTATAAAACAAGCTAACCCCGAGCGCCGTGATAAATGGTTGAGACAAATTTATCAGTTAGGCAGAACCCAGACCTAAGGCTTGTACGCATTAAAGAGCTGATGATAATATCAGCTCTTTAATTGTCCCGGTGGTAATTATTTCATCCCTTTTCTCAGATAGATATTACCATAAGAAGAGCTGATGTCGTAAGTAGAACCAGTTCCGGGAGAAGCGGTTATAGAAGTATAAAAGTTTTTTTCGGTCTGCTGTGTTGGTTTCAGTTGCAGGTCGCTATATATTTTACCGAAGCGGTTAGTCAATTTGATTTCTCCAATCTTTTTTTCATTCAGGGAAGCATCTATACCGCCATATATGGCTTCGACCTTGATATTCCCGTTTAAATTCTCGAGTTCGACAATTCCATAGGTTGAAACGATATTTGCATTCGTATTAGCCGGCAATTTAACTTCAATGGTGATTGCCATATCCTTTTGCTGATAAGTGGCACCTACGCCCGGGTGTTTATTCCGGTATGCATTTAATTCTGCTTTACTATTCATACGGATCTTTGTGCCATTCTCTACTACATAATAGGCGTCGGGAATCTGTGAAAGATCGACTTTATTGCTAATTGATATTTTCCCGTCCTTCCTGCTCTCCGACAGTGTGAATGCACCGTCGTTTTCACCATCATTTATGTTCACAGAGGCAGTAACCTCGACTTCTTTTTTATCCCATGTGCTAACATGAATAATCTTCGGATAGTCAAACTTTAATTCTATTTTCTGACCAGCTGCTACCGGATAAGTCCTGCTAACAGTGCTCTGGGAAAAAGTAGCACCTGGTATAATGGCTAACAAAAAGCCGGTGATGATAAGTTTCATATGCTGATTTATTTCTGTCTCAGATATACATTATTATAATTTGATTTGAAGATCAGATCAACACCGCCGCCGTTAACGGTTCCTTTGATATTCTCTCCTGCATTGTCAGATCTTCTCAGTGTTACGGTTTCAATATTAGCACCAGAGACAGTCGTCGCTGCATTGTCAGTAATGTTTTTCGTACGGTCGGTACCCTCAAATCCTGTAACATTTGTTCGGCCGCGATCGTTCTGATTTTTGTTTTGCGCTCTGTTTTTGTCTACTGCTATTTTAAAATCTTCTGCAGCGAAAAGCTTACCATATGATGTGCCCAGCTCAATATTGGCTTTCGTGGACACCGGCATTGAAATATCTACCAAACCATAAACAGATATGATAGATATCGGTCCTTTTACCTCATTAGTAAAACTGGCATCTACTGACCCATATATTGCCTTTATATTCATCGGTCCGCTGTTATTCTCCAGCTTAATTTTATTGTGCGTTGCTGACACCTCAATTTCATTTTTCAAATCTCTCAGCAGAAGTTCACTGCTGTACAGTGTACTGTTATTAGTAAAGGATATTTTCACATTCTGAGGAACCTTAATTTGAAGAATTCCACTTTGTTCTTTTACAACTGAATTTACGTTGATATCCTGACCATTAACGCTTACATCCAGCCCCAGACCTGTATTATCGGTGAATCCGGACCCACTTAGCGGCTTAAGACCTTTAGCGCGCTCATCAACAGGCTCTTCTTTGCCATTAACAATATTGAATACGATCTCATTCCCATTATATCCTTCTACAACCGCCCCGTTTACATTCAGGTTAAGACGCCCTGAAGATTTGGATACCTTATACTCTTTCTGCGCCCAGGCAGAGATGCTGAATGTTAATAAGGTGAATAGTATTATAAATTGCTTTTTCATATTAAGTATGTTTAAATTTTATTTTTATTAAGTAGTAATGTGTATGCCTCGTCCTTAACGGCACTAAATGTTTTTGGATCATCTGCCAGAGCAATTAGTCTGGCGTCAACTTTAGCATTTTTGAGATTCCCCAGCAATCCAACTAACTCTAACTGTACCATTGGATCTTCCTGACTAGATAATGATCGGACCAGAAGAGAAGATGCATACTCGTTATTTACATATTGTCCGATCACACCAAGAGCTGCTAGACGTACGTTACTGTTTCCATCATAATTTAAAGTTCTGGCCAATCTATCCAGCGTGTGCTTACCAGCATCGCCAGTTTTCTCGATATCTAATACTGCTGCTAATCTGACGCTTGCAGAACTGCTATCTCCCAAACGCACATACACATCTTTTGGAACAGAAACAGGTTTGCTATTTTGGTTTGCCAGCATCCCATTCATTCCGGCCACAGACCTCACAACCCTTGCAGGTTTTAAGGGTACACTACCGGGTTCTGTAACACGATCAGACTGGCTTAGTGTAACTGCCGAACCAGAGTCTCCGGTCTCATCTGTTTTTTCTGTTTCAACCTTTGGAGCGGTCTGATGCACCACCTGTTCAAGGTTGCCTTCGACAGTGTTTTTCGTGTTAAAAAGATAAACTGTACTTATAGCAATTAAGACTGCCGCCGCCGCATACCAAATTTCCCTCCTGAACAATGGAACCGTTTTTACTTCTTTCTCTTGCTCCTTACTTTCCTTCAATCTGCTTTTGATTTGCTGAAGTACGTGGGCAGGCGGTTCCATATGGTCAAACTCTGCTCTGTTTTCTTCTACAAATTTTTTTATAGGATCAATCATAATATGACTTGTCTTTTAATAGTAGATATATTTTTTTCTTAGCGCGGTGATACTGCGTCCTTACAGTACTATGGGATATTCCCAATACGCCTGCGATCTCCTCGTGCTGCATATTTTCAAATAAATATAGATTCAGAATGGTCTTATACCCTGGTGGTAGACGCTCAATACAGCTTCTTACATCCTCTACCCGACAATCGAATAATTCATCCTCTTCTATGCTATATTCATTTTCATCTGCAAATTCAGTATGTTCTAAATCTGAAAACAGGATTTTCTTCTTCCTCAAGTGCGATATCGAACGGTTAATCGCTATCCTTCTCACCCATGCCTCAAAACTCAAAACTCCAGTTAACTTCCCCATATCATTAAATACGGTGTAAAATGTGTCCTGCAGAATATCTTCGGCCTCCCCGGTATGCGATACAATACGCGTAATTGAGTTGTACACTCCCTTTGCATACTTATTGTATAATGCGGTAAACCCCGAGTCGTTACCCGCCTGGCACATGGCAATAAGCGTCTGATCAGTTACCTTCTCTGTTGACTGCATTTATAATTTTATAATCTATCGGTTAGAATCCTGAAAATACATGTTTTATATAGGGTAGTCGCAGCACATGAATTAATGTTGCATTGTTTTTTAAACATTTTAAAATACTAAGAATAAGCCGGTACCGATCTATTCAATCCACTAAAATAATTCCTACCTTAACTTAGTATGATAACCTCAGCATAATGTTAGAAAATTTCCCTTTTTACCTGAGTTTAATTTTAGCCATAGTACTACTGATTATGCTGGCTAATAAAATAAAGGTCGCCTATCCTGTACTGCTTGTTGTAGCCGGACTAGCGATCAGCTTCCTCCCCGGGATCCCAACCCTGCATATCGACCCCGAGCTTATTTTTTTTATCTTTCTTCCCCCACTGCTCTATGAAGCCTCCTGGGCTGTATCCTGGAAGGAAATGTGGCGCTGGAGACGCATTATTACCAGCTTTGCCTTTGTTGTCGTATTTCTTTCGGCCATGTCGGTAGCCTTTGTCGCAAATCATTTTATACCCGGCTTTTCTCTAGCCCTTGGCTTTTTACTGGGCGGCATTGTCTCGCCACCAGATGCCGTAAGCGCTGGTGCTATCTTAAAATTCGTAAAAATACCCAAGCGGATGTCTTCAATCCTGGAAGGTGAAAGTCTGCTGAATGATGCCTCTTCGTTAATTATTTTCCGTTTTGCATTAGTAGCTGTGGCAACAGGTCAGTTCGTATGGCAGGAAGCAGCGCTGAGTTTTAGCTGGATGGTGATTGGTGGTGTAGGTATTGGCGTACTAATCGGATGGGTCTTCATGAAGATCCATAAACATCTGCCTACCGACGTTAATACAGATATTGTATTAACAATTTTAGCTCCTTATATCATGTATCTCTCAGCGGAAGAGGTGCATAGCTCTGGTGTACTTGCTGTAGTTGCCGGCGGCCTTTTATTATCTAATAACAGGCATCTCTTCCTTAGCAGCACATCACGCCTGCGTGGAGTAAACTTCTGGGAAAGCTTCTGTTTTGTGCTGAACGGTCTGGTATTTATGCTGATAGGCCTTGATTTGCCGGAGATCGTATCCGGCCTGGAAGGTGTCAGTATTTCATCTGCGATGGGTTACGGTCTGCTGATTACCGCAGTGCTGATCGTGGGAAGGATCTTATCTGCATATGGTGCAGTGGTTATCACGTTAATAGCAAGCAGGTTTATCACTGTCGCCGACAACAGGAACCCCGGCTATAAGGTACCCCTCATTCTTGGATGGACAGGCATGCGCGGGGTGGTCTCACTAGCAGCAGCATTATCAATACCTGTACAGTTGGCTGACGGAAGTGCCTTCCCGCAGCGCAACCTTATTCTTTTTATCACTTTTATTGTTATTCTGGTCACGCTGTTACTGCAGGGGTTGACTTTACCTTACCTTATCCGAAAAATCGGAATCCCCAATCTGGATCAAACTTTACCGGAAGAGGAAGTTTATCAGGGTATCCGTAAGCAACTAGCACAGCATTCGCTTACCCATTTGCGGACAAATTACAGCACACAATTAAAAAATCAACCGATATTGCAACAGATGGCTGTTAAATGGGAAGCCAATAGTTCACCCGCAGGTAATGAACTGATGGCTGAAGAGTGTAAAGTAATTTATCTGGATATCCTGAACGAGCAGCGGTTATGGCTGCTAAATAAAAACCAGGAAGAGGAGGCACTTGATGAAGATATTATTCGTAAGCACCTTCAATTTATTGATCTGGAAGAAGAAAAATTGAGCTTCAGCTGAGACTAATAAGCTGAACTGTATTTAGCTAAATGTCCGGCAGTGTACGTATATCGTTCGATAACGGACAAATTCAGTTAGCGAAAAAACATAAAAACCTGTACAACAGTTATTTGAACGCTAATTTACTCTTGGCACAAACTTGGTAGACTGCGAACTAACTCGTGTTTATTTCATTGAAACCAATGCCGCTATGTTCAGACTCAATTTAAAAATCGCTTTGCGTAATCTCTGGAGAAATAAAACTTCTTCCGTTATTAATATCGTTGGTCTGGCGGCTGGTTTATCTGCGTGTTTGCTGCTGCTGCTTTACGTCAATTATGAATTAAATTTTGACCGTAGTTTTAAGGATGCAGACAAAATCTACCAGGTGATGACTAATTTCCAGGATGCCAGTGGGAAAATAACAAGTACCGGAGGCTCGCCGGGAGATGGAATTGCAATGACTATCAGGTCCAAAATACCTGAGGTAGACGCAATAACCCGAATCGGAGGTGGCGATGAGTCGCTCATTGCCAATAAACAAAATGTATTTAAGAAAAAAGACCTGTTTGCAGATCCCGAGATTCTTAAAGTTTTCAACTACGAGTTTATCGCCGGCGATCCTACATCTGCACTCAGTATGCCAAATTCGGTTATATTAACTGCTCAGACAGCGAAATTATTATTCGGCACTACAGATGTACTGAATAAAACCGTGAGATATAAAAATGCAAAAGATCTAAATGTTACTGGTGTGATCAGAGATTTACCTACTAATACATCTCTCAGGTTTGATTATTTAATGCCCTGGTCTTTCTTCGAAAGCATAAACGATTACCTTAAAAATCCAGGTTGGGGAAATTTCAACTTCCTGGCAATGGCAAAAGTTAATAATCCGGCCAATATTGACCTGATTAATTCGAAGGTAAAAAAGCTTTTCAACGAGAATTACACGGCACAAAAGAATGAGAATTTCTTATTCCCGCTAGCCGATAAACATTTACATGGTGAATTTTTGAATGGTAAGAGCATAGGTGGAGACATTGAACGCATTTACCTTTTTACGGCATTAGCCTTTGGTATTTTGCTTGTCGCCTGCATTAATTTCATGAATATGGCCACTGCTAAATCAGAGCGGAGGGCGAAAGAAGTGGGTATTAAGAAAACTATGGGCGCAACAAGAAACTCACTGGTTACTCAATTCCTTACTGAAGCAATGGTCCTTACTACAATTGCTGTGTTGATTGCTGTTGCCATTACCGAATCTAGTCTACCCCTTTTCAATAACCTTTTGGAAATAGATATAAGAATTGATTATGCTAATACAGGTTATTGGCTGGGAATCCTGACGGTAGCAATCCTGACCGGACTTTTGTCAGGTACTTACCCTGCATTATACCTATCTGCATTTAGCCCGATTCAAACTTTAAAAAAGAAAACGGCCCGTGCGAAAGCCATTCCCTTTAATCTAAGACAGGTACTAGTGGTCGGGCAATTTTGTTTTGCCATCATGCTGATCATTGCCACGCTTGTAATCTATAAACAAATGCAGTTTATAAAAAACAGACCGGTGGGGTACAATATCGATTTACTTGCTCAAATGCCTCAAGATGGAGAATTGTCTGGCAAATTTGAATTGTTTAAAGAGCAATTGCTGAAAACCGGTGCGGTAACGGCCGTCAATGAGGCATCGCAAGGCATGACTAATGCAAGTGGATGGTTTTATGGCTTTCAGTGGCCAGGAATGGAAGAGCAGGGAAAGGATATTGTTTTTAACCGCCTGCAGACGGGGTATGATTTTGTAAAAACAAATGGGGTGGAAATGCTTGCAGGACGTGATTTTTCCCGCGATTTCGCTTCAGATACTGCAGCAATTTTACTAAGCAGTACAGCTGTGAAAGCCATGAAGCTTAAAGATCCGATAGGGACGAATGTAAATCTCTTTGGAAAACAGCTGAGAGTGATTGGAGTTTTCAAGGATTTCGTCTGGGACTCTCCCTATCGTTCCGGACGCCAAATGGTGATTGATTTCAATAAAGATCCGGGCGGAATCGTAAATATGCGATTAAATACAGCTAACAGTCTGACAAAAAATATCGAACTGATCTCAGCCGTCGCCAAAAGTATCAATCCGGATTATCCGGTAGAAATAAGTTTCGCCAATGATCTGTATTCCAGAAAGCTGCATTCAGAGAAAGTCCTGGGCATATTGGTCAACTTATTTGGAGGCATAGCCATTTTAATTTCTTGTCTTGGACTTTACGGCCTGGTTACTTATAGTGCAGAACAGCGGACAAAAGAGTTTGGCGTACGACGTGTACTGGGAGCCTCGGTCGGCAGTATTATGAAACTGCTCTCCATTTCCTTTCTGAAAATGGTATTGGTGGCTGCATTTATTGGTGTGCCCCTAGCCTACTATCTGATGACCAAATGGCTCACTAATTTTGACTTCAGGACAACTATATCATTATCGATTGTGCTGATATCAATCGCAGGAACTTTATTAATCGCATTTTTAACAGTATGTTTTCAGGCTTACAAAGCGGCAACAGCTAACCCTGTAGACGCGTTGAAATATGAGTAAAAGTTAAATATTTTAGCACAAGATCCCTTCAATTACTTTGTACCCCGACTCATTGGAATAATTTCTATGAACTTCAGTATGATGGTAAATACGGTCAGCTGGGTTGGACATATTCACTAGTGCTTTTAGCAAAAAAAGGAGATAGCTCTCGAAAAAGTGACTTCTACAGCGCTAAGATGATCCAGGCTTTTAAAGAACATTTGCGGGAGGCACATCAGAACGGCAAAGAAGGGAAAGCTAACGAAGATTTTCACCAAGCCTATAAAATCCGTTTCTTTGAATGTTTTGCCAATTGGTTTGGAATTAATCAATTTATTAGACACCCGCATTTATACAAAAGTTTCTAAATAAAAAAAGCCTCTGAGATAATCTCAGAGGCTTTTTTGGTGGAGCCGAAGGGGTTCGAACCCTTGTCCAGTTGTGTGGCAAATTATGCCTTCTACATGCTTATTTTCCACTTTATTTTCGGGATCAGACGGGCCGGAAACCTACCTTGCCTTTCTCCTTAGGTACTTTATCTCGCGACTGTATCGTACCTTACAATCGCCAGCGTCATTTATTTCGATGCCCCGGATTCTGGCCTAAAAACGCAGCAACCAGAGGGACAAAAGCTATCTAATTCTAAATTAGGCAGCTAAGGCGTAGTTATTTTCGCCAATTATAGTGTGAACGTTCACTTTAAGTGCTCTCCGTACAACGCACTGCATGCTAACATACGTACCTCCACCCTGTCAAATCCAAAACGGCCCCATATGTAAAGAAAACTTAAAACATAGGCTTTTCTGCTTTCCTTGCCACAAAAGTACAATAAATATACCAAACTCAATCAGAAGGGGTTTAAGAAAAATAAAAAAAGCATGAACGTTTTTGAACGATATCAGACCGTTAAGTCAACTACCTTGGCATCAAGGGCATTCTTCATTACTGATTCGATCCCGTTATCTCTTCCGGAGGCACTTTCGTACATTTCACTTTTGCCGATTACCTGACCGTTACTAGCCTTTAAGTTAAAATAGAATTTATTGTTTTTTGAAACCAGCCTGTCAAAACGCTCTGGATATACGGAGTTTTTCTTGACGGATTGAACTCCGTTTTCACAATTAGCTTTGGTCGTATATCCCTCACTCGCCAAAATCTCTTCTCCATTACCCGCCTTCAGGCTAAACTGGAATTCTCCATTGCTTCTCTTTTTAATTTCAAATTTTGACATAATTGAATAATTTAGATAAAAAAATACACCAAACAGGCGAACAACCTGTATTACAGTTAAAAATAATGTAAAATACATTAAATTAAAAGAAGATTTCAGAAAAAACTTATACCACTGACTGAGGGATACTGAAATAGAACGTCGATCCCTGACCTTTTTCACTTTCTACCCAGATCTTACCATCATGCCGGCGTACAATTTCCGCAGCCAGATATAGGCCAATTCCAAATCCAGAAATCTGTTTGGTATATTTCCCTTCCACTCTATAGAAACGGTCGAAAAGATGGCCGATATCTCTTTTACTGATCCCGATTCCAGTATCACTGACACTGACAAATGCCTGCCCCGCTCTGAAACCACAAGTAATCGTTATTATGCCCCCCTGAGGTGAATATTTAACGGCATTGCTAATCAGGTTTGTCAGCACCTGACCTAACTTTTCAAAATCTGCGTATATCTTTACCGGTACAGACGGTTCAAAAAATAATTTATGGCTGGAAACAATCAGCCTGGTTTCCTCAATTTGCTGCAAAATCAAGTCATTTAGCAAAAATTCAGATTTTTCAAGATGAATCTGTCCTGATTCCAGTCTATCCACACTGAGAAAGCTATTAATCATGGTACTCATTTTCCCTATCTGCAATTCGACCTTATCAAGTGATGCAGAAGTGTGATTATCATTATGAATTCTGGCTTTCCTGTTCAGCACCTGAACATGGGCTTTTAATGAGGTCAATGGAGTCTTAAGCTCATGGCTAACCATGCTTATAAAGTCATTCTTCCTGATTTCATTTTCTTTCTGAGCAGTAATATCTAGGACCGCTCCTATAAAACGTAAGGGGACACCATATTCATTAAAAAATGCTTTCCCTTTTGCTCTGATCCACCTGGTTTTTCCGTCTTCCGCACCAATAGTACGGTATTCAGCATCATAGTCTCCATTACTTTTTTCCTGATTCAAAGTATGTTTAATGAGATCACTCATTCTTTCCCGATCGTCCTCATGCATCCCGTTAATAAGATCTCGTTCCATATTTAAAGGCCTCTGGTGGGTAATTCCGAACATTTGGCGGCAACGTTCATCCCACTCCATGCGGCTGTTGACGAGGTCATGATCGAATGTACCGAATTGTGCAGCTTCACGGGATAACCGCGCCTTCTCATATGCACGCTCCAGTTCCTTTCTATCACTGATTTGTTTAGTAACATCTTGCGTCACACCAACTACTTTTAGGATCTCACCATTTTCATCATACTGCGGTTTGCCATAGGCTTCTATCCAGTGCAAGGTACCGTCGGCCCAGCGCACGGCGTATTCTATCTCATAAATCTGTCTTTCGGCAATCGACTTTTGTATTGTATCACTCACTAACTGATGATAGTCGGGCAGTATTTGCGAAATCAAATCGTTGTAAGCAAAAGAATCATCTGCAGGCCGGCCAAGATTAGCAAGAAATTGAGCCGTGCAAAGCATTTTACCCGTCTTAGGTTCCAATTCGTAAGATCCCAGGCTTGCGGCCTCTAAAGCAATCTGAAGGCGGCTGTTCGTCTCTTCAAGAACGAGCAATGTATTTCTTTCCGCAGTGATATCTTGCAAGGTTCCACTAAACCTGGTAACCTCGTTTTTGTCATTAAATAAAGCACGCCCGGTCGTTCTTACCAGCCGTGGCTCAGACTGTTCAGGATTTAAGATATAATATTCTACTCTGTAATATCCTCCGGTTTCAAATTTCAAAGCATCATTTAACGCCTTTTCCACATGTGGCCGATCCTTGGTTGCAATCCGACTCAGAGCCTGACGTAAAGTAATCCCTTCACCTTCTGGAAATCCGAACCAAGTATACAACCGTCTGTTTCCAGTAAATAACTGACTGCCAGTATTAAAATCCCATGTCGCCAGTCCAGCCGCATCCACAGCAAATTGAAACTGATCTTCATTATACTTAATCTGATCTGAAACAAACTTGTCTTTTTCCCGCCTTAGAGAGTAAGAAATGGTTGTACCGATCAGGAAACCTATATTTTCAAGATACTGCCTGTAGTTATCATCAAAATAGATCTGACTGTTCAGCCCGGCGACAAAAACGCCTATTACCTGAAACTCACCCTGTATTACCGGTACTAAGAACACATTGTTATTTTCCAGCTTCAGAAACAACGGCTTTCCGCAAGCAATTACGTCCGGTAAAGCAGATTCCAGTCTATCTGTTTCAATAATAAGCTCGCCTGTTACCTGTTTGAGATTAAATCCCCCATGCTTATCCGTTTCGTATAATGCCGCAAAAGGAATGTCCCTTCTTTCCCGTTGTAAAGGTCCGAGCACTTCTTCAAAAGCGCTGCCCAGCTTATCAAATTTTGCAGATGCTGATTTGAACTGTTTTAGAAGTGACGCCCGCCGCTCAGCCAGCACACGGTCTGTAGTCTCCATAAGAGAATTAAAAATTCCGCAGACCTTACCTGAAGCATCTATTATCGGGGATAAAGTATAATTAAAATAAGCTTGTTCAATGAAACCGTATCTGTTCAGCAGAAATAACTCATCAACTGCATTAACGGCTGACCGGGAAGAAATTACCTGTTCGAATAAAGCCTGAGTTTGTTTCCAGGATTCAGGCCAGGCCCTGTACCTGGGCAGCCCCAGGATATCGGGGTGATTGTTTCCTGCTATTTGAATATAACAGTCATTATAGATCAGATTAAATTCGTCACCACAATAAACCGCATTCGGGAAAGCGGAATTCAGACAGATACTCACTGCAGTGCGGATACATTCAGGCCATTCATGAGGGGCTCCTAAAGAAGTTTCCTTCCAGCTGTAGTTACGGACCAGCCTGCCGGTCTCTCCTCCGCCACACATAAACTGTAATCTATTATCCAAATAATCTGGGCACATATCGGGTAATTATAAAACTAAATTACCTGAAATATTTAATTAAGTATGAATATTACAGATACATTTTATCTGCAGGGAACCTGTATATCTAATATAATATCTGATTGGCAGGAAAAATGCAAATTCTTAAGAAGACAGTATGTTAAAAACAGGTAGCAATCCTTTAAAAACTACGGTTAAAAGACCAGGGAAAAGAAAGCTGGAAACATCTTATCAGACATTAATTATGAAAAGTATTCAGATTAAAATCGCAAAAGAAATCTATCAGGTAGTGCAAAATTTCGCTAAAATCAACCTTTATCAGGTGTTCAGTGAGAAAGGCAACTTTGAAATCACCAGAACCCGTAGCAATGGAACCTGGAAGATATTAGCTCCGGGCAATAGCTCAATAACTCTGCCTATCAATACATTAGGTAAGATCATAGAACAAAAGTTTGATGTGGTAATTTAGGAAAAAACATCCCCGACTGTTACTTTCAATCCCCATTGAGCAGCACATAAATGGCTTTTCGACGGATTCTGAATTTATCATTACAAATTTAAATAGCTATCTTCACCAAAAAAAAGGATTATGACAACTATTAGCTCAGTTTTAGGAAACGGCGAAATTACAGCGATCATGCTCGTATTAACCGTAATAATTTGTGTTTTAGCTTTTTACTGGTCTTTCGGTATGAAAAAACACAATTAATACTGATCTTCAGCAGCCTCTTCAAAGAGGCCTGCGGAGAAATTTACTAAAAAGAGTTCTTTCCGCGAACGTGTTACAGCTGTATACAGCCACCGGAGGAACTCTATATCGATCATATCATCGGTAAGATAACCCTGATCTACAAAAACGGCATCCCATTGTCCACCCTGTGCTTTATGACAGGTTACAGCATAGGCAAATTTGATTTGCAGTGCGTTGTAAAATGGGTCTGCTTTGATTGCCAGCATCCGTTCGCGCCGATTTGTAATGTGTTCATAATCTGCTGAAAGCCCCTCAAACAACTTTTTACTATCCTCATAACTCAAATTAGGGGTTTCACCCTGAAGTGTGTCCAGCATAACCTTGCAGGTAATCTGCCCCGCATCAGGATAATCAAAGAACTCCAGTTGAACTTCGGCGAACCGAAAACCATAACGTTCCTCTTCCCTTCTTACCCGCACAATTCTCGCCATATCACCGTTAGCAATAAAAGAACCCGCCTCATTATCAGGTAACCAGAAATAGTTATTCCTGACAATCATAATTTGATCGCCACCCGTGAGTTCCTCCTCCCGGTATAACAACCTTGTACGAATCTGCTGGTTATATATATTTGCCGATTTATTTGACCGGCAAACAACCAACGTATTTTCCATCTCGAACTTCCGGTATGCATACTCCAGCCCTTCTACCATCTTAAGCCCGGTCATTCTAAAAATATCATTATATCCTTTAGTGAAAAACTTTGGTATCAATGCGTTGTCTTCAGAATGGTCATCTTCTTGCTCCATTTCATTAATTAATACACGAAGCATAGACGCATTAGCCAGAATACCAGACTCCCTTCCCTGCCTGACCACTTCTTTTAATTCTGTATGAAATACTTCAAAACCGAAAGTCTGAGCTAAATAATCCCTGTTTAATGCGGGTGACTCCAGACTGCCTACCGGAGGTAGCTGCGCTGTGTCGCCGACAAAAAGAACAGCACAATTTTTTCCGTTATAAATATAATCCACAATATCTTTCAGGAATGACGATCCACTTTTAGAATTCCATTCATCAGCAATCATAGATGCTTCATCTACAATAAAGAGCGTATTCTCGGCAAGATTTGGCGCCAGCTGAAAAGCCATTTCGGTAGAAACAGCCGACCTTTTTCTATAGATGCGCTTATGGACAGTCAATGCGGTTCTGCCCGAATAATTACGCATTACTTTCGCGGCCCTACCCGTCGGCGCAAGCAGCACACTACGCATTTTAAAACGTGGCAAAGCTTTTACCAGTGCCGCAATTGAAGTCGTTTTTCCCGTTCCTGCATATCCCCTTAATATAAAACAACGTTGGTCAACCCGCCCGGTGAGGAAAGAAGCTACCTGTTCACAAAAATTCAGTTGTTCGGCTGTCGGCTCGTACTGGTAAGAACTGGCAATTAATACTGCATTATCCATTTTACAAATATGCAATGGTGTTGTTATAGAAAAAAGAATTAATTTTGCTAAGATGAACAAGAGCAAAAACAGTATACTTTTGGTAGATCCGGAGTTTGATCCGCAGACTGCCTCGTCCTGCAGCTTGCTAATGAAAATAACCGGAGACAGTCTTTCCTACGCGATAATAGATGTGGAGAAAAGGCAATTGAAGGCGGTCTTCGATATGCAGGAATGTGATCCGGCTTCAGGAGCTCTGTTGCATACGCTTAAGAATGACAGCTACCTGCAGCTTCCATTTCAAAAAATAAGGGCTGCAG
>Ga0247805_1000734_pt1 | contig 16470 bp, 12 predicted proteins | sample UWRJL044104R1_FD_180930 | JGI IMG/M metagenome (GOLD analysis project Ga0247805, IMG submission 180930) | Plant litter microbial communities from Arlington Agricultural Research Station in Wisconsin, United States - UWRJ-L044-104R-1 | ecosystem: Environmental > Terrestrial > Plant litter >... | reverse complement strand
AATCCGTAAGTTTCGCCATAAGCGCGCACAAAATGGTCTGAACTCGCTTTTGAAGCAGAATATGGGGAATTCGGGTCGTATGAAGTCGTCTCTGTAAACAAGCCTTCAGCACCAAGGCTTCCATAAACTTCGTCGGTACTGATGTGGTAAAAACGCTTGCCTTCGAAATCGTCTTTCCATAAATTTTTGGCAGCATTCAAAAGGTTCATTGTTCCGATCACATTCGTCCTTACAAATGCCAGCGGATCTTCAATTGAACGGTCTACATGTGACTCGGCCGCAAGGTGCACTACGCCGTCAAACTCGTGTTTCTTAAACAATTCATTGATAAAAGCTTCATCGGTAATGTCGCCTTTTACAAAAGAATAATTGCTTTGATTCTCAATATCTGAGATATTTTCAAGGTTTCCTGCATAAGTCAGCGCATCAAGGTTGATGATCTGTGTATCGGGATAATTCGTTACAAAACGCCTTACGACATGCGAACCGATAAATCCGGCGCCTCCGGTAATAAGAATCTTTTTCATAATTTGGCAATCAAATGGTTTATAAATTTCCGTCGACTTCAGTTCCTAAAACGCCTTTGACATCATACAGGATCGACTTTTCTTTTTTGAGTTTTTGCAGGTCCATTCCAAGAAACTCTTTATGTGCGACGCCAAGAATGATGGTGTCGAATTTCTCCTGCGGAATGGCATTGCTGGTTTTTAAGCCATATTCTTTCATCACTTCGTCAACATTCGCCCACGGATCGTAAATCGTGATGTTGACCTCATAATCTTTCAACGCACGGATGACATCCACAATCTTTGTGTTCCTGACATCGGGGCAATTTTCCTTGAAGGTGATTCCGAGCATCAAAATATCGGAACCGTTGACTTTAATGCCTTTCTTGATCATTAATTTCACAACCTGCGAAGCAACATATTCGCCCATGCTGTCGTTCAAACGCCTGCCGGCTAAGATGATTTCCGGATGATATCCCATTTCCTGCGCTTTTTGTGCCAGGTAATACGGATCCACTCCTATGCAATGCCCGCCAACAAGCCCCGGCTTAAACGGAAGGAAATTCCATTTTGTACCTGCCGCCTCCAAAACGGCATGCGTATCAATTTCTAAAATGTTGAAAATTTTCGCGAGTTCATTCACAAAAGCAATATTGATATCACGCTGTGAATTTTCGATGACTTTCGCCGCTTCGGCCACCTTTATAGACGGTGCAAGATGTGTTCCAGCCGTAATGACCGATTTGTACAGGTCATTAACTTTAACACCGATTTCAGGTGTGGAACCTGCTGTGACTTTCAATATTTTTTCTACCGTATGCTCTTTGTCGCCGGGATTGATGCGTTCGGGAGAATAGCCAACGAAGAAATCTTCATTGAATTTCAGTCCGCTGATGCGTTCAAGCACTGGCACGCATTCGTCTTCAGTTACACCCGGATATACGGTTGATTCGTAGATGACGATGTCGCCTTTTTTAAGCACTTTCCCAACCGTTTCACTCGATTTGTACAAAGGGGTGAGGTCTGGACGGTTGTTCTTATCAACTGGTGTTGGAACCGTAACAATATAATGGTTGCAGTTTGAAATGTCGTTTAACTGATTGCTGCAGAAAAGTCCGTTTTGTGGTGATAATGCATCAGACAGCAAAACCGCTTTTAAATCGGCGTCGCTAATCTCGAGCGTGCTGTCGCTTCCCAAAGCCAATTCTTTGATCCTGCTTTCATTGATATCGAATCCGACTACATTGTATTTTGTAGCGAAAAGCCGCGCCAATGGCAAGCCCACATAACCCAATCCGATAACTGCAAGTTTAATGCTCATATTAGTCGTTGTATTAATTTAGGAACCTATCGCCTGGTAAACGAATCCGATTTGAGTCAGAATTTCACCGTTTAATAAATTCCTGCCGTCAAAAATAAATGCCGGCTTTTGCATGTTATCATAAATTTTTTTCCAGTCGTACGTTGTAAACTCATCCCATTCGGTCAGAATTGCAATCGCATGTGCATCTTTACAGGCTTCGTATGGATTTTGAAAAGCAGTAGTGTTTTCCCGGTTGTGTTCCGGACTGCGCGTTTCAAGATAATCAAGATCTGAAAGCACCTGTTTTTCTGAAACTTTGGGATCATAAACTGCAACCTTAGCCTGTTCGTTGATCAGTTCATTCGCAATGTAAATTGCCGATGATTCGCGCGTATCATTCGTGTCTTTTTTAAAAGCCCATCCTAAAAATGCAATTTTTTTATCCGAAACCGTATTGTAAAGCGTTTGAACGATGTTGTTCGAAAAGCGCTTTTTCTGATGGTCATTCATGATTATAACTTGTTCCCAGTAATCGGCGACTTCGTTAAGTCCGAAGGATTTTGAGATGTAAACCAGGTTTAAGATGTCTTTCTGAAAACAAGAACCTCCAAAACCAACGGACGCTTTCAGGAATTTAGATCCGATACGGCTGTCCATTCCGATTGCTTTGGCGACTTCATTGATATCGGCACCTGTTTTTTCGCACAATTCAGACATTGCATTTATGGAAGAAACGCGTTGCGCCAGAAACGCATTTGCGGTCAGTTTTGACAGCTCAGACGACCAGACATTTGTGGTAAGGATTCGGTCTTTGCTGACCCAATTCGCATAAATATCAACCAAAGCGTTGATTGCTTTTTGGCCTTCCTGCGAATGGTTATCTCCTCCAATCAACACACGGTCAGGTTGGATCAAATCTGGCACGGCCGTTCCTTCAGCTAGAAATTCCGGGTTCGAAAGTATCTGGAACTGCACACCGTTACCGGTATTGTCGAGTATGCTTTTGATCGCTTCTGCGGTGCGCACCGGCAAGGTCGATTTTTCTACCACGATCTTATCATCTTTTGCAATATGTGCAATCTGACGTGCACAAAGTTCGATGTATTTTAAATCGGCTGCCATTCCTTTTCCAGTGCCGTATGTTTTCGTTGGGGTATTTACCGAAATAAAAATCATCTGGGCTTCAAAAATCGCTTTCTCTACATCTGTAGAAAAAAACAAATTTCTTCCTCTTGCTTCGGCTACGATCTCGCCGAGTCCGGGTTCGTAAATCGGGATGTTATTGATATCGGGATCGTTCCACCGGTTGATCCTGTCTTCATTCAAATCGACAACGGTAACCTGTATATCAGGGCATTTTTGCGCGATGACCGCCATGGTTGGGCCACCAACATAACCCGCTCCGATACAACAAATTTTTGTGATTTTCATTTTATAATAATTTCAATATCCTTATTTCAAATTATCCCAATACCATTTTACGGCTTCTTTAAGTCCGTCCTTGATCGGAAATTTCGGATGGTAAGCCAACAAGGCTACAGCTTTATCAATGCTTGCCAGGGAATGCGGAATGTCGCCTGCCCTTTGCGGCCCATAAATTACCGGAACTTCGGCAATCTTCTCATCAAACTCAGAAAGGTATGTTTTTAAATAACCCACCAGATCGTTGAGTGTATTGCGGTCGCCGTAAGCCGTGTTGTAAACCGTGTTGATGGCGTCCGGATTTTGTGTGGTCATCGCCAGTTCATTCATCAGGATGACATTGTCTATGTATGTAAAGTCGCGTGAAAAATTTCCATCGCCATTGATCACCGGACTTTCATGCTGCATCAGCTGCATCACAAATTTTGGAATCACTGCGGCGTAAGCGCCATTCGGATCCTGTTTTCTTCCAAACACATTGAAATAACGCAGGCCGATGGTTTCGAGTCGGTATGTGGTGCTGAATATCCTGGCATACATTTCATTGGCATATTTCGTAATGGCGTATGGTGAAAGTGGGCTACCAATGTTATCCTCTGTTTTTGGCAAAGCTTCAGAATCTCCGTAAACGGACGAGCTCGCAGCGTAAACAAAACGTTTTACACCTGCATCGCGGCTGGCAACGAGCATATTCAAAAATCCGGAAACATTGACGTCGTTGGTTGTGATCGGGTCTTTGATCGAACGTGGCACCGAGCCAAGTGCGGCCTGATGCAGCACATAGTCAGCATTTGAAGCAGCTTTCTGACAATCGGATAAATTCCGAATATCGCCTTCGATCAATGTAAAATTGGGATCATTAGCAAACCCTTCCAGATTGTGCCTGTAGCCTGTAGAAAAATTATCAAGGCAGGTTACTTTATAGCCTTCCGACAAAAAGTACTCACAAAGATTGGAGCCTATGAAGCCTGCACCTCCGGTAATTAAAATCGTACTGTTGCCGTTGCTTTTCATTAAATGCCTTTAAAGTTTGCTTCCGAAAATTTTTGCGTATAATTTTTCCAGGAACGATTGCGGCTTTTCATTTTCATGGTAACCATTCGAATAGTTTCCGTAGCCGTAGCCGTAGCCATAACCATAACCGTAAGAAGTTCCGTATTTGGCTTTGTTTTCAAAACCGTTGAAGATGATGCTTACATTTTTCAGTTCCCCGCTTTGGACACGGCTGTTCAATAAGGAAATCATGTCTTTTTTGGTATAATTCTGCCTCATGATGTACAGCGTAATATCGACAAATTCGGATAGTTCCACCGCATCGGAAACCAAACCTACTGGTGGCGTATCGAGAATAATGTAATCGTATCTCGACTTTAATTCTGTCATGAATTCCTTCATCGCATCGCCAATGATCAACTCAGACGGATTTGGCGGAATGGGCCCCGAAGTCACAACATCCAAATGCGGAATGTGTGTTTTCTGGACAATTTCGTCCATGCTCTTTTGTCCGATCAAAAAGTTCACTACCCCAATATCATTCGTAATATTAAAATCGTCAAAGATTTTTGGCTTGCGCAAATCGAGTCCTACGATCACCGTTTTTTTATCGCTTAAAGCGAACACTGTAGCGATGTTTATCGAACAGAACGTTTTTCCCTCCCCACTGATCGAAGAAGTAAGCATCAGGGTTTTGGAACCGTCAATCGACTTTTTCTTATACATGAACTGCAGCGAGGATCGGATGGCGCGGAATGCCTCGGATAAAGCTGATTTTGGTTTTTCGTAAACAGAAAGGTTGGACGTATTATGTTTTTTGCCGATCACTCCGATAAGCGGGATTTTTGTCAGTTTCTGAATATCTTCTGCACTTAGGATTGCATTTTCAACAAAGAAAATAGCGAATACCAAAATCATCGGAATCAAAAGGCCCAGAAAAAATGCCGTAACATAATTGACCCTCGTATTTGGCCCAATAAGCCCACCACCGATGTCTTTAGCCGGATCGATAAAATGAATGTCAGAAAGATTGGCTGCCTTTACAATTTCCGCCTCGCTTCTTTTCTGAAGGAAACTGTTGTACACATTGTCACTCAGGTCATATTTCCTGAGGATTTTCATGTATTCCTGCTTGTCTTCAGGAAGTTTTCTGATTTCGCCTTCAGCCTGTGCGATTTTATTGGTAATCAATGACAAATCGTACTGCAGTGAATTTCCGGCAGAATTGATGTTTTCAAGCAAAACCTTCTTCACGGCTTCCATCTGGTTGTCGAATTCCCTGAAAATTTTTTCGCTCTTAACAGAATAGGCCAGTTCAGACCTTTGTGTGGAAAGCCCAATGAGTTTGGAAACATTGCTCAACACGTTTGGATCGTCGATTCCAGCTACTGTTGGTGCCGGAAGTTTAGAATAATCTTTGCTGTTTCTCAGGTATGATTTTAGCGTGTTGTAGTAAGCTATTTTTCGAAGAATCAGGTCTTTCTCGACATCATAGCCCGATAATTTGCTGTTTACTGCTACGCCGCCACCTTCAATTTCAATAATATTATTGTTGCGGTTGAAGTTTTTCAGTTCGTTCCCGGTTTCCTTAAGTTGGTTGCCCATGACTGTTAACGTACTGTCTATGAACGCAATGGTATTGGTAGCAAATTGGTTTTTACGATCCAACTGCGATTTAATCAATACCTTTACGGTTGAATTCAGATAATCGACCAGCCGGTTTTTGTTTGAACCCGATAAAGACAATGTTATGATCGAGGCAGCCCTGGCATCAAAACCGACGCCTATGCCCTGATACCGCAATACCGTCTGGTCAAAATTATTAAACCTAATAAAATATTCCCCTCCGGTATACATCCCGGGCTCAGGATTGATTTCAAGTTTTAAATTTAAAAACGGGAGCGAAATTTGCTCGCCCACTTTATATCTTTTCACAAATTCACCCGGAGCAACGCTCACTTTTTCTGCGCTATTGTCTGAATAACGAAGTGTTGGTGCCGAGCCGCCGTCGAAATTGATCCTGAGTTCAAAAACCGTCGGGCTTATGAATTTGATGCCGATCAGATTGGCGGCTAGCTGTGGTTTGCTTTCATCAATAACCAGGTTAAACGGTGTTCTTCCGTAAACGTCTGTGTAATTGTATTGTCCTTTTACAAGGTAGTCGACATAAAATTTCAATTGTTTGACTACAAGTTCGTTGTGGCTCCTTGATTTTAATGTGGTGGAAATATTCTGAACCTGGTCGGAAGTTCCTCCCCAGTTAAAGACCAGGCTCGTATTCGATGTAAAAAACGGGTTATTCTCTTCTTTTACCGCTATCATCGTCTCCATAGCGTATATTTTTTCCTTTCTGATATTCACCTGGCGTGCGATCGTAAAGGCAATGATCATGCTCACGACAAACCACTTCCAGTAACTGGCAATTTTTATCAAAAAACCTTTAAAATCGAAGTTTTTCTGGTTTTCAAGAAATGAAAAATCTTTAGTATCGATCATGCCTGTAAATTATCTCGTTAAAAGTAAATAAGTAGTAGTCACCAGTGACAGCAGCGTAATGACCGTGGTTAATGATTCTATACCCGTTTTTCCTGTACCCCAGGTTTTTTGAGGCAATGCCTTTACATAAATATAATCGTTCGGCTTGACGTAATAATATGGAGACTGCATGACCTTTACATCGGTCAGGTCTATATCATGCATTTCTGTACCTTGTGGAAATTGCCTGATAATCGTTACCGCTTTCCTGTCGCCGGTAATGGTGATATCACCCGAATTTGCTATAGCCTCCATGATGGTGACTTTCTCCTGATAAAGTACTTTTGAACCCGGTGAACCAATTTCACCATTAATAGTATATCGCAGCCCGGCCAGTTTTACGCTCACAAAAATATCAGCCTCTTTATTGAAATATTCCGAAAGCAGCCTTTTTTCAACATCGAGCCTTACTTCATCAAGTGTAAATCCAAGTACATTGATTTCCCCTAAAACCGGCATCCTGATGTTGCCATGATCGTCAACTGTAAAACCGTCAAAATAAAGCCCGGCTTCGGATTTTGCCGATTGCCCGGTTCCGGAAACAGAAAAAACAGAAACCAATTTCGGGTCGTTTGCCTTAATATCGATGCTTAACACATCATTTGTCTGCAAACGGTAAGGTTTTACATTCACTTGATTTATAACATTTTCAGTATCTGAAGGGTCTTTTTTTTGAAGATAAGTCAGGTCTTTAAGCGGAACGCAGGATGCAAACAACAAACTGGCAGCCGCTAGTAAAAACAATAATGATTTATTCATTTTCTTGGAAAAATTTAGCGAACAAAGATAGTTTTTCATTTATAATTACAAAAAAGAACGCGTATAATTTGAGTTAATTGTTTTTGAATGAATTTTCGAATGGAATTCGCTGTAAAATACTGCGGCCCAGCGTGACTTCATCGGCATATTCGAGCTCATCGCCCACAGCAATTCCGCGCGCAATTGTGGACGTGATCACCGGATAATCCTTAATTTGCCGGTAAATGTAAAAATTGGTCGTATCGCCTTCCATTGTTGAACTCAAAGCAAAAATCAGCTCATTTATCTTTCCCGATTTTACTTTTTCTACCAAGGAACCAATGGTCAGCTGGCTTGGGCCAATGCCGTCAATCGGTGAAATTTTTCCGCCCAGAACATGGTAAATCCCGCGAAATTGCCGCGTGTTCTCGATCGCCATCACGTCGCGGATGTCTTCCACCACACAAATGATCTCGTGGTCGCGCTTTGCATTCGAGCAAATTTCGCAGACTTCAGTATCTGAAATGTTATGGCAATTCTGGCAAGATTTGATGTCTTCGCGCATGTCTGTCAAAGCTTGTGACAAAAAAGCCGTTTGTTCCTTAGGCTGCTTCAGCAGATGCAAGACCAGCCTAAGCGCCGTGCGTTTTCCAATACCGGGAAGCTGTGCCATTTCCTGCACTGCTTTTTCCAATAATTTAGATGAAAATTCCATGGCGCAAATGTAGTAAAAAGGAGTGAATGTGGCAATTAGCGAATTGATCGCCGAAGCAACTCCCGAATGCTGCAATTCACAAATTATTTTTTGTATTTTGGCTTCGAATAAAACCACTTCCATGACGCCAATTGCCATTTTATCGCTGATCATCATCTATTTCGGAATCCTGTTTTTGATCTCGCACGTGGTCAGCAAAAAAGACAGCGGCAACGACGCTTTTTTCAAGGCGAATAAAAATTCCAAATGGTACTTGGTGGCTTTCGGAATGATCGGAACAGCGCTTTCGGGCGTGACTTTCATTTCAGTTCCGGGTGAAGTGGGTTCCGCAAATGGCGAGCAATTCAAGTATTTTCAGTTCGTCCTTGGAAATGCGATCGGTTTCATCATGATTGCGACAATTTTACTTCCTTTATATTACAGAATGAACCTGACGTCTATTTACGGTTATATCGAAAGGCGTTTGGGAACATATTCGTATAAAACAGCAGCCACGATTTTCCTGATCAGCCGCACAATCGGATCGGCGTTTCGCTTGTATCTGGTTGTGATTGTCTTACAGCGTTATGTTTTTGATTTTTACGGAATTCCGTTTGCGGTGACCGTGTTGAGTTCGCTGGCGCTGATCTTTGCATACACCTACCGCGGCGGATTGAAAACTATCATTATCACCGATACTTTACAGACTTTTTTCCTCGTGTCTTCGGTTTTCCTGACGATTTATTTCATTTGCGACAGTTTGGACCTTAGCTTCGTTGGCGCGTTTGAAGAAGTCAAAAACAGCAATTATTCGAAAGTATTTTTCTTCGAAGATTTTATCGGAAGCAAGTTTCATTTTGTGAAGCAGATCCTTGGCGGAATTTTCGTCACGCTCGCGATGGTCGGACTTGACCAGGATTTGATGCAGAAAAACCTCAGCTGCAAGAACATCGGCGAAGCGCAGAAAAATATGTTTACGTTCACCGGAATTTTCGTTGTCATCAACATTTTCTTCCTCAGCGTGGGCGCTCTTTTATACATTTATGCGAACAAAAACGGAATTTCGGTTCCGGCCGATTTAGTAACCGGAAAACCGCGAACCGATTTGCTCTTCCCTGAAATAGCTTTCCACCATTTGAGTTTTATTCCTAGTGTGGTTTTCCTTTTGGGATTGACCGCGGCGACTTTTGCAACTACTGATTCGGCATTGACCGCATTAACAACTTCTTTTTGCGTGGATTTCCTTGGTATGGACAAAACCGTTTTGATTGATACCGATGCTTCGCGCCAAACCGCGAAAAACCAAGTGCGCACAAGGCATTTCGTACACATTGGATTTTCATTTTTGATGTTTGTCGTGATTGTGATCTTTAATGCGATAAACGACAGTTCGGTCGTGAGTATGATTTTCCGGATTGCGTCGTATACTTACGGCCCACTTTTGGGGTTGTACTCATTTGGATTGTTTGTTCAGAACCGTTCAGTCAAAGACAAATTCGTTCCGATCATTTGTCTGATGTCCCCGGGGCTGACGTATTTTCTGAGTGAAAATTCGAAAACACTTTTTGGCGGATATGTTTTTGACAATGAACTGATCATTGTAAACGGACTGATCACGTTGATTGGTTTGTTTTTGATAAGCAGCCCGACGAAAGAACAGACAAGATTTTAAAGAATATGTTCTTTTAAAAAATGACCTAGCCCTGATGATTTTAAATTAAAAATGAGGACAGCCGGTGGCTGTAAGGCATTTTACGCTTTAATTTTAGCTAAAGATTTCTGATTAGGAAAATGCCTTAGCCCCGATTGCAGCGGAAATCCTTTTTTGAGGTTTTTCCCCGAAAAAAAGATTGCAGCGAAAAGCGGGAAACAGCTCCTAAAACAATTAATATTGCCCAGTTGACAGCATTACCAAAGTGCACGCCACTTCCACTTTTACACCGTTTGCCTTTAATAGTTGATACAATTCAGGGTTTTCTGTGCCCGGATTAAAGATCACGCGTTTTGGTTGTAAACCGGTAATGTAATTGTAATATTCTTTTTGGCGCTGCGGATTCAAATATAAAGTCACGGTGTCAACGTTTGTAAACGGAACTTGTTTGGTCTGGATTTTTACGCCGGCCACTTCGGCTTCTTTGAGTCCGACCGCAACGACAGGCTGGTCGTAACTCACCAATCGGTTGATCGCCATATTTGAATACCTTGACGGATTTGCGGAAGCGCCAAGCACTAATGTTTTCTTGTTTTTCATGTCAGCAATTTTAGCTTTTGCAAAAGTAGTGCAAAATTCTGGTTTTGATTGTCTATTAAAAATACTACCTTTAGAAAGAAAGATTCTTAAAATCGTGATAAAATGTGCAGTTTGGTAACGGCGAATTGATTTAAGTTTACTTTGAAACGGATGGGCGAACCTAATTTTACACAAAAACTATGGAACTTTTCATTTACCTTTTTGCGGCGCTTTTTTCGGTTTTAAACCCGATTGGAACGGTGCCGATCTTCGTTGGATTGACGCAGCACGATGACAAGAAAGAGCGATCACGGATTTCACTTTGGACGGCGATCGATGTGTTTATCATTCTGATCATTTCTTTTTTTATCGGGCAATATGTGCTGACGTTTTTCGGGATCAGCATTGAGGCTTTGCGGATCGCGGGCGGATTGATTATTGTGAGTTCCGGGTTTAATTTGCTATCCGGAAATTTCAGCAAGAAGCGCGGCATCAATAAAAAAGTGGAGAATGACGTGCAGAGCCGGAATGATATCGCACTAACGCCACTTGCCATTCCAATGCTTGCCGGGCCTGGATCGATTTCGCTGCTGATCGCTTTTCACCAGGAACATCATTCAAATTTGGAAATCGGGATTTCTACATTAGCGATACTTGCCGTTTCATTTTCGATCTTTTTAATCATGAGAAGTGCCCATTATCTTGCAAAAATTCTTGGTGCTTCGGGAATTGTTGCGATTTCGAGGATTGTGGGTTTTATCGTCATTGCGATCGGAATACAATACATTGTGAGTGCGATCATCAGCATCATCAAAGGCAACCTTATGCAATAATTGTGATTTGTTGAAGAATGCAATCTGAAATAGGTTTGCTATCTTTAATAAAAAGCGATTATGAAAATACTGCTGACTGGTGCAAACGGATATGTCGGCAAACGGCTGCTCCCTGAATTGCTAAACCTCGGACACGAAATTGTATGTTGTGTGCGCAATAAAAACCGCCTTGGCGTTGATGAAGCGACTTTATCGAAAATCACGATTTGGGAAGTGGATTTTCTCGACGAAATTGACTTAAAAAACATTCCGAAGAATATTGATGCCGCGTATTATCTGATTCATTCCATGCGATCAAAAGGCGAATCGTTTGAAAAGCTCGAAAGCCAATCTGCCGAAAATTTCAATATTTACATGAAAGCCATTGGCGTAAAACAAGTGGTTTTCCTGAGCGGAATCATCAACGATTCCAAACTCTCCAAACATTTACAGTCGCGCAGCAATGTCGAACAGATTTTATACGACGGGGCTTATAATTTGACGGTTTTGCGCGCCGGAATTATCGTAGGTTCGGGCAGTTCCTCGTTTGAGATCATTCGCGACTTGTGCGAGAAACTTCCCGTGATGATCACCCCAAAATGGGTTTTGACCAAGACACAGCCTATTGCGATCCGCGATGTCATGCAATATTTAATTGGCGTGTTGCTGCGCGAAGATTGCTACAATAATTCTTTTGACATTGCCGGTCCCGATATTCTGACTTATAAAGATATGCTGCTGCTTTATTCGAAAACGCGCGGCATCAAATTGTGGATCTGGACATTACCAGTCATGACGCCAAAATTGTCTTCTTATTGGTTGTATTTTGTGACGTCTACAACTTACCAACTCGCCGTAAACCTCGTTGACAGCATGCGGATTGAGGTGATTGCGAAAGACCAACGTCTGCAAAATTTATTGAATATCAATCCGACTTCTTATGTCGATGCGATCAAGCTGGCCTTCAAGAAAATCGAACAGAATCTCGTCATTTCAAGTTGGAAAGACAGCCTGTCGAGCAGCCGCAGTTCAGATGATCTTTCGGGTTACATTCAGGTTCCGGTGTTTGGATGTTTGAAAGACGAACAATCAATTAAGGTAGAGAACACTGAATTGGCCTTGGACAACATTTTTTCCATAGGCGGGCAAAAAGGCTGGTATTACGGCAATTGGATGTGGCAAATTCGCGGAGAAATGGACAAATTATTTGGCGGCGTTGGTTTAAGGCGCGGCCGAACGCATCCGAGCATTATCTATTCAGGAGATTCCCTGGATTTCTGGCGCGTACTTTTTGCGAGCCGCACGGAAAAACGATTGCTGCTTTTCGCTGAGATGAAACTGCCCGGAGAAGCGTGGCTTGAATTCCGCATTGACGATGAAAATGTATTGCATCAGATTGCGACTTTTCGGCCGAAGGGCTTATTCGGACGATTGTATTGGTATTCACTTGTGCCTTTTCATTATTTTATTTTCGGCGGCATGATCCGAAAAATTGCAGGGATTAAATAAAAAGCCTCCGCAAAATGCAGAGGCTTTTCGAAACAAAATAAACTAACTTAAAAATGCTTAATTTAAAACGATTTTCTTTGTCGTAGCGTAATCGCCTGACTGGAATTGCAATACGTAAACGCCAGCATTCAACGCACCTAAATCTATTTGCTGGCTGAAGAAACCCGAAGTATTTGCCATTTTCGTTTCAAATACTTTCGCGCCTGTCAGGCTGTAAATCGAAACGGTATTTTGTTCCGCTGCGCCTGAAGGCAATTCGTAAACAATATTGATTTTTTTGTCTGTAGACGGGTTTGGATATACTCCAAATGACGCTTTGTTTTCCAATGTAGCGGTAGACAACAAGCTTGTAATGTCTTCAGAATTGAACGTAATTTCACCTGTTGCACTTCCGGCAAATGTGTTGAATTTCAATCTGTAAACCGTTCCGTTTGGATATTTGACAAAGAATGCTTTTTGTGTATCTACCACATAAGTGCCGCCAGTGAATGTTTTCCAGTCGTAACCGATTTTGTTAATGTCTGCAGAAAAATCAAGATTTGCCGTTGATCCGTCCACATTTTCAGCAACCTGAAGGCTTGGATGGTGCAAAACACCAGTTACGCCATACATCATGATTCCCAAATCGGTGTTGTATTTGGTGAAGTTAAGATCCCAATCAGTATTCGCGGGCTCAGCAATAACGGGAGCATTGGTTTCCAAAGAATAGTAATTGAAATTGTTTGTTAGATTTGTCGCATTTGCCAATGTTACGGTCGTGTCAGCGCCCCAGCCTGCTCCGTCCCAAGTCGCATAAGTAAAGGTATAACCGCTGAAGAAATCGTCAATTTTGAATTTTTTGTAAGATGTGGCAGAATATTTAATGACAAAAATTACAGCTCCGGTGACGTGGTGGTTTGCAATGTTGTATTCGCCCCAGCCGTAAGTCGCCGATCCGTTGTCAAATGCGCCTTTTTCCCATTCTGTATCGCTGTTGTACAATTGCGTCCAGCTTGATTCGTGGCTGACATTCAGTGTTGCCCAATCAGCAGTTGTTCCGGCTTCAAACACGGCAAGGTTTTTTGCATCGTTGATTCTTGTTGCAAACCCGAAGTTGCTGGTCCTTAAAAAAGCAACGTCCCAGGAATTCTGCGGATATTGGTTTGTGGTTCCATTTGAAAGCTTGTAATAAACCTGGTTTGCATAACCAGCGCCCATTGCAACTGATCCTGCCGTTTGTGCGTTCAAAGCAAATCCGAACAACACCGCTGCCATTAATAGTATTCTTTTTTTCATGGTGATAGATATTTAAGTGATTATTGTACTAATTTGTATTGGAATTTTGGATAGCCGCGAACGCCACCTTGATTGACAAAAGCCATCATCTTAATTTTGTAATAGTTTCCGTCAATGTCTTTTAGTATGTAATACCGATCTGTGTATGCCGATCCAGTAAATACATCACGCCATTCGGCTCCAATGATTCTCTGATCGTCAGTGAAATTGGCGTCATTAATATCTGTAAGGACAAAATTTTCAAAGCTTTTTACCGACGTACTGACACGGTATACTTTCACGCCAGCTTTTAAGTTGTTCAGTACAAAATCGGAATAACCGTAAGATCCAGAACCCACTATCTCATTGGTAAATACTGTAAAATTCAAATCCCATTTTGCTTTTTCAGGTTCAATGGTGACGACATTTTGCGTGTTGAAACTAAAGAAAGTAAAATTGTAATCCGGTGATCGCGGAATAGTGACTTCGGTGTGCGTCATACTGTTCAGATCGGCATACTGCAACACATAATTGTCGCCGCTTTTGAGTATCCTGATCTTTTTCCATCCACGCGAATTTCCGGCAACGGCAACACTTCCCACCGGCGGCAAATCGGTACCAATAGAATATCCGAGATTTAACAGATAAACCTTATTATCACTGTCACTGGCAGAAATTTCAGAGATCGCCGTTTTCGTAATATCGCCATTTGGAGCGTCTACATAATTCACATTTGACGCTTCGAATGTGCCAACAGCGACCTGGCTTTGATATTGCTGCACATTGGCCGCCGTTACTGCGTCAATATTCGTGGCATCCAGCTGCTTGGCCGCCATATAAAGCGATCCGTTGATGACGACGCGCGAAAGGCCGTCGCTGTAAAATCCAAGGTCCCATTTGTCCCTTCTGGAAGTGGTAACAAGCTCGGTACTTAAATCAATAAATACCTGATTGCCTTGATTTGGTCCGCCAATTTCCGGTTCTAATGTAGCGCCAAGTGAAATTCCGAAACCTACTAGCGTTGATGTATAGCCCTGAATCGAAACCTGTGAATCGTAATTGATCTGGACGATTGAAAACCGTACCGATTTTAGTTTGTCTTCTTCCACATAAGGCTGTTCGATCTTATTTTCATAGGTGAAAGAAATATCCGTTTGCCCCGCTAAAAATGGCACTTCAAAAGTTCCTGATTCTGATGACGGTGTGGTTTCAAAATCGACTGTGTATTGCGCGTTTGTTGGCGTAGCCTTGATGATGACACTTCCATTGCTTGCTGCGGGTTCCGACAATTTCATTCTAATCTCACCCCGATCGTGTATTTTTGTGAGATCATGGCTCAGATTTGCAAAACCTACAACAAATGGCTGGCTTAGATCGGTTTCTTCACTTTCACAGCCTGAAAATGCAAGTGCTACGAAAAGTAAGGTCAGAAAATATATTTTTGCTTTCATGCTTAGAAGTTAAAATGGTATAATAATTTGAGGAAGTAAGATCTCCCGTAGCCCAGCAATTGGGTAGTAGAGGCAGCAGTATGTGCTCCTGCACCAGAAGCAGTCGTATTGACCGCAATGACATCCAACAAATTCCTGGCTCCGGCAGTCACTTCAAGTTTGTCTCTTGAAAAGGTCTTGCGTATGGTCGCGTCGAGAAACGTAAAATCATTCTGTTTGCCTTTTACGGTCGTATTGTCTGACAATGTGACAAACTGGTATTCCGGGCCATTGTATTTTAGGAATGCAGAGAAGACCGTTTTCCATTTCGGAATTCTGTAAGACACATTTGCATTGCCCTGCACGCCATACAAATAGTCGTCATTGGCATCGACGGCATCTGCATCAATTACTTTAGAAACACCCGAAAATGTAAACCCACCGCTAAGCGTAAGGTTGTTGTAATCCATTGAAGACGTAATCGAAGTACCGAAAGTCTTGTACACATCGACATTATTATACTGCAGCTGTAACGGCGTTTGATTCACGATCACGAGTTCGATTCTGTCATCCACATCCATGTAAAAAGCAGTAAATTTTGTCCTGAACTGCATTTTGTTTTCCGCAACGAATATTTTGTTCAGATGCAGGAATACTGATTTTCCCTGTTCTGGTTTCAAGTTCAAATTGCCCTGCACATCGTGGTTTACATCTTTAAGATATGTATACAATTCGTCATAACTTGGCAGTTTTGGAGCCGTTCCGATGACAGCACGCAATTCGTACCCACGACCTAAGTCATACCTTGCGCTTAGCGACACGGCGGCCTGTGCGTCAAACATTGATGAAAACAATGCCCTCGCACCCGGACGCAATGAAAATTTATTGTTGACGTTGATCTCTGTCGCTGCAAAAACATCGTACGAACCCAGTTTGTTATCGGCGTTTTCACTTCTTCGCAAAAGATTGTCGCCGGTTGCCAGCACGCTTGCGTAGCCACTGATATCGCTCCCTTCATAACCTACAAGAAAATCTATGGTTTCG
>Ga0247805_1000733_pt1 | contig 16481 bp, 18 predicted proteins | sample UWRJL044104R1_FD_180930 | JGI IMG/M metagenome (GOLD analysis project Ga0247805, IMG submission 180930) | Plant litter microbial communities from Arlington Agricultural Research Station in Wisconsin, United States - UWRJ-L044-104R-1 | ecosystem: Environmental > Terrestrial > Plant litter >... | reverse complement strand
GGCCCCATTAATGCAACTGCATCTGTGCCAGCGGCAATACGCATCGGCGACGCAGGCTCATTCGCTGCACGCCAGATCGCCTCGGCGACGTCCTGGGCCTCGGTTACCAGGGTCGAGTGCGACCATTCGCTGAACACGTGTTGAGCCAGATCGGCGTAGGCGTCCGGAATGCTGCCCTGCATGCGCGGCTGTGCATTTTTGCCGAAATCGGTCCCCGGTGCGCGGCCCGGCAATACCAGATGGACACGAACGTTAAACGGCTCAAGCTCCAGCGCCAGGGATTCGGTGAACGCATTCACCGCCGCCTTGCTCGCCGTGTACACGCTAAGCAATGGCAGGGATTTGAGGGTCACGCTGGAGGTGACGTTGATGACGACCCCCGCGTTGCGCCCGCGGAACTGCGGCAGCACGGCCTGAGTCATCGCCATGGTGCCAAAGGTATTGGTCTCGAACATGCTGCGGACCTTGTCCATCGAGCAGCCTTCAAGAGCGCCCAGCAGTCCGATGCCGGCGTTATTGACCAGCACATTGATCGGCCCTGCAGCGTCGATCGCCTTCTGGATGCTGTCTGGGTCGGTGACGTCTAGCGCAAGCACGCGCAGATGCTCGGACGCTTTGAAAAGCGCTGCATCGGCCGTGCGCATGGTCGCGATCACCTTCCAGTTTCGGTCGAGGAAATATTGGGCGGTAACCAGGCCGAAGCCCGATGAGCAGCCGGTGATCAGAATGGTTTTCATGGGTGTGTCTCCATCGCGTGATTGACAGTGACGCCACGATAAGCTGTGGTAACCGGACTTAATATCATCCCCCGTCCGCTTTTCTTTAGCAGGAGTCCGGCATGTTCGATCCGCTCGCTGAGGTCGTCACCCTGCTGCAACCCAGTGCCTCGCTGTCCAAAATCGTGAGCGGCGCAGGGGCATGGCGGGTCCAGCGCTCGGTGCACGGCCAGCCGTTTTACTGCGCGATCCTGCAAGGGGGATCTCGGCTTTCGGCGGCCGGACATTCGCCGATCACCCTGCAGGCGGGCGACTTTGTGTTGATCCCGGCAGCTTACGATTTCGAGATGATGAGCCTTCAGCCGCTGGCAGACGGCGACGGCGAGCGCGCTCCTCTCGAGGTCCGTCCTCGGGACATACGTGTCGGCCCGCTGGACGTGCCCGTCGACGTTCAGTTGTTGGTCGGTCACTGCACATTCGGATCGCCGGACGCTGCTTTATTGGTCTCGCTGCTCCCGCAACTGATTCATGTGCGCGGCGAGCCCCGGCTTACGACGCTGGTGGAGTTGGTGACCGAGGAAGCCCGCGTTCAGCGGCCAGCGAGGGACGTGATCCTCGCCCATTTGCTGGAAGTGCTGTTCATAGAGGCGCTGCGCTGCACCGCCACCGAAGCTGCGCCACCGGGGTTGCTGCGCGGGCTGAGTGACGAGCGCGTCGCGATGGCGCTAAGGCAGATGCACGAGCACCCGGGCAGGCCGTGGACCGTGGAAGAACTGGCCAGGGAATCTGCCCTTTCACGCTCGACGTTCTTTGAGCGTTTTCAGAACGCATTGGGCATGCCACCCATGGCGTATCTGTTAGCGTGGAGGATGGCGCTGGCGAAGAAACTGCTGCGTGAGCGCGTGGAGGACATTGCCGGGATTGCACAGCGCGTGGGTTACGGCTCGGTAAGTGCGTTCAGCGTGGCATTCACCCGCTACACAGGGCGCGCGCCGGGGCGGTATTCGCGGGAAGGCAACGTGGGATGACTGACCCTGCGCGAACTTACTAACATTCGTCACTCCAGCCACTTAATGCGGGCACTCTCCGATGAACAGCTATCTGGCGCAGGCACACAATAATCGATGGTCGAACCGGCGCCTGCTCTCGGCATGCCTGGGGTTGAGCAATGAAGAATACCTGGCGCCGCGAACAGGTTTTTTTCCCTCAATTGAGCTGACGCTGCGGCACATACTGGATGTCGATCAGTTCTACCTGGCCGCGCTGACGTTTGATCTGGAAGGTCAACGAAAGGATCTGCCCGGGCATCTGTCGCTGCAGGAAATCGTCCAGCTCCAAACGGAAACGGACGACCGACTTGTTACGTATTGCGAAGGTCTGGATGAGCACGCGCTTTGTCGTCGAGCGGGTGTGGTGCGGGCGACGGGCATTATTCCGGAACGCGTGGATCGCCTGTTGCTACATCTGTTCCAGCACCAGATTCACCATCGTGGGCAGGTTCACACCATGCTGTCCGGTACCCGCGTACCGCCGCCACAACTGGACGAGTTTTATCTGGATGGGGATTTGCCCTTGAGGGCATGGGACAAGCCACTTCCCGGCTGAAGCCGGTCCCACATGTTCACTGCGTACATTCAGTGACACTGGCGATGGACGCATTGTAGGACCGGCTTCAGCCGGGAAGGCGTGAGCCGGCGCGCCATCATGTGATGGCCAAACAAGCCGCTCCTGTCGCCAACTTACTTATGTCCCTTAGCCGGGACCATCTGTTTGATCGTGCCGGTGGGAATGTCGATCAGGGCATATTTGTCCTCAAGCTGCACCCATTGCTGGTTTTTGTCCGGCGCGCTCAAATGACGTGCTTTCCAGTCTTTCAGCGCCAGGCTCGGACGTTGGTACTGGTCAGGGGCGTTGTCGCCTTCCTTAATTTCCTTGACCCCTGCACCTGGGCGATCCATCGTCACGCTTGGCTGTTCGGCAGCGTAGGAAAAGCTGCTGACTGCGCAGACTGCGGTGAACAGCAGATGAGGGAGGTATTTCTTTCCGAGCATGATCAGGTCCTCTGGCAAACGAGTGCCGCTAATTGAGTAGAGATTGACGGTGCATCCGTCATGCTCTGACCGGGGCTGATTCCCAGGAGTTCGATCGGATCACCGGCCCATACGCTCGCAACGGCTTTCGTGGCGCTGCCCAGCGGGGCAACAGCAGATGCCAAAAGCTGACGATCAACAATATCCGGGAGCCAGTGGCAGGGCGCTTGTTCTCTGCCCACTGTATGTGGCATCAATATCGCTGCACTGCTTGCACGGAAAACCCGCATGGACAGCCCCACGTTCCAGACTCCCCGACTGACACTCGCCCCGCTGCGGTTAACCGATGCGCCCGTCATTCAACAGTTGTTTCCCCAGTGGGAGGTGGTCCGGTATCTGGACAGCCATGTGCCATGGCCCTATCCCGACGACGGCGCGCTGACCTACCTCCGCGACATTGCGCTTCCTGCCATTATAGAGGGGCGCGAATGGCACTGGACCCTACGCCTGACACCAGAGCCGGCGCGGGTGATCGGCTGCATCAGCCTGCACGATCAGCCCGAGAACCATCGGGGTTTCAGGCTGGCGCCGCCATGGAGAGGTCACGGTTATATGCAGGAGGCGTGCGAAGTGATCAACGCCTTCTGGTTCGAAACCCTGCAGCGGCCAGTCATGCAGGTGCCCAAAGCCGCTGACAACGCGGCGTCGAGAAAGATCTCCGAGCGCGAGGGCATGCGCATGATCAACCGCCGGGACGGCCACTTTGTGTCTGGCCCGATGGTTCAGGAGCTCTGGGAGTTGACGCGCGATGAGTGGCTGGCGATCAAAGCACGGACCTCGGGATGATGCAGCAGGGACTGATTTTCAGGGACAGTTCCTTGATTGCCTGTTGACCTGCCCCGTCTCAATCCCTAGGGTAGCCGGCCTTCTTCGCCCCCTCAGGAACCCCATGTCCAACCGCAGCAAACTCCCGTCCACCGTCTACCTTCTGGGCCTGACGATCTTCTCGCTGGTGACGGCCGAATTCATGGTCGCTGGCATGATGCCGGCGCTGGCCGATGCGTTTTCGGTCAGCCTCGCCCAGGTCGGCAACCTCATCGCCTTCTACGCCCTGGGCATGGCCATCGGCGGTCCGCTCGTGACCGTCCTGCTGCTGTCCAGAGGCATCAGCAACAAACGCTCGTTGATCGCGCTGCTTATCTGTTACGTGGTGGCCGGCGCCATTGCAGCCGCCGCCCAAACTTATCTGGTGCTTGCCGCTGCTCGCGTGGTCATGGGCATCTCCAGTGCCGTGTGCATTGGTCTGTGCATGACGGTGTGCGCAGCCCTCGTCACACCGGAACGACGCGGTCGCGCGGTTTCAGTCGTCCTTGCGGGGCTGATGCTGTCCCCCGTCGTGGGCGTGCCGCTGACCACTTGGGTCGAGCAACACTTCGGCTGGCGTGCGAGCGCCTGGCTTGTGGTAGTGCTGGCGATGCTCTGCACGGTGCTGGCGAGCAAACGCCTGCCCGCGAGCGCCAATGGCAGCGAACCGCCCCTGCGCCAACAAGTCGCGGACATGAAGAATTCGCCCCTCTGGGCGGCGTACGTCACCAGCGGGCTGATCATCGGCGCGACCTTTGCCGCATTCAGCTACTGCACGCCCATCCTGATTCAGGAAGTCGGCGTCGCGCCGAAATTCGTTGCGCCGTTGCTGGCGCTGTATGGCGTCGCGAACGTGTTGGGCAACTGGGTGGTGGGCCGACTGGCGGATCGCTACATGATGGCGATCGTCGGTTGGGGCCTGGCAATCATGGTGCTGGCGTTGTCGGGCTTTGCCCTGGCCGGGCATCACCTGTGGCTGAACCTGATGTGCTTCCTCGCCCTCGGGCTGACCCGTGTGGCGCTGAACCCTGCGATGGTCGCGCGGGTCATGAAAGCGGCCGAGCCCGGCGCGCTGGTCAACATCATGCACACCTCGGTCATCACCGCCGGACTGGCGTTCGGCAGCTGGGCGGGCGGTGTGACAATCGATGCGGGCCTGGGATTGCGATCGCCGCTCTGGGTCGGTGCGGCCATGGCCCTGGCAGGCTTGCTGAGCCTGGTGCGGCCGATAGCGATGCGTCGCAGCCAGGCGTTGTGCGACTGAAGGCGTCATCACTGACGTCGGTGTATTGCGAGGTGACGTGTCCTTCAGGGCACGTCACCAGCGCCAATGCCCAACAGCGGGCAGACTTGCGCGGCCCGCTCGGCCAACAGATTGCGCAGTGCGTGCATTTGCCCAATCCGCTCGTCCAGCAACGCGATTTTCTCGGCGAATAATCGCGCCAGCAGGTCGCTGGAGACCTGCTCGCTGTTCCATAGTAGCGGCAGGTTTTCGCCGATTTCCTTGAGCGAAAACCCCAGCTGTTGCGCCAGCTTGATGTACCCCACCAGCTGCAGCGTCTCCTGCGGATAATGCCGATAGCCATTGGCACTGCGTTGAGGCTTGATCAGGCCTTTCTCTTCATAAAACCGCAATGCATCCACGGACACCCCCGCACGCACTGCCACTTCGCCTATTTTCATGACGTTCAATGCTCACGTTGACTCTGGACCTAAGACCAGGCTTTAGCCTGCGGGCTCAACTGTGAGGGAAGATCATGATCAGCGCAAAGACCAACAGACGCATCGTCAGAAGCAGCGCCTTTTACGATTTGATAATGACGACGGGGTTCATGACGCCCTGGACGGCCGCGTGGGTTTTCAGTGCCTTATCCGCGCTGTCGACCGTTTTGGCACTGGAGCGGCCGGTGCCTGTGCTGGACATCAGTGCGATGCTGTTCGCCAACCTACTCGGCAGCGTGGTCGTGGTCTGGTCGCTCTGGCGCCTGGCGCAACCGAGCCGCCGGGTGGGTTTGTATGACGCGCTGGCGCGAACGCTGTTCGCCACCTGGCAGCTTTACGCGGTTGCCCAGGGCGCAAGTGCTCTGATTCTCGGGTTTACGGTGTTTGAGGTGCTGTTCGCCGTCGCGCAAGTGTGGCCGATCAGCGCTGTTCGGCAGGTTCATCCAAGGGCAGGTCAAGCGGCATCGGGCGCAGGCTAAGGCGCCAGCGTCGCTGCAATGATCTGCCCCACCGCTTGCAATCGCTCACTGACACCTCCCCGGCAGCGAGCCGACAATAAAACGATGTCCACAGTGGGCAGCGCGGGCAGATTGAGACCGGTGACCTCCAGCATGTCGGCCTCGATGATCGCGGAGGCATTGAGGCATGCCACGCCCAGCCCCGCCACCACCGCAGCCTGAAGCCCGGCCACACCGGAGGCCATATGAGCGACGACGTGGGCAATGCCGTGTGCGTCCAATGCGTTGCGTGCCAGCCTGTGCAGCGAGCAGGTTTCAGGCAGCAGCGCGAGTTCGATAATTCTGTCTTTAGGCGGAAGTGGCTTGCTGCGGGCGGCCACCCACATCAACGATTCCGTGCGCAGCACTTGGGCTTCTTCGGATGATGAGGAAGGCGACCCCGTCGTGCGCAGGATGATCGCCAGATCCAGCGCGCCGCTACCGTGGGCATCGGCGATGACGTCGCTTTTGTCGATCTGGGTGCGCATCCGCAAACCGGGGTATTGCTCAGCGATGCGCGCCAATAAAGTCGCCAGCTGGCTCGGCCGGACGTAATCGGAAATACCGATGTGGACCTCGCCCTCAAGGGGCACGCGGTGCATGTCTCGCCAGGCCGCATCCGACAACGCCAGTATCTGGCGAGCATGGCCAATCAGGCGCTGACCTGCCGCGGTGGGGCGTACCCCCTGCTTGCTGCGCACCAGAAGCTGTTCACCCGCGGCTTCCTCCAGCTTGTTGAGCTGTTCGCTCAGCGCCGACTGCGATCGATACCGGAGGGGCACCGCTGCCGTAAGACTGCCCGCATCCACCGCAGCGACGAGGGTCTTCAACTGTTCGATGTCAAATCCGTGCATGTCGATCTACCGGAATACCTGATGATATCCGACGGATCTTACTGCTATTCCGATATGAACAGAGCGAGCAATCTCAATGCTCGCACTCACATAGAGGAACGCTGCCGTGCCATTCGTAAGAATATCGCTGCTCAAAGGCAAAACCCCTGCCCAACTTCGCGCCATCGCTGATGGGGTTCACCACGCGCTTGTCGAGACCTACAGCGTGCCGCCAGACGACCGATTTCAGGTCATCGATCAATACGAGAAAGGCCTGTTTTTCTATGACCCTGGTTTTCTAAACGTCAAGCGCACAGATGACGTGGTGTTCATACACATCCTCGCCAACCGATGGCGCGACACGCCGACAAGGCAGGCGCTTTACCGCGCCATCGCCGATCAACTCACTGCCCGCCCCGGCATGCGCCGCGAGGACATCCAGGTGTTCATCTCGAATAACGATAAGCATGACTGGTCATTCGGCAACGGCATCGCTTCCTATGTGCCGGAGGCTGATGCCTGAGATCACGCAGGATCAGTCTTCGCCAATGATCTGCCCGGCAAGCTCCGCAAATGCGCGAAGCCGGTCCATCTGCCGCATGTCGTGGTGGTAACCCATCCAGATGTCACGCCCGGGCGGCGCCTGTCCAACGTCCAGCCGCCTGAGCGCGGGGCTCTGATCTCCCAGGGCGCGCGGCAGTACGCAAATGCCAAGGCCAAGGGCGCACATCCGGGCTTGCACGGTTCGGCTGCTGCTGGTGAACACGACCGGCGCCTGCGGGTACAAACCTCGCAGCCAGACGACGTCCGGGTAATGGGATTGCGCGGTGTCCATGGTGATTAGCCCGACGCCTTCGCCATGCATGCCCGGAGAGAACGGCTGCTGGGCGCCCACGTATAGACCGTAGTTCAGCGTGGTCAAGCGACGCTGGACGATGTCCGGCTCGGTGAAAGGGACGATCCGAAACGCGATGTCCGCTTCCCTGCGTGTCAGGTCGGACAGCCGTTGTCCGGCAATCAGTTCGGGCACGATCAGGGGGTGGCGCCGGAGCAGCTCGGCCAGCACAGGCCCGAGCACGTAGCCGGCAAACCAGTCCGCCGAGGAGATCCGCAGCAGGCCTTCGAACTGTTCGCTTTCGCCGGCGATGCGCCGTTCGATCGTCAGCGCGCTGCGCTCCATCTCCTGGGCCAGCTCGAAGATGCGCTCACCGCTGTCGGTCAACACCAGGCCGGTTGACGTACGACGAAAAAACACCTCGCCACTGCTCTGTTCCAGCACATGCAGGCGCCGCCCGACGGTGGGGTGGCTGACGCCCAACAGCTTTGCAGCAGCCCCCAGTGAACCGCCGCGGGCGACCGCCAGAAAGACGCGCAGGTCATTCCAGTCCATGGCGTACCTCGTACAAAAGTGAACGCCGAAGATGCAGCAATGGCAGTCCCTAAGCAACTGCACGACTCGCACAATGGCGCCTCGAGCAAAACCGCCATAGGCAGAGGGGCATTGATGAACATCGGGTTTATCGGAGTGGGAACCATGGGTCGGGTGATGATCCTGCGGCTGATGGCGGCAGGTCATCTCGTGAGTGCCTGGAACCGTAGCCCTCAGGCGCTGGCAGATCTTGAGGGCGTGATCGCACTGACTGACCCCGCGCTGGCTTTTGAGCAGGAAGTGGTCATCAGCATGCTCGCCGATGATCGGGCGGTGCGGCAGGTGCTGCAGTCTTCCGATGCGCTGGCGCGTGGCGGCAAGGGCTGCATTCACATTGTGATGTCAACGCTGTCACCTGCCTTGATCAACGAACTGCAAGCCAGTCACGAGCAGGCAGGCATCGAGTTGGTCGCGGCCCCGATGTTCGGCGTGCCGGCGGCCGTGGCTCAGGGTGAGGCGAACATCCTCGCGTCCGGCGCCGCTGACGCAATCGAGAAGATCCAGCCGCTGCTGGATGTGCTCGGAAAAAAGACCTGGCGGATGGGCGACCGGCCTGTGCAGGCCTGCATCGCCAAGATCGCCGGCAACATGATGATCACCCAGGCCATTGAATCCCTGGGCGAAGCGACACGCCTGGTAGAGGCCTACGGTCTACCCCCTTCGGCGTTCGTTGAAACCGTCACTCAAACCCTGTTCGCCTGCCCGAGTTACCAGCGCTATGGGCATTACGTCGCCAACCGCGTGCACGAGCCCGGCTTCAAGCTGTCCCTGGGCCTGAAAGATGTGGACTTGGCGCTGAGGGCCGCCGAAGCCGTTGCCCTGGAGCTGCCTGCCGCAAGGGTGGTACGCGCGGGCATGTCAGCGGCGATCACCCAGGGCCTGGGCGATCGAGACTGGTCCGCCTTCGCCACCATCGAGCAACCCCGCCCGTTGGGCACCCAACCGATACGCTACCGAGGAAACACCATGACCATTGAAATGCTCGCTGCGCGGCTTGAAGCGCTGGAAAGCCGCGCGGCGATCGAATCGCTCATTTCCGGCTACGCCAACGCCTACGACCTGATGGACATCGACCTGTTGCGCAGCCTCTGGCACGCCGACGCGACGCTGGAACTGCCGGATTTCGGCGTTGGACGAAACCTTGAAGAGATCGCCGCCATGGCGCACACCAGTTGGATCAAGTTGCCGCATATGCATCACTGGATGTCCAATCCCATGATTCAGATTCAGGGGACGATGGCGACCGCAACAGTCGCAGCAGACTGCCTGTTTCATGATCGCGAAAAGGGTCCGGTACAGGTCAGCGGCCTTTACCACGACCGCTTCGAGCGGCGCGACGATCAGTGGCGATTCAGCGCCCGTCGTTTCGAATTGCACTTCCTGACGCCGCTGCTCAACTGGACGCCGATCGCGGGTTCGGAGACGTTCGAGCGCGTCTGAAACCGCTCTGCCTGAACAGCGCATCACGCCTTGCAGCGGCGATGCGCTCCTCGATTGATTGACCTCTTTTTATCCGATCGCAGCGCCGCCGTTGCGTATGGAGGTTTGCCCATGTTCGTGAAGAATACGTTGTCGCCTGATCCGCGCCGCTGGGCGATGTTTTTGATTCTGCTGGTCGGTGCCTTTCTGCCGCCGCTGGATTTTTTTATCGTCAACGTCGCGCTGCCATCGATCAGGCAGGACTTGAGTGCCGGCGCTCCCGCTGAGCAACTGGTCATCTCCGCCTATGCCGGGCTCTATGCGGTGACCCTGATCACCGGTGGAAGGCTCGGTGACATCTATGGCCGTGGCCGGGTGTTTTTCATCGGTCTGACTGGCTTCGCGGGGGCGTCATTGTTGTGCGGGCTGGCCTGGTCGCCCTGGTCGCTGATCGCAGGACGCGTATTGCAGGGCATAACAGCCGCTGTGATGGCGCCACAGGCACTGGCATCGGTGCAGGCCATCTTCCCGGATTCGGAAAAGCCCCTTGCGCTCAGTCTGTACGGTGCGGTGTTCGGACTGGCGTCTGTCATCGGGCAGGCTTTGGGCGGGATTCTGATTTCGCTGAACCTGTTCGACCTGGGCTGGCGGGTGATTTTCCTCGTTAACCTGCCAGTTGCCGCGCTGGTTGTGCTGTTCGGCATACCCGTACTCAAAGAGATCCGCGCACGAAACCCCATCAAACTGGATCTGGGTGGCGTGGCCCTTTCGATCCTGACCCTGGCCGCGCTGATCGTGCCGCTGATCGAAGGGCGAGAAGCAGGATGGCCGCTGTGGGCCTGGGTTTCATTGTTGGCAGTGCCGCTGTTGGCGTGGATGTTCTGGCGCTACGAAGCGCGACTGAGTGATGCTGGCGGCTCGCCACTGCTGGACCCCCACGCTTTGAATGTTCCGGGATTGGGTCGCGCACTCGTCATCGCGCTGCTGTTTTACACGATCGCCCCGTTTTTCCTGCTGTTCTCGATCTACCTGCAAGGCGCGCTCGGCACATCGGCACTGAGCGCGGGGCTGGTGTTTCTGCCTTTCGGCGCCGGATTTCTGCTCGGGCCGCTCTTGGCGCCCGCTTGCAAACGGGCGCTCGGCGTGTACGTCAATGCAACGGGTATGGGCATGGAGTCGGCCGGCTTTATCGGCATGATGTGGCTGCTCAGTGCGACGCCGGCCGGCGTGTACCCGGTGCCGGCACTGCTTGCCGCCCTTCTGTTCACGATCGGCTTTGGACAGGGGCTCGCGCTGCCTACGCTCATGCGCATGGTGACGGGCCGCGTGGCACCGGCGTATTCGGGCATGATCGCCGGGGTCGCCAGCTCGACGTTGCAAATCAGCACAGCGTTGAGCGTTGCAGTGATCGGCGGGGTGTTCTACACGATCCTGGATGGACGCACTGACCCGGCAGCCATCACCCACGCCTTCATCATCGCGCTATCGTGCATCGCGCTCTGCCTGGGCGCCGGGGTGCTGCTGAGTATCACGCTGGTGCGCGAGCCGGCGTTGCCCGACGGGAAGACCGCCCCCCGGTCAACCGGTTAAGCGGTGCAAATCTTAATGAGCCCCAACCACTTGCCCGGCAACCCTCTCACCCTGCACAAACCCATGGGCCCGCGCACGAAACGCAATCGCCAGACTGATCAGCAGCACCAGCACCATCACCCACGCGAAGGCCCCCGCGCCCCAGTGACCGAGCAGCACGCCACCCAGAAGCCCGCCGCCGGCAATCGCGCTGTTCCAGACGACCACGTTCATCGACAGGGCCACGTCGGCGCCCTCGCCAGCGGCGTCAGCCAGCGCGGTTTGCAGCAGTGTGGCGGCGCCGCCGAAGGTCAGGCCCCAGACGAAGACACCGAGGTAAATCGCCGGGGCAGAGGCCGAGAACATCCCGAAGAACACCGAAACCCCGGCGAAGGTGGCGAGGCTCAGCAACACCGCAGTGCGAAGATGACGATCGACCAGACGCCCTCCGACCCAGATGCCCATCAGTGCGGCAATGCCGAACACCAGCAGCACCAGATCGACATGGGCACCCAACCCGGCCAGGGAAACAAAGGGCGCGACGTAGGTGTAGAGAATGTTGTGGGCGAGCATCCAGGTCAGCACCACGCCGAGCACGGGACGCACGCCCGGCGTGAACAGGACCTGACGCAGCGGCATGCGCTGGGAGGACGATTGACCCGGATAGTCTGGCACTTTGACCAGCACCCAGGCGATCAACACCAGGGTCAGTCCGGACATCACGGCAAACGACATCCGCCAGCCGATCGCTCCGCCCAGCCAGGTGCCGAGGGGTACGCCCAGTGACAATGCGATTGGCGTCCCCACCATCGCCACTGCCATGGCGCGGCCCTGTGAAGCGGGCTCGACCATGCGCCGCGCGTAGCCGCCAATGAGGCTCCAGGCCAGTCCCGCTGAAACCCCTGCGAAAAATCGCGCAATCAGGGTCAGCCAGTACACCGAAGACAGCGCCGTGATGGAATTGAACAGCAGAAACCCGATGACGGTGAGCAGCAGCACCGTTCTGCGCCGCCAACTGCGCGTGGCAATGGTCAGCGGGATGGCGGCCAGCAACGATCCCAGGGCATACACCGTGACCATCTGCCCTGCCAGTGACGCCGATATGCCAAGGCCCTCGCCTATCTCCGGCAACAACCCCGCCGGCAGCGTCTCCGTGACGATGCAGATAAAGCCGGTCATCGCCAGCGCCAGCAGCGCCCCGTACGGCAGTTTTGTGGCCTTTCCCTCATGGGACATCGTTCGATCCTCCGACTAATATACTGATCGGTAGCAATCTAAAGAGCCCAAGCCGGGTAGTCAATCACTTATGTATCGACTAGTATTTATCTCACTTGAAAGGAGGGTCATATGGCTCAGATGGGACGACCGCGCACGTTCGACCGTGACGTGGCAATCACCCAGGCGCTGCATCTGTTTTGGGAACATGGCTATGACGCAACGTCACTCAGCCAGCTCAAGGCGAGCATCGGCGGCGGCATTACCGCGCCGAGCTTCTACGCGGCATTTGGCTCAAAGCAGGCGCTGTTCAATGAAGTCATGCAGCGCTACCTGAACACCCACGGACGCGTGACCGACAGTTTGTTCGACACCGCTCTTGCCCCCAGGGAAGCGATCGAGCGCACGCTGCGGTGCTCGGCAAAAATGCAGTGCGAGGCGGGTCATCCCAAGGGCTGCCTGGTGTCACTGGGTTTTCTGAGCGCATCCACCGAAGAAAGCAAAACCATTTCCCAGCCGCTGGCGGATGCTCGAGCCTTGAACCGCGCGGCCATTGTCGCGTGCATCGAACGAGCCATCGCCGCGGGAGAACTGCCCGCAACGGTGGCGCCAGCCGCGCTGGCCACGGTGTTCGACAGCTTCATGCTGGGCATGTCGGTATTGGCCCGCGACGGCGCGACGTTTGAAACACTGGACGCTGCAATTACGCACGTCATGGGCGTATGGGACGGGCTGCGCATCGACGCTCCGATGAAAGACCCGGCTGCGATTTGATCCCTGGCAATCCTGGGTTTGCTCTCCCGCTCAGGGTTAACCGAAACGCGCCAGTGCCGCATCAATGAATCGGCGCAGCTTGGCCGTTCGCTGCCGGCTGCCGGTGTACAGCATATGCAGGGGCCGACTCGGCGCCTCATAGTCAGGCAACACTCGAACCAGCTCGCCGCTGCGCAAGGCGGGCTCCAGGAATATCAGCGGGCCGAGCACGATGCCGAAACCGTCCAGCGCGGCCGAAAGCAGCGCGCGGCTCTCGTTGACCCTCAATCGACTCACCACCTGAACCCGCTCCACCTTTGACCCTTTGCAGAAGACCCACTCGCGGTCAGTCGGCCGCGACCACCAGGCATACCCCAGACACTCATGATTGCTCAGGTCCTGCGGACATTGCGGCACGCCGCGTTCTGCCAGATAGCCAGGCGCTGCGCAAGCGACCAGTTGATAAGGCGCCAACGGCCGGGCGGTGAGGCTGAACACGTCCAGCGGGCCGATCCTGAACGCGATGTCGAACCCCTCCTCCACCAGATCCACGAAGCGATCGGTCAGCTGCAGATCGATTTCAATCTCGGGGTGCAGCCGCAGGAATGTCGTGACGAATGGCATCAGGCGAGAGGAGCCGAAGGTGATGGGCGCGCTGATTTTCAGCTTGCCGCGCGGGGTGTCATTCATCATCTCCCCGAGAGAGTCGGCCGCCTTTGCTTCACTGAGAATGTGTCTGCAACGCTCCAGATACGCCTGGCCCAGTTCGGTCAGGCTCTGGCGCCGCGTGGTGCGGTTCAGCAGTCGCGCGCCGAGTCGATGCTCGAGCGCGGCAACGTGCTTTGCGACCATCTGCGGCGACAACTCCAGACGCTCGGCCGCTTTGACGTAGGAGCCGCATTCCGCCGCTGTGACAAAGGCCTCCATGCTGCTGAGACGGTCCATGATTCAACACTCCTGGTGGCGAGACTAAGCGCCTGATGATTATTTATCTGCGGCTGGTTCGCAATCATCATGGCCGCTTCCAGCACACCATCGGAGTCATCACATGCGCATTGGCATCATCGGAGCAGGCTTTATCGGGCAGGCAGTGGCGCAACGGTTCATCGCGGCAGGCCATGAAGTCATGCTCAGCAATTCACGTGGCCCACAGACCCTGAACGACCTGCTCGTCCAGATACCCGGCGTTCAGGTCGGCACGATCGAAGACGCTGCTGCCTTCGGCGATGTGGTCCTCGTGGCCATTCCCTTCAACCGCTACCCAACCCTGCCGGCCGAATGGCTTGCGGGCAAAACGGTGCTGGACGCCAACAACTACTACCCCGACCGAGACGGCCCTGTCCCGGCGCTGGACAGGTTTGAGACCACCACCAGCAGGCTGATCGCCGAGCATTTGCCTGGCGCCAGAGTGGTCAAGGTGTTCAACGCGATCCTGGCCGATGACCTTGACCGCGATGCTCGCCCGAATACGGCACACGACCGACGCGCACTGCCGGTGGCCGCCGATGACGCTGGGGCGAAGACGCTGGCCATACAGCTGCTGGATGAGGTGGGATTCGACGCGGTTGACGCCGGTAATCTTGACGACAGCTGGCGATTCGAACGGGCCAAACCGGCTTACTGCATTCCGTTGAACAAGGAGGCGCTGAAGACCGCACTGGCCACGGCTGAAAGGCACATTGAATTGCCCCATGGGTCGTGGCGCCATTGAGTGGCGTCATCCCGCAAAGGCCCTCCAGAAACGCGCCACCGTCCGGTAACATGCGTGCCTGGACTCGCCGTTTATTGCCTCGGGAAGGGACGTGATGATTGATCTCTCGGTTTGGCCTGCCGGCTGGCACTGGTTTCGGGAAGATAAGGTGGCGATTGCCCGCGCAGAAAATCCCATGGGCCATTCCGCTGAATAAGGAGCCTCACCATGGCTGCCATTATCGACTATTCGGACACACTTCATCGCCAGGCCGTGATCGAACTCTGGGACGCCGTATTCGGCTACGAAACCGCCCATAACTCGCCCGGCCTTGCCATCGACAAAAAGCTGGCTGTACCGGACGGCCTCTTTTTTGTTGCCCTGACGGACAATGAGGTGGTGGGGACCGTTCTGGCCGGCTACGACGGTCATCGCGGATGGCTGTATGCGGTGGCGGTGCACCCCGCTCATCGCAGAAAAAGCGTAGGCATGCAGTTGGTTCGTCATGCAGAGGAGGCCCTGACAGTGCGGGGGTGCATGAAAATCAACCTGCAGATCGTCAGCACCAATGCAAGCGTCCAGGCGTTCTATGAGTCCATGGGTTACTCAACCGAACCGCGTATCAGCATGGGCAAGAAAATCGACTCGAATATCACCCATTGATGCGTTCGACGCAGCGGCGTCCTTGCCCTGCCCCGTTGTCTGCGCGCCTGGTCGGGAGCGCAGAGCTTAGCGACCTTACTGAGCCGGATGCGCCTTCAGCCAATTCTTCATCTGCGTAATTTCCGCCGCCTGGGCCGCCACAATCTTGCGCGCCAGCTCCAGCATCTCTGGATCCTTGCCGTATTTCAGCTCTATCTTGGCCATCTCCACCGCGCCTTCGTGGTGCGGCAGCATGCCGGCCGCAAACGCCACGTCGGGGTCGTCGCTCATCATGCCGTGGTGCATGTCGTTTTTCATGGCGCCCATCGATTGCTGGTAAGCCTCATGCATCTGTTTGACGTCTTCCGCCTGGTCGGCCCTGACGGCGGTGACGGAAAGCAGAGCAATGACGCTGACAACGGCGGCAATCTTTTTCATGACGAAGCATCCTGGATGAGGGTAGAGACGAAGGCGTCAGGCTAGACCTTTCCATTGCGGCAAGGTCAAGCGCATTCTCCAATGCCGTTTTACGCTGTCCGCTCAAAGCCCGAATGCGTCCTTGAGCAGCGCCGAAAGCTGTTTGGGTTTACGCCCCAGAACGTCTTCGAGGTCGGTGCTGGTCTGGTCGAAGGCGCCGCCTTCGATGGCCGAGTACCAGCCGGCGATAAATCGGGCGACGTGTGGCGGCCAGCCTTCACGCTCACGGGCCTGGACGAAGGCCGCCGACGAAATCGGCTCATAAGCAATCATCTTGCCGGTCAGCCCGGACAACGCTTCGGCGATCTCAGTGAAGGACCAGGGACTGCCGCTGTTCAGCAGATAACTGCGATTGCCATGGGCGCTCTGCCTGAGCAGGACGGCACCGGCTTCAGCCAGCTCCTGATAACAGGCCAGCGCAATTCTGCCGTTGCCAGCGGGCGCGGCGAAGCCTGCATTGATCGCGTTGGCGCCGATGAACATTGGCAGGTCGTTGGCGTACAACGGATGCCGCAGCACGGTGTACGCCAGGCCTGACTGCATCAGCAATTGCTCAGTGGCGATGTCGCTGTCGGTGACGCCCTCGATCGGAAACCGCACGTCGTCCAACCGCTGGATGGCGGTG
>Ga0247805_1000728_pt1 | contig 16549 bp, 11 predicted proteins | sample UWRJL044104R1_FD_180930 | JGI IMG/M metagenome (GOLD analysis project Ga0247805, IMG submission 180930) | Plant litter microbial communities from Arlington Agricultural Research Station in Wisconsin, United States - UWRJ-L044-104R-1 | ecosystem: Environmental > Terrestrial > Plant litter >... | reverse complement strand
TTCATTAATAACGGCATTTGACCGCACTGTCTTGTAAATGTACTTCACATCCTCAAACTCTTTTCCCAGTGTGCCATCCCTTACTGCTGCCTCATCCCGTTTCCTTATTTCAGCAACACTTTCCTCGACACTGAAAAGTTCAATCTCAATATCAGGATTTCCTATTACCTTGATAATCCAGCTGAATCTCCTAGCGGCCGAAAAACTCAGCGTATCACAGGCATATAATACTTTTCTTAATTTTTTAAATCGGGCATTGAGAGGCACTGCCAAAACAGGGATATCAATATTTTTAATGACTGATGTTGTGGTGTTGCCCTGCAGATCCTGCTCAAAAGAACGTTCTGCCATACCCATTACAACCAATTCAGCACCTGTGCTTTCAATTACAGCTGCCAGTTCGTCTTTCACAAAGGAATAGCTGCAGCAGCATTGGACTTCAATTTTAAACAAATGGGCTATTTCTTTACCCAGGGTTTCCAGTCTTAAAATAGCCCTGTCTAATTCTTTCTGCATTTCTTCTGCGCTGATAAGCGCATTTGCGCTGTGCACATTTAAGCTAAAAGAGTTAAATAGAACAAGTTTCGCATTTGCGGCTTGGGCAATTCCTGCCGCATAGGTAACGGCATTTCTGGCTGTATCGGAATAATTTGTAGCAGCGATGATGGTTAGCGGTGTGATCATAGTTGTATGTTTTTAGATGCTTTTGCAAGCCATCAGATATTTTGATTATAAGCAGAAGAGAAAATGCTTCTGCTTATAAAATTATTTAGTATTCGCCAATTGCTTTTTTGTATTTGGCTTCGCTGATTTTGTATCCTGCCTTTGCATCGATAAGATCAGCGTAGGCTTTCTGCCAAAGCACCTGGGCTTCCAAAACGTCTTCTCCCAGAACGGTTCCGGCATCAAAACGATCCTGATTTAAACGAAGATTTTCCTCAGCCTGTTTTAGTGACTTTTTATTCAGATCTATTTGTGTTGCAGCCTGATTAAGCATCAGCCATGCGTTCTGAACCTCAATGCTCAAAAGTTCTTTTGTTTCCTCAAGTTCCAACTTTTGCGCTTCGGTTACAAAATGCTGTTCTTTTACCTTCTGTTTCCTCGCTCCCCAATCCAGAATAGGAACAGAAACTGTTACCAGTCCCACAAATGCCTTCATATCATCGCTCCCGTCAGAAAAATTAATCTTTTTACCATACGATGCCAGGCCGTTTGCACTTAAGGCAACAGTGGGTTTTTGGTCTCCTTCCAGTAACTTGGCCTGGTACTCGTTGACCTCGACTGACTTGCTCAGCGCATAGATCTCAGGACGGTTATTTACAGCCGACGCAACATCGGCTTTGCTTATCAGCCGCATATCATCTGAAAAATTGCCTGCTACATCGTATTGAGCTGCACTTAAACCTGTAATCTGAGACAGAGCCAGTTTGGTTATCGTTAAACCGTCTTTAGCTTTTGTCAGGTTAAGGATCGCTTCGTTTTGCTGCACTTCCACTTTAAGCAGATCATTTTTATAGATCAAACCTGCATTAAAAGAGTTCTCAAGGTCTTTTTTCAATTCGCCTAAAAGGCTTAGATATTTTTCTGCCAGAACTACTTTTTCCTTTAGGTTGACAGCCTGCCAATACGCAGTTTCAGCGTTCAGCAGCACCTCGTCTTCGGTTAAATTTTTCTGGGCGCTCTGCAGGTCAACCAATGAACTTGTCATTTTTTTTGCCGTCTGGATTTTGTTTCCTGCATAGACAACCTGGGTCACGGCCACAGATCCATTAGCACTGTATTCCGGCAGTAAGGTCCTGAAAGGATCCGAGAGATAGAGCCCGAAAACGCTTGCCTCTACGGTGGGTTTTGTCGCTGCATTGGCCGCCTGATTGGCCGCTTTGGCTGCACTAATGCTGCTTTGGGCCTTCTTGAGTTTTTTGTTGTTTTCCAAAGCCATGCTTCTGATCTGATCCAGAGAGACAGTCTGCTGCCCGTGAACAATTCCTGAGAAAAAAATCAGGAACAAAAAATATATAGTGTTTTGTTTACTTTTCATGTCAATTCATTTTTAAACAATCCTGCCGAAATTTTATTACAAATCGACAGGAGGTTTGAAGAATTATTATTATTTATCAATGCTGGTGAACCGGCTTATACAGTACATCCTCTTCTCCATCAGGCTGCTCTTGAGGCGCTTCATCTTCGATTATAGGGTTCTTCAGTAACTTATAGTACATGACAGGCACCACAAAAAGGGTTAGGATCATCGAAAAGATCAAACCAAAAGCCAGCACGCTTCCCAGCGGACCCCACATAGGCGATTTACCTATAATCATAGGCACTACGCCGACTGCGGCAGCGGCAGAAGTCAGGAAGATAGGTCTCATTCTGCGTTTAGCAGCGGCAATTGCAGCAGCTTTGTGTTTGTATCCATGATCCCTGATAAGCTCATCTGCATAATCGACCAGTATGATTCCATTTCGCACCACGATGCCTATCAAACTTATGATTCCCATAAACCCAGTCATCCCAAGTGGATTACCTGTTACAAGAAGTCCTAGGAAGGCTCCAAAAAGACTCAGTAAAAAGGTGCACAATACGATAAGCGCCTTTCCAAGACTTTTGAACTGAAACAAAAGTGTCAGGAAAATCAAAATAAGGCTGACTCCTAAAGATATTCCCATACTTGGCGCATTCTCCCCGCTTGATTCAGCGTCTCCTCCGTATTGAATAGTAGTTCCGGCAGGAAGTTTAAGAGCATCTATTTCCGGCTGTATTTCCTGAAGAATACGCGAGGGTTTTTTACCCAGCTGCGCCTCTGAATATACACTCAGCATCTTTAATCCGTTTCTTCTCAGTAGCATTCCGGTGTGCCATTCAGGATCCAGAGTTGCTACAGCTTTAAGCGGCACTTTCTTCCCGTAACGTGTTGTAATGTGAAGATTCTGCAAGGCAACGAGATCTTTACGGCTGTCTTCGTCATAACGAAGGAAAATGTCTACCGTCTTATCTCCTTCCCATAAGGTCGAAATAGAATATCCTTTTAAACCGGCTCCTAAAGTCTGCGTAATGGCTTGTGTGCTTATACCTAAGCGGCTTGCTTTCGCATTATCTATATTGAGTTTAACCCCCATATAATCGTACTCGCTGCTCAATCGGACATAGTTGACCCCCTCAGCTTTTTCCAGAATTTTTTTGACTTCTATAGCTGTACGTTTCTGATCGGCTTCATTTTCGCTTACCACCCTGATATCAATCGGAGCACCCTCCTGAAAACTCAGCTGTTTGATTTTAACCGCTCCGTCCTGCATAAAACCTTTTAGCTTGTCCAGATACTCTTTGGCCATTTCATTTGTTGCATCAATGTCGGTTGTTGTAATAAATACCTGCGCAAATTGCTTTCTTGGAGTTTCCGGTGCGTATGACGTATGAAAACGAGGTGAACTCATTCCTATGAAACTCGTTACGTCAACAACCCGTTTGTCTTGTTTTAGGATATTTTCCAATTCTTTTACTTTCGCTTCGGTTTTCTCCAAAGACGTGCCGTTTGGCATCCAGACTTCCATATTAAACTGATTGCGCTCACTTAAAGGGAAAAATTCAGAATCGACTTTTGTAGCAATAAAGAGAGCTGCAACAACAGAAAGCAATCCCAATCCCATAGTTGTTTTAGGATTTCTAAAAGCTGCTTCTACTCCTTTGTCAAAAGCGGACTGAAGGTGATCCAGCAGGTTTTTCTTTATGGGTCTGTCGCTTATTTTGTGTTTTAATCCTTTCTTTATAAACACATAACAAGTGTACGGGGTAAAAAGAAGCGCAATAAGCATGGAAACAATAAGAGCTATGGCAACAGTTACCGGAAGATAAAACATAAAATCCTTAGCAATTCCGTCCATAAAAATGGCCAGCGGCAAAAATGCGAATATAATGGCGAGTGTTGCCGTAAATATTGGAACCATCAATTGTTTGGCAGCCTGCCAGGCACCTGTCCAAGGCTCTACGCCTTCGTCGAGTTTCTCGATATAATTGTCGACCACCACAATGGCATTATCGACTACCATTCCTAGTACAATAATAAGAGCGGCCAGTGTTACCTGATGAAGCTCCACCCCGAACATGCTCATAAAGGCAAAAGTAATCAGCATAGAAATCGGAGCTGCCGCGGAAGCCACTACTGCTATACGAAAAGGCAGTAAAAGCATGACCACCAAAAGCACCGATCCGATTGCCAGACCAAATTCTTTCATAAAATGACTGATACTGTGCTCCACATCTTTTGGCTGGTTCACAATGGTTTTCATTTTAATATCCGGAGGAAATGTTTTTTGGATAGCCGCAATTTTTGCTTCAACTTCTTCACCAAATGCTACAATATTGTTCCCCGGAAGCATATCGACAGACAAGACCATAGCTTTGTCTTCCCCTACACGTACAAATGATGATTTTTCTTCGAAACGGCGTTCAATCTCAGCCACATCTTTTAAACGGACAATTGTTCCAGATGGTGTCGTGTAGACAATCTGGCTGGCAATATCATTTTCATCCTTGTAACGGCTGTTGGCATAAATAGGCACAATATTATTAGATCCTACTGATACTTCTCCAGTATAGCCTGTAATATTCTGCTGTTGCAGGATCCCCATTAAAGCGCCGGCATCCAAGCCGTACTGCTGAAGTTTTTTATCGTTTATTTTAATATAGATCTGCTGTCTTTGCCCCCCCGAACGATTGATCTTAGAAACCATCGGAATGACTTTTAACCCGTCTTCCAGTTTGTCAAGGTATTTTTCGATCTCAGCATACGAACGCTCTTTTGACGATACAGAAATAATCATTGCCGTAACATCGGCAAAATTACTGTTGATAAAGGGCCCTATAACACCCTGAGGCAATTTTGAACGCAAATTGGCATCCATATCCAGTTGCAGAGTATGCCAGAATTTCTTTCTGTCTTTTACATTTGTGTAAATTTCGGTAGTAATAAAAACCTGTCCTTCACGAACTTCTGACTTTACTTTCTTCTTTTTGATTTCTTCAAATGAGAATAAGTACTGTTCTATTTTCTTTGCCACTTCTTCTTGTACCTGATGTTCATCAGCACCTGGATAAATAGCATATACCAGAGCTGTAGGCATATCAATTCTAGGGTTTTCGCTTCGGGGCATGTTCACTAAGGAATTGATTCCCATCAGCATCAGCAGGACAACCAGTACAATGACCACCTGCTTGTGCTTCATTGCGGCTTCTAAAAAGTGTATTTTTCGCTTTGTCATCTTTTAATTGAATTTTAGAAAATTAGAATTTGACAGGCGTACCGTCTATTAAGTTGGTTTGTCCGTTTACAATGATTTTGTCGCCCGCCTGAAGTCCTTCTTTTACCACAACATCATTGGTTCCGGTTATTTTAGATATATTGACTCTCTTTTTAAAAGCAGTATTTCCTTCTTTGGCGATATACACGTAGTTTATATTATCCGGATCTCGCACCAGGGCTTGCGCAGGAATAATTATTGTATTTTGAATCTGTCCGGAGTTGATGCTGATATCGGCAATCATTCCAGGAAGCAGCTGTCCATTGACATTCTCCAGACGCACCTTAACGGTGTAAGTTTTCGAAAGATCATCGCCCTGCGGATTTATTATGGTGATTTTTCCTTTGATTTCCCTATTCAGGGATGGAATTGTAATATTGGCGTCTGCCCCTATTTTCAATGAAGTGATTTCATTTTCATTAATAGCTGCCACAGCATATACTTTGTCTGTTTTTACAATGGTAAAAGCTGGAATTCCAGGCGCTGCGCTGGCACCTGCCTCGGTGAGTTTATGGGTTACGATTCCTGAGAAAGAAGCATACAATTTGGTATCGTGCATGTTTTTTGATGCCGTTTCTTTATTGGCTTTTGCTTGTGCCAGACCGGTTTTTCCAGAAATATAATCTCGTTCGGGAAGGCTTCCTTTTTTATAGAGCTGATCGAGACGGTTGAAATTATCCTGGGCCTGTTCCAAGGCTGCATTTGCGACGATAAGATTGTTCTGATAGGCATTCTGCTCTATTGATGCCAGAAGCTGTCCTTTGACAACACGCTCTCCCTCCTGTACCAGAACAGCAGTCACCCTTCCCGGAATGCTAAAGCCGATAGAAACAGTATTGTCTGCTTCAATAGTGCCGCTGTAATCCAAAACTTCTGCCTGAGATGACAGTTCAATTTCCCTAACACTTACTTTTACAGGTTCAACTGTCTGGTTTTGGTCTGTTTCCTTTTTACCGCATCCGGCACTTAATAACATAATACTCAGAATAGATAAGATATTCCTCTTAAACATTACCATATAATTTGCTTTTTTATATTGATTAATAAAAGTCCATGCAGTTATTCCAACTGATGGTGCAAATCTCCATAGAATGTTTAGTTTACAAAAGGTCTGTTCCGAGCCGTTTTTGGTCTATAACCATCATTTTAGATAATAGCGTTTCGCCTCACTTGCATAAGAAAGGTAGTTTTTAAAGAAAAATACAGCACTAATTTTAATGTTATTTGTATTTGTCTCGAAATGATTTTGGGGTGATTTTCATTTTCTTTTTAAAGAATTTCCCGAAAAAAGACTGGTCACTGAAATGAAGTATTTCAGCAATTTCTGCCAGCGAATGAGAGGTTTCCATCAGCAGGTTTCGCGCCTCCATGACTACTGCTTCCTCAATAATTTCGCGCGAAGTGTTTCCCGTAACCTCTTTGGTTAGTTTAGACAAATGCCCAGCAGTTATAAATAGTTTATCGGCATAAAACTTGACATTTCTATTATTGCGAACATGAATCGAAAGCAAGGATAAAAACTCATGAATGATCTCTTTCTTTCTATTGGTTTTCAAATTGGCCTGATTTACTCCGCTTCGGTGCATTTCCATCATTTCAAGCGCCAGCAGATTGAAATAGTGAAATATTTTTGCCTTCTTATAGAGATTATGTTCTGATTGTGACAAATTCAGTGTATACATTTTTGTCATGATATCGAAAATAATACTATACTGATCTTCTGTAAGTGATAATATTGGGGTTTGGTTAAGCTCTGTTAATCTAAAAAGTCTTATATCCTCATAATTAAGCATATTGGTCATAGCAAATTCGTCCGTAAATACACAACCTATATTCTGAACAGGTCTATAATTTCCAAAATATGTATCATCGACTGTGACGATAGTACCATCGTATCCATTGGACCAACAATATAGGTCTGCAAATCAATCTGTACTTTTATCCTTCCTTCCAGCATGAGCAATACAGCGGTATTGCAGCTTCTAAAAGGAAAAGGAAATGGATTTCCTTCAATAACCTCTTTATTGTAATGCACATGAAACTCTGTTCCGTGTGCTGCTTCTTCCCCCAGCATATTAATAATATCCCGCAGGCTGTAATTTCGAATTTCTGTATATCTGCCCACTTTTATTAATTATGATAAAGCAAAGTTAAAATTTTAACTTTTAAAGTTAGGGCAATTTTTAAAAAGCCAGCATTTGGAGTTGATGTTTTTTTGCTATAAAAATTAAAGCAAATTTTACAGATGTTTCGCTTGATTACTATTTTTTGGAATTAAAGACACAGTACATTTTTTTCAAAGCTTCAAGTTCCATTCTATATAAATGCCAGAGTTCTATGCAACAAATCTGAAACTCAAGTTATTTTTTTTACTTTTAAACTGCATTTTAGCTTAACGGATTGCTGTATTGACTTCTTGTTCAATTCATGCAAAAAATTGGTTTATTTCTGACTTAATCCTTTTTCCCACACAAAAAGCAAAGACGAATAATATTTGGTCACTGTTAGTTAACCCCATATTGCGCTCATCTGAAACAGTTTCAGGTTCACCAAAATTTTCAATTTCAAATTTATGTACTTTTTCTCACTTCTTGCATTTAAATAGTGGGAGGCCTAGTTATAATCGTATTATATTTTTTTACAAATATATAAATATAAGACACGAATATACTTAAGTTTTTTCTTTTTGAAACTGACCCAAAACTCCTGATAGAACATGCAAAAAAGCTAGAAAGCGAATTAATTTAAAAAGATGATTTTTGGCTGGTCTATTCAAATACCGAATGTTAAGTACCAATAACACTTTTATAGTCAATAATTAGGATAATAAAATACAAAGATTGAAAATTATTACCCTGCAATTTTCTTTCGGTACACTATTCCCTGATCTGAAAAATTGTTAATTTATGAAATAAGAAATTACAGAGATGTAGATTTTTATTTTATCCATTAGCACCTAATTGAACATATCGCTGGGTATTCCAATTCTTATGAGCGGAAGTTTAAAGTACATGGGCAGACTCGGGTGGATGTCAGCATAACCGAACACCGTCGTTCTGCAAGAGTATGAAATTAACCTGTCCAGGCTTAAGATGAGCCATTAGGATTTTTTATATTTGACTCTTTTGGCTTCAAATATGCAGTTCTCCAAGACAAAACAGGACTGATCAGCAGTCCCAGCCCCGATAGCAGTGGAAATCCTTTTGTGCCGGGTTTCGGTACAAAAGATTGGAACGGATAACGGGAAAAAGCTCCAAAAAAAAGCAGTCATGCAGAAAAGCCTTCAGCACCTGCGTGAATTCATAAAGATGATCCCGCAGGTTCAAAACCGCTGGCATCTTAACTCTACACAGCTGAGAGATTCACCATATTATTGTTATATTCACTAGCAAGCTTACTGCCTGCACAAAGCCGGCCAAAATAAGCCGCACCGATGCCGTTTCAGAAAAAAAACAAGTAAATAACAAGCGTAACGGACCGGCTAAATCCTTTAACGCAATTCTTCAAAGCAATAGAAAAAGACCAGCGTATCAGCATTACCCCTATTGGAATTTTTGCAGCACTGCTTCAATTCAGAACAAATAAAGGCAATATCAATCCTATCAAAGCCTACAGGCATGAAATTATGAAAACAGCCAAAACAACCGGTCCCGCCACCTATCACAGGTGCATAAAGGATTTAAATGAATACGGTTATATAAACTATGTCCCCAAAAAAACAGCAGCCAGAAAAGCGTCATCTATTTTTTGTTTAAAAGGCAGGTTCTGTCATAGTTTTAAAATTAAGCTTAAAGATCAAATTATCTAAATAATACAATTCAGAGTGTTAATAAAAATATCTTTATGCCCCTGTCACTGCAGGCGGCCCGCATCCCAAAATTAATTATTGAATCATCACCAGCCGAGAGAATATAACTTGATTTAGGAGAAAAAGCACTTTGTGAAAGACCCGGCTTTACGGCTGCAAAAGTAAAACCAGCACTGAAATGGTTTAATATTTGATAATTAGTTGTATTTTCCGCTCTCATGTTTTCCATTATAATTATTTCTGGGGTGAAGTAAAAAATTGGTTCATTTCACTCCGATCATTTGCCAAAGTTTCTCCGAAAAGGATAAACACGCGGAATTACTTCCTCTCTTCTAAAAATTGCTTACTATTCGCATTTTTACAATTTAATGGCATGCCGATCGAGTAATTTTACTTTCTGCAAAAGCTGGAAAATCAGAATGGGCTAAAGTAAACACTACCCATATAAAGAAGCCATAAAAGCAGTATTTAATTCTAAATCCTGTAATTTTGAGGAAAAACAAAAGTGACCCGAGATGGATAGTTGTCAAGACCGAAAGCAACAGAGAGGCTGCCAGACTATTTTTTTACTTTGAGATAGAAATCTCCGAGTTGGAGCAATGCATAAAGATTAAATACGAAAGTTGCGAACAAGTGCCCTCCATCTGCAGGTTGCTAGTGGATGCGGACATTGACATCTTGGAAATTTATCTTACGCCCTGAATCTGACATATATCATATTGTGGATATATAATTTCAGTAATTTTAAATAACGTATGAATTATATGTAATTTGCTTAGAAAAAAAATAAATAGGCAACTTAATCGATACCATTTCAAGACTGCCCCTAACCGTAATCATTAAGATTTCGATAATGTAAAAAACATGAAAAATATAATTTCGGGAATTTTATTAATACTAACAATAGGAATGTTAGTTTTATCATGTACTACAAAAAAAATAGCACATGAAAAGCCGAAGCCTTACGAACCAGTATCTAAGGAATTATTTGACACCATTGTACAAATGGACAGCATTGTTTTTGATGCTGCAAATAAAGGTAATTTAGAAAAATTAAAAACTTTATTTGCAGAAGATCTTGAATTTTTTCATGATGTCGGAGGACTGGATGGTTATACTAAAACAATGGAGAATTTTCAACGAGTTTTTACGAATTTTGGGTATACCAGGAGGATTCTTGTTAATGGAAGCATTGAAGTTTATCCAGTTAAAGATTATGGAGCTATACAAACTGGATTACATAAATTCTGTAGACTTGAAAACGGAGTGCTGATAAATTGTGGCACTTTCAAATTCGTTCATATTTGGAAAAGGACACCTGCGGGCTGGAAAATTTCACGAGTCGTTAGTTATGGACACTAAGAACAAAATTCTATATGGCAAGGCGCTTTAGCCAACATGAACTGTATAAAAACCTAAATATATTATCTTTTTTTAGCAATACTAGTGTAGTAAAATTTCATTTTATTATTTCAAAAACGCTAAAATTGACATTAGGTATTCGATTTCAATCCCTGATAGCCCACAGAAATACAAACAACACCATTAGATTCCAATGGCGTTGTTTTTGTAAAAATACTTCACAAATTGCTTAGGCTAATTTTTATTTTCGCAAAAGAATAAATTTTAATTTACCAAAAAGCGTCAATCATACTATTCTTTTTTTGTGTATTATTGTAAAAACTTAAGATGCTTTCTTTAATGCATATAATATATCACCTTAAGGCTTGCGATAAGAAAATTAATACTTCAGTGAAAATTGATTTTTTATAATGATAAAATTTACTCATTTGTGGAAACGCGAAAGGAACAGCAATTTGAATCTTTTTCTAATTTTTACATGGAAAATTTGAATATTAATTGCAATACAGAGGTAGACATGCGCTAAATAATAAAGAATATTCATCAGTTAGAGGTGATTTTAATCCAACTTTCATACTAAAATATTGCAACATATATAAGGACATAATTTAAATGAACAGTATTAAACTTAATATTTTACTTATCACGTGTGGTATTGCAATTCTTTCCTCTTGCTCGATATTACATAGCGAGACTATAACAAAAGAAAATGAAGGCATTAAAAAAGATTCACTATCTATAGAAATTCAAAGACTTGGCCTAGAATTTACTATAAAAAACAATGTGCCCGGAATAGCCGTAGCTGTTATACAAAATGGAAAAATCATATCGATTCAATGCATCGGTTATGCTGATGTGGCAACTAAAAAACCCATAACACCACAAACAATTTTTAATATTGGCTCAATTTCCAAGGTTGTATCCGCTTGGGGATTTATGCAACTTACTGAAAAAGGTCTTGTACAACTTGATGAGCCAATCAATCAATCTTTAACCCGCTGGCAACTACCTCAATCCCAATACGATGTGTCAAAAGTTACACTTCGACGCCTACTCAGCCATACATCGGGTCTCTCCGTCCATGGATATGGTGGCTTTGAGCAAGGAACCAAATTGTTAAGTTTAGAAGAATCCCTCAACGGAAAAACAAAAAGAAATGGGGAAAGTGTTTATCTTATAAATGAGCCAGGAACAAAATGGGACTATTCTGGCGGCGGTTACACTCTAGCACAATTATTTCTTGAAGAAAGAACAAAGGAAAAATTTGCTGACTATATGAAAAAAAATGTATTCCAACCTATGGGATTAATTGATACTAATTATGAATGGACGGAAGGCATGAAAGCAAGTTCTGCGACTGCGTACGACACGCTTGGAAATGCTATAAAAAACAGAATATTTACAGAACAAGCAGCAGCAGGATTACAAACAACGGTTCTGGACTTAGCACATTTCGCCGAGTTATCTGTAACAGCAGATTCTCAGAAGTTAAATAAGGTTTTGAGGCCAGAAACCATACAATTAATGGAGCAGCCTGTTTTTCCATATTCCAATGAAGGAGAAAGTGGTCTTGGATATCGATTTATGAATTATGAAGGCCTTAGAACAGTTGGACATACTGGCGAAAACGTAGGCTGGAGCGCAGCGATGTTTTTACATTTACCCACTAAGAGCGGTATCGTGATGCTTTGCAACGGCTCTAACGGAGATCGTGTTTGGTTTCCAATTTATCAGTATTGGGCAAAAACAATTATGGCAATGAATAATTAAGCTAAATGAATCATCAACTACAACTAAATAAGAAATGTGCTAATTTTTTTATATTCTAATTTTTTAGAAACATTTCGATAAGTTACTTCATGTTCCAAAATCTAATTTTGCTGTTGCCATTACTCGCTTTATAGTCTTATTTTATATTTCCAAAAAATGTCAAAATTGAGATTAAGTGTTCGATTGCTGTCCCTGACAACCACACATTACTAAAACCTCAGTATTTACTGAGGTTTTATTTTTATAGTTTGACGGATTATCACACTTTGACGAATCAAGCACAGAACCTGGTGACCAAGCAAGGACTTGATAGTTCAATCACTTAATGATTTGAAATACTGTATTTTGGTTTTTTCGGATCAGTAATATCCAGTACTAAATCATAAGTCCCAGTGGTCACTTGTATATTTTCTCCGTCATTTTCTAATAGATTATCCGGACCATTATCTCCATAACTCTCGTTCCAGTCGTTATTAAATCGAAATTTCATTTCTCCGGTTTTGAGCCTGACTCCCGATAGTTTCCAGATCATCTTGTTCACAGTATCTTGCGTCATTTTAATATCATTCCCATCCCATCCGTTATTTGTTGCCGTGCCAATTATGCCCCACGAGGGAATAAATCGCTCTGCTTTTGTAATATCATTTCCTTGATGGATTGACATTTTGTACTGTTTATTTTCGTCTTTTTCAAAACCAAGGTAAATGTTGCCTTTAGGAGAATAAAAATAATCATTGGTCAAAGCCAGCAGTTCGAACTTTGGCCCGCCAGTTTTTTGCGCAGCAAGCCTTCTGCCCGGAACACTTACGCGAATACTGCTATCTTTAAATTTATAGTATCCTCTATAACGCGATAATACTTCAGCATCTACAATAATTTCTGTAGGGATTATATATGGTTTATCATATAGAACCTCAAGTACTTTGTCTGTAATAAACCTTGCATCATCAGACTCTGTATTACTTAGTACAACAATACATATGTCATTTTCCGGAATCATCACAAAATTGGTACGAAAACCTGCGCCACCACCGCTATGCCCAACAGTTTTCTTTCCATTAAACTCGGAAATCACCCAACCATAACCGTACCCGTTTTTATAAGGCGTAAACGCTTTTGTATACGAATCAGAGTTAAGCAATGCATTATTTTTGATGCCTTTGTAATAGTTGTACATGTCGCCAACCGTAGCATAGATAGCACCGGAGGCAAAAGGGCCTGGAGAACTGTAAACTTCCGCTTCTTTTTTTATGCTGTCCGCTAAAATCTCATAACCTGTGGTTCGGTGTTTGCTTACAAGTTTTATATAATCCAAACCTGCGGTTTTCATTTTCAGAGGCTCAAAAATATATTGCTTTAAAGCCTTTTCATAGGATTTTCCAGTAACTTTTTCAATAATGAATCCCAATAACCAATAGCCGGAATTGCTATAATTCCATTGCGTTCCAGGGGGAAAATCGAGGGGTTTGGTCCTAAGGAAATCTACAAAAGTTTTTTCACGCATATTGGGCATATTATTTCCACGTGTGTAATCATAAATTCCCGAGGTATGTGTAAGAAGATTTTCGATAGTAATCGCATTTCCTTCAGGAAATCCAGGGTAATATTTTTCAAGTTTATCCGAAACATTAATCTTCCCTTCCTCGGCAAGTTTCAAAATCAGCGTTGATGTAAAGGTTTTGGTGATAGAATACAGCTCGAAAATATCATTGTTCGAAAGCCGTTCCCCTTTTTTGTAGTTTTTTATTCCATACCCTTTTTGAAGTAAGATCTTACCCTCTTTGGCTATCAGGACTGCTCCGTTAAACTGGCCAACACTGGCATAGCCGGAAACCAGTTCATCTAATTTTTTGCGCGTTGATTTTTGGCCATAAGAAGCCACCGCCAGCCCTAGAGCCAGCGAAAATAGCAATGCTTTTTTCATGCTTTTTACTTTTTGTTATGTTAATTTTTCAAGGAAAGCCCTGTAAGCGGAGCCTATAGGAAGTTCGAATGTATCGATCCAGACGCTTTTCCTGTCGATTTTTTTAATATGCTTTCTTGCCGCGATATACGACCGGTGGATTCGTATAAAACTTCTTTGTGGAAGCAGCGCTTCGGCTTCTGCCATAGTAAGTCTGGAAGCTATTTTTTTATTTCTGGTTACAAAAACCACGTAATTGCCTCCGCCTTCTGCATACAATATGTCTTCGATGTCTACCCGGATTTTTTCGTACCCGCTTTTAATGAAAACTGAAGATAGTTTAGATGGCAACCCCAATTTTTCCTTCCGCAATTCCATTTGATCATACGCTTTGTTACAGGCCTTGAGAAAGCGAATCAGCGAAAACGGTTTGAGTAGATAATCAATTGTATTCAGTTCAAAGCTTTCCACAGCGTGCTCGGCATAGCCAGTAGTAAAAATAACCATCGGCGGATTTGGCAACGATCTGATAAAATCGATACCCGAGATATCTGGCATTTTAATATCAAGAAAAAGAAGGTCTACGCTTTCGGTTTGCATAAAACGGTTGGCTTCAAACGCATCAGAATAATAGCCTACGATTTCTACAAACGTTACTTTTTCACTCAGGCTGCGTATGACTTCCAGCGCCATCGGTTCGTCATCTATCACAATTGCTTTAAGCATGATTTTGGAGTTTTAAATTAATGGTAAGCCTAGTAGTAAATTCTTCTGTGCCTGAGGTTATAATAAGCGAATGACTTCCGGGATAAATCAATTCCAGACGTTGCCGTACGTTTTGGAGGCCAATTCCTGAATTGTATTTTTCGGTATCTGATAAACCTTCAATGTGAATGCTGTTTCTCACCTCGAAAACAATTTCATTCTCACTACATTGGAGTTCAATATTGATCCACGATCTATTTATAAGGCTTATGCCATGTTTAAAGGCATTCTCAACAAAAGGCACTAACAACATTGGGGCTATAATTCCATTACACTGTATACAATCTAGATTGTGTTCAATTTCCAGATTAGGCGATGCCTGGATTCGCAATTTTTGGAATTCAATATAGTTGTTGAGATATGCTACTTCTTTTTCCATTACTGTAAATTCATGATTATTTTCGTGCAACACGAACCGCATCATGTCGCCAAGACGCTGTATGCCTTCAGCTGTATTTTCGGCCTTTTCAAACAACGCCGTTCCATATAGTGTATTCAAGGCATTAAATAAAAAATGCGGATTAATTTGCGATCGCAAAAATTTGAGATCTGCTCCCGATTTTGCTACCTGGCTTTCCAAACGTTTCAACTGCCGGATTTTGTCTCCCCGTTGCCGATACAGCAGCAAGCTAATAGGTGTCACAACCAAAAGAAGAAACATAGAAAACAATAAAAGGTAAATCGCTTTTTCCATCGCTCCAGCGGATAAAAACTGGCAGGGTAACGATAAAACTAAAATAGACGGAAGCAGCTGCATCAATGCTTTCCTGCGGAAAAATGAATTATCGCAAACGGAAGGAAAAAACCAAAAGGTTAGATAAAACCAAAAAAATAGTATTGGAGTTACGATTGCCACATAGCTGGTGAAATATCGACTGTCAGGATTTATAAGTAAGAGCGTGAGCAAATATAAAAAAGCCAGCGGTGTAGCAGAATTGCTGACAAGCACACGAAATTCACGATTGTCGCCAGGCCTTCCTATAAAAGCTATCGTAACTTCCCGGATAATAGCTAAAAGTGTAAGCACACCGATCAAAACGAGAGCCCGTGACAAGCCAAAAAACGGATCAGCTAATGGGTGGTCATTATAACCCATCATAGCCAGGCCTCTGTAACCGCTATAGTTGCTTAAATGTGGCAAGGCAACATATGAAATTACGTTTGTAAAAATTGCCAGGACAGCACTGATTAATGAAAATAATAAGATTGGTTTGGCTATTGTTGGCATCGACATCTTATCAAGATCTGGAAACGAAATCTTTCTTAGCGAAGGAATCAAAACCAAATTGACTAGCACATAACAAATCAAAAATAAAACAATGGCTGCAATTTTTGGAAGCAATTCGTTTCTCCAAAAAACAAAGGAACGCCCTGAATCCATAAAAAGCTTATGAAGTTCGGGATATACTGGCATATCAGTATTGCATACTTTCAACAACAGACTCGTAATTCCGAATGCACCCCATAGTGCAACAAATATTATTTCATGCTCTCGCCACCTTATCTTCATTTTGTAGTTGTTTTGAGCAAATATAAAACAGTTTAATATAGTCATATAAAAAATGTGACAGAAGTGTTTATAAATGTGATGAATAGTGAAATTAAGTCATCAACCTTATCCGTGGGACCGGTATAATATTGTAAATG
>Ga0247805_1000727_pt1 | contig 16564 bp, 9 predicted proteins | sample UWRJL044104R1_FD_180930 | JGI IMG/M metagenome (GOLD analysis project Ga0247805, IMG submission 180930) | Plant litter microbial communities from Arlington Agricultural Research Station in Wisconsin, United States - UWRJ-L044-104R-1 | ecosystem: Environmental > Terrestrial > Plant litter >... | reverse complement strand
CTGATTGTCGCGCTTTAATAGTAAGACCTTTTAATTTATCGACAAGCGAAATTATTATAAGTTTATCTCTCTTAATATTTCCTTTTTTATATACGATAATTTCTTCCCTTAGATAATTGGCAACTGCAAGAGCCTGTAAATAGTCGCTTTTCTGTTTTATTGCAAATTCTATTGATTCAAGATAACTTTTTCTTCCTTCGTCGATGTTACCTATTCTAAAATTATAAAGGCCAGTAGTCGCGACTATTGCAATTTTTGTTTCTACGGGCTCGCTGGTAATTACGCTATTCTTATATTTCCCTAAATACTTTTCCGCTTCGGAGATGTCATCTTCGAGCAATAAATTGTAGCATAAACTATTAAGTAATTTCAGATCCGTTCGATTCGCCTTTAATCCATGTTTTAGTATTTCAATACTTTGGGAATTGTTACCTAAAAAAATTGTCGAAATATATGACGCAAGCCTTACTGGTCTGGTGGAATACGGTTCATCATTCAACCAACGTATTGCTGACTTGCATGCCGACTTATAATCGCCGCTATTGTAATACAAGTGCGTCTGAGCTTCAAATGCTAGAGGAATATTTATCTGTTCAGCCGAAAGTTCTAAAAGATATGGAAAATATTCATGAAACCAAATAACCTGAGCTAACGAATTGTCATTAGGCTGGATCAATGCGGTGTTAAACATCGATTTCGCGTTTTTAAAATCGCCCTCAAAAAATTCAGTAGTGCCTACAGCACTGGCTAATTCAGATATCTGGAAGGGTGAAAATTTCTTTCCTTTGATAATCTCCTTTGCATTCTTTATTAATCCTGAACGACGGTTCAAAATTGATGAATACGCAATTTCTGAGGAAATAAGCCACGGATCGAACTTGATATTTTGTCCTTTTCTAATAATGCTATGTGCTCGCTCATCGTCGCCAAGATGATGGAATAATCTTGACGCGGATCGCAATACAAATCTATCACTAGTGTCATTCACATGGAGAGCCGTTTCAATTGCCATTATCGACTTGTCAATATTGCCTAGTAAAGAGTGATTTCTTGCTAGATCAACCCAAGCTAAAGGATTATTTGGTTCTTTTTTCAAATAATGACGAATCCTCGAAATCTCACTAATTGTTCTCTTCTTTCCTTCTTCTGTAAAAAAATCAAAATTTACATCTAGTAACAACTCATCTTTAGATATTCCGAGAACTTCAGTAACTTGCCTCAACAATACTTTAGAAATGTTATCTTTCTCCTTGTACAAAAAAGTTGCAATATCTAAAAAATCGTTTTCAATTCCCATCGCGTATGCCGACGAAAACAAATCCGCAGCGTGGGGAATAGTCCTATATTTATTCCATGCAAAAATTTGCTCTATTAATGCACCATGGCGAAAATCCAAGGAAACACTGGAAGCTCCCATTTGAAGAGGTGATAATTCACCTACTTCCAAGGCTAGGTCATGACTCCTCCATCGAGGAATAGTTGTTCGTTTATCTGTCTTATAAATTAAACCCATTTCGCTACACTGTGTTCATATTTTCTAGCTATCCTATCAAATATCGTTAAAAATCTTGCGAGTCCATATTGGTTATACTTTTGACTCAAATTTTTCGAATGACCACGCAGCTTTGGATCTGGATTACACAGAAACCTCAATGCAAGTTCTAGTTCATCTTTAGCGTCTTCAAATTCCACTGCACTTCTAAAGTCCTCTAGCGATTTCTCAAAAGCTTCTTTTAAATATGGTTTCACATACTCGAAATTACCTTGCATTCCAGGACGTTCCCACCAAAGCTTGCGATCAAGGTTATTTTTAATAAGAGAATTCATAGAAACGTTAAGGAAATAAAAAACAATCATATTTCCTAGAAGATACAAATCGCACAAAATTCTACGTTCCTCCCAACTGCCACTTAAATATCCATAAAGCAATTCTGGTGGAGAATATTCAAAGGATCCGCTATAATTATCTTCAAGATGCGCGGGCAAGTCAACTTGAATTCTATCTTTCGAGCAAGCACTGCCTAAATCGGTTAATTTTGTCCTCTTGTTCGAAAAATTTACGACATTTGAAGGCTTTATATCCTGATGAGCAATTCCAACTTTATGTAATTGGTGAAGTGCTTTGGTTATTTGATGAAGTGAGCGAATTTTCCACGCAAAGTTAACTTGATTATTGGCCAACACATTTCTAACATCTCCATGGTCTGCATTTTCAAGTATTAAGTATTCAACTCGAGGATACTTTACGGCTTCTTCGACATTAATACCTCCGGAATCAACTAATCTTATTATATTCGTTAAACCCCGATTCAAGCATATTTCCAATATTTGCTTTTCATATTTATACGAATTAGTAATGTTCTGAATCAAATCGACTGTGTCATCTGTAGCTTTGTCAGCATCTGAATAATCGATAGCTTTCAAAAACCCAACCTCCCGATTACCACCTTCATTTATGCGTTGAACTTCGTAACAACACGAATAAATTCCACCGGTTTGGATTTCAGTTCTGTCGTATTTTTTTGTAACTTCCCATCCGCCATTAAGTTTTTTTCCTAAAAGCAAATGGGCTGCCTTTTCTTCATCTTTTAACATGTAAATCTACTTTTATGTATGGTACAATTTCATTGCAGGAATTCAAAGATAACCAGAATTATAGAGATAATTTTTCTTTAAATGACATATTTTTTAAAGGCATTATAAGTAAAGAGCCTTTGTCAGATATTCTCTTTTTTGATAATTCAAACTATTTTCGAGATAGCAAGACTGCGAACGAACATGGAAATTTGTATAACATGCTTATTAACGAAATGCTTTCTTGGAAACAATTACCCCTACGAAAAAAATCTATAATTTTCACAAATAGTCAAAACACTGCAAGAGCATTTGCTATTCCTAGGCCTGCAATAAACTATAATCATGCAAAATTATATTGCGTATTACCTAGAGTAGGGGCAAAAATTATAATTTCTCCGAAGAGTGACTTATGGTTTTCATTTGAAAAATTTTTTGCCGATATAGGTATAAGAAAATTGAGCTACAACCTGACAGATTTCAATGTCTCCGTTAGCGAACTAGCGAAGGTGTATAATATCGTTGATTACGATCAATCAATTGAAAGTTTTGAAAACCTATTAATTAGAATTCAAAAAGATAAGGATTTTGTTGGTAAGCTAGGAATTGAATCAACTTTGATCAAAGATAGGATTCTTGCCTATGGGGGCGATTCATTAAAAAACTTAGATACTCTATTCAGCCCAAAAAACAATAATTTTCAATGTTATCGGCTTGGGGTGGACAAAATACCAGAACTAACTAATAGAGAAATTTGGACAGATGATCAATGCATTCTAATTGATTATTCAATTTTCGAAAAAATCTTGGAGGAATTAAAATAAAGCTTTTTTAAAGTTGCTATCTGTAACATCGAACTGTGCTGAAAAACAAAAATTTTTTTGAGATTTTTTATATATTAATCCAGCTTTTCGAATCCATTTACTTGTTGCGGTTTTTCCGTAGCAAATATTAATATTTAGAACAGTTGTATCTTGTGTTTCAGAATATTATTTAAATTAGCGTTTAAGCGATAATTAACTCGCATATATTGAGGTTACCAGCAATTATAGCAGTATCTAACTAGAAGACTATGAAACACTCAGAATTTAAGAAGAAGTTTAGCGAAGTTCCGTCTGATAGCATCCTCCGCGATCAAGTCTATACGCTTAAGATTCCTACTGAAAATTTTGAAGCAAGTTATGATTTGTTAGGGTTACATAAATTTACCGAACAGCAAATTCAAAATTGGAATAATCCCGAATCAAATTTCAATCCCAAATTTGAGGAATCAAAAAACTTCTTTTCAAGTTTACTCGAAGCTATTGAACGATCAATCGTAGATGATAAGTTCCGAAACGATGATGAAATTCATAGGAATATTGTTATGACACTTAGTCGAGTTAAAACGACAATCATGTTAAGTAATTCTTCAAGAACCATTTTTTTATCTGTGATAAATAAAAATCATCCCGAACTTTTTAACGGTGCATTTGATGGGCTAATAAATAACATTCAACAAAGATCAATTATTAGTAAGCAATATTTAAAAGGTGTATTACTCGCAACAAATTATGAGATACAGGATTTAGATACTTTTTCATTTAAGGATAGTGAAGAAGAATCATTTACAAATATTAAAAAAAAGTTTGAAGAAGAATATCACGAAAGTAATGAAAAGTTTGAAGAGCTTTTTGAAGAAACTTCTAAAAACTCAATTGAAGAAATTGGAAAACTAAAAACAATTCAAGAACAATGGGAAAGTAATTTCACGAACATATTTAACGAATGGATATCTACAGTTGAAAGTGAAATGAGAACTGGCAGAATTAATTCTATTAAACTTCTAAAGAAATCTATGAAGGCAAAAATTGATTTGGAGCAGACTTATAGAGAGCAAATGAAGTTTCAGGTTCCTGCTGAATATTGGAAACAGCGAGGAGATGATTTAAATTCGGAAGGTCATAAATTTATGTATTGGTTGATTGGCTTAGTAGCTATTGGTACGACGATGCTCTTTATTTTGTTATGGTTATGCCCTGAAGATATGTTACTTAGTATATTTTCGAAAGATCCAGTACGCGCTATTAGATGGTCAATAATATTTATAACATTTATTTCTTTTCTCTTTTTTGGCATTCAAGCTTTAAAAAAAGCGATGTTTTCAAGTTTTCATTTAGCACGTGATGCCGAGGAGCGAGAAAAATTAACTATGTTTTATTTATCACTAATTAAAGATACGACAATCACTCAAGAAGATAGAAGTCTTATATTACAGTCACTCTTTAGTCGAGCTGATACAGGAATGTTGAAAGATGATGGAAATCCAACAATGCCTGGACTATTTGACAAAATCAAGTCATAACTGCTGGTAGCGGCAGTCGCGGCGTTTTCGGTAAATTGAAGTTCATTTTCACGAAGAAACATTATATTCGTCAAAGAGAACTCAGTATGCTTACATTAGCAACTTCGTAACCGCAAAACATTATCTGACATTTATGTACGATCTCTCAACAAAATATAAGTTTTTCAAGGAATGGTTAAATAATGGAGGAAAAGATAACCCCCTGCCTCCAAACCTCGCAGTTTCAATCGAAAAATTGGAATTTGACGCGAATGGGGATCCAAAACCTGAAAGTGTGAGTCCAGTATTAAATTCTGCAATGTTGGCGATTTTGGGTTCGCACTTCTCTAATCCATACCAATTGCAGGGAAATTTATCTGAGTATCAATCGCTACTACAGAAAGATTTTTACTTTGAGCAGTATTCAATTTTAACAGAAGAAGATTTCGAAAAATTCTACACAGAATTTTATGAATCTAATAAAATTATATTCCGGGGAGTTCCAGAAGCGAAATGGAGATTGTATAATTCATTACAAAGACATTGGATTAAAACTGAAAAGAAAAATAATTTGGAGAAATATAAATCATACGTGAAGTCGTTAACAGACAATGCACGCATAGAAAATAATGATCTTCTGAAAAAGTTTCTTCGAAAAAACAATATTAATCCTGATAATGACGTGGCAATTTTGAGTTTCTTACAACATTACGGTTGTCCAACTCCGATGCTTGACTGGACTTACAATCTAGATTGCGCATTGTTTTTCGCGACAGAGAATGTTACAACTACGGGTAGGAAGGAAATAGATGAATTCATCTCAATATATTTTCTGGAAGAAGAACATATTAAAGAAACTAGTTTGCGAATTATTACAGAAAACGTTCTAAAATCTTACGAGGAAAAAATTCAAAAAGAGACAATCGAAAACGGCAAGAAAGAAGGAATTACCAAAGAGGAAATTAGCAAGTTTTTTTCACCGGTTAGATTGGCTCTAACTGCTAAAATGCTGTATGGAAAGCTAGCAATTACAGGCGCTTGTCGTGTTGACTCAATTTTTATGAATCCGATGTCTTACTTTTCGGATGTGGATGAAGACGTTGTAGATCTCATACCTTTTTCTCTCAATAATAATTTAAATGTTGTTAATCAAAATGGAATATTCATTTTCAGTAACCACCCAGTAAATTCACTGGAAGAAGTTGGAGTAAATTCACACGTTGAAGATGGAGGTGATCGAGATGTCTATCGTTTTTGTAAATGCTATAACATACATAAAACGCTTGTGCCGCATATCCTTCAAAAATTGGAGTCTATGGGTGTAAACTATGAGTCAATCTACCCTAATCCTGTCAAATTAGTCGGCAGCGTATTTGAAAATACAGAGAAAAATATCGGATAACTCTCGGTAAACGCAACTCGTTGTTTCATGAAGAAGCTTTATCTTGACAGAGAAATTTAAATCTTATTGATTCGTGACTGACGGGATAGGAGAAATATCAGCTGCAATACTTAATTGGCGTATGAAAAAAATTGAAGGAGAATTAATATCACATTATCAAAGAGATGTTCCTTATGTAGAAGGTAATTTTCTCAACAAGGATTTTAAAATTTCGAAATTAAAACAGTGGGATCGCTTTGGTGCAACCGTAAATAAAGTTAGAGCAAGTGAGGGTTATGTAATCAAAAACTTCAGAGATTTAATAGAACAAGTAGCTCAAGTAACTTTAAACAATCAGAATTATGAAATGTTCTATCGTGGGCAATCGCAAGACTATCTAAATAATCAATCAGAGTTCTATAAAGATAGAAAACCTAAATCTGTTGTACTTCCAAACATTTGTCGTCCTGAAAGAAAAGAAGATGGTATGTACAAATATTCTATTAGAAAAAAAGTAGTACAAGATCGGTATAAAAATCTTTATGATTTTATTGATTTCGCTAACAGAAAAAATAAACGTCAAATTGCGGATGAAATTTATATGGCCCTTATTCAACATTATGAAATTATTCCGACGCCACTAATTGACATTACGCAATCTCTAAGAGTCGCTGCTACTTTCGCCTTACGTCAAAATAAAAGAGGTTTTGTTTATGTGTTTGGCCTTCCATATCCGAACCAAAGCATATCTTATTTCAGAGATTTTGGTATTATTTTACTAAAACTTCAAAATGTAATATCGACAGACGCATTAAGACCAAGATATCAAGAAGGTTATCTTGTTGGTAAATTTCCATTTTCGGATATTAAAGAATCTGATGATGATTTATCAAATCGTATGATTGCAAAATTTATAGTAGATGATACAAATAACGACTTTTGGGATGAACACTTTTTACCAATGCCAGAAGAGGTCCTTTTTCCGCAAGTTGACGCGTTTGAAAGCAAATTGAAACAACTATTTGAAGATTTCGTTGAAGGCAAGGCAGCTGAACGCTGATAACTTAAGGCGTTAATCGCTGTTAATCAGATTTTAAATAAAAATGTTTGAAATAGAATGCAAATACTAAATGGATCCTGATACTCACTTGATTTGCATTGTGTACAATAACTTTGAAGAAACCTATATGATTAATGATAGTATTTTTTTTGTTGATAAAGTCGATGAAATTTCTGTATGTGATTCTACAGTATTTTACTTCACGGGAAGCTCATTTGCTCGTCCGCTAGATTTTAAAAAGATAGAAAATAAAGAACACAATTTGAATACATGCAAAAACTGCGAAAAAAATCATAAGCTTGTTTTAAAAAGACTTGAAAAAAGGTTCTTAAACTTTCCTTTTTGTTGTGTTCCTCACAGGAAATTATCCACAGAGAATTGGTTTAAAAGAAGTGATTTTGAAAAGGTACCAAAGCTTACAACAGACAAAATATTTTTTACGTGGGATTTTATACAAAAATTTATAGACGACGATAATTGGGAAGAAGAAATAAACGATTATTTAAGTCATGTAATTGAAACATTTGGCAGCTTTCCTTTGGAACATGGAGAACCTTTATTTTTAAGTTCATATATGAATGGAGTGAAAGAATTATTAAATGGACTAAATGAAAAGAAGCATGCAAAAAAGAAGCGTATAATTCTCGATCACATTAATGGTTATTACAATACTAACCCTAAAAATAAGAATACTGATTTTAATGTTCTATTAAGTATTTATGACAAATGGTATAAAACATTTCCTTTTGACATGAGTATTTTTAAAAACTTAAAAGAGAAATTCTCTAAGACAATCCCAATTATTGAGAGAACTCGGTATAATAAATATTCTGAATCTTCAATCGCTTTTCCGAGAACAAAAAGCAATCTTGTAAAACTTCTTTGTAATGTAACTAATGAAATTATTACTAAAATCAATTCACTTAAACTATATGAGCAAGGAAAGCTAACCGATATCGAAAATTATAAATTAGAAGTAGTTATTCAAAAACGAAACCTTAAACTTAGACAAGGGTATCATAACGAAACTAAAGAACCAAATAGTCGTTATCGAAAAATACTAAAAAGCTGGTATGCCGATGAGATAGAATTTATCAAAGAATTACAATCCACATTGAAAACTATAGGAGTTAAAAAAAACAACTTGTTTTTGGATATAATATATGCATGTAGCAAGATGCAAGAAAATAGTATTTTTTGGAAAGCTGATGAAAATGTAAGAACTAAACAAATCCTCGATCTTTTAGAAATAAGCTATCACACTAAAGATCAATCACAAATAGGTATTTCAGCTACAGGAAAAAAAGCCGGTTCAATAGATGGTCTAGTGATTGATAAAAAAAGGACAGAGTATATTATCGAGGCATTAAATCTCCAATACTTAAATAGAAATGTTATACAAAGTCACATTAGTAAGCTTGAAAAAAATTATGATAGTCGTGGTTTAAAAACTAAATTTTTAATTTTATATTGTGATATTGCAGATAATACATTTGAAGAATTTTGTGAGAAGTACATTTCGTATATTGATATGGATGTGCTTTTTCAAAATCCAAAAGAAAATATAGAGATTTTGGATCATAGATATGCGAATCAAAGATTATTAAAAACGTTACATAATCGCGAAAATACGAATGTTATAATTTACCATATCCTGTTAAAAATGCAAATGTAGCTTAACATACTTTTGACGTAACGACTAAAGTTATTTCTTCGAGAGGAGAGAAATAGATAGTTAAACGATACCTTCATTTCTTCCTAAAAAACTTTCAAGAGATTTGTCTTATCTTTTTTAATTAATGATAATAACTCTAATTAATGTCTAATTATTGAGACTACTCAATTCAGCAGGAAGCCCTTTGCAATCAGCTATTTGTAAACAATTTCGATAATATTTATATCGAAAACTCTAATTAAATTCTAATTAATTAGAACTCATGCAAAAACTATTTTGCAATATTTATTTCCAGTCAAATAACAACCGTGGTTTGCAAACGACTGTTAAATGATTTGTTTGGCAAATGTAAGTTTGCAAAGCTCTTATTGCAGTCAAATAAAAAACTCTTGTGTTTAAAGGGTTTAGGCTCGATTTCCGAATCTCAGTCAAATAACAACCATGGTTTGCAAACGATTGTTGAATGTTTATTTTTTCAAATGCAAGTTTGCAAAGTTCCTATTGCAGTCAAATAAAAAAGGCTTATGTTTAAAGGTTTTAGGGTTGATTTCCGAATCTCAGTCAAATAACAACCATGGTTTGCAAACGACTGTTGAATGTTTTGTTTTGTCAATTCAAGTTTGCAAAGTTCTTATTGCAGTCAAATAAAAAAGCCTTATACATTAACCTGTTAGAAGAAATTTCCGAATTCTAGTCAAATAACAACCATGGTTTGCAAACTGTCGTTGCATGTTTGTGACTTAAATGCAAACTTCTGTTTGATTACCAAAAAATTATGCCCAGTATGGCAAGTAAACAGTAAATTTCTTGGAGTCGCTATCCGGATCTTTTGGCTTTATTCTTCGCGCATCTATAGCTTCTTTAATTAATCTTGATATTTGAGAAGCTTGTTTGTCATGCATTCCAAAACGTTGGCGTAACGATGCGTTAGTCATGGCTTCATTTCCGTAATACTGGATGACGCTGTGCTGATAACATGCTTCAACGCGTTCCTGCAAACTCATTTCTGCAAATTTTTTCGGGCTGTATATAATTACTTTAAAGGAATTTTCTGTTTCCTGAAATTTTAAGGGTGGCAATCCAAAGAGCTCGATGGCTCGTACGGCTTTTTCAAAACCGGAACCTCTTTCTTCGCAGATATTATACCTGCGAAATGCAGCAGCTAAAACTTCATTTCTGGATTCTGGAGTCGTTCGTATAAGTCTATCGATCTTTTTAGTAGGCAACAGCCTTCCCGGATTTGAGATTTCAATCCTGTCTTCAAATATTTCTATCATCGGGCCGCTTCCCCTAATGGTGAAATCCTGATGTATTAGTGCATTGGCAATGGTTTCACGAAGAGCAATTTCAGGATAGATAGAAGTATCTTCTCTCAAGGCATGCTTAACGACTTCACTTCCGGGCAACAAACTTTTGACAAATTGGATTAAGCCTTCAAAGCCTATTGCATATCCTTTCGAACCTGGGAACTCTTTGCTCCCGGCTGATTTATTTTTGCCTTCGTATTTAATGACGCGGATCGATTTTCTTGACAAGCCGTCAAATTCAGTAAGGTTTTGTGCAGCGGCAAGTGCTCCAAAATTTGTAATATAATAACCGCTATCATCCACAGGAACAATCATTTTTTCCTTGTCAAGCCAATGCATAATTTCTTCTGCATTAGAAGGAATTGGCATTTTAAGAAGCCTGTAAATCGTAGCATAATCAAGAAAAGTCATGATTTCGATTTGATTCTTCAATGTGGAGGCGTGCAGCTCTTCAAACACAGGTGTTTTGCTGTTTAACATTAATCCACCCACTTCTTGCCTTGAGGCTTTTCTTGTAGTGCCACCGCTTCTTATAAAACTGTTCTCTATAGATTTGTTTGCTATATGTACCGGCTTTACCGGATTTTCTTTGATATGTATAAACAATAATGAAACACCTTCGTATTCTTCAATAGAATGGTCGATTCCAACTAAAGGCATTACGCCGTCACGGCACAAACTGGCTAACTTTTCTACAATGGCATCTGCTTCTTTTTTAGCGATTCCTTTTGGTGTTGCTGTTTTGTCTTCCACACCAAAGACAAGATAACCTCCGCCAGGAAGGTTCGAGAAAGCCGCAATGTGCTGACAGAGCTTATCATTCTTTGGAGATAGTGATTCCTTCCAGTCAAGTTCGTTGAGCTCTTGTGGAACCTTCCCTAAACTGTGTGCTAAATATTCTTTCGCTTTTGTAATCCAAGGCTTCATATGCGCTTACTATTTTACAAATGTAGAAATTCTTATTTCTTAATATAGGAATTTGAAAACAATCAACTGTTTATTGAATTTAAAATATAAAGACGTAAAGTTAAAAATATAAATTTGTCAATAATTAAAGTCATACAATGATGGGTGCGAAAGAAAATAACAGGGTTGTATTTTATTCTAAATATGATAGTGCTTGGGCACATAATTTAATTCGTGCTGAAAAACTGTTAGACAACGAAATTAAGGACGATAAATTAGACCTAAATGATTTGCTGGAATTTCATCATATCAAGCTTTACTTCGATCACAATTTTTATCTTGATAGTTGGGATGAAACAAGTAAGAATAAATATAAGGGACTGATAGATCAAAAATTTGAAATAGCGCGAATCTTCTTTCTTACAATTTCCGATGAGAATATTATCGATTATATCAATCTTTTAGAATACAGATACAAAGAATCGTTCTGGGATTTAATAGAATATTTTCAGGTTTTCAAAAAAATTAGTACTGAGGTTTTTGTTATTGTCTTGAATAAGTTTGATTGGCATATTAGATACATATTGGCATTAAAAAATACGATGCGGCATTATGATAATGACATTAGAGAATTTTTAATGGATTACAAAGATACCGCACAATTACTGATGAGCAAATTGGAGGAAAAGCATAGATATGATAGTGAGCCTCGATACCTTTTCCCAAATAGCTTAACACTTTCAGATAAAGAAAAAATCATTGAAAAATATCTTGATCGGGAGGATGCCAACCTCAATTATGTAAACCTGATTCTAAAATCAAAAGATTCTAAAGAGCTGAAATTATCTCCGAAAATAAGATTGAAGGCCAAAAAGAAAGCTACAGAATTAAATGAAGAAATCTTGAAACACGGCCATTCGTGGAAAGTTGGTGTTGAAGTTGCTATTTCAAAGGATCAAATAGAGGCAGTAAAATATTCAAGCGACACTAATACTTTAAAGGTTTGTTATAGTGAGCAGTATTTTAATCAGCAGGAAAATACATTAGAATTATTCCACGTTTTTTCACAGGTTTTTGATTATATAGATCGGGACGGTTTAATTACTTTGGTTAGCAAGACGGCTGAATTGGATGTGTTAGAAACAATTTTCATGGAGTCCAAAAACGAATATAAGAAAGGCGACACCTTTTTTAGAAAAGACTGTTTATCTCAATTGCAGCTAATTATTTTTGATGACTACCTTTCAAGACGTGATACATCAATCGAACAAACAATAGACGGGTACTTAAATGATTTTCTCAGGCCTAATTTAGACATTGTGCAATTGCGTTTCAGTTTTCCCTCGAAAAGTGCCTCATATATTGAAAAGATAAGGACACTTGCTCCCGAACTGGATTCTTTGTTGAAACAATATCAACTTTTTGTAAATGATAACGAAATAGACTTTGAACTCTTGGAGCTAGATTCAACACCGTTGAGGTTCAGCGAAATCTCAAGTCTTAATTCAAAAAAATATGCTTACGCAAAAGGCGAGTTGTTTACAAAACTAAAATACATTTTCTTTTCAAGTCAAAGTTTGATGGGTTTTGTAAAACCTCACGAGAGTAAGTATGAAAATTTGTATGCACTCTTGACCAATGAAAAAGTAAAATTCTATGATTTCGAAAATTATCAGAGAGATGTCATCAATGATATGGTAAGCGAACAATATTTATATATTGACCCGGATAATTATGTAAGAATCAAGAAAGACATTTTTCTTTTAATTATTGCTGAATTAAATCAAAATGAAGTCATCAGCTATTGGAATCACGAAATTTTCATACGTGAAGTAATCGACAAAATGGTGGAGAACGGCATTCTTTACTTTCAGCAGACACTTTTTACTATACACGAACAAAAATATCTGAACTTTTACCTCAACAAAAAAGAATTTACCAACGGTCTTGACCTGCGTAACAAATACCTTCATGGTACAAATTCTGTTGTAGAGAAAGAACAAAAATTTGATTACTATATTTTGCTAAGAATTATTATTCTGGTTTTTTTAAAAATGGAGGATGATTTGGTTATTGCAAAGTACATAGCGAAATCTTAAAGGTGTAGATTTGCGAGTTGTAGAGTTAAGAATTAATTCCGTTGAATTTTCTTTTGGTAAATGCCTAACTTTATGCAAAAATTCCCGACCGATGATGAAGTATTTTGCAACCTTTGTTTTACTTTTTTTTGTTGCGGCTGCCTTCTCCCAGGCTCCAGATTCCCAGCGCAAAAATAAACGTTCCCCTTTTTCGGACGTCCAGGAACTCACCTCAAGCGATTACCTCGCGGCGATCGACCGCGCCAATGACCTGATGAACACGATTCACGAAGAAGGCGAGTTCCGTGCCAAGACCACCTACACCTTTCAGGAAATCGAAAACACCAACGCGTCCATAAAACTGATTACGCAGAATGTCAATGATGTTGGAAATACGAATGTCCGCAACCAGCGCATGTATGAAAAAGTGCTGACCGGCCTTCAGGCAGACCTGGCGCGGTACCAACGTTCACTGGATGACGAAACCAATAAGATCACCGCCCTTAAAAAGAAACTGCGCACAGTGATGAAAGATACCGTCTTTCGCAAACTTGTGCGTGATACGGTGATCCGTGCGCAGTTCAAGGACAAGCTGACCCCTTTGCGCGCAAAGTTCTTTGCCACTGACAGCATCCTCAAACAGAACCTCAGCATCTTAAATACGCACAAATCAGACAACACCAGCAAAAAGATTGTCGTCTCAGAAGCAGTCGTCGTAGTCAACGAACGCCTTGAGAAATCCGGATTGGCCATGTTCAAAAGCGAATTCCCGCCATTGTGGGACACGGATGTCAAGATCCGCAACCAAAATACCGGCTCGTTCATCGCGCAAAAGTTCTCAGTCGAAGCCAAGGCATTTTCTTATTACTTTACATACAAATTCGGCAATACCTTATTTCTGTTGCTGGTTATGGGGCTGTTGTTCTGGTTTGTGCATTACAACCTGGCTTCGGTGAAGGCTTATGACAAACTAAGTGTACTGACCGATTTCAAATTCAGGGCGATCAACCGCGGAACGCTGCTGCCCGTCCTGATCATCGGACTTAACATTGGCATCGCACTGAACGTTTATGCGCCCGCCGTGTATATTGAATTTCTCCATGCGCTGCTGCTGTTGGTGCTTTCGCTGCTGTTCGTTTCGCGCTGGCCCGCCCCCGCCTATCGCAACTGGCTGTTGTTGGTGGCTGTATTTTTAGCGCTGTCATTTATCGATTTGTTCCTCAAGGTGACGTTGCTGCAGCGGCTGTTGTTTATCGCTATCAACATCATCTGCATCCGTTTTGGGTTCGCCCACCTGAAACAGATCAAAGAACAGCTGTTTGTCAAAATACTTTTTAAACCGGCCAATATCATTTTTATCGGCTGCAACGCACTCGCGATCCTTTTTAATTTATTTGGGCGTGTATCACTCGCTTACACGTTAAGCCTTACGGCCATCATCGCGATCACGCAGATGGTTGCGCTGTCGGTCATGCTCCGGTTGCTGATAGAGATCCTCATCCTGCAGGTACTTGCCATCCGCTTAAGGCGCGGCATCACCAAACTTTTTGACGTAGAGGCACTCGAAAAAAATATCGCAAAGCCATTGGTACTGGTCGCAATTTATATGTGGCTCGCAGTGATGGCTTCTAACCTCAACCTTTCTGATGCCTTGTATGAATGGTTCGGCCATCTAGCAAACCGTCAGAATAAGATAGGCAGTTTTACCTTTACGTTTGGCGGGATCCTGTTGTTCATCTTCATCATCTGGCTCGCGCACCTGTTGCAAAAACTCGCGTCGTATTTCTTTGGCGGCATTGATGGTGAATATGGCGAAAGCATCAACAAGCGGCAGCATTCGCGCTTGCTCATTACACGGCTGACGTTATTGGTTGCAGGGTATTTGCTCGCCATTGCGGCGTCGGGAATGCCGCTGGACAAAATTACGATTGTGTTAGGCGCTTTGGGTGTTGGTGTCGGGCTTGGGCTGCAGTCGGTCGTGAGTAATTTCGTTTCGGGGGTCATCCTGATTTTCGAGCGCCCGATACAAATTGGTGACATCATCGATTCAGGAGCGCAGTCCGGTACCGTTAAGGAAATTGGCCTGCGTACGACGCGGCTTAAAACCAATGACGGTGCGGAAGTGATCATCCCGAACGGCAACATTTTATCCCAAAACATTGTCAACTGGACGCGTACCGATAACTACCGGCAGTTGTTAATCACCTTCAGCCTGAGCGGCGACATCACGCGGCAGCAGATTCAGGAAACTGTTACTGAAGTGATCGGTAAAATGGAGGATGTAGACCAAAATACGCCACCTGAAATATTATTTGAATCGGCCGCCGGTAAAAAATACAAAGTGCGCGTGCGGTTCTGGGGCAATATCTACCGGACGGAACAAGTTTTAAGCGAAACCCGCATGGCACTTTATGAAGCGTTTGCGAAAAAGGAAGTGGCGATGGAGGATTGACGTGATGCGGTCAGATTATGGACTGCAAATGATACTTCTCCCAATATTCGAAACGCTGCTAAAGCCGGTTATGAAAATTAGATTTAATTTGCAATTTCTTCCTAAGTAGTTACCTTCGCGGCGACAAGTAAAAAGCATATCATGAAAAAATACTTTACACTACTGTTTCTTTTGTTTCCGTTATGGTCCCTGTTCAGCCAAACTGGCTGCTGGTCAAAAGTGGCTGCCTCACATAGCCAAACCTTAGCGATAAAAAATGATGGAACACTTTGGTGCTGGGGTGCAAACAATTATGGCCAGGTGGGTATCGGCAGTACCGCGAGCCAGTTCACTCCTGTGCAAATTGGCACGCTAAACACTTGGACAGAAGTCGCCGTGAGTGACCTTAGTTCATTTGCCATTCAGCAAGATGGGTCGCTCTGGGCGTGGGGATATAATGGTTACGGGATGCTTGGTGACGGAACTACAATGCAGCGCAACAGCCCGGTTCACATAGGTACGGCATCTTATAAAAAAGTCACGTCGAATAGCTTTGCTACACTCGCGATTAGGACAGACGGCACTTTGTGGGCCTGGGGAAATAATGGTTGGCCACTGTTTGGAAATGGAACCAGTAATACCAGCAGTTCGGTTCCATTGCAAGTAGGCTCGGGTAATGACTGGAAACAAGTTGTCCTGGGTATTTACCATGCCGCCGCCATAAAAAATGATGGCACTTTGTGGGGATGGGGTTCTAATGTTTATGGTATTACCGGAAACGGCACTCCAACGCCGACTTTGATTCCCGTGCAGACTGGTGTTGGGAACA
>Ga0247805_1000725_pt1 | contig 16625 bp, 14 predicted proteins | sample UWRJL044104R1_FD_180930 | JGI IMG/M metagenome (GOLD analysis project Ga0247805, IMG submission 180930) | Plant litter microbial communities from Arlington Agricultural Research Station in Wisconsin, United States - UWRJ-L044-104R-1 | ecosystem: Environmental > Terrestrial > Plant litter >... | reverse complement strand
ATAATTTTAATACCTCAACTGGGTTAAAACATTAAATTAATAAAAATAAACAAATTACGAAACTCATTTACAAAGTATTCGACAGGCTACATTATAATAATCTAAAGTACTACAAAAAATTACTATTATACTTCCTTCCCGCCTAACATTTCCATTAATTCTAAAGCTCTTCTGGTTGATTTTACGTTATCAAAAGTCAGCAACAAACGCAAACCGTTTGGAGTTTGTTTTTCTTTCATTTTACAAATGGAGGAATGCTTTTGCACAAACTGCAACACCTTATGAAAACGATTCGATTGATAAAAATCAGATTGTTGATCGGACACAAAATAACCAATCATCTTGCCTTGTTTCATCACTAATTTTTCAATTCCCACACGGGTTGCTACCCATTTAATTCGAATACTGTTCATTAAGGCATTAGCTCGTGGAGGTAACGGTCCAAAACGGTCAATCAGTTTGTTTTGGAAAACTACTAATTCTTCTTCGTTTTTAATGGCGCTCAGTTCGTTATATAAATTCAAACGTTCCGAAATATTATTGATGTATTCGTCTGAGAATAACAACTCAAAATCAGTATCAATTTGCAAATCTTTTACATATTCCTTGGTCTCAATATCGTTTTCTACCGGATACAAATCTTTGAATTCGTTTTCTTTCAATTCATCAATCGCTTCGTTCATGATTTTTTGGTAGGTATCAAAACCAATTTCATTGATAAAACCAGATTGTTCACCTCCCAATAAATCTCCTGCACCACGAATCTCCAAATCCTTCATCGCAATATTAAATCCGCTTCCCAATTCGCTAAACTGTTCCAAAGCCTGAATACGTTTTCTGGCTTCTTCCGTCATTGCCGAATAAGGCGGACAAATAAAATAACAAAACGCTTTTTTATTACTTCGTCCCACACGTCCACGCATCTGATGCAAATCAGACAATCCAAAATTATTGGCGTTATTAATGAAAATAGTGTTAGCATTAGGAACATCCAATCCACTTTCGATAATGGTTGTGGCTACCAGAACATCAAATTCTCCGTTCATAAAAGCCAACATCAGTTCTTCGAGTTTCTTACCATCCATTTGTCCGTGACCAATTCCTACTCTTGCATTGGGAACCAAACGCTGAATCATTCCTGCCACTTCCTTGATATTTTCAATTCGGTTATTGATAAAATAAACCTGTCCGTTCCGCTGAATTTCATAAGAAATCGCATCACGAATCACTTCTTCACTAAAACCGACTACATTCGTTTCAATAGGATATCTGTTGGGCGGAGGCGTTGTAATTACTGATAAATCTCGCGCTGCCATCAACGAAAATTGTAAGGTTCTCGGAATTGGCGTTGCCGTCAAAGTCAAGGTATCCACATTGGCAGCAATAGTTTTTAGTTTGTCTTTTACGTTCACTCCAAACTTCTGCTCTTCATCTACAATCAACAAACCTAAATCTTTAAAAACCACATTTTTGTTCACCAATTGATGCGTTCCAATAACAATATCCAGTTTTCCTTCAGCTAATTGCTTTAAGGTTTCAGCCTTTTGTTTGGCGGTTCTAAAACGATTCAAATAACCAATAGTAACTGGCATGTCTTTTAATCGCTCCGAAAATGTACGGAAATGTTGGTATGCTAAAATAGTCGTTGGAACCAAAATAGCTACTTGCTTGCTATTGTCCACCGCTTTAAAAGCCGCACGAATAGCAACTTCGGTTTTTCCAAAACCTACATCTCCACAAACCAATCGATCCATTGGGCGATCGCTTTCCATATCGGCTTTTACTTCCTGAGTCGATTTGGTTTGGTCTGGCGTATCTTCGTAAATAAACGAACTTTCTAATTCGTTTTGCAAATAACTGTCAGGCGCATATTGAAAACCTTTTTCCAATCGTCTTTTGGCATACAATTGAATCAAATTGAATGCAATATGTTTGACTCTCGCCTTGGTTTTTTGTTTTAAAACTTTCCAGGCATTCGAACCTAATTTGTATATTTTTGGAGGCGTTCCGTCTTTTCCATTATATTTCGAAATTTTGTGCAGCGAATGAATACTCACATACACAATATCATTATCGGCATAAACGAGTTTAATGGTTTCCTGTGTTTTACCTTCGACCTGGATTTTTTGCAATCCGCCAAATTTTCCAATTCCGTGGTCAATATGCGTTACATAATCGCCCACCGAAAGTGTGGTTAATTCTTTAAGCGTAATATTTTGTTTTTTCGAATAGCCATTCTTGATGCTAAATTTATGATAGCGTTCAAAAATTTGATGATCGGTGTAGCACGAAATTTGGTTTTCTTCGTCAATAAAACCCTGATACATCGGCAAAACTATCGTATTGTATTGCTTTCGGATATTCTCCGAATTAGCTTCATCCAAAGTTTCGAAAATATCGTGAAAACGCTTTGCCTGCGCTTCATTCGAACAGAATAAATAATTTTTATAACCGTTAAAATGATTCTCGCTCAAATTATTCAACAACAAGTCAAATTGCTTGTTGAACGATGGCTGTGGCTGAATGTGAAATTCGAATTTCTTGGTTGTCCTAAAAATGGCTTTTGAAGCCAATTCTACAACTGAAAAATCCAGCGCCCGTTTTACAAATGCCTTTTGATCCAGAAATAATTGTTCCGGAGTAGCGTGTTTGATATCCTTAGATAATTTTTCGAAAGCTTCTTCGGCTCTTGCAAATTGTCGGTCTAATTGCGATAATAAATCTTCAGTATCCTGAATAAAAATAACCGTTTGTTCCGAAATATAATCTAAAAAACTTTCCCGATTTTCCTGAAAAACCTTGTTTTCTACATTGGGAATAATTGTAATTTTCTTTTGTTGAGCCAATGATAATTGCGTTGCCACATCAAAAGTTCGAATACTTTCGACCTCATCCCCAAAAAACTCGATTCGGTACGGATTATCATTCGAAAAAGAAAATACATCGACAATTCCTCCACGAACTGAAAACTCTCCTGGTTCCGTAATAAAATCGACTCTTTTGAATTCATATTCGAATAAAACTTCATTGATAAAATCAATCGAAATCTTATCGCCAACGCTTACTTTTAAGGTATTTTTATCCAAATCGCGACGCGTAACTACTTTTTCGAATAAAGCTTCGGGATAACTAACAATTACGGCCGGTTTTTTACGGGAATTAATACGGTTTAAAACTTCGGCACGAAGCAAAACATTGGCATTATCCGTTTCTTCAATTTGGTACGGACGACGAAATGAACCAGGATAAAACAACACATCCTGCTCGCCTATCATTTGTTCCAAATCATTCAAATAATACGCCGCTTCTTCTTTATTATTTAAAATAACTAAAAAAGGGAGTTCTGATTTTTTAAAAACCGAATGAATAACAAAAGAAACTGCCGAACCCAGCAAACCGCTAAGATGCAGTTTTGCTGTATTTTTTTCCTGTAACGAAGCAACAATCTGTTGCGTTTTAGGCGAAGTTTCGTAGAGGGTATATAGGGCAGATTTACTCAACTCTTGCGTCGTTTGGGTTAATTATTGCTCGTGTGCTTGCTGGAAGAACAGATTGATTAGGCATAACTGAATTAGGAATTGCACGTGCTGAATCCAACAACATTCTTCTCATTTCGTCTTCACCTTGCTCCTCCGGAATTTTACTTTTCTCCGTAAGAATGTCCATTTGTCGTTGCAAAGTAGCCAACTCTTTGTTGATTTCGCCCACTAATTGCACCACCTTTTTATCTGGAATATCATCCAAATGAATAAACATATCCAGCAAACGTACTTTTGTAATCAACACCGAAATCCGGCTTTTTATTTGGGGTTTATTGAATAATTCGGGAACATTATTTCGTAAAGCCAGCGCTTTCTTAGAAATTGCTTTGGCCTTATGCTGATAAGCACTAATGGTTTTCTTTGGTTTTTGTGCCAACTCCTGAATGAACAAACGCAATTCGCTCCAGGTTTTCACACCTTCTTCGGTAGCTTCATTAATTGGTTCATCATAAAATTCCCAACCTTTCTTGATGTTGTTAAAAATGATTTCCTTTTTTTTGGCATCTTTAGCATTCTCGGCAATCCTTTTTTGATCATCATTTTTGCAAGATGCAAAAAGAACAATTAAACAAAGAAAGTATGATAGTTTATATTTCATTGGTATTTTCATTAAACCGCAAAGTTACAAAGTAAATTAATACTAAAAGAGGCAAAATCTTACTATCCAAATGCTCATTTTGGGCGTTACCCAAGGGTCGGGCTTTTCGTTTCAATCTTTTGTTTTTAAAGGAAAAAACAAAAGGATTTTCACTTCAATCCCTAACGCAAAAAATTACTTTACCTCAAAAACATTATCCGTTAATCTCACGTCAGCCATTAATTCACTTGGATCAATAATTATCTTTTTAATAGCTTTTTTTTGTTTGGCAATCGTAAACTCATATTTCGGATTTGCCCAAGTCCAGTCGTTTAAAACCGTTCTTTTAATTTTAGGATTAGGATTTTCCTTTTCAAAATACATCATTCGCAACGGAATATAAAAACTTTCCACTGTTCCGTCCACATATTCTACTTGTAAATCAATTGGCATTGGCATTCTGCCAATTCGTTCCAAACTTACCATAGTATTTTCACCATTTTCTTTAACCTCAGTAATTCCGTAATCAATTGTATTGGTCGTTTCTGTCCAATCGGTCAAATACCAATCCAATTCAGCGCCCGAAACGCGTTCAGCAGTTCGCTTAATGTCATTTGGCGTGGGATGCTTAAATTTAAATTCCTGATAATATCTTTTAATCGTTTCGGCTAATTTATCCTCGCCAATTAAATATCCCAATTGCGACAGAAAAATACTTCCTTTTATATAGGACGAAATACTATACGGTCTGTTCTCATCAAATCGGTCTGCGTGTGTGGTTTGCGGCTGCTCTTTGCCAGTATTTACTAAATTGGCATAAGCCAGATAATTTTGTTTAAACGGATTTTCTGCTTTTTTAACCGCCATTTCATTAGTTACTACATTCTGTACATAAGTGGTAAAACCTTCATCCATCCAGGCGTGCTTTAATTCATTGGAAGCTAAAACATGCTGAAACCAGGAATGTCCTAATTCATGTAATGCGGTTCCGTAAATCCCCTGAAGCGTTCCATTTCCTAAAATTAAAGTACACATAGCATATTCCATTCCACCATCGCCACCCTGAATAAATGAATATTGCTTGTATGGATAATCGCCAATGTGTTTATTGAATAATTCGATAGCCCGAACCATCAAAGGCTGAACGTTCTTCCAGTTTTCAAGTATTTTTGGATTGTTCTTGTATAGAAAATGCAAATCGATATCATTCGGTCCTTTGACCACATCATGAATATAATCTTTATCGGCTGCCCAGGTAAAATCATGAACCATCGGTGCAACAAAATGCCAGGTTAGGTTTTTAGTTTTCTTTGGATATTTCACCTCGGCTCCATTTTTCTGATAACCATGACCAATTTCGTCAGGATTTTGCAAATAACCTGTACCGCCTAAAACGTACTCTTTGTCAATGGTAATTTTTACATCAAAATTTCCCCAAACACCGTGAAACTCTCTGGCTATATAAGGATCGGCATGCCAGCCTTCGAAATCAAATTCGGCTATTTTTGGATACCATTGTGCCATTGACAAAGCTATTCCTTCGGAACTATTTCTTCCTGAACGACGAATTTGCAACGGGGATTGTCCGTCAAAATTTAAGGTAAAAGTAGTTTTTGACTTTGGTAAAATTGGCTTAGCCAAAATCACCTCCAGAATGGTTCCAATGGTTTTAGTTTTAGCCGCAACACCGTCTTGTTTAAAATCACTAATGTTTAAATAACCAATTTCATTCGGTTTTAAATTCTCAATTCGGTTTTCTTTGACATCCTTGCCATCTACCTTGGTTTTTTTAACCATTCGGGCATCAGGATCTTTAATGTTTTGTGCTCTGGCTGCCATTTCACTACCTGGCTGGAAAGCATTATTATACAAATGAAAAAACACTTTTTTCAAGGTATCCGAAGAATTATTGGTGTAAACCAATTCCTGTGTTCCTTTGTATTGAAAGTTTTTCACATCCATAGAAACTTCCATTTTATAATCAACTTGCTGTTGCCAATAAGAAGTACTTTGGGCAACCACAACATAAGCATCAGATAGAATCAACGCCAGTAAGAGGATTTTTTTCATTGCTATATAATAAAAAATGGAAGGACGTTTGCCCTTCCATTAGATTCATGCTTTGTGAAATTATTTTTTAGCCATTTTGTTAGCCATTAAAATTGCATTGTATGCATTAACTATTTTTCCTGTTTTTGACAATTCATTAAAAGGACGTACATCTTTCGGGTTTCCTCCTACAACTACGTTGCTATCTATTGTCACACCTGATTCCAGTAAAATATGTTTAACTTGTGAAGCTGATAATTTTGGATAATACGAACGGATTAATGCTGCAACTCCAGCTACATTTGGCGCGGCCATTGAAGTTCCTTGCAAAAATTTATAACTATTCTCAGGAGTTGAAGCATAAATTTTTACACCAGGAGCAAAAACATCAACATTAATTTTTCCAATGTTTGAAAAACGAGCTACAATGGTTTTTCCATATTCAAAATTTAAAGCACCAACAGTGATTAAATTATCTGAAATCTCCCTTTTTCTGTCTTCAGAATCATTCGGGAAATTATCAAATAAATCAATATTCTTAGCATCATTTCCTGCTGCATGAATAATCAAGACATCTTTTTCGGCAGCATATTTAATGGCATCAAAAACCCAGTTTTTATGTGGAGAAAAAGCTTTTCCAAAACTTCCGTTAATTACTTTTGCTCCATTATCAACAGCATAACGAATAGCCAAAGCAATATCCTTGTCATACTCATCTCCATCAGGAACGGCACGAACAGTAAGGATTTCTACATTATTTGCAATTCCGTCACCACCAATATTGTTGTTTCTTACCTGAGCAACAATTCCAGCTACGTGAGTTCCGTGAAGTGCTTCTTTCTTGTCTGGTCCTATTACATTATTATTACCATAATTGGTATCTGTTATGTCATTTGGATTATCGCCTACTACTTTTCTTCCGTCGAATTCTTTATTTAAATTATAATTCAACTGATTGTAAACCTGATCACTATATGCTTTTAATTCAGTTTCAGGATTAAAAGTTGGATTTGCATTTTTTAAAACCTGTGTCATAGTAGTTTTACTTTGTAAAACTTTTGAGTCTGTTGAATTTATTGCACTTAAATCCTCAATTTTATAAGTTGTTTTATTAAGTTCTTTTTTAATTATATTATGAGCATCAAGTAAAAAATCTGCTTGTTGTTTATCTTGTAATAGTTCTTCATACTTTTCTTTATATTGAGCTAAAGCTTCTTTGTATTGAACAGAACCATCATCCCCTTTTTTAACAATACGAGTCATTTCCAGATTTTCATGAACAGCATCGCCCAGAAAATTCCATCCGTGAATATCATCCACAAAACCGTTTTTATCATCGTCAATTCCGTTTCCAGGAATTTCTTTAGGATTCGTCCAAAGCACTGATTTCAAATCTTCATGTTCAATATCTACTCCCGAATCTACAATTCCTACAATTACTTTTTGGGATTTTCTATTTTTCAGTAATTCAGCATAAGCCCTGTCCACACTCATTCCCGGAATGGTATCTTTTACAAGATCGTAATGATTCCAACGCTTTAATTGTGTTTCAGTTAAAGCCTGTTTTTTAGTAACATTTACAGGTGCTGTTATTTCTGTAAAGGATTTATAATTTGGTAATTTTTGTGCTCCACATCCTGCCAAAACCAAAGCAGATAATAGAGAAAAACAGATAGGTTTTATCGTATTCATGTACATTAATTATTTAGTGCATTTCAAATATAGATTAAAAATAATTTCCTTATTCGAAAAAAATCAGGATTAACACTAGATTAAGATATCCTCACAAGAAAAAACCTCCGATAATCGCACCCCTTTTTCAGTATGTTTCACAGTAATGATTGGGTTGTGTGCATCATGTTCCAAAAACAAATAGTAATTATTATCAGCCGCAGCATTCATGAATTTTGTTTTTTCATCCATAGTCAAAAGCGGTCTGGTATCATATCCCATAACATAGGGAATAGGAATATGCCCAGCTGTTGGTAACAAATCGGCACAAAAAACAATGGTTTTTTCTTTGTACTGAATATGTGGAATCATCTGTTTTTCGGTATGTCCATCGACAAAGAAAATTCCAAAATCTAATTCTGATTTTTCCAGAAAATCAGTTTCATTTCTTTTGATAAAATGCAGCTGACCGCTTTCTTGCATCGGCAAAATATTTTCGGGCAAGAAAGAAGCTTTTTCTCTAGAATTGGGTTCGGTTGCCCATTTCCAATGATTCTCATTCGACCAGAATTTAGCATTTTTAAAAGCAGGTTCGTAGCCTGTTTTATCTGAATTCCATTGGACACAACCGCCACAATGATCAAAATGCAAATGAGTCAAAAACACATCCGTTATATCATCACGATGAAAACCAAATTGCGCCAGCGATTTATCCATAGAGTGACTTCCCCAAAGCGAATAATATCCAAAAAACTTCTCCGATTGCTTATTTCCCATTCCTGTATCAATCAAAATCAATCGATTGCCGTCTTCAATTAATAAACAACGAGCAGCAATATCAATTAAATTATTAGCATCGGCTGGATTGGTTTTATTCCAAATTGTTTTTGGTACAACACCAAACATCGCTCCTCCATCTAGTTTAAAATTTCCTGTTTCTATGGAATATAACTTCATGTTTTTTATTTAAAAATTCTAAAAATAATTAGCAATGGCAATTTATGGAAAAAGGAACGCATTTGTAAAACTAAAATGATGATTTAATTGCCTAAAAAATCAAAATAAGATATACTCATTCTAAATAAGTATGATAAATAACTATTATCTATTTGCTTATTAGTTATAAAAATGTTATCTATTGTGCAATACCGTTTTTATGCCTTATCTTTGCAGTTAATTTAGACAAAATCAACACACAATGATAAAGGTTTCTGATACTGCCAAAAAGAAAATCATCGACTTGATGAAAGACGATGGTTTTGATGCCGCCACAGATTATGTAAGAGTAGGTGTTAAAAGCGGCGGATGTTCGGGCTTATCCTATGATTTAAAATTTGATAAAAACAAAGGAGAAGACGACAAAATATTTGTAGACAACGATATAACAATTGCTGTAGAAAAAAAATCTTTCTTATATCTAGCTGGAACTATTCTTGAATTTTCAGGTGGATTAAACGGAAAAGGTTTTGTTTTCAATAATCCTAACGCAACTAGAACTTGCGGTTGCGGAGAGAGTTTTTCTCTTTAAATTTTTAATAAAAACTAAATCTTTTTTAAGGAATTTATAATCTATCATAATAGAATCAAATCCTGAAATTAGTATTAAAAATAAATGATTAAAAAACTATTTAAAGAGCTATTCTTTCTTTAAATTTTTCATCCAAGCCTGAAAGGCAAGCGGACGAAGTAATCTTTAAATAAAAAAAATGAGCAAATACACAGAAGACGATTTAAAAATCGAACTCGAAACGAAAGAGTACGAGTACGGATTTTACACCAATCTAGAATCGGAGACGTTTCCTATTGGGTTAAATGAAGACATTGTTCGTGCCATTTCACAAAAAAAAGGGGAACCACAATGGATGACCGATTGGCGTATTGAAGCCTTCAGAGCTTGGGAAGAAATGACAGAACCTGAATGGGCAAATGTACATTATACCAAACCTGATTTTCAAGCGATCTCTTATTATTCGGCACCAAAAACGATAGACCCAAACAAAACTCTTGATGATGTTGATCCAGAACTTTTGGAAATGTACAAAAAACTGGGTATCTCTGTCGATGAGCAAAAAATGATGAATAATGTAGCAATGGATATTGTAGTAGACTCGGTTTCGGTAGCTACAACATTCAAAAAGACATTAGGTGAAAAAGGAATTATCTTTATGAGTATTTCTGAAGCCATCAAAGAACATCCAGAATTAGTGCGTAAATATTTAGGAACTGTGGTTCCTCAAAAAGACAATTTTTATGCTGCTTTAAATTCGGCTGTTTTCTCTGACGGTTCTTTTTGTTATATTCCAAAAGGCGTAAAATGTCCAATGGAACTTTCAACTTATTTCCGTATCAATCAAGCGGGAACAGGACAATTTGAAAGAACTTTGGTTATTGCCGATGAAGAAAGTTATGTATCTTACCTGGAAGGTTGTACTGCACCAAGTCGCGACGAAAACCAATTGCACGCTGCCGTTGTAGAACTAATCGCTTTAGACGGAGCTGAAATTAAATATTCAACCGTTCAAAACTGGTTTCCTGGAAACAAAGAAGGAAAAGGTGGGGTTTACAATTTTGTAACTAAAAGAGGTTTGTGTGAAACTAATGCTAAAATTTCCTGGACACAGGTTGAAACTGGTTCAGCGGTAACCTGGAAATACCCATCTTGTGTATTAAAAGGAGACAATTCAGTAGGTGAATTCTATTCGATTGCGGTAACTAATAATTACCAACAAGCCGATACTGGAACAAAAATGATTCATTTAGGTAAAAACACTAAATCAACCATTATTTCTAAAGGTATTTCGGCAGGAAAATCTCAAAACAGTTATAGAGGATTAGTGCAAATTAGCGCAAGGGCCGAAAACGCTCGTAACTTTTCTCAATGTGATTCCTTATTAATGGGTAACAACTGTGGAGCACATACTTTCCCTTACATTGAAAGTAAAAATCCAACAGCTAAAATAGAGCACGAAGCAACCACATCTAAAATTGGTGAAGATCAGGTTTTCTATTGTAACCAACGTGGAATTCCAACTGAAAAAGCCATTGCCTTAATTGTAAACGGTTTCAGCAAAGATGTATTAAACAAGTTGCCAATGGAATTTGCCGTTGAAGCACAAAAATTATTAGAAATTTCTCTTGAAGGATCAGTAGGATAGTTAATTTGAAAATTTACCGATTTGAAAATTTGTAAATGGAAAATAAAGAGAACATAATTGTAACACTAACTTTTAATTTCGCATTAGAAATCATAAAATACTGTGATGATTTACAAGAAAACAAAAAGTTTATAATAGCAAATCAACTCTTAAAATCCGGCACTTCAATTGGGGCAAATATCAGAGAAGCACAAAACGCAGAAAGTAAAGCTGATTTTATTCATAAGTTTAAAATTTCAGCAAAAGAAATAGAAGAAACAACATACTGGTTACAACTATGTAAGTTTTCAAACAATTATCCTGACGTTGATAATTTAATTGAACAACTTTCTACAATTTCAAAAATTGTAAATAAAATAATAATTACGTCAAAACAAAAATAGCAATATTGGAATTTTCAAATTTCCAAATTAACTAATTTTCAAATTAAAAAGATGTTATCAATAAAAAATCTACACGCCTCAATAGGTGATAAAGAAATTCTTAAAGGAATTGATTTAGAAGTAAAAGCAGGAGAAATCCATGCGATAATGGGACCAAATGGAGCTGGAAAAAGTACGCTTTCGGCAATTATTGCTGGAAACGAAAATTATGAAGTAACTCAAGGTGAAATCCTATTAGAAAACGAAGACATTTCTGAATTAGCTCCTGAAGAAAGAGCACACAAAGGAGTATTTCTTTCGTTTCAATATCCTGTTGAAATTCCAGGAGTTTCGGTAACAAACTTCATGAAAACGGCTATCAACGAAACTCGTAAAGCTAACGGTCAGGAAGAAATGCCTGCTAACCAAATGCTAAAAGTAATTCGTGAGAAATCAGAATTATTAGAAATCGATCGTAAATTTTTATCTCGTTCTCTTAACGAAGGATTCTCTGGTGGAGAGAAAAAACGTAACGAGATTTTCCAAATGGCAATGTTAGAGCCTAAATTAGCTATTCTTGACGAAACCGATTCAGGTTTAGATATTGATGCTTTAAGAATTGTTGCTAATGGAGTAAACAAATTAAAAAGCGACAAAAACGCCATTATTGTAATTACGCACTACCAAAGATTATTAGATTATATCGTTCCTGATTTTGTTCACGTTTTATACAATGGAAAAATTGTAAAATCTGGTGACGCTAGCCTGGCTTTAGAATTAGAAGAAAAAGGATACGACTGGATTAAACAAGAACAAGAAGCGTAAAATTAGTTTGCAGTTTACAGTTTGCAGTTTGCAAAACTCCTAACTTATAACTCCTAACTTATAACTACAAAAATGGAATTAAAAGAAAAATTAATCTCATCGTTCATGGCTTTTGAAGAACGCATCGATGTTCAGTCTGAACTTCATGATGTAAGAACTTCGGCTCTAAAAAACTTTGAAACAAAAGGCTTTCCTTCTAAAAAAGACGAAGCTTGGAAATATACTTCGCTAAATGCCATTCTAAAAAATGACTTTACCGTTTTTCCTAAAAAAGATAGCGCAATAGAATTCAATCAGGTAAAAAAATACTTTATTCACGAAATTGATACGTATAAAGTGGTTTTTATTGACGGTATTTTTAGCTCTCACCTATCTTCGACTACACACGATGGAATCGATGTTTGTTTGATGTCTTCGGCATTGACAAAACCAAAATACAAAATGGTTATTGATAACTATTTTAACCAAATTGCAAGCAAAGATGATAGTTTGACTTCATTAAACACTGCTTTTGCTTGTGAAGGAGCTTACATCAATATTCCAAAAAGCAAGGTTGCCGATAAACCTATTGAGATCATGTATTTCTCAACAGGAAACGAATCAGCGTTAATGGTTCAACCAAGAAATTTAGTAATTGTAGGCGAGAATTCTCATGTACAAATTATTGAACGTCACCAAAGTTTAAGCGAAAATCCTGTTTTAACCAATTCGGTTACAGAAATTTTTGCTCAAAAACGTGCCATTGTGGATTATTACAAAATTCAAAATGACAATCACCAAGCCAATCTAATTGACAATACTTACGTTTCGCAACAAAAAGAAAGCCATGCTTCTGTACACACGTTCTCTTTTGGTGGAAACCTAACCAGAAACAACCTGAATTTTTACCACTACGGCGAAAGATTAACAAGTACGTTAAACGGAATTACTATTATTGGTGATAAACAACACGTAGATCACTATACTTTAGTAAATCATGCTGAGCCAAATTGCGAGAGTTTCCAGGATTACAAAGGAATCTTCTCTGATCGTTCAACAGGTGTTTTCAACGGAAAGGTATATGTAGAAAAAGAAGCTCAAAAAACGAATGCTTTCCAAAAAAGCAATAATATTTTATTGAGCGACAAAGCTACTATCAATGCAAAACCACAATTGGAAATTTTTGCTGATGATGTAAAATGTTCTCACGGTTGTACTGTGGGTCAATTAGACGAAACCGCTTTATTCTACATGCAACAACGCGGAATTCCTAAAAAAGAAGCTAAAGCTTTGTTGATGTATGCGTTTTCTAATGCAGTTATCGAAAACATTAAAATACCAGAATTAAAACAAAGAATCACAACTATTATCGCCATGAAATTAGGCGTTAAATTAGGATTTGATTTGTAGTTTTAAACAAATTAATACAAAAAGGGCACAGAGTTTACTAAACTTTGTGCCTTTTGTGATTTTATGAAATTTCGAGCTAAGATTATTCTGTTTTAGTATTATAAAAGCCTTTCAATAAATTAAACTGATACTACAATCAATCAAAACGAACAATTGCGACAGAAAACAATTTTAGTTTTAGTACTTTTGTAATACCATTTTTTCAACATAATTATGTTAGACATTCAAAAAATAAGAGCTGATTTTCCTATTCTTAACGAAAAAGTAAACGGAAAACCCTTAGTATATTTCGATAACGGAGCTACTTCACAAAAACCTCAAGTGGTTATTGATGCCATTGCAAAATATTATCAGGAAATTAATGCTAATATTCACCGTGGTGTTCACACTTTAAGCCAATTAGCAACTGATGCTTACGAGATTGCTCGTGGTAAAGTTCAAAATCATATTAATGCCAAACATGCTCATGAAGTGCTTTTTACTTCTGGAACTACTTTTGGGATTAATTTGGTTGCCAACGGTTTTGCCTCAATTTTAAAATCTGGCGATGAAGTGCTAGTTTCTTCATTAGAACATCATAGCAATATTGTGCCTTGGCAAATGTTATGCGAAAAGACAGGAGCTACACTAAAAGTTATTCCTATGGATGAAAACGGAGAGTTAATCATGTCTGAATATGACAAATTACTTTCTGAAAAAACTAAAATTGTAACCGTAAATCATATTTCAAATGCTTTAGGAATTATCAATCCTATTAAATACATGATTGATAAGGCGCATGAAGTTGGCGCTGCCATATTAATTGATGGCGCTCAGGCCGTACCACATTTAAAACCTGATGTCCAAGCATTGGATTGCGATTTTTATGCTTTTTCTGGCCATAAAATGTGTGGACCAACAGGAACTGGAATTTTGTATGGAAAAGAAGCCTGGTTAAATAAATTACCTCCTTATCAAGGTGGTGGCGAAATGATTAAGGAAGTTACTTTCGAAAAAACTACTTATGCCGAATTGCCTCATAAATTTGAAGCAGGTACACCTAACATTGCTGGAGGAATTGTTCTAGGAACTGCTATTGATTATATGAATGAAGTAGGTTTTGAAAACATTCAACAACAAGAATTAGAATTGTTAGACTATGCAACCAAGCGTTTATTAGAAATTGAAGGTTTGCGTATTTATGGAAATTCAGAATTTAAAACTTCGGTAGTTTCTTTTAATATTGAAGGAATTCATCCGTACGATATTGGTACTATTATTGATAAATTAGGAATTGCAGTAAGAACAGGTCATCATTGTGCGCAGCCGATTATGAATTTCTACGAAATCCCGGGAACAATAAGAGCTTCGTTCTCTTTTTACAATACTAAAGAAGAAATTGATGCATTGGTTGAAGCTGTCAAAAAAGCACAATTAATGTTATCATAAAACTAAACTATGAAATTACTATCGTTATTATTATTGACTATTTTTCTAGGAAAAGGTTGTGAAGACAATACAAAACAAAATATTGAAACCGCACAAATTACCTATACTGCAAACACTAGAGGTTATTTTCGAGAAATTAGTATCGAAAAACACTTAGTTAGTTTAAAAAAAGATAGAAAAGGAGAAGCTGTTCAGACAAAAATCTCGGATGCTGACTGGAAAGAACTCGTTAAAATTTTTCAAGAAGTGGATTTAGACGAAATAAAAGATTTAAAATCGCCTACTGAAAAACGTTTTTATGATGGTGCGGCTATAGCCAATTTAAAAATAGTTTACGAAGGAGAAACCTATGAATCCCAAAGTTTTGACCATGGATTCCCTCCTTATGAAATAAAAAAATTAGTGACTAAAATAAATTCATTTGCAAAACAAAACAATGAAAATTAAAGAGATACAAGACGAAATAGTTGACGAATTTTCGATGTTTGATGATTGGATGCAACGTTATGAATACATCATCGAATTAGGAAAAAATCTTCCGTTAATTAAAGAAGAATCTAAGATTGAAGAAAATTTAATTAAAGGTTGTCAGTCAAAAGTATGGTTACAAGGCGAACAAAATGACGATAAAGTAGTCTTTACCGCCGATAGCGACGCCATATTAACAAAAGGAATAATTGCTATATTAATTCGTGTTTTTTCGAATCAAACTCCAAAAGACATCATTGATGCCAACATGGACTTTATTGACGAAATAGGATTAAAAGAACATTTATCACCTACAAGAGCAAACGGTTTGGTATCAATGATAAAGAATATTAAAATGTATGCTTTGGCATTCGATGCTAAAAAATAGGTTTTTAACATATAAGTCATATAAGCTTTCTTTTAAAAAAAGCTAGTAAAAAAGAAGTGATATAAGCAATTCTAATTTTCAAAAATATGATCGTAACAAGAAGTTATCTCAAAGATTTGGTTTATCAAGTTAATGGAGCAGCTATTGAAGTTCATAAAAGCATAGGTCCTGGTCTTTTAGAAAGTGTCTATCACCAATGTTTTAAAAAAGAATTAGAATTAAGAAAAATTAATTATTCTTCGGAGCTATTAATTCCTTTAAAATACAAAGGATATGATTTAGAATCGAAACTTAGATGTGATTTATTTATAGAAAATAATCTGGTAGTTGAGCTAAAATCGGTTAATGAAATCAACCCGATTTGTGAAGCACAATTACTCACTTATATGAACTTATTAAATGCACCAATTGGTTTGTTGATTAACTTTAATGTGAAAAATATTTTTTATGAAGGTCAAAAAACATTGGTAAATGAATTTTACAGCAGACTTGAAGAATAAATATATATATATATAAGTCGAACGCTAATATGAACTTATATTATTTAAAGAACCTAAGAAATTAAAGTAAAACAACTTAAACGAACTTACATTTAACTTTTAAATAGAAAATAAAAAACTTGTATGACTTATATGTTTAAAAATAAACAAGTCATATAATTCAACAAAAAACAAAAACAAAATGGAACAAGAAATAGACACCGCAGAATTAGGAGAAGCAATTGTAAAAAAATTAAAAACTATTTACGATCCAGAGATTCCTGTAGATATT
>Ga0247805_1000722_pt1 | contig 16688 bp, 14 predicted proteins | sample UWRJL044104R1_FD_180930 | JGI IMG/M metagenome (GOLD analysis project Ga0247805, IMG submission 180930) | Plant litter microbial communities from Arlington Agricultural Research Station in Wisconsin, United States - UWRJ-L044-104R-1 | ecosystem: Environmental > Terrestrial > Plant litter >... | reverse complement strand
GTTTCCTGAACCACAAATTACAATTCCAAAATCAGCTTTTCCTTCTTCAACATCATTAGCAACTGGATGTCCAAAATCAGGATAATCAACAGAAGCTTCTGAATCAGTACCATAATTTGTTACTTTATATCCTCTTGCTTCAAGCGTTGCAACAATTGCTTTTTTATATTCAGGACCTGCGTGATCGTTTCCTATTGAGATTCTCATTTTATATCTTTTTAATTTTGTGCAAATTTACCAAAACTATTTGTATTTTATTATTATTAAAAACATAGAAAATAACTAATCCACTTTTACGCTATAATCATCAGATTTAGAATTGAATACGATGTTATCAACATTTTTAATAATTCATAAAACACTGAAAATCAATTATTATAATCTAATTAATTTGTTAAAATTTTGCATTGTTAATAGCACTTCATAATCGCTTGATTTTCAGTTAACTTTAATTTAACATCTTTTGTTGATAAGTTGAGAAAGAAAATTAGAAGTTTTTTTTGGTTGTATCGAAAAAAAATCTAATCCAAAATTGGAATTTAATAACCTAAAAAAGTTTGGATGATTTTTAGAAAAGTTATAAACACAAAAAACTAGTTTATCAATACAATTTCAAAATTTACTTATTTACATTTTAAAATGATTTTAGGTTATCAACGGTTGTTAACTAAATTTTAAAAATGCTTTAAAACTAAATATTTAGGTAAATATAACTATGTTAATAAGTCTTTATAACATGGTAAAACTTCATTTAGAAACAATTTCTAAAAAAATTATTGCAACTATTAACACGCTATAATAACAAACAATAATTTAATTAATTTAAAATTTTCTTTTTTATAATATTAATATATGTTGACAACTTTAAAAAAATTAAACGATTTTTAAATTGTTATTGTATTTCATTTCCTGAAGAATTGTTTTGACTGTTTCAAAATCGTTAGGATGAATTTTAAGTTTGATTCCGCCCAATGCTGTGGAATACATTGGAACAATGGATGACATGATTTCGTTTTCAAAATAATATTGTAAGCCTTCCTGATCCAATCGATGTTTTAAAATTTCGATTTCATGGATGTAATCAAAAGTAGCAATGGTAATAAAAGTTTCCATATCCGATTTTTTAAAATGTTGAAACGATTGCTAGTGCGTTATATTTTATTTAAAACTGATTCTTTTTCTTCATAACTGCCTAACTATTTTGTAATTTTCGACTTTTAAGAAAAGACGTATGGGAAAAAGATTAAGAAAGCCTGCTAAGAAAGAGAAAAGTTTCTCAGATAAAATTATAAAAATATTATCGAATAGTGCTAATAAAGCCTTTAATTATAAGCAAATAGCAGAAAGATTAGAACTTGATGATACACAAAGTAGAAATCAAATTATAAAAGATTTAAAAATTCTAGCTGCCGAAAAGAAAATCATAGAATCAGAACCTGGAAAATATTTAATCAAAGCGGTAAGCCAGGATTATTATGAGGGAACAATTGATATGACGAGTCGTAAAACGGCTTATTTTATTTGTGAAGATTTTGCAGAAGATGTATTTATTCCAACTAATAATTTAAATCGTGCTTTAGATAAAGATAAAGTAAGTGTTTATGTTTATAACCGAAGAAAAGGAAGACGAGCTGAAGGTGAGGTTATTAAAGTTTTAGAAAGACATAAAACGGACTTTGTGGGTGTAATTGATATTCAAAAAAACTTTGCTTTTGTATCTACTGCTAATCCAAAAATGTATACTGATATTTTTATTCCAAAAGACAATTTAGGTGAGGCTGAAAATGGAGATGTGGTATTAGTTCATATCGAAGATTGGCCTAAAAGAGCCGATAGTCCTTTTGGAAAAGTGATTAAAGTTTTAGGAAAACCTGGAGAACATGATACTGAGATTCATGCTATTTTAGCTGAATATGGTTTGCCATCAGAATTTCCAATTGAAGTAGAAACTTATGCTCAAAAGATTGATACTTCGATAACTGAAGACGAAATAGCAAAGCGTCGCGATATGCGTGATACTTTGACTTTTACTATTGATCCAAAAGATGCAAAAGATTTTGATGATGCACTTTCTTTCAAAAAATTAGAGAATGGAAACTACGAAATAGGTATTCATATTGCCGATGTTTCACATTATTTAGAAGAAGGAACCATCCTTGATGATGAAGCCTATCAAAGAGCGACTTCGGTTTATTTAGTAGATAGAGTAGTACCAATGTTACCTGAAGTTTTATCTAATTTTGCCTGTTCATTACGTCCGCAAGAAGAGAAATATACTTTTTCTGCTGTTTTCGAAATTACCGAAAAATGTCAGGTGGTGAATCAATGGTTTGGTCGAACAGTAATTTATTCTGATCAACGATTTGCTTATGAAGAAGCACAATACATCATAGAAACGAAAGACGATGTAATTCCAGCTGAAATATCATTAACTGGTACTTCGTATCAAGTTTCGGAAGAAATTGTCTCAGCAACGCTTAAATTAGACGAATTAGCTAAAATTTTCCGTAAAAAGAGAATGAATGATGGCGCGATTTCATTTGATAAAGTAGAAGTAAAATTTAATTTGGATGCCGAAGGAGAACCAGAAGGTGTTTATTTTAAAGTTTCAAAAGATGCCAATCATCTGATTGAAGAATTCATGCTTTTAGCCAATAAAAAAGTGGCGGAATACATTGGAAAACAAAAGAAAACTTTTATTTACAGAATTCACGACGAACCAAATGAAGATAAATTAATTGCTATGCAAAATGTAATTGCTAAGTTTGGTTATAAAATTGATTTCCGTAATCCTGGTGATATTTCTAAATCATTGAATCAGTTAATGGCTGATGTAAATGGTAAAAAAGAACAGAATTTAATTGATACACTGGCTATTAGAAGTATGAGTAAAGCCAAATATTCAACGGATAATATTGGACATTATGGATTAGCTTTTGATTATTACAGCCATTTTACTTCGCCTATTCGTCGTTATCCTGATGTTATGGTGCATCGTTTGTTACAGTTTTATTTAGATGGAGGAAAATCAGCCGATGAAGAATTGTATGAAACCAAATGTTTGCATTGTTCCACCATGGAAGGTTTAGCTACAAATGCCGAGAGAGATTCGATTAAATACATGCAGGTTAAATACATGCAAGATCATCAGGATGAAGAATTTTTGGGTGTTATTTCTGGTGTGACTGAATGGGGAATTTATGTTGAAATAGTCGAAAATAAATGCGAAGGTATGGTTCGAATTAGAGACATAAAAGAGGATTATTATACTTTCGATGAAAAACAATATGCTTTAGTTGGAGCAACTTCAAGTAAGTTATTACAATTAGGCGACGAAATCTACGTTAAGGTTAAAAATGCCGATTTAGTAAAAAAACAATTGGATTTTAATTTTTTAAGAAGAGCAGAAGAAAAAGTAAATTAATGAAAATGAAAATGAAAAAAATATTTTTAGTAGCAATAGCAATTGTCTCACAGGCAACTTTTGCGCAGGTAACAAAAACTTTAGGTGATTTTAGTACTTTAAAAGTATATGATAAACTGACTGTTAAGCTAATAGCAGCAAATGAAAACAAAGTTATTATTAGTGGTAATAGAGAAAAAGAAGTTGAAGTTGTTAATAACAATGGAGAATTGAAATTAAGAATGCCATTCCCTAAATTATTATCAGGAGATGATATTTCAATTAAACTATATTATAAAAATATAGACGATATTAGTGCAAATGAAGGTTCTTCGATAAGTGGTGAAACTGTTTTTAAACAAACCATTTTTAATTTGAATGCCAAAGAAGGAGCAAAAATTAACATAAAAGTAGATGCTCAAAAAGTAAATGTAAAGACAGTTACAGGAGGAATTATCGAATTGAGTGGTGCAGCTATCAACCAAGACGTGGTTATTATGTCTGGTGGAGTTTTAAAATCTAAAAGTTTACAAACTTCGCAAACTACTGTAAGTGTGTCTGCTGGAGGAAATGCCGAAATTAATGCAAGCACTTTAGTAGATGCAAAAGTAAAAGCAGGAGGAACAGTTTCTATCTATGGAAAACCAAAACAAATTAATCAACAAACTATTTTAGGAGGAAAAATTGAAGAAAAAGAATAAAAAAAATGTATTTTTATTCTAAAATAAATTCTAAAATTAATGATTAACGATATTTTATCAGGTATTCCCTGGGGAATTTTCCTGAGTTTTATGATTGGTCCTGTTTTTTTTATTTTACTAGAAACCAGTATTATAAAAGGATTCAGGGCCGCTCTTGTTTTTGATTTAGGAGTAGTTACTGGTGATATTATTTTTATCGCTATTGCTTATTTAGGCAGTTTTAGATTGATACAAAGTTTAAAAGATAAACCAGCGCTTTTTATTTTTGGTGGTATTTTAATGCTTGCTTATGGAGTAATTTCGTTAATAAGTTTAAGAAAAGAAAAGAAAATTGATACTAAGCAAATTGATAAGGAAATCATTAAAAAAGATTACTTCAGTTTGTTTGTAAAAGGAGTTTTTTTAAATATAATTAATATTGGTGTATTAGGTTTTTGGCTGGCTGTAATTATTTCTGTTGGACCTAAATTAGAGATGCAAACCTCGAGAATGATAACCTTTTTTACTACTGTAATTATTAGTTATTTATTAGTGGATTGTGTTAAAATTGTTTTAGCTAAACAGTTAAAAACTAAAATGACTCCTTCTAATATTTTAAAAATTAAAAAAGGAATTAGTATCGTTTTAATGGTTTTTGGAGTTGTTTTAATTACACAAGGTTGGTTTCCAGAAGAAAAAGAAATGGTCAAAAAAGCATTTCAGCATATTGAAAAGCAAGATTAAAAATGATAATTAAGCCGCTTTTAGAGCGGTTTTTTTATGCTTATTTATTCGAGAATAAAGTAAATAAATTAAAAACATAAAAAAAGAGATACATTTCTGTATCTCTTCTTGAGGCATCGTCCGGATTCGAACCGGAGTAGGAGCTTTTGCAGAGCCCAGCCTAGCCGCTCGGCCACGACGCCATTGTTTTAATGGACTGCAAAGGTAATATAAAAAATAGAATAAGCAAATCCCAAATTCCAAAATAATACAATTATGTTTTTTATTTAGAATTTGGGATTTGTTTAAAAATTTATAATTTAATTTCTGCTTTCTTTTAATATTATGGTAACTGATTCAACATCACCACCAATAGGAGGATTGAGTTTAGAAACGGAAACAATTGTTTTCATAACCATTGGAATTTCAGCAAGCACTCTGCTATTGATTCTTTTAGCAACATGTTCTAATAATTCTGATCGAATAGCCATTTCTTCTACTACAATTCTGTTTAAATGGACATAATCTACCGTATCTTCTAAGTTATCCGATTGTGTAGATTGCTTTAAATCGGCTTTAATTTCTAAGTCAACAGCATAATCAGAACCTATTTTTCCTTCTTCAACTAAACATCCGTGGTATGAAAAAGTTCGGATATTTTTTAATTTAATAGTTTCCATATTATTCTTGTTGTTATTAGTTGTTTTTTAATTCGGCACTAAAGTACAAAATATTTGAAATTTTTAGCTTTAAAGTAAATATGCAATTCTTCAAATCCTTATTTAATCAACAATTTTGATAACTTTGTCTTTTTAAAACTAAGACATGTCAACCGAAGAAAAATCACTGCATTTTATAGAACAAATTATCGAAGAAAACTTAACTAATGGTTTTCCTCAAAATAAATTAAGATTTCGTTTTCCACCAGAACCTAATGGTTATTTACATATTGGACATGCTAAATCCATTTGTTTGAATTTTGGTTTGGGTTTAAAATATAATGCTCCGGTAAATCTTCGTTTTGATGATACTAATCCAGCAAAAGAGGAGCAAGAGTATGTAGATGCTATTAAAGAAGATTTACAATGGTTAGGATTCCAATGGGATAAAGAATTGTATGCTTCTGATTATTTCCAACAGTTGTATGATTGGGCTATTTTATTGATTAAAAAAGGCAAAGCATATGTTGATAGCCAGTCTTCAGAAGCTATGGCAGAACAAAAAGGAACGCCAAGTCAGGCAGGAGTAGATAGTCCGTTTCGTAATCGTTCAATTGAAGAGAATTTAACTCTTTTTGAAGGAATGAAAAACGGAGAATTTGAAGAAGGAACTCATATTTTGCGTGCTAAAATTGATATGGCTTCTTCTAATATGTTGATGCGTGACCCTATTATGTATCGTGTTTTACACAAAGAACATCATAGAACAGGAAACGATTGGTGTATTTATCCAATGTATGATTATACGCATGGTGAAAGCGATTATTTAGAACAAATTTCACATTCTATTTGTACGTTAGAATTTGTAATGCACCGTGAGTTATACGACTGGTTTTTAGACCAAATTTATGATGATACTAAGGTTAGACCACATCAATATGAATTTGCTCGTTTAAACTTGAATTATACGGTAATGAGTAAAAGAAAATTGTTACAATTAGTTCAGGAAAATATTGTAACTGGTTGGGATGATCCTAGAATGCCTACTATTTCTGGTTTACGCAGAAGAGGATATACAGCAGCTTCTATTCGAAAATTCTGTGAAAATATTGGAGTTGCTAAACGTGAAAATATTATTGATTTTTCATTATTAGAATTTTGTTTGCGTGACGATTTGAATAAAACTGCACCTCGTGTAATGGCGGTTTTAGATCCGGTAAAAGTGGTAATTACTAATTATCCTGAAGGAAAAGAAGAACTTTTAGATGCCGAAAACAATCAAGAAGATGAAACTGCTGGATTTAGAAAAGTTCCATTTTCTAAAGAATTATACATTGAAAGAGAGGACTTTTTAGAAGTAGCTCCAGCTAAATTTTTCCGTTTAAGCATAGGAAATGAAGTGCGTCTTAAAAATGCATATATCATTAAAGGAGAATCAGTTATTAAAGATGAAACAGGAAAAATTACTGAAATTCATGTAACTTATGATACGGATTCTTTAAGTGGAAGTGGGACAGAAGCTTCTAAAAGAAAAGTAGCTGGTACTTTACATTGGGTTTCTATAGCACATGCAATTCCTGCCGAAGTTCGTTTGTACGATCGTTTGTTTATTGATGAAGCTCCAGACAGTCATAAAGAGAAGAATTTCTTGGAATTTATGAATCCTAATTCTTTAGCAATAACTACTGCTTATTTAGAACCAAGTTTAGCTTCGGCACAAATTGGTAATAATTTCCAATTTCAACGTTTGGGATATTTTAATGTTGATAAAGATTCAACTGCTTCAAAATTAGTATTTAATAAAACTGTTGGATTAAAAGATGCCTGGGAAGAAAAAGGGAAGAAAGACATCAACAGTATTAATAACGCTTTAAAAGAAATCAATAAATATTTTAAAGTTGCTACCAGAGAAGAACGAATTGCTATTAGACAAGCAATAGGGGAGACCTTAGCAGGAATTTCTAATTATAGTTTATTGCAAAATTCATTCAAGAAAAACATCAATAATAATAAAAGTTCGTTATTGTTTGCTAATTTGATTTTGAAATATGCTCCTTTAAAATCTTCAGATTATGATAAAGAAGAGTTGCATAAATTATATACCATGTCTCTTAGAAGCGAATCGAGTTTTGTTCGTTCGAGAGCCATCTTAAATTTATATCATTTAGAATATGATTTTGACTTTGTAAATTCATTTAAAGATGAAATTCTAAAATTAGAAGCTAATCCTCCAAAAAGTTCTACCGAAAGAGAGAAGGAATTTATAGAACAATTTTTAGATAAATTATAACTATCAAAAGCGCTTTAATTAGCGCTTTTTTTTATTATTATAAAAATTTATTTTTAATTATAAAACGATAGTATTTTTAAATTAAAAACGAGCTTTATATTTTAATTTTAAAGGCTTTTTTAAAATAATTTAATTCATAGTATATTTTTTATTTTTTCATTAAGGAGAAGCTTTTATTTTAATTTTTAGCGTTTTTTAGACTTCAATTTTTGCTTGATTAGGTAAATCGAACCTATGTAGCAATTGCTATACGCACTAATACTTTTTTATAACAATTCTTTAAGATGAGATTTTGGAAATTAATGTTATCTTTAAAGAAACTTAAAAAAATAATTAATTATGGCAACTAGTACTGGAAATACAATAATAGCTCTTGTTAGTGGTGCAGCAATTGGAGCCGCACTAGGAATTTTATTTGCTCCTGATAAAGGAGATAAAACAAGAAAAAAAATCAAAGATGGATATAAAGATCTTGAGAAAGATTTGAAGTCTAAATTAAATAATGCTAAAGTTGACTTAGAAGGAACTTATGGAGAATTAGTTTCTAACATGAGTCACAAAACAGAAGATGTTATTTCGTTTTTAGAAGTAAAATTAGCTGAACTAAAAGCACAAAACGCGAAACTGCAAAAATAGTTTCTTTATAATAATGAAATAAAAAAATATGGCTTTTGATGATTTAAAAGAACATTCAGAAAATATTCAGGAACAAGCTAAAGATTATATAGACAAAAATCTTTCTTATTACAGATTGCTAGCTTTTAAGATGGCTATGAAATCAACAACAATGATTTTAAAGTTCACCTTAATTTTATTGTGTTTTTGCATGGTTTTATTATTTTGTTCTCTTGCATTAGCTTTTGGTATTGGAAATTATTTAGGAAGTTATACATATGGTTTTCTTAGTGTTGGTATAATTTATTTGCTGCTAACAGGATTATTGTTTTTAGTTAGAGACAAAATTGTAGAAGGACCTATTTTAGAGAAATTTTCAGAAATCTTTTTTAATGACTAAATTATGCAAACAAAAAAATACTCCTCTTATGCTCAAATTGATAGTGAATTAGAAATTCTGAAAATTGAAAAAGAAATTAGCTATCAAAAGTTAGTTTTAAGCGTTCAAGACACAAAAGAAAGCTTAACATTCTCGAATATTACTGGCAATGTTTTAGATAGCGTAAAAAGCACTTTTTTTAGTTCCTATGGCGCAATATTTAGATTAGTAATACCATTTGTTATAAAATGGTTTAGAAACAAAAAAAGAGGCAATTAAGCCTCTTTTTTTGTTTCTATTTAAACTTCATCAGTCTCTTCTGATTCTTCTGAAGGATCTTCAAGTTCTTCATATTTTGGTTTCTCTTTTTTAGGAGAAATCTTTTTGTTTTTCTTCATCATTTCTCCCACTTGATTAGATGCACTAAAAGAAGCAACCATGTTATTTAGCATTTCGCTTCCGGCTTGTGGAGAATTAGGTAATAGAATTAAATTCGAATTCGTATCAGCACCAATAGCTTGTAAAGTATCATAATGCTGCGTTACCACAATTAGGGCAGAGGCTTCTTGGGAATTGATTCCCACACGATTTAAAACATCAACACTTTCTACTAATCCACGGGCAATTTCTCTTCTTTGATCAGCAATACCTTGTCCTTGCAATCTTTTGCTTTCTGCTTCAGCCTTTGCTTTAGCAACAATTCTAATTCTTGATGCTTCTGCTTCAAATTCAGCTACTGTTTTTTCTCTATCGGCAGCATTAATTCTATTCATCGCATTTTTTACCTGAATATCTGGATCAATATCAGTAACAAGAGTATTGATAATTGTATATCCATAAGTAGTCATTGCTTCATTTAATTCTCTTTTTACAGCAACCGCTATATCATCTTTACGCTCAAAAACGTCATCTAATTTTAATTTTGGAACTTCGGCACGAACTACGTCAAATACATAAGAAGTAATTTGATCGTGAGGATATTCTAATTTGTAAAAAGCATCATAAACTGTTTCTTTAACTACCATAAATTGAACTGAAACTTTTAGTTTAACAAATACATTGTCTTTAGTTTTAGTTTCAATAATAACATCTAATTGTTGGATTTTAAGATTAACACGTCCAGCGATTCTATCTATCAAAGGAATTTTAAGTTGAAGTCCCGATTGTCTAATACTTAAAAATCTTCCAAAACGTTCCACGATAACAGCTGTTTGCTGCTTAACGGTAAAAAAGGAGGAAAGGAAAATAAAAAGCGCAATAAATAACAAGAAAATAAGAGGAATGTTCATAGTTTATAAATTAGTTAAAAATTATCTGGTAAATTACAAAAAAACTTTAGGTTTGCGTAGTTTAAAATCCTTATTATGAAAAAGTTTGTGTTAAGTTTTGGTTTTCTATTATTTTCAACATTTAGTTTTGCTCAATATCATTACCGCGATTCTAATCGAATTGGAATTAGTGCAGGAATCAATCAATTTACTTTAAACACCAATAATTTTGATACAAAACCAGAAATAGGATGGAACGCAGGTTTGTCTCTAAGAGGAAATTTCTATAACAATTGGGATATGGTTTATGGTATTCAATTTTCAGAAAACAATTTTTCGGTGGCTACTGACCAATTGGTTTTTGGTAAAGAAGATGTGAATTACAAATTACCTTCTGCTCAAATTTCGTTACAATTAAGTTATGTTATAATCGAAAATCATTTATCATTTGAATTTGGTCCATTGGTTCAAATAAATGGAAAATTTAAAGTGGAATCCGGAAAAGAAAACAATGTAATTTCAGGAACTACTTTGCTGGCCAAAGATATTGTTGATATTAGTAAATTTAATTTTTATCCAACGGTTGGAATTACAGCAGGAGTGAAGCATTTTAGATTTAATGTTTCTTACCAATATGGAATTTCAAATATGCTGGGTAATTTAAATTCTAAAAATCTGGGTTATAATTTTAAAGGAAATCCTGGAATTCTAAACGGAAATATTATTCTTTATTTATAAAAAAAGTCCCGATTAATTAATCGGGACTTTTAGTTTTATATTGTTTCAATTGCTTTTTGAATTCTTTTTATTGTTTCATCTTTTCCAATAATTTCTACAATATCAAATAGGTGAGGGCCTTTTAAAGCACCAACTAAACTTAAACGGAAAGGCTGCATTACTTTACCCATTCCAATTTCGTTTTTAGTTAACCAGTCTTTTACAATCGTTTCAATATTTACTGAAGTAAAATCAGTGATTTCTTCAAGAACTGAAATTAATTCCTGCATTAAAGCTGGTGTTTCTTCTTTCCAGTTTTTCTTTGCTTTTTCGTCATAAGTTGTTGGAGCAACAAAAAAGAAATCACTCAAATCCCAAAATTCAGTCACAAAATGAGCACGCTCTTTTATTAAAGACACAATTTTAGTTATGGCTTCAAGCGAAGTAGAAAATCCTTTTTCTTCAACAATAGGAGCAAAGGCTTTTGCCAAATCTTCGTCTTTTTGTTTGATTAAATATTGGTGATTGAACCATTTGTTTTTCTCTGGATCAAATTTGGCTCCAGCCTTATGAACTCGGTTCAAATCAAATTTTTCAACTAATTCTTCTAACGAAAATAACTCTTGTTCTGTTCCATCGTTCCAACCCAATAAAGCCAGGAAGTTAACAACAGTTTCCGGGAAAAATCCTTTTTCTCTGTAGCCTGATGAAATTCCTTCTTCGGTTTTCCATTCTAATGGAAATACTGGAAAACCTAATTTATCACCATCACGTTTTGATAATTTTCCATTTCCAACAGGTTTTAAAATCAAAGGCAAATGAGCAAATTCTGGTGAAGCCCAACCAAATGCATGATACAATAAAACGTGTAATGGCATAGATGGTAACCATTCTTCACCACGAATTACATGTGTAGTTTCCATTAAATGATCATCCACAATATTGGCTAAGTGATACGTTGGCATTCCGTCACTTTTAAACAAAACTTTATCATCTAAAAGATTAGTTTCAAATTTTACATGACCACGAATGATATCTTTTAAATGTAAAATTTCGTCAACAGGAGTTTTAAATCGAATCACATAATGCTCACCATTAGCAATTCTTTGTGCTGTTTCTTCTGCAGAAATTACTAAAGAAGTATCCAGTTTTTCTCTGTTAGTATGATTGTAAATAAACGTTTTTCCTTGTTCTTCTTCTGCTTTTCTATAAGCATCTAAAGATTCTGGAGTATCAAATGCATAATATGCCCAGCCTGAATTAATCAGTTGGTCAGCATATTGTTTGTATAATTCTTTTCTTTCGCTTTGACGGTAAGGTCCAAATTTTTCATTTTTTCCAATAGTTTCATCAGGAGCAATTCCTAACCATTCTAAGGCTTCCATGATATATTGTTCGGCATCCGGAACAAAACGACTTTGGTCAGTATCTTCAATTCTTAAAAAGAAAGTTCCACCATTTTTTTTTGCAAACAAATAATTAAATAGGGCAGTACGAACTCCGCCAATATGTAAAGGTCCCGTTGGACTTGGTGCAAAACGCACACGAATTGGGTTTGACATTTTATATAAATTTTGCCACAAAGATAATTAGAAGTTAGAAGTCAGGAGTTAGAAGTGAGAAGTTTTTCAAAAATAGTATAGAATTTGTCTTTCTTCAATTTTCTACTTTGGAATTTTTGTATTAGTATAATTATTACTTTTATGGGTTATTAAAAAGCAAAAACACTTTGAATAGTTCCAATTTTATTTATCAAAAATTAGAAGCTTTTATTAGAAAGTATTATTTAAACGAATTGATAAGAGGCGTAGTTTTCTTCATTGGTTTAGGATTATTGTATTTTCTCTTCACACTTTTTATTGAATATTTCCTTTGGTTAAAACCCATTGGAAGAACTATTTTGTTTTGGACTTTTGTTGGAGTAGAAGTCGTTTTACTTTTCCGTTTTATTTTGTTTCCCGTTTTTAAACTATTTAAATTCAAAAAAGGAATTGATTACAACGAAGCTTCTTCCATTATTGGAAATCATTTTTCTGATGTAAAAGACAAGTTGCTTAATTTTATTCAGCTTTCTAATCCTGATAATAATTCGGAAAGATCAGAATTGCTTTTGGCTTCTATTGAACAAAAAGCAAATGCTTTGCAACCCATTCCTTTTACAAATGCGGTAAATTTTAATTCGAATAAAAAATATTTACCTCTTGCCATCATTCCGGTTTTCTTATTTGCTTCTTTTTATTTTTCGGGAAACAAAGCAATCATTACTCAAAGTTTGAATCGAATTGTTCATTTCAATGCTACTTTTTTACCACCAGCTCCATTTGAATTTGTGCTTTTGAATTCGAATTTACAAACTGAACAAAACAAGGATTTTATTGTAAAGTTTAAAACTGTTGGAAAAGTAGTTCCTGAGAATGCGATGATTTTCATTAATGATGAAAGTTATTTTATGGAGAGTACAAAGTCTGGAGAATTTGAATTTAAAATAGAAAAACCAACTCAGGATATTTCGTTTAGTCTTCAGGGAAATGCTGTTTCTTCTGAAGAGTATCTTTTAAAAGTAGTTGCTGTTCCATCTATTTTAAATTTCGAAATGCAATTGAATTTTCCTTCGCATTTAAATAGAAAACCAGAGATTGTAAAAGGAACTGGAAATGCAATTATTCCAGAGGGAACTAAGGTTACCTGGAAGATTAATACTCAGGCTACTGAAAAAGTGGTGTTTTCGAATACAAATTCAGTTTCTGAGTTCAGTAAAAGTAAAAATAGCTTTGTTCTATCTAAAAATATCAATGAAAATACAGATTATCAAATAATTAGCTCAAATAAAGCCATAATTAATTACGAAAAATTGAATTATCAGCTTACAGTGATTAAAGATCAGTTTCCTTCTATCACTGTGAGTCAGGCACCTGATAGTTTAAAGCTGGCTACTAGTTATCTTTTGGGAAAAATTAGTGATGATTATGGTTTACGCCAGTTGCAGGTTGTATATTATGAAAGTAATAAACCTGCTACTGCTAAACGTGGAACAATTGCAATCAAGCAAGGTATTTTTGATCAATTTGTTTTTTCTTTTCCTGCTAATCTTCCCGTGAAGGAAGGAGTAACTTATGATTATTATTTTGAAGTTTTTGATAATGATTTTATCCATCATTTTAAAAGTTCGAAATCATCTGTTTTTTCTAATCGAATTGTAACTGCTCAGGAAAAAGAAGATTTAGTTTTAAAACAACAATCGGACAATATTCAGGGTTTACAAAAATCATTAAAGAGTCAGGAAAAACAATTTTCTCAATTGGATAAGATTCAGAAATCTGGAAAAGAAAAAGAAAATTTTGAATTTAAAGAACAGCAAAAAGTCCTAGATTTTATCCAACAACAAAAAAAGCAAGATGAAATGATGCGTAATTTCATGGATAAAATGAAAAATAATTTAGAGGAATCTAAACCAAAAGGGGAGGATGAATTCAAAAAAGAATTAGAAAAACGCATTGAAAATAACAACGAAGAAATTGAAAAAAACAAAAAGCTTTTAGAGGAATTAAAATCTCTAAATGACAAAATGAAGAATGAAGACTTGCTTGATAAATTAGATCAATTCAAACAAAAGAGTAAAAATCAAGTTAAGAATTTACAACAGTTAGTTGAGCTGACTAAGAAATATTATGTTCAAAAAAAGGCGGAACAACTGGCTGACAAATTAGATAAATTATCTGAAAAGCAAGATAAACTTTCCGAGAATGAGAAAGAAAATACACTTTCAAAACAACAGGAAATAAATAAAGATTTTGATAAGATTCAACAAGAATTGAATGATTTAAAAAAGGAAAACAAAGAATTAAAATCGCCATTAGATATTCCTAAAGAAGATGCTTCTGAAAAAAGTATTGATGAAGATTTGAAGAAAGCTTCTGATGAATTGAAAAATAATAATTCAGCTAAAGCCAAACCAAATCAAAAAAATGCTTCTAAGAAAATGAAGGCCATGTCCAAGATAATGGAGCAAGGAATGGAAGGAGCCGAAATGGAACAAATGGAAGAAGATGTAAAAATGCTACGTCAAATCTTAGATAATTTACTAGCCTATTCTGTTTCTCAGGAATCCTTGATGTTGCGTTTTAAATCTTCTAATGCTAGTTCGCCAGCTTTCAATAAGAACATAAAAGTGCAGCAAGATTTGCGTTTGCAATTCAAACATGTTGATGATAGTTTGTTTGCTATGTCTTTGCGTAATCCAAAACTAACGGAAGACATTACAAAGGAAGTTGGGAATGTACAATACAATGTCGATAAAGCTCTGGAGACTTTGACCGATTCTCAAATTTCTAAAGGATTATCTCATCAACAATATGCGACTGCTTCAGCAAATAAACTGGGAGATTTTTTAAGTGAATTGCTTAATAATATGCAAATGTCTTTGTCTTCGATGGGACAAGGAAATCCAAAACCGGGTCAAGGGAAAGGAATGCAATTGCCAGATATTATTTCGAAACAACAAAGTTTAGGTGAAAAAATGAAACAGGGAATGAAGCCTGGTGCGTCAAAAGAAGGTAAAGATGGAAAAGGAACTTCAGGTAATGGAGAAGATGGAGAAGGAGATGCGCAATCCATTATGGAAATCTATAAACAGCAAAAAGAACTTCGTGATGCTTTAGAAAGTGAGTTAAAAAAACAAGGCTTGGGTAATGCTGGACAAAACGCTTTGGATCAAATGAAGCAATTAGAAAAGCAATTACTGAACAAAGGTTTTAAAAATGAAACGCTTCAAAAAGTGATGAATATTAAGCAGGAATTATTGAAATTAAACAATGCGATTCAGCAACAAGGAGAGGAAAATAAAAGACAGTCTCAAACTAATAATAAGGATTTTTCTAATCAATCAAGACCCTTGCCTAGTAGCTTGTTAGAATATTTGAATAGCATAGAGATATTAAACAGACAATCATTACCTTTGCGCTCCAATTTTAACCTTAAGGTTCAAGAATATTTTAAAACAAAATGATAAATTTTAACTACGAAAGTGACTTTAATTTAGATAATGAAGAAGCAATTGCTGCTTGGTTGTCTGCTGTAATTGTTTCCGAAAAAAAGAAAGAAGGAGAGATTAATTATATTTTTTGTGATGATGAATATCTTCATAAAATCAATCTGGAATATTTAAATCACGATACACTTACTGATATTATTAGTTTTGATTATACTGTTGGTAACGAATTAAACGGCGATGTTTTTGTTTCCATTGAGCGTGTTCAGGATAATGCTAAAGATTTTGAAGTTTCTTTTGAAGAAGAATTGAAGCGTGTTTTGGTTCATGGTGTTTTACATTATTGTGGATATAAAGATAAAGACGAAGAAAGCGAACGCTTGATGCGTTTAAAAGAAGATGAAAAAATTGCAATGTTCCACGTGGAACAGTAGTTATTAATTTTCTGTTTTTTTGGAAAATGTTTCACGTGGAACATTTGAAAATGATTAAGAAAGAAAGCTTCATTCGCGAAGCGAATTTTAAACTTGGGTTTTGAACTCAAATGATTTTGGTTTCAAAATTGCACCCCTGATAGCAGGGCAAATAATAAAAATAATGTTTCTAGAAGAGTATGATGTAATTGTTGTTGGTGCTGGACATGCAGGTTCTGAAGCTGCAGCTGCTGCCGCAAATTTGGGTTCGAAAACTTTATTGGTTACAATGAGTTTGCAAAACATTGCCCAGATGTCTTGTAATCCTGCCATGGGCGGTATTGCAAAAGGACAAATTGTACGCGAGATTGATGCGCTTGGAGGGTACTCTGGAATTGTTTCAGATAGAACTGCAATTCAGTTTAAGATGCTGAACAAATCAAAAGGACCTGCTATGTGGTCGCCAAGAGTTCAAAGTGATCGAATGCGTTTTGCCGAAGAATGGAGAATGATGTTGGAGGGAACTCCAAATTTGGATTTTTATCAGGAGATGG
>Ga0247805_1000721_pt1 | contig 16709 bp, 16 predicted proteins | sample UWRJL044104R1_FD_180930 | JGI IMG/M metagenome (GOLD analysis project Ga0247805, IMG submission 180930) | Plant litter microbial communities from Arlington Agricultural Research Station in Wisconsin, United States - UWRJ-L044-104R-1 | ecosystem: Environmental > Terrestrial > Plant litter >... | reverse complement strand
GTAGCACGATAAGTCAGCAGCAGCGCGAGCGGAGTCAGTATAAAAGACGACATCCACGCACCGAGAAATGGCGGAATTCCGTTTTCCTGCGCCACTTTTCTTCCAAAAGTGTTGATGAAATGGTAAATGATGAAGATCAATATGGCAAATACGATCGGAAGCCCGAGCCCACCTTTGCGAATGATCGCTCCGAGCGGCGCGCCTATGAAAAACATCAGCACACAGGCATACGCGATCACGAATTTTTCATACAATGCTATCCAGTGGCTGTTGATGGTTTTTTGTTTGTTTTCCAATTCGAACTTTGATCCGTCGATTGAAAAATTGGAGCTCGAAATATTGGCGGAAGCCATCTTCAGGATCTGTGCTTTTTCTTCAGGCGCGACATCTGAAAGCAATTCTTTTTTCGGATCCAGCTTTACATTTCCTTCACTTTTGGATCTGATGTTGTTGATGCCGGTGCGTTGGTAAATATTGTCTGCAAAAGAAACCACATCTTTTCGATAGCTTTTATTCAGCGAGTCCAAGGTATATTTTAGCTCCCTAACATTGAGCATGTTGTTGGTGTTTGAGATTTCCTGATCGGCACCCTCAACATTGTTTAATTTGGACAAATCAAGATTGATCGTGTAGTGTTTGAAGGAACTCTTTGCAAAAGGAAGCTTGTTGCGTTCTTCGTATTTTTTAGGCACGACATCTTCATAGTAATAACCGTCGTTCAATACCAATTTTAAGATGTTCGATTTTTCGTTGCTCAAAAGTTCGCCTGTCTTGGCTTTAATGACGTTTTTAGTGCCGTCGTAGAGATTCGTTTTTTTGTGGATCGTGACACCGGTAAGGAAATTTCCGTTTTCCCCCGACTTCTTATTCACCTTAATATTGTAAATGCCCACATCGCTGAATTGGCCTTCGGCAATCGCCATTGCAGGCTTCATCTGGGCTATGTCTTTCCTGAAATTGATAAATTTGTATTCGGCGAACGGAATCACATTATTCGCAAAAAAGAAAGCGCAAACGCTTAAAATCAGAATGAAATAGGTGAGGCTCCGCATCGCGCGCTGCAGCGAAATTCCTGAAGATTTCATTGCGGCGAACTCATAATTTTCGGCTAAGTTCCCAAATGTCATGATCGACGCGAGCAGGATCGAAAGCGGCAAAACCAGCGGAATGATCCGGGGCATCGCAAATAACAGAAATTTAAGGACTAAGATCAGATCGAGGTCTTTTCCGGCAAGTTCCGAAATGAAGAGCCAAACGGTCTGCAAAATGAAGATAAAAAACAGAATTACAAATACCGATGCAAATGTCGATACAAACGTTTTTAAAAGGTACTTGTCGAGGATTTTCACTACAAATTAATCTAACTTATTGATGATGTAATTTGGATATTTACTTTCGGTAAAGGTAAATTGATTTTTGGATAATGGCTGATTGGTTTTAAAAGAATTAACAGTGAGCGTAGTTTTTGTACCGTTTTTGCCAATTTCAATCAGGTTGTAGATGTTTTTAGTCTGGCTGTCAATGCCTAAAAGGATTTCTTTTCGCTGGTCTTTCGAACTGATCGGAATCAATTTAATGTACTGGATTTTGCGGCCTTTTACATTTTGTACAATGTCCCACGCAAATTTATAGCCTGAATTGAAAAACGTAAGCATTTTCGATGGTGTGATCGCATTTTCGTCTTTCTCGTTGAATTTTGTAACCGAAACTTCTTCGTCTTCAGGATTAATCGTGTACGTCTTTTTTCCGTCGAAGATTTTAGTCACGCCCATCAGGTTCAGAACATACATATTGCCCTGCAGCGTCACGTTTCCCTTGCTTTCCTGATTGATGTTTTCTTTGGTATTGTTTAGTGTGTATTTAAAGTCGATGACAATGTTATTATAACTTTTGACTTTCGCAGTTACCTGATCCAAAAGCTCTTTTGCTTTCTTATCCTGTGCCTGGATCGTAAAACCGAAAAGAAGTAATAAGGTAATTTGAAGGAACTTGCTCATTTTAAAAATTATTTTGTTCATTATTAAAAAACTGATCAAGAGCACTTAAGTCGGTAATATTTACACCCCGGGCTTTACTTCCCTCAAACGGGCCAACGATTCCGGCAGCTTCGAGCTGATCGATCAGCCTTCCTGCGCGGTTGTAACCGAGTTTGAGTTTTCGCTGGAGCAAAGAAGCTGAGCCTTGTTGCGCCGTTACGATAATCTCTGCGGCTTCCCTAAATAAGGCATCTCTGTCTGAAATGTCCATATCAAGATTGATGCCACTTTCATTATCACCTACGAATTCAGGCAGCAGGTATGCGTCCGGGTAGGCTTTTTGCGAACCGATGAATTCTGTGATTTTTTCGACTTCAGGCGTGTCGACAAACGCACATTGCACCCGCACGACATCATTTCCATTGGTATAAAGCATGTCCCCGCGTCCAATCAATTGGTCTGCGCCCTGAGTATCCAGAATCGTTCTCGAATCGATCTTGGAAGTTACGCGGAAAGCGATCCTAGCCGGGAAGTTAGCCTTGATAATACCGGTAATGACATTTACCGACGGACGTTGTGTGGCAATAATCAAATGAATTCCGATCGCACGAGCCAACTGGGCAAGCCTTGCAATAGGGGTTTCGACTTCTTTTCCTGCAGTCATGATCAAATCGGCAAACTCGTCGACAACCAACACAATATAGGGTAAAAACCGGTGTCCGTTTTCGGGATTTAATTTCCGGTTTTTGAATTTGTCGTTGTATTCTTTAATGTTCCGGACCATTGCATCTTTGAGCAACGAATAACGGTTGTCCATTTCAACACAGAGCGAATTCAGTGTATTGATTACTTTGGTGTTGTCGGTGATAATGGCATCGCCGGCATCGGGAAGTTTGGCCAGATAATGCCTTTCAATTTTATTGAACAACGTAAGCTCGACTTTTTTCGGGTCAACCAATACAAATTTGACTTCCGCCGGATGTTTTTTGTACAATAGTGAGGTCAATACAGCATTAAGTCCAACAGATTTTCCTTGTCCTGTTGCCCCGGCCATTAATAAGTGAGGCATTTTTGCGAGATCTACCACAAAAGTTTCGTTTGAAATGGTTTTGCCCAAAGCAATCGGGAGCTCCATTTCAGCTTCCTGGAATTTAGACGAACCGATAACGCTCTTCATCGAAACCATCGTCGGATTTTTGTTTGGAACCTCGATACCGATCGTTCCTTTACCAGGAATTGGCGCAATAATACGGATTCCCAAAGCCGATAATGACAAAGCAATATCATCTTCAAGGCTTTTGATTTTTGAAATCCGGATTCCCGCCTCAGGAACGATTTCATATAAAGTCACAGATGGGCCGACGGTGGCCTTGATCTGTGCAATGTCAATTTTATAATTGCGCAGCGTTTCGACGATGCGGTTCTTATTTTCCTCCAGTTCTTCCTGATTGATCGTAATGCCACCGGAAGAATATTCTTTCAGCAGATCAAGTGTTGGGAATTTGTAGTTTGATAAATCTAAAGTCGGGTCGAACAACCCAAAATCAGCAACGAGCCGTGACGCTAAATTTTCTTCAATCGTTGGTTCTTCAGCTGCTTTTTCGATGACGAAAGCTTCATCATTGGTATGAATAATCTGCTTCGCCTGTTCATTTGCTATTGGATGCGGTTCGGCTACAACTTGCGGAGAAACCGTTAACGGCATGCTTTTTAAAACTGGTTCTTTCTGAATTTCTGACGCATGTGAAATCGTAGGTTTTAACGCTTCACGGTCAATTTCAAATTTCGGGGCAGGTTTTAAAACTGGCTCCGGAATCTCTTCTTCGTCTTCTTGTTCCGGAATAAATTCCTCGTCGTCATTTACGGCGAATTCTTCGAGGTTGTAAGCCGCATTGTCTGAATTCATCGGTTTGATTGATGCCAGATCGTTGTCGATGTCTTTTTTACTTTTTTCAAAGAATGATTTTACAGCATCCGGCGACACTTTGACTTTAAAGATCAGATAAATCACAATGCCGAAAATCAGTACCAGTAAAGTTCCGGTTTTCCCGATATAATCCTGCGAAAACTGGTTCATTTCATAGCCAATCGTTCCGCCAAGTTCAGGAAGCGAAGTAGCAAAAAATCCGAAAAGGATCGAAATGATCACAATAGCAAACAAATCCCAAAACCAGATGCTTTTTAATTTTCGAAGTGAAATGTCGAGCGCTAAAAATGATCCGGTGAGGAAAAACAATTTTACAAACAGGAAAGAAGCCGCTCCAAATCCACGGTAAATGAAGAAATCGGCTAAAACGGCACCGAATTTCCCGAGCCAGTTGCCCACTTTTTCATTGCGGTCGGCCAGGGCGTTTACAGCGCTTTGATCCTGCGCTCCGTAAACAAAGAACGAGATAAAAGCCACGAGCAGCGCAATGGAAAATAAGACCAAAAGACTGCCCAAAAGCATTTTTTGCTGGCGGGTTATTTTCCACGACCTTTTTGGTTTTTCGGTTCCGTCTGCTTTTGCTGTTGTTTCTTTCTTGACCGTTTTTGCCATTTTTTAATTGGAATTGGAATAAAATTTAATGCGGTACAAATTATAAAAATTTCGGGACATAAATGATAAGCCCGATTGTAATGGCAGTCAATGCTGCGAAAAATACGGCTCCGGCTGCGATGTCTTTAATAAACCCGATGCGTTCGTGGTAGTTTGGATGGATGAAATCGGCGATCTTTTCGACGGCAGTATTTAATCCTTCAATCGCGAGTACAAAACCGATCGCAAGTGTCTGGAACATCCATTCTGTAGCGCTGATCTGAAAATAAAACCCGGCGATAACAAGCAAAATCGCGAGTGAAAATTGCACCATGACGCTGTGCTCGGTCGTAATGAGCTTGATCGCACCTTTGACCGCAAAGCCAACGCTTTTAAAACGCCCGGTAAAAAAGGTATTGTCTTTTTCGAATTCCATACACGGTAATTAAAGGGCGGCCAATGCTGCTTCGTAATTTGGCTCGTCGGCGATTTCAGCCACTTGCTCCGTATAAACAATGTCACCTTTTTCGTCTATGACAATTACAACTCTTGAATTCAGTCCAGCCAACGGGCCGTCGGTGATTTCGAGTCCGTAATCCTTACCGAATTTACCTTCCTGAAAATCCGATAAATTCACAACATTTTCGAGTCCCTCAGCGCCACAAAAACGCTTTTGGGCAAATGGCAAATCACGTGAAATGCATAAAACAGTCGTATTTTGGAGTCCGCTTGCTTTTTCATTGAATTTTCGTACCGATGCCGCACAAGTTCCGGTATCGACGCTTGGGAAAATATTCAGGACTAATTTTTTTCCTGCAAAATCGGCTAAAGTCGCTACCGATAAATCGTTTTTTACAAGTTTAAAATCGATTGCTTTGGTGTGTGTTTTCGGCAGTTCGCCGTTGGTATGTACCGGATTTCCTCCTAAAGTGATGGTCGCCATTTGTGGTTTTTTTATTAAGGTTCAAAAGTATAAAATATATTTGGAATAGCAGGCAGTTGTTTGCTGCGGTTGGAAACAGAATTTTGTCGTTGGTTTTGTGCCCGCGTTAGGGATGGAAGCAAGTGCCGCGCACTGCGGACAGCCCGGGCCGCAGGTAACGCCCAAATAAAAAAACGCTTCCATTTCTGAAAGCGTTTTCGGGTAAAAATATTGGAAACTACTTATCTATTGCGCCCAAAACACGTTGCATGAACGCGTTTAAGGCTTCCTTTTTTTCTGTTCCCGACTGGATCATTTTGTGCACTTCGAGCGCGCCGTACATGTTTGAAATGAGTTCGCCAATGACATCGAGTTCTTCATCTTTGAGCGACGACACTTCGGTTAATGCTTCGAGGACTTCAATCGTTTCAATCAGGTAATCCTGGTCGTTTTCCTCGATGAATTGCGTGAGTTGCTTGATTACAGGGAGCTTCATAGGATTTCTGCCACGAGTTCGTTCAACACTTCGGTTTTGTTGGTTTGCGTTTCGTTTTTGAGAACTCCGTCCACGAAAGTAGCGAAAGTCGGCAGATTTGAAACATTTGCGAGCTTTCTCGATTCGGGATACAACTCGGCATCCACAATTACGAAAGCTGTGCCTTCATTTTCAGCAGCCAGTTTTTTGAATTTCGGTTTCATGATGCGGCAGTTTCCGCACCATGAAGCCGAATATTGTACAACTACTTTTTCGTTGCTGGCGACAATATCTTTTAAAGTATCTTCAGTTAATTCGATTAACATAGGAATAACGGATAATTGACAATTGATAATTGACAATGCAAAGATTGCGCGTAATCAACCGTACATTAATATTTGATTTGTAATTTTTTTTTTAACAGACAACTAATAAGGATTATCCATCATCAGTTGTCCATTATCAATTCAATTTAGTTGTTCAGGTAAGATGCAACGCCTTCTCTCGTAGCGAACATCGCGTCTTTTCCTTCTTCCCAGTTTGCAGGACACACTTCGCCTTTGGTTTGAACGTGCGTGTAGGCGTCAACCAAACGCAGGTATTCGGCTACGTTTCTCCCCAATGGCATGTCATTTACACTTTCGTGGAAAATTTTTCCGGTTTCGTCGATCAGGTAAGTCGCTCTGTAAGTCACGTTTGAACCTTCGATGATGATCGAATCTGTTTCTTCGCTGTAACCTGTAGATTCGATGTCAAGGATTCCGAGGATGTTCGACAGGTTTCTGTTGGTATCAGCTAAAATCGGATAGGTTACGCCTTCGATCCCACCATTGTTTTTTGGCGTGTTCAACCAGGCAAAGTGCACTTCGTTGGTATCACATGAAGCACCGATGACGATCGTATTTCTTTTTTCAAATTCCGGTAAAGCTGCCTGGAACGCGTGCAGTTCTGTTGGGCAAACGAAAGTAAAATCTTTTGGATACCAGAACAACAGCACTTTTTTATTGTTGTTTACGGCTTCTTCGAAAATGTTGATTTTTAGATTGTCACCCATTTCAGAGATGGCGTCAACTACGATGCTAGGGAATTTTTTACCTACTAAAGACATAATTATATGGTTTTTAATGTTATCAAATTTGTTTGGCAAAAATAGGGCAGGAAGCGGTATACCGACAATCGATTATCATTATATAATCTGATTTTAAAATAGTTTTGGACTATACTTTTAAACTCTTTGAGAATACCATACTTCCGTTTAAATATTATTATCGATATCGCAACGAATGCAATTTTTTATTCGATGAATCCTATTTTTACGTTTGCTTTTATATATTTGTTTGGCATTAAATTTTCAGGCTTTTGTCTGCATTGCCAAACATCAAACAGCAAGGTACTTATGAGTTTTTCCAGTTTATTCAGAAAAAAAACCGTTCAGGATATTTTAAAACAGGTGGCGAAAAATGAAGCGGACGGGCATAACGCTCTAGGGAAACATTTGACGACACGCGATTTAACAGCTTTCGGAATTGCCGCTATTGTAGGCGCCGGAATTTTCAGCACGATAGGAAAAGCGAGTGCCGATGGTGGCCCTGCTGTAATTTTTTTATTCATGTTTACAGCGTTGGCCTGTGGATTTGCTGCTTTCGCTTATGCAGAATTTGCTTCTATGGTTCCGGTTTCTGGAAGCGCTTACACCTATTCGTATGTCGCTTTTGGGGAAATCATCGCCTGGATCATTGGCTGGGCTTTGATCATGGAATATGCGATCGGAAACATTACCGTTGCCATTTCATGGAGCGACTACTTTACCGGATTGCTCGAAAGCGGCGGAATTCACCTGCCGCAATGGGTTCAAATGGATTATTTGACCGCCTCCAATGGATTTAAAGATGCGACTGCATTGATGCAGGGCGGAAAATCATTTGAGAATTTAAGTTCCGGATTGCAGGCTGCATATACGGCCTGGACAACATCGCCAACTATTGGTTCTTTTCATTGCATTGCAGATTTGCCTGCCTTATTTATTATTATTTTAATTACGGCTTTGGTGTATCGCGGCATGAAAGAATCGCGAAATGCCAGTAACATGATGGTTGTCGTGAAACTGTGCATTATCCTTTTAGTGATTGCGGTCGGCGTTTTTTATGTAGATACAAACAACTGGCAGCCTTTCGCACCAAACGGTGTCAGAGGCGTTTTAAAAGGTGTTTCGGCAGTGTTTTTTGCGTATATCGGTTTCGATGCGATTTCAACAACAGCAGAAGAATGCAAGAATCCGCAACGCGATTTGCCGCGCGGCATGATGTGGGCGATTATCATTTGTACGGTTTTATATGTCATCATTGCATTGGTTTTAACCGGAATGGTGAATTATAGCGAGCTCAACGTGGGCGATCCATTGGCATTTGTATTCGATAAACTGAATTTAAAACGGATGTCGGGAATTATTGCGGTCAGTGCGGTGGTAGCAATGGCAAGTGTTTTACTGGTGTTTCAAATGGGGCAGCCCAGAATCTGGATGAGCATGAGCCGCGATGGTTTGCTTCCGAAACGCTTTTCAAAAGTGCATCCGAAATTTAAAACGCCATCATACGCCACGATCGTCACCGGATTTGTAGTCGCAATTCCGGCCTTGTTTTTAAACCTGACGATGGTGACCGATTTGTGCAGCATCGGGACGCTGTTTGCGTTCGTACTCGTTTGCGCCGGGGTTCTGGTGCTTCAGAACAAACCCGACATTCCAAGGGGAAAATTCAAAACACCCTACATCAATTCGAAATTTGTATTCCCGGTTTTGTTGGTCATCGGACTCATTTTTGCTTTCGGTTACAACCAAAAAGCGACGATGGATTTCATTACTAATGAAAAGCAGATCAACACGCCTGAGACGATTGTAACTTCATTAAATAAGGAACAAACCCAGCTCGTTTATGAATATTTACTAAGCCGTGATGCGACAAATGCAAAAATTGCAAATCCTGATCTTGAGCACATTTTAAGTCATTATGAGGATAATGCTTACGCAGATGTGGTCGCTTCATTGCCAATTGACAATTCATTGAAATATGAGTCAGGTTTCAGCCTGTTCAAGCATAAGATTCCAATGTGGATTTTCCTGATTGTGCTCGCAGGTTTGACGGTTTGGTCGATCAGACAGAATTTATCGCTGATTCCGCTTCTGGGTTTGGTTTGCTGTTTGTATATGATGGCCGAACTTAGCGTGTGGAACTGGATTTATTTCACAATCTGGCTGCTCATCGGACTGCTGATTTACTTTGGTTTCAGCCGGAAAAACAGCAAGCTAAACCTTGAAAACATTTAAAAAAAATGCTTCCATTATTGGAAGCATTTTTTTAATCTATAATTTTATAAATTTCTTTGTGGTTTTTCCGGTGTCTGAAGCAATCGTTACAAAATAAGTTCCGGGTTTCAAATCATCTACAAATACGGTAAGATCGGTTTTTTGAGAGCGGTTAACAGAAGTTTTGACAATTTGTCCCAATGTGTTGAAGATTTGAGCCTGGTCAATTTTAAAATTCGAGTGAATTGTAACAAATGATTCAGCGGGATTTGGATATAGGGCGCTTTCATAAATATCAACATTATTTTTTGTTGCCAAATCACAATCCGAATTTAGCGTAAAGCCCAAGGCGGTAGCAAACGGTTGCAAATAGGTTGTTTCTGTTCCTTCGTCGGCACAAACTGACACTAAGGTTGGGTTGTTTTGCAGCGTAAATGTGCTTTCCGAGCAATTGAAGCCGACAGGCGGAATACAAAAATCCAGTGCAGCGTTTTTAAAACTGATGGAATGCAGGTTCATATTGTCTTTGATCGTACATTCCATCGATATGTAGTCGCCGCGCTCAATCTGCGAAAGATCCAACTCAGTCAGCGAAGTATTCATGCATATAAAATGATCAAAACTCTTGGCTTCAACAACAAAATGAGTTATCGGATTTGACGAAAAATCCAGTCTGTGCAGATTTTTGCCCGGAGCTGCGATTTCTAACGAAGTAAGCTGGTTGCTGGAAATTTCAATATACGCGCCATCAGAAAATGTTCCCCAAAAAATATCATGAATTGCATTTTCACTGCAGTAGACAAATTTCATTTCATGGCCTCTGAAATCCAACGTGCTGATTTGGTTGGAATTGCAGTCAAGTGTGCTCAGCAACGGAAAATAATGCAGGTCTACCTGAGTCAGCTGGTTTTGCCCACACCAAAGACTTTCCAATAACGGAAGGTTATACATTAACGTTGTAATCTGGTTGTTGTAGCAGGTCAGAGCCTTAAGGTTCAAAAAAAACTGGATGCCTTCAATGGATTGGATTCCTGCATCGACAACTCTTAAAGATGACACATTCAGTGCTTCAGACGCTTCAATTTGCCCATTGTTGTTCGCATCAATGATCAAAGGCTCATTATTCAGATCCCGTGCGACCAAAGCCGACAGTTCGAGATTCTGCGACAATAGTTTCGACTTAAAATTCGCATCAGGAATGGAAATTTGTGCGTAAATGAAACACGGAATCGATAAAAGCAGAAATAGGTAAAGTGATTTCATGATGAAGTTTTAAGCCAAATTTAACATTTTATTCTGACTATCAGCAAGTCGCAAAAAAAAATCCGTCTGAATATGGCGCTTCAAACGGATTTCATCACAAAGAAAAATTAAAACTATGCCATTTGCCCCGACATTTTCAACACGCCGGTTTCTTCCATACACTTTTTCATCATTTGATACGTGCGGTCAATATCGTTGTCGAGCCCGATAGAAAAACGGATTAAACCTTCGGTCAATCCCATTTCGATTTGCTCTTCCATTGGAATTTCAGACGAAGTGGAACTGCCTGGAGCGCTGAACAACGTTTTATAAAATCCGAGGCTTACCGCTAAATATCCGAGGTTTTTTTGCTGCATCAGTTCCATCAGCTCATTTGCTTTATCCGCGCTTCCTGCATCAATCGTCATCATCCCGCCAAAGCCATATTCCGGATTGATCATATTTTTGTACAATTCGTGGCTCGGATGGCTTTGGAGTCCGGGATAAACCGTTTTCAAACCGTCTTTTTCAAATCTTTCGGCAAGATACAAAGCGTTGTAACTGTGCTGTTTCATTCTGATGTGCAGCGTTCTCAAATTCTTCATCACGCTCGCCGAACGCAAACTGTCCATCGTTGGACCAAGCAACATCGAAGCACCCGAATTCACGTTTTTAAGCGCATCGATAAATTCGCGAGAAGCACAAGTCACGCCGCCAACAGTATCGCTACTTCCATTAATGTATTTCGTAAGGCTGTGAATGACCACATCGGCGCCCATTTTCGCAGGAGCAACAGACAACGGTGAAAACGTATTATCAACAACCAACTTTAAATGGTGTTTTTTTGCAATTTTCGCCAAACCTGCAATATCTGCCACTTCGAGCAACGGATTGCTGACGGTTTCACAATACAAAACCTTTGTTTCTGGTGTAATTGCAGCTTCCACCACGTCAAGTTTCGTAATATCAACAAATGATGTTTTGATCCCGAAACGTGGCGTAAAATTCTTTAAAAAAGCATACGTTCCGCCATAAATCGTGCGGCTCGACACAATATGGTCACCGTTTCCGCACAACTGCAAAAGCGTCGGCGTGATCGCGCCCATGCCCGAAGCAGAAACATTTGCCATTTCCGTGCCTTCCATCGCAGCCATCGCTTTGTCGAGGTATAAATTGCTTGGCGACGAATGCCTCGAATATAAATAACAGCCTTCGGCGTTGCCTTCAAAAGTATCAAACATCGTTTTTGCCGAAAGGAAAGTGTAGGTTGAAGAATCTGAAATCGAAGGATTTACGCCTCCAAATTCGCCAAAATACTGTAAATCCTGAATGTTGTCTGCGGGGTTGAATTCCATTGTTTTATTTTTAGGAGCATATTCCTGCTATCCGCTTTATCTTTTGTTGCATTGCATTCCACAAAAGGATACCGCTTCCATCAGGGCTAGGCAGTTAATTACATAAGAAGTATTAAATTATCACCCAAAACAAACCAATTCCAGTTGTAAAATCAACATATCTATCAATATTTAGATTTTTAATCTATCAAATTAATCTTTATAAGATATATTTGCTTTCATTTTTGATTTTTAATTACCCAAACCGAAAATTTCACATGACATTAGATCCGACCGATAAAAAATTGCTCCAATTCCTCCAATCCGATAGCAAGCAAACGACAAAAGAATTATCTTTAAAGCTCAATTTGTCAGTAACCGCGGTTTACGAACGCATCAAAAAACTCGAACGCGAAGGCATTATTGATAAATACGTCGTGTTAATTAACCGCAACAAAATCCAGAAAGGCTTTGTTGTTTTTTGCCATATCAAACTGATTCAGCATTCTAAAGATTTTCTAACCACATTTGAAAGCGAAGTCGTAAAACTTTCCGAAGTGCTGGAATGTTTCCATGTCAGCGGCGATTATGATTATATCCTCAAAGTCTGTGTGGAGAACATGGAAGCGTATCGTGAGTTTATGGTTACGAAACTCACGACTTTGCAGCACATTGGCAGCACGCACAGCACTTTTATGATTTCTGAAGTGAAAAATACGACAGCTTACGCGCTGTAAAATCAAAAAAATGAACCACGAATTACACGAATTTTTCAAAAATCATTCGTGAATTCGTGGCTAAAAGAAATTGTACACTGTGAATTAATTCCAGTCGATTTTTCTCGAGAAATACATCACAGCACCCAAAATCAGGAACAATCCGATGCTTCCAAAAAGCAGTGCGTAATTTTCAAGCTGGATAATCACATAGATAAAGGAATATAAAACAGCCAGCGATGTTCCGATGAAAGCCGGGAATTTACGGTTTTTCAGGATCGAAATCGAATATAGCGAAATCATCAGCACGACTGAAATTCCCGAAATTAAATAGGCTTTCAGAAAACTGGAATGTTCGGTAATGGAAATTAGCAACGTATAAAACATGATCAGCGCCAGCCCAATCATCGAATACTGGAAAATATGAATTTTGATTTTGGAGATGCTCTGAATCAGAAAGAAAATCAAAAAGGTCAATCCAATGACGAGAAAGCCATATTTTGCCGCACGCTCATTTTGCTGGTATTGGTTCACCGGAATGATAAAATCGACACCGAACGCATATTTGGCGAGATCGGGCAGGAATTCAAAAGACTGTTGTGAAAAAGCGCGGTTGATGTGCAGGATTTTCCAGTCGGCGTGAAATCCTTTATCGCAAACGGTTTTTGTTTTGTCATCCGGAAGGAAATTTCCGTCAAACTTTGGCGAATGCCAGTTCGAAGTGATTTTAGACGTTGTGGTTTTCCCAATCGGAACCATCCGGATTTGCTGACTTCCATTATAAACCAGGTCAAAATGAAACGCTGTTTGACTGCCATTCTGGAAAGTAGCCGCATTGATAAATCCGGTTTCAAGCGCTTCAACCGAATCTTTTTTGGTGCTGTAAACCGGCTCAAAAGTGTAGGCTGCGTTGCCAAGGTTGATTTTAACTTCATCGCGGATGCTTTTTAAATTCGTGGTTTGGATCAGGATCGTGGCTTTATCCCAGAGAATGTCGGCATCTGGAATGTTTTTCGAACTGAAATCGGGTTTTGAATATTTTCCGTCAAATTTCATATCCGAAGTAAAAACAACTGACTCGTAGTTGCTGCGTTTCAGTACTTTTGTTTTGACATTTGAGCTGTTTTTAAGTTCGTCAGGAAAAAAATAAGCGTATTCGGTTGACGCCGTTTTTTGAGTGGTGCGCTCGTTCGTTTTCTCGTTTACTGAAATGGTTTCGGTATACGTTTTATACGGAACTTTAACGATCGGACCGTAAAAATAAACGCTTTCGCCCCATTTTTGACCTGTTTCCGAGATGACCTCTTTCTGCCGCAAGGCACGTTCTTCGATGAGGCTTTTCACAAATTGCAGCGGAATTAACAATACGAGCGTTAAAAGCCCGACCATGATCATTTTTGCCGTATTAGATTGCAAAAAAGAGGTGTTTGTTTCTTGTGGAGTTTCCATGATTTTAGATTTAAAGATTAAAAAATTAGAGGATTTATAGATTGAAATGTTCAAATACGAGGTAGCCGTAAAGTGTAGCTATCGGAATGTTGACCAATAAAATCAGCATTTTAACAGCAAAATATTCGCGGTAATTTTTCTGTGTAATGAAGTAATACAGCAGATGAAAAAACACTAGACCGTTCAGGACGAATGCAATGATGATGTAAGCCAGCCCAACCAGAAGCAAGTTTAAATTATCGGGAATCATTTTATAAAGCAGCAGGATCAATGTGCCAATTGCAAAAGATCCGATGGCCATGTGCGTAGAGAATTCTTCGGCTTTTCTGAGGTAATAAATTGGTGACATATTTATTGGATTAAAAAGGTTTCACGGATTTTTAAGATTGGCTGGTTCAGCATTTTTGTAAATTCCAATCGATGGAAGAGAAGCGCGTTTTTACCTTTTTTGTATTGTTTGAGAAAAAAGGACATGCTGTGCAGGTAAAATATCGCGCCCAAAAACGCAGCAAGGATTGTCGTGATGCTTTTTTTTCCGTTTCCGATAAGGTAAAACTGCATGCCAATTTGCGCTCTTGCCGACATTCCGGTATTCGTCAATACGTGAAAAATATCGCGGTTTTCTAAGACCGGATCTCCACCGAAATGATGTTGCTGTAGAAATTCCGCAACAGCGAAACCCAGGCTTTCTTCTGGATAATTGATCAGGTCTTCTATCCTGAAATCGGTTTGAACCGTTCGCAAATTCGCATAGAAATTTTCGGATTCGTAAAATTGGGGCAGTGTGAGTGTTTTCATAAGTTATATTTAAAAGTACTTTGTTTTTCAAAGTAAATGGGTAAAAAAATAGTTTTAGCTTTTCTGGATTAATTTTTCAAGCGCTTCAATATGGTCGCGGAATGCTTGTTTTCCCGCTTTGGTTGCGCTGTAACTGGTATTTGGCTTTTTCCCGATGAACTGTTTTTCGATGGCGATGTAATTTTCAGATTCGAGTGCTTTGGTATGGCTTGCAAGATTTCCGTCGGTCACGCCGAGCAATTCTTTCAACGTATTAAAATCGGCCGAATCATTGACCATCAGTACCGACATAATGCCAAGCCGGATGCGGTGATCGAAAGCCTTGTTGATATTTTGGATGATGTTTTTCAAAGGATCGTAAATCTTGGATCGGATTAATCAAATTATTTTCTGTCGTATTTAAAATGCATGATGCTGCCGTAAATGATGTGGCAAAGGCCGAAGCCAAGCGCCCAGAATTCGAGTGCGTAACCGTAAACCGCTGCCGACAAAAGCCCCAAAATTACAACAGTTATTCCGAGATAGCGCACATCACGCAGTGTATATTTGCTTGCATTGATGCATGAAAGGCCGTAAAAGATCAATGTAGCCGGGCCAATCAATTCGTAATATTTCCTGTCAAGCAGAATGAATGAAAAAATTCCTCCGGTGACGAGCGGAATTAAAAAATTGACCGTCATTCTTTTAGAGGTGCTGTTCCAGATTTTTTCGTTTTCTTTCTTGGCTTTAAAATACGTCATGATAAAAGCCGTCGCAAGAGAAAGCACCAAAACTGAAAATGCGGTGGTCAGGATCCATTTAAAAGTGTCGCTTTCAAGGGTCACTTCGTAACCGCGGTTTGATGCCAGCAGCATTTTTGCGACATACGCGCCAACGAGTGCGTAAATTCCGGCCAGTATCCCAGACAATCCGCTAAGCGAAATAAACTGCGAAGATTTGTCCATCATGCTTTTGATGTCCTGAATGTCTTTTAAATAATTTCTTTCTTCCATATTTAAAGTACTTTGAATTGCAAAGTAAACGTAAATCTTTGTTCCTGCAAAACTTTTCCGCAATTATTTCACAAAGTTTTATCCGGACTCAAATGACGCTGTGATAAATTCCTCTTTTCAACAAAAAACCGTAATTTTGTGCAGCAAAAATTTAAACACACAAAACATACATATTATGAGTGCATTTGACGTTGTCGTTATCGGTTCAGGTCCTGGCGGTTATGTAGCTGCGATCCGTTGTGCCCAATTGGGTTTCAAAACAGCCATTATTGAAAAATATTCCACTTTGGGCGGAACCTGCCTCAATGTTGGTTGTATTCCGTCAAAAGCATTGCTCGATTCATCGCATCATTATTATGATGCCGTTTCGCATTTTAAAGAACACGGAATTGACATCAGCGGCGAAATTAAAGTCAACATCGAGCAAATGATCGCAAGAAAAGCGTCGGTTGTAGACCAAAATGTCAGCGGGATTAAATATTTGATGGACAAAAATAAAATCACCGTTTTCGAAGGACTGGGTTCTTTTGAAGATGCGATACATATTAAAGTGGCTAAATCCAACGGTACATCTGAAATCCTCGAAGCGAAAAATACCATTATTGCAACAGGTTCAAAACCATCCACATTGCCCTTCATTAAAATCGACAAAGAAAGAATCATCACGTCAACCGAAGCCTTGAAACTGACCGAAGTGCCAAAACACCTGATTGTTATTGGCGGCGGCGTCATCGGATTGGAACTCGGACAGGTTTATTTAAGACTCGGTGCACAGGTTTCTGTAGTAGAATATTTAGACCGAATTATTCCGGGAATGGACGCCGGTTTGTCAAAAGAACTAACCAAAGTCCTCAAAAAACAAGGCATGAAATTCTATACTTCGCACAAAGTGAAATCAGTTGAACGAAATGGCGGCGTTGTCGTTCAGGCTGAAAATGCGAAAGGCGAAACCATCACGCTCGAAGGCGATTATGCTTTGGTTTCTG
>Ga0247805_1000720_pt1 | contig 16743 bp, 14 predicted proteins | sample UWRJL044104R1_FD_180930 | JGI IMG/M metagenome (GOLD analysis project Ga0247805, IMG submission 180930) | Plant litter microbial communities from Arlington Agricultural Research Station in Wisconsin, United States - UWRJ-L044-104R-1 | ecosystem: Environmental > Terrestrial > Plant litter >... | reverse complement strand
TCTGATAGCATGGACTTACTGTTATTCATTGTATGTCTTTTACCTTTTAACAGCAGCATTGGTGGCTAGTATCATAATTTTCTGCGTTAACAGGAGTAAAAGACAGTCTGTTAAATTTTTGTTACTTGGGTTGGTGCTTTTTATATTGCTTAGTCCCTTTAATATCAGACAATATAACAGGCGTGCAGCAAACCTTCAGGAGCGTGTCAGTAAGCATGGGGACTTAAATACGAGGGAGCGTTTAGGTATTTATGGCTGCCTGGTGATGGTGACGGTCTTTAATCTGGTGCCGTTTCCAGAGGTAGGAACGGAAAATTTTTATTTGTTCTTTCCTGTAAAAAACAAACAACGGGTTTTTCACAGCAATTCTATTTTAAACTCTCCAAGCATCATGCGGGAAGTCAAAAGGAAAACTACTGGTACCGTAAGATGGAACAGATGGACAAGTATTTTTGATGCTGATTTCAGATATGCGCTTGCGTTTCAAAATTGTAATATTACCACAGAAAGAAAAATTGGTTACCGTGAAGTCATCGTGACTACCGATTTCCAGTATAGGAAAGACCACTTTACCTATCATGCGAACAATGTGTTGCATGGACTATTTTCCTTCAGGATTGACGAGGGGTTATTCTGGTATTTGCAGGAGATAGGCTGGTTGCATCCTTATAAAGCAATCTGGAAAGCTAAGCTTGAAGATTGATTGTAATTACAAACCTACCAGAATGACCGGTAGAATGCGTGATCGGCAAGCGCAAGCAATTCTTTATCTCCGTTTGTGTCGCCATAAGCATACAATGTATAGTTATGGCGTTCAGGATACACTTCAAATAAGCGGTTTACCTTTTCTTGTCCGTGACAATTTTTACTTATAAAATTGCCTGTCATCTGACCGTTGATTACTTCTAACTGAGTGGCCAATACCTGGTGGATTCCGTTTGCCGCCGCCCAGGGTTTAATCCAGTTTTCTGCTGAAGCGCTGATGATAATTACATGGTGCCCCATTTTCTGATGCCATTTGATCTTCTCAAGCGCTTCAGGGTTGATCATATCATTAATTTTCGCTGAAAAACGTCCTGCAATGATATTGAATTTTTTATCGTTCATTCCTGAAAAGAATATCTTAAACAATTTCTCCTTGGCCAGGTCGTTAGGAATAATATTGAGCTTAAAAAGAATAAGATATGGCAGCATTCGCATTGATCCGGATAAAAAATCGGGTATAGTAGACATGAATTTTATAAATGCAGGCATACTGTCTCTTTTCGTGATCGTGCCGTCAAAATCAAATGCCGCTATTATTCTTTTATCTGATGTTAATATTTCACCGTCCATTGTTTAATTAGATTATAAAAGATGCGAGGTCATCGGTGTTGTTCCAAATCAATTAAGGCAAATATATCTAATTTCTTCTGTAAGATAGTTTAAAGCCAGAGGTACAGAGATCTCAATATCAGTATAAAATTATGCTGAATCGATTGATAAGAATTAGATCATCATCACCTGTTATGCAGTCAGTTTTTTATTATGATCAATCGGTGAGGTCGATAACTTATAACCAGAATTAGGGGCGTGAAATTTACATTTAGTTGAGATTTTTCCCCTCAACCCATAAAATATTTTTCTGCTTTAATTTGAGTTATCTAAAATAAAAGAATATTTTTAGAAATAGCAGCAACGAAGGCTCTCGTATTTTATTGTTTTAAATTTATTTCTTGTGATTGAAGTTCTATTTTCTGATAATTGTTATGGTATTATTAAAATAAGAGAGTAGCGAAGGTTATATTCAATGACTTAAAGATAAATTTTTGAGTATGTTATGTTTAAGATTTTACTTATGACTTTTCAAACGGGACATATGACTAAAAAAAACTAAGTGTTGTATAAATTCGTATTTATAAGATTGCGTTATAAAATGTATTTATAATGATATATATTTGAGGTAATAAACGAAGATTATAGTATTGTACACGCAAATAAGGCTAATTTTACAGATTTTTTTATCTACTTAAACATATAACCCAAAAATGGAAAGTGTCTCATTTGGTAAAAGACAAATATTGATCGTTGATGATGAGCCCAGCATTTTAAAATTGCTCAACTTCATTTTAGCTAAGCAGTATAATATTCATGCTGCTGAAAGCGGTTATAAGGCTCATATGTGGCTGGAAGACGGAAATTTTCCGGACTTGATTATCCTTGACTTACATATGCCGCATTTTGATGGCACGTCTTTTTTGAAAAGTATCAAAATCAGTGGTTTTTACAGAGAAATCCCTGTTATCATCTTGTCCGCAGCCGAAAATCTTGAGCAAATCGTGTCTAATATGCCTTTTAAGGTTGAAGCGTTTTTTCCTAAGCCTTTTAACCCGGAAAAATTAAAGGAAAAGATTACTATAGTTCTGGATGAAGTTAAACCAATGGTAAGTAAATAAATGGATTACAACTACAAAGGAATTAGATTAGTATATTCTGGTACTGAACTTCCTGCTGAATCAGCAGAGGTATTGGGACAGGAATATAATATTGTACACGTTGGTGCCGCTGCTAAGTTAGAAGATTATTTAAGCACGCTTTCTCTCTTTTCTACTCCTGATGTCATTATGATTGAGGTGGAAGATGAAGAATTTGTTTTCTCAATAATAAATAAAATAAAAGGCAACCCGTTAACTAGTGGACTAATTATTGTCTTACTGGGGCAGATGCCGGATGCTAAATTAAGAATGAGAGCTATTAAAGCAAAGATCCATGATCTTTATTTTCATCCTTATGAAGTGGAGGACCTGAAAGACCGCTTGAACTTTTTAATAAAGTTCAAGCTGATCAAGCCAAATATTGAACAGTTATCTGTGATAAAAAAAGAGAAACAGCGCGAGTATAAGATCCCAACCCCAAAACGTATTTTTGATGTTGTATCTTCAGGAGGTATCCTCCTGGTCAGCTCCCCGATTCTTCTGATTATAGCAATCCTGATAAAACTGGACTCTAAAGGGCCTGTTATATACAGGAGCAAGCGTGTAGGTACAGGTTACAAAATCTTTGACTTTTATAAATTCAGGTCAATGAAAGCGGGTGCGGATCTGGAATTAAAAAACCTTTCCGCATTAAACCAGTATGCTGATGATGGCAGTGGGGCAAATGCGTTTGTAAAGATTAAAAATGATCCGCGTGTTACTAAACTCGGAAATTTCTTAAGAAATTCAAGCCTTGATGAAATCCCGCAACTCTTTAATGTTTTAAAAGGGGATATGTCTTTGGTTGGGAACCGTCCGTTGCCATTATATGAAGCTGAGATGCTCACTTCAAATGAATGGTCTATGCGGTTTTTAGGGCCATCTGGTCTTACAGGACTCTGGCAGATCAGTAAACGAGGAAAAGGAGAAATGTCTGATACGGAGAGAAAAAAGCTTGATAATTTTTATGCTAAAAATTATTCAGTATGGTTTGATATCAGCATTATGCTGAAGACTTTTCCTGCGTTGTTTCAAAAAGAGAAAGTATAACTACAAGGATTATACCTATTAAGACGGGCTTTAAAATTACTAACCAATATAATAAACCAAAAAATAAATTTAAACCAATGAAAAAAATAACAGCACTCTCAATTATTTTTACAGGCCTTTTTTCTATGGGAGCATTTGCTCAGGAATCAATAATCCCAGAGATAAATTATACAACTCTAGATAAATATATAGCTGCTGCCAAGGATTATTTTCCAAGACGTAAAGTTTTCAAGTATCAGGAAGAAATTTCAAAGACAGCAATTACTACTGCCACACTTTCTTATCTGGACCTTTTCAGCGCCTCCTATTTTTGGAGACCGGGAGATAAAGCTGCGATTTCTGATCCTTCGAATCCAACTTTCAATCCGTATGTCTTTAATGGTGTACAGGTTGGAGTAAGTATAAACCTCGGTACTTATGCGGCTAAACCCGTTGCAGTCAGAAGAGCGAAATTGGAATATAAGGTTGCTCAGTTACAGAGTCAGGATTATGAGATCGCTTTGGTGCGGGATGTAAGACAGCGATATTACAACTATATCCAGGCTTTAGCCCAGTTAAAAGTCAGGACCCAGGCTTCGCAGGATAACGCAAGTGTATCTGCTAACGCCAGAAATAAATTTGAAAGAGGTGAAATACAAATAGATGTTTACAATGCGGCCAGACTGTTGCTGTCAGAGTCTAATATCAGACAGATTGAAAGTGAACTGCTTTACCTTAATGCCAAAGATGCTCTCGAAGAAATAATTGGCAAGAAGCTGTCAGATATAAAGTAAAATATAATAACATAATACTACCTAATGGACATTACAAGATTTTTTAAGCTGTTGAAGAGATATATTTGGATTTTAATTCTAATCCCGATAATAGCGGCGGCAATAACTTATTTCCTTTGTAAAAATCTTCCTAAAGAATATAAATCTGAGGTTCAAATTTCTACAGGCCTTGTCGACCAGTCTAAGCAACTTTCCTCACAGGCTCAAAATGATTACTTTAAAACGAGTCAGCAATTCGCCAACATTTTTGAGAAATTAAAAATGCGCAAGATATCAAGTATACTTTCTTATAATTTGATTCTTCATGATCTGGAAAATCCTAAAACTGCTTTTAGGAAACCAAGCGCTAAAATTGATTCACTTTCTGCCGCACAAAAAGCAGAAGTAATTGCTGCGTTTAAAACCAGACTTGTCGCTAAAGCACCGATTACTGCTTACGACAATGTCGGTAAATACAGGTTATACGATATACTAAGTTCTGTAGGCTATGATGACAATAGTATTTCAAAGAAATTAAATCTCACCCGTAATGATAATAGTGATTTTGTAACTATTGAATTTACATCAGAAAACCCGCTTTTATCAGCTTACCTGGTAAATACACTGGCTACTGAATTTATCAGAAACTTTACAACTGATACTTATAATAATCAGAACAATTCTATTGCCCTGCTGGATTCGTTACTTAAGAAGAAGGAAGTGGATATGAATAGTAAAAATAGCGCATTGAAGGAATTCAAAATGAAGAGCGGTATTTTAAATCTGGACGGTCAGGCCGCCGGTGTATATGCGCAGATTTCTCAGTACGAGGAGCGCAAGGCCGCGGCTATTCGGGATATACAAGCTAATCAAGGTGCATTAACCGCAATCGATAGCAAGCTGAAAGGTGGTGGAGACAATAGCTCGGCAAATCTTAATGCTATTGCTATAAGAGAAAATGGAGTGATCCTGAGCTTAAAAAATCAGATGAAGGTAGCGAATGAAAATTATATTAATGGTAATTTCAAACCTTCAGATAAACGAAAAGTAGATTCGTTGCAGACATTGCTGACGGCTCAGGCGGGTAGATCTTCTGAAATAGAATCTGCTAATCCACAGACTGTGAGGCAAGCGTTAATGCAGCAAAGGACCGCTATCGAAATTTCAACTGCACAGATTAAGAGTACGCTGAATTCAATTGACAGAGAACTTGCGTCTTTAAAGGCACAATACAGCACAATGGTTCCGTATGATGCTAATATTATAAATTATGAGCGGGACGCGGACATAGCTACCAAAGATTATATGGCTGCTTTGGATCGAACCAACTTAGGTCGTACAGAACAGAATACAGGTTCGAGATTAGCGATTGCTCAAATCGGATTACCAGGCAGTCCCCTTCCTTCTAAAGCGATGATCTATGTGATAATGGCGGGCGGGGCAACTTTTATGTTGTGTTTCGTAGGCTTGGTTGTTTTATTCTTATTAGATAAGTCTATATATAGTCCTTCACAGCTGGCAAAGGTAGTAGGCAGTCCAGTTATCGGTACTTTGAACTTAATAAAGGGAGATAGCAAAGAGCCAAGGGTAATTTGGAAAGATAATGGTTCTAACAGTAATTTCAATACGTATAAAGATTTACTTCGGTCACTTCGATTTGAATTGGATAAAGTATTAACAGATAGTAACGCACAGATTTTAGGAATAACAAGTTTATCGAATGGTGCCGGAAAGTCATTTTTGTCTTCCAGTCTGATCTATGCATTTGCGATGACCGGAAAAAAGGTGTTATTGATAAGCGGAGAACAGGAAGCTTCTGATAAGCCTGTTTCACAGAAAATGATTCCAAGTGAATTTTTTGAAACATTTATAGTAAAGAAAGAAATCCAGACGGAAGACCTGATCACCGTATTTAACAGTAAAGCTCATAACTCCTCTCTGCTTGAAACCCAAAGCGCTCAAAATCTTAAAATTGGATTTGATGTGTTAAGGAAGGAATTTGATTTTATTGTGATTGATGTAAACAGCCTTGTGGAAAGTAATAAAGCAAAGGAATGGTTGTCTTTCACAGATAAAAGCGTCGCTGTTTTTGAATATGGTGAAGAAATTAATGATAGTGACAAGGCTTCCATTGCATATATTCGAAATCAACCAGGTTTTGTCGGATGGATTTTAAATAAAGTAAAAGAGAACGGTTAATTAATGAAAAGCGATGATTTATTCATAATTGACGTTTTAAGCACGGGATTCATAATATGATGAGATTTCTTAACGGTCTATCCTTTAATGCAAAGAGGAATCTGTTTTTATTAGTAGGATTGGTAGCAGCCATTTTTATAGCAAACTTGTCCTTTGAATTTGGCCCTGCGGTACCGTTGCTTGTTATATTGCTTTCAGGTTTTATTTTGTTGCAGATCGTTTATTTCGCTGAACCCAAATCCACATTATATGTACTGATAGCATATTGCTTTCTGTTTCCTATTTTGGCCAGGGAGAGCCAGGTCGAATTCCCGCTAGGAACACTGATAGAAGTATTTCTATTTTTCTCCTTTATTGTGGCCATGCTTAAGATTCCTCTGGAGGAATGGAAAATTGTCCAGAACGATCTTTTTTATATCCTGCTCGGTTGGTTGATCTTGAGTATACTTGAAATTGCAAATCCGGCAGGAGCTGCTGTTTTAGGTTGGTTGCAGGAGATCAGGTCTGCAGCGGTATATCCTGTACTGATTGTAGTGATTACGTATTTGCTATTTAATACGAACAGAGATCTCAATAACTTTTTGAAACTGACGATCGGTTTGTCGCTTTTAGCTGCGCTGAATGGTATCAAACAACTCTATATTGGTCCATCGCCGGGAGAGCAGTTTTTCCTTGATCACGGGGGAAGCATGACCCATATCCTGTTCGGTAAATTAAGAGTATTCTCTTTTTATAGTGAAGCGGGTCAATTCGGCGCATCTATGGCTCATTTTTGTATGATGTGCATTGTATTAGCTCTCGGACCATTCAAATGGTGGAAACGTGTCGTCTTATTGATCGCAGCTGCACTGATGTTTTACGGTATGCTGATCTCCGGGACAAGGGGTGCGTTATTCGCATTGGTTGTAGGTGTATTTTTTGCGATTCTGCTCAGCAAGCAATTTAAAGTAATTATCATAGGCGGCGCTTTTGCCCTTTGCTTTTTATTTGTACTTAAATACACTTCTATCGGCAACCAAAATTACCAGATATACCGCCTGAGAACGGCTTTAGATCCTAAGGATGCTTCACTGATTGTGAGGATGAACACGCAAAGGCGCTTAACAGAATATATGAGTACACGACCCTTTGGTGGTGGTCTTGGGGTAATTGGTGCATGGGGGGAAAAATACAACAGGGATAAATATTTGTCGAGTGTACAGCCGGATAGTTACTGGGTAAAGATCTGGGCGATGTATGGTATAGTCGGTTTTATCTTGTGGTTTGGGATTATGATGTATATTTTAGGGAAGTGTTGCGGGATAATCTGGAATCTGAAAGATCCCGGGCTCCGGATAAAAATGATCGCACTCACGGGGGGATTTGCGGGAATATTATTCTGCAGCTACGGAAATGAGGTAATCAATACGATGCCTTCTTCTATAGTTTGTTATATGTCCTGGGTATTTGTATTTATTAGTCCTAAATTAGATGAACAGATCCAGCGTAGAAAGCGTGCTCAAATAGTATAATATTATGCCTTACGAAATATTTGGAATACCAGCTTTGATTTGTTTTGCCTATGGGTTTTACAAAGGTTTAAAAGCATTAAAAAAAGACAATTAACCTATCTTACTCACTTGCTGTATAAATATCAATGTCAGTCGTATCCAAAATAAAATCCAATCCGGCATTAAAGAGCTTAGCGCTTCAAATGCTGATTCCTGCGAATGAACACAGACCAAGATTATGGGTCAGGTTATTTCTTAATCCATTTAAGCATAAACGCGGCAAAGGATCAGTGATACGTAACATGACCAGAATGGATGTTTTTCCATTTAATAATTTTAGCCTGGGGGAACGGTCGGTTATTGAAGACTTTTCAACGATCAATAACGGGGTAGGGGATGTATTTATTGGTGACCGCACGATTATAGGTTTAGGTAATACAATAATCGGTCCTGTGAATATTGGTAACGACGTCATGCTGGCGCAGAATATTGTTGTGTCAGCGATGAACCATGGTTATGAGGATATTACTGTTCCCCCCAGTAAACAAAAAGATATTATCAAGTTAATTACCATAGAAGATGAAGTCTGGATCGGCGCGAATTGTGTAATCACCATCGGGGTTACTGTAGGTAAACATAGTATTGTGGGTGCCGGGAGTGTGGTGACAAAAGATATTCCACCGTATTGTATTGCGGTGGGCAATCCTGCGAAGATAATCAAGCGATATAACAGTGAGACCGCGGCCTGGGAAAAGGTTGCTAAAGATACTTTAGTATAATAAATTTAAAAGATGAGCACGGATAAACTGCATTTTGGTAAAATAACATTGCTGGTTACACATTATAACAGAAGTAAATCACTGGAAAGGTTGCTGAGTACTTTTCAAGCTACTAACTGCACATTTTTTGATATCATTGTTTCCGATGATGGCAGTAAGCCTGAACATGTTGAATATATCAGAAGCCTGCATGGAAAGTATAGTTTTACCCTGGTGACTGCTGCTAAAAATGGCGGACTTGGAAATAATATCAATAAAGGACAAGATGCCGTAAAGAGTGAATACACATTATACGTTCAGGAAGATTTCGTTCCGTTGCCTGGTTTTGAAAAACCCTTGGCTGATGGTTTACAGATTCTTGAAGAAGACCCGGCAGCAGATACAGTCAGGTTTTATTCTTACCTGAATTATCCTCATATGAAACCTTTCCGGGATGGTTTTTCGGAAATGGTATTCAATCCTTTGTCACCCAACATTGACAAATTTCCTATGTACAGCGATCATCCTCACTTGAGAAGAAGCAATTTCTTTACAAAATTCGGAAGATATGCAGAAGGTAAAAATCCTGAAAAAACGGAGTTTGATATGATGATGTCTTATTTGCAGCATAAAGGAAAAGGATATTTATATAATGATTATAAATCCGTTTTTGATCAGATCAATACCTCCGCTGAGCCAAGTACAATGAATAACTCAAGAAAGTCCTGGAGAAGACGTGAAGGCTTTGTAATGGATGTTGCGCGTAACTTGTACAGACAGGTACTTTGTAATTATAGCTTGTTTTTTAAAAAATATAAATATTAAGTAATTATATTTAGGTACTATACAGTCTACATTCTATGATTAAAAGTCCGTCAACAGTTCTCAACGATATTATAATTATTGGACAGCAGCCATGGGATACTGAAATAGGAAGCAATTGCAAAAATATTGCATTAGAACTAAGTAAGACAAACAGGGTGCTTTATATTAACTCGCCCTTAGACAGGATTACTTTGTATCGGGGAAAGCAAGACCCGAAAGTACAAAAGCGGATCAATGTCATCAGGCAAAAAGAAGACGGGCTGATTTTAATACAGGATAACCTTTGGAATTATTATCCTGATTGTATTGTTGAATCGATTAACTTTCTGAGTCCAACCGCCATTTTCAGCTTTATCAATAAATTTAATAACAGGCGCCTCGCTAAATCGATTGGTAAAGCGGTCGATAAATTAAATTTTAAGGATATTATCCTGTTCAATGATAATGAGATGTTCAAAGGTTTTTATTTACAGGATTTTCTCAAACCCACTCTGAGTATATATTATTCGAGGGATTACATGCTGGGCGTGGATTATTGGAAAAAACACGGGCAGGTGCTTGAACCATTATTAATTGGTAAAAGCGATTTGTGCTTTGCGAACTCAGCCTATCTTGCAGCATACTGTAGTACATACAATGAAAAATCCTATAATGTGGGACAGGGTTGTGAGATCGAATCTTTTAAAAACGTAAGCAATAACCCAATCAGTGAGTTTACAGGTTTAAATAAACCCCTGATCGGTTATGTAGGGGCTTTAAACAGCCAGCGTTTAGCGATCAGTATTATAGAACATATTGCTGTTACCTATCCTGAGTATACTGTTGTACTTGTTGGTCCTGAAGATGAAACTTTCATGGCAAGCACGTTGCATAATTTGAAAAACGTGATTTTCTTAGGTCAGCGGGCGGTTAAAGAACTTCCGGCTTTCATCAATGCATTCGATATTTGTATAAATCCGCAATTAGTGAACGAGATCACCATTGGTAATTATCCAAGAAAGATAGATGAATATCTTGCTCTTGGTAAACCTGTGATCGCGACACATACAAAAACGATGGAAGCATTTAAAGATTATGTATACCTTGCAGAGAACAAAGAAGACTATGTGCGGTTGATTGCATTGGCCATTGCTGAAGATAGCGAACTAAAGAGTAGCGAACGTAAAGCATTCGCCTTTACCCATACCTGGGAAAACAGCGTGCAGGAGATGAAAAATAAGATTGCTGCAGCACTGGAAACAGTAGCGGGTTAAATAAAATAATTAAGCATTCGTTACTATATGAACCTAGTGTTAACCATATTTATTGTATTTCAAGTATTATTGATCATACACTTATTATTTCCGGCATTGTTGCTGGTCTTAAAAATGATCAGACAAAAACCACCGCAAAATACCCGACTCATTAATCCCTCATTTGAAGCTGATTATGCTGTGATTGTAACCGCTTATGAGCAAACGAACTTAATACCGAGTGTAGTGGATTCCATTCTGCGCCTTAATTATAAGAAGTACCTCATCTACGTAGTTGCTGATAAATGTGATATTTCAAGTTTGAATTTTAATGATGAGCGTGTGATTATTCTTCGCCCGGAAGAAACCTTATCTAATAATATTAAATCACATTTTTATGCGATAAACCGTTTCCGGCGGGCGCATGACAGGTTAACAATTATTGATAGTGATAATCTGGTCGACCCAGAATATCTCAATGAATTAAATGCTGTTTTTGCGCAAGGCTATGAAGCTGTGCAAGGGGTGAGGGAAGCAAAAAATCTAAACTCCAATTATGCCTGTCTGGATGCCGCGGGTGATATCTATTACAGATATATTGACAGGGAACTCTTATTTAGCGCAGGATCATCCGCATCCCTGTCCGGTTCCGGAATGGCTTTCACAACGAAGTTGTATAAAGATTGTCTCGAAAATTTAGTGAACAGCGGAGCAGGGTTTGATAAAATCCTTCAATATGAAATTATTGACCGTAAACTCATCATCGCTTTTGCAGAAAAGGCTATCGTATATGATGAGAAAACGTCAAAATCTGATCAGCTGGTGAAACAACGCGCTAGGTGGATCAATACGTGGTTCAGGTTCTTCAAATTAGGGCTGAAATTGAATTTAAAAGGGTTGCGGACATTAAACGGAAACCAGTTCCTGTTCAGCATAATGCTTTTACGTCCGCCTCTTTTTATTTTATTTTTCCTTTCGTTTGTATGTTTCGCAGTTAACTTGTTCGTGATGCCTGGTTTAGCGGTAATATGGGTTTTGGCTGTAGTCAGCTTTTTAATTGTTTTCTATCAATCCCTCTCTTACTTTAAGGCAGATCCCCGTATATACGATTCTTTGAAGAGCGTACCTAAGTTTATGTTCTTTCAAGTACTGGCATTGTTTAAAGCTAAAAAAGCAAATGAACTTTCTGTAGCGACTAAACACGATCAGGACGCAACTATCAGCGATATTAAATAATTCCTCCTTCAACCCTTATCCGGCAATACAATTACCAATGGCAAAAAATAAAATCAAAATACTGCAGACGATCAGACAAGGAAAAATCGGGGGTGGAGAATCTCACGTCATTGATCTTGTGGAAGCGCTGGACAAAGACCGTTATGAATCTGTAGTATTATCATTTACTGAAGGGCCAATGGTGGAGCATATGAAATCTATTGGTGTTAAAACCTATGTGATCCCTACTGAAAAACCATTTGATTATTCTAAATGGGAAGAAGTTAAAAAGATTATTGATGCCGAAATGATAGATTTAGTACATGCTCATGGAACAAGGGCTAATTCCAACACCAATAACAGCGCTAGAAAATCAGGAATTCCGGTAATATATACTGTACATGGCTGGTCTTTTCATCCTGATCAGAATTTCCTGGTACGCGCACTTCGTGTTTGGAGCGAAAAATACCTCGTTAACAAGTCGACACTTACTATTTGTGTTTCGGATAGTAATTTAAAAGATGCGGGTGACCTGTTTGAAATGAAAAGGGCTACCGTTGTTAAATGTGGGATTAACCTGAATAAATATAATCCTGACGCAGCTTCATTTTTACCGGTAAGGAAAGAACTGGGGATTGCAGATGATGTGGTATTAGTAGGTTATATTGTAAGAATGACTATTCAAAAAGATCCGCTGACATTGATCAGGGCCATTTCATTACTGCCGGACGATCCGAAAATTAAATTTCTTTTTGTGGGTGATGGTGATCTGAAAGACGATGTGGTTAACCTGGCTAAAGAGCTGAATGTGTTTTCAAGGATTATTTTTATGGATTTCCGTCAGGATGTTCCGAATATATTAAATGCGATAGATATTTATTGTCTGCCATCATTGTGGGAGGGCCTGCCTCTTGGAATGTTAGAAGCAATGGCTATGCGTAAGGCTATTGTAGCGACGGCAATTGACGGCACTAAAGAGGTGATCAATAACATGGAGAATGGTATAGTAATCCCTGTTAAATCGCCGCAAAAACTTGCCGATGCGTTGCTGTTGCTTGCGGGAAATAAAGAGCTGCGTGAGTCTATGGGTAGTAAGGCACGTAAAACTATTGAACATGACTTCAATGTTGAACAGATGACCCGGAAAATTGAAAAGGTGTATGATAACCTTACTGAATAAGTAAGGTTATCGGTAAATCTTTACGAAGACTTTTTATAGGTGTCGTCTGGTAATTTAGAGTTGAAGTTATTAAAGAAACGTTTGGCTTCTTTAGATAACCTCGAGGTTAATGCCTGTGAAAAACTATGCCCGTTACGTTGTAAAGTTCTGACGCCTGTCCATGCCCTCGCTTTATTTGACCTTACTTGTCTGACTTTACCGTACTCCATCAGGCCAAGGCAAAGCTGGCCGTCGTCACCCCAGAAGTTGTCGTTAATAAAACCAACCTTTAATCCGTATTCCTTAATGTAACCCATGCTTAATCCGTAAGCATTGAAATAAGGGCGTTTAATTTGTCTGAATTCAGCGATCACGTCTTTCATTTTTTCCAGTATGTATAATTTCCACCTGGGGAAACCGGGTTCACTGATAAATGAATACCGACCGTAAACACATACTACATCTGGCTTACTTAAAACCCCGATCATTTCTTTTACCCAGCAGGAAGGATAGAAACAGTCTGCATCTGCCAGTAAAACATACTTACCTTTTGCACTTAACTGACCATGCTGTCTTGCTGGTCCGCAACCCTGGTTCTTTTCGAACATACCATTTACATGGAGTTTATCGATGGTATCCTGTGTACGGTCTTTGGAATTATTGTTGACCACAATAATTTCAATAGGGTGATCAAAAATGGTTTTGGAAAGGCTGGAAATACAACGTAAAATGTTGATTTCCTCGTTCCATGCAGCAATCAAAATAGTTACCAGAGGCTGATCACCGGTGATCTTATCCAGGTCAGCGTTGATCGTATCAAATATATGCTGAGGAATTTCCTCAAATTTATTATAGGAATAATCAAGATCCTTTATCCAGTCAGGGTTGCTAGTGATTTTCATTTAATAAGTGTATCCTAATTTAGTGCTAATGAAGAATTATTGATTTTTTTATTAATACCAAGATAAGACTATAACTTTGTAAAAGTTACAGGTTAGGTCACAAAGTTATAAATATTAAAGATAAGTGTGCAAACACTTACAATCTCCGAATTTAATGTTAGTTTTATCAAATGATAATAAAGTGTGTATAGCAGGCAATTTGAATATATTGGAAAAATTTATATCCAAGAATTGTAATGAATAGAAGGTCATATTTAAAAAACATTTTTATTATAACCGGAATTGGTGCGGTCTCATTATCAGTTTTTAAGGGATTTGAACTTGTCAGACCTTTTGATATAAGGGACCTGGAAAAAAAAAGGGATGTTCTGGCAGAATTAGCTGAAATTATTATACCAGAAACAGCTACTCCCGGGGCAAAATCGGCGATGGTACATGATTATATTATTAATGTTATGATCAATTGTAATCTGCCAAAACAGCAAAGAAGATTTTTTTCAGGGCTTGAGGATTTAGAGGAATACAGCTTGAATAATTATACTAAAAAATTCTTAAACTGTACATCAGCAGAAAAACATGACATCCTTGAATATTTTTCCTTGCAATCGGGATATTCTAATAGAACTCTTGATAAAATTGACAACAAATTATTTGGTACACCTTTTTTTATAAAACTTCGTCAGTTAACTGTTGAAGGGTTTTGCCAGTCTCAATTGGGTGCGACGAAAGCATTGGCATACGATTATATACCGCAGACTTTTGAAGGATGTATTTCACTTAAACCAAATCAAAAATCCTGGGCAACTAAATAAACATGTATATAAGCGATAAAAACGTGAGGTTGAATACTTATGACGCTATAGTTATCGGCTCTGGTATCAGTGGCGGATGGGCGGCTATGGAACTATGTAAGAAGGGATTGAAAACCTTATTACTGGAAAGGGGCAGGGATGTTAAACATAATCAGGATTATCCGACTGCTATGCTTAACCCCTGGGATTTTGAATTGGGCTTTAACAATACTTTGAAAGATGTCGAGATGAACCCTATTCAAAGTATTGCTCGCGGTCCCGCGGAAAAGCATTTTTATGTGAATGATACAGATCATCCCTACATTCAGGAAAAACCTTTTAATTGGTTTAGAGGCTATCATGTTGGTGGACGCTCGTTAACTTGGGGCAGACAATGTTATCGGCTCAGTGATCTTGACTTTGAAGCGAATTTAAAGGATGGCATCGCTGTGGACTGGCCGATCAGATATAAAGATATTGCTCCCTGGTATAGCTATGTTGAAACTCATATTGGTGTAAGCGGGCAAAAAGAAAATTTGGCCCAACTCCCGGACGGTGAATTTTTATCACCTATGGAACTCAATTGCATAGAAAAACATCTGGGTGATTCCATAAAAAAAAATGATCAGAACCGGTTACTTACTATAGCCCGTGTCGCAAATTTAACCCGGGGTTGGGATAATCGCGGTCCGTGTCAAAATAGGAATCTCTGCAGCAGGGGATGTCCTTTTGGAGGGTACTTCAGCAGCAATAGTTCAACTATACCGGCTGCGATGGCTACTGGTAATTTAACTCTCAGACCATTTTCAATTGTTACCGAGATTTTATATGATGAACATAAAAAGAAAGCTAAAGGTGTACGGATAATCGATGCGCTGACAAATGAGGTACTTGAATTTTATTCAAAAATTGTTTTTGTAAATGCCTCCACGATAGCGACTGCGGGATTACTGTTAAACTCAACCTCATCCCGTTTCCCGAATGGTTTTGGTAATGACAGTAACCAGGTTGGTCATAATTTGATGGATCATCATTCTTCCGCAGGCGCAACCGGCATGCATGAGGGTTATCAGGATATGTATTATAAGGGAAGAAGGCCTTCTGGTTTTCTGATCCCCAGGTTTAAGAACCTGAAGGATAACGAAAACTTAAGTTTTAAACGCGGATATAACATTCAAGGACATGGCGAGCGCCAGGAATGGATGGATAAAGCAAATGCCCTAACGGGTTTCGGTAAGGATTTTAAACAACAACTGACTACACCCGGACCATGGACGGTATGGATGGCCGGATGGGGGGAATGTTTACCATATTATGAAAATCAGGTAACGCTTGATGCCCAGCTAAAAGATAAATGGGGGCAGCCATTGCTGAAAATAGATTTTAGTTTTAAAGAAAACGAAAGTAATATGATGACGGATATTCACGATACTTCGGCAGAAATACTTGAAACAGCAGGTTTTAAAAATGTAGGACCTTTTAACTATAATCGGCCGGGCGGTTCTACCATACATGAAATGGGAACTGCGAGAATGGGTAATGACCCTAAAACTTCTGTTTTAAATAAATTTAATCAGATGCATGAGGTGAATAATGTATTTATAACTGATGGTAGTTGTATGACATCGTCGGCTTGCCAGAATCCTTCACTGACATATATGGCGTTAACAGCCAGGGCATGCGGTTATGCCTATGATCAATTGAAAAAGGGAATCCTTTAATTTAAAATTTAATAACAGTTTGTCTGATATCCACTATCAGTGATTATGATTTAAAATTGAGTATTGTACAGGTCAAAAAAAAATGAAGTTAAATTGCTTACCTTCCCTCATACCTTTTATATTTACAACTAATACTGATTTAAACTATCAATTGTTGCAGATATTAGCCGTAACAAAAAAAAAATCGACTTAACTT
>Ga0247805_1000719_pt1 | contig 16745 bp, 12 predicted proteins | sample UWRJL044104R1_FD_180930 | JGI IMG/M metagenome (GOLD analysis project Ga0247805, IMG submission 180930) | Plant litter microbial communities from Arlington Agricultural Research Station in Wisconsin, United States - UWRJ-L044-104R-1 | ecosystem: Environmental > Terrestrial > Plant litter >... | reverse complement strand
TTGTAGCACTAACGCTTACACCGGCATTATGTGCGATGCTGCTTAAGAATAACCATGGTAAGAAAAAAGAGAAAGTAGGGCTGGATAAATTTCTTGATGGATTTAACAATGGTTTTAACCGTCTTTCAGGGAAATATCAGAAAGTACTTGGCATTATCGTTAACCGCAGGGCTGTAACTTTTGGTCTGTTGATTGCTTTCTGTACCGGCATCTATTTCTTGAATAACAGCTTGCCATCTGGTTTTATTCCGAATGAAGATCAGGGGATGTTCTATGCGATTATTCAGACCCCTCCGGGTTCGTCACTGGAAAGGACTAACCAAATTGCAGAAAGACTGCAGAAAATAGCAGAGGGTGTTGAAGGTGTACAATCTGTTTCATCTTTGGCTGGTTATGAGATTTTGACAGAAGGAACCGGCTCCAACTCTGGAACCTGTCTGATTAATCTGAAGAGCTGGGATGAACGTAAACATTCTGTAGAAGAGGTTATGAAAGACCTCGAAGAAAAATCTTCAGAAATTACCGGTGCTTCTATAGAATTCTTTCAGCCACCAGCTGTCCCTGGCTATGGAGCCGCAGGTGGGTTTGAGTTACGTTTGCTGGATAAAGCAGGATCCGGTGATTTCAAGAAGATGGAAACAGTCAGTAAAGATTTTGTGAAAGAATTGAGCAAACGTCCGGAGCTGTCTTCAGTTTTCACCTTTTATAGTGCCAGCTTTCCTCAATATATGCTGCGGGTAGATAATGATATTGCCCAGCAGAAGGGTGTGACTATTGAAAATGCGATGAATACACTATCTACACTGGTCGGTAGTAATTATGAAACCAATTTCATCAAATTCGACAGGCAATATAAAGTCATGGTTCAGGCATTGCCGCAATACCGTGCTTTACCGGAAGATATACTGAAACTGTATGTTAAAAATAACCGTGATGAGATGGTTCCATTCTCTGCCTTTATGAAGATGGAAAAAGTATATGGCTTGTCTGAAATTACCCGGCATAATATGTATAATGCCTCTGAAATCAGCGGTTCATCGGCACCTGGCTATAGTAGTGGTGCAGCTATAAATGCAATTACAGAAGTAGCTCAGAAAACCTTACCAAGAGGGTACGGTATAGATTGGGCCGGGATTTCCAAAGATGAAGTGTCCAGAGGAAATGAAGCTATTTATATATTCATGATCTGTCTGGGGTTCGTTTATCTTATTCTAGCTGCGCAATATGAAAGCTTTATCCTGCCCTTATCGGTTATTCTTTCTCTTCCTGCAGGTATTTTTGGCGCATTTTTCCTGCTGAAGTTATTTGGGCTCGAAAACAATATTTATGCACAGGTAGCACTGGTTATGCTCATCGGTCTGTTGGGAAAAAATGCAGTGCTAATCGTTGAATTTGCTATTCAGAAACATCGCGACGGAGCAACAGTACTGCAGGCTGCGATGGAAGGAGCTGCGGTTAGGTTTCGTCCGATTTTGATGACATCTTTTGCTTTTATAGCAGGTCTAATTCCTTTAGTTTTTGCTTCAGGACCGGGCAGAATAGGTAACAGGACTATCGGTTCTGCCGCTGCCGGAGGTATGCTGCTAGGTACTATTTTCGGTGTGCTTGTTATTCCTGGGTTGTATTATATATTCGGCCGAATTGCAGAGAAACACAGTTTTGTTAAAGATGAAGAAGAGAATCCATTAACCGAAGAAATCGATCATAATGTATAAAAGCCATTTAAACCGATATATACTTGCGATAGGTATTAGCGCAGCGGCCGCAGGCTGTAAGGCGCCGGCCATTGCAACTTTACCAGCTAGTAAAGCTGTGCCTGAATTTTACGGCAATACAAAAGATACAGTGAATGTCTCAAACATGCCCTGGAAGTCTTTTTTTAAAGATCAGAATCTGGTTGCTCTAATTGATACGGCGTTGAAAAATAACCAGGAACTGATGGTTACCCTTCAGGAAATTGAAATTGCTAAGAATGAAATTCGTATCAGGAAAGGAGCACTCCTGCCAACAGTAGGTGCAAGAGTAGGCACCGGTGTTGAAAAAGTGGGGAGATATACCAGTCAGGGTGCGGGCGATGCCAGTACAGATATTGCACCTGGCAAGGAAGTTCCGGATCCACTCACAGATTTATCACTTTCAGCATACGCAAACTGGGAAGTGGATATCTGGAAGAAACTACGGAACTCAAAAAAAGCTGCAGTGAGCAGGTATCTATCCAGTATTGAAGGGAAAAACTTCGTGTTGACAAACCTTATAGCCGAAGTCGCTAATTCCTATTATGAATTGATGGCGCTGGATAGTCAGTTAGAGATTGTAAAGCAGAACATAGAGCTGCAGAAAAATGCACTCGAAATAGTAAAGGTCCAGAAAGAAGCTGCAAGAACAACTGAACTGGCTGTTCAAAAGTTTCAGGCAGAGGTATTAGCATCCAGAAGCCTGGAATTTGATATCCTTCAGCAAATCCGGGAAACAGAGAATAAAATAAATCTTTTACTTGGCCGCTATCCTGAACCGATTAAAAGGGATAAAAGTAGTTTTCTGGATTTACTACCTTCGGCCGTTAATTCGGGTATTCCTTCACAATTGCTGGCGAACCGACCAGATATTAAGCAGGCGGAACTGGAGCTTACAGCTGCGAAACTGGACCTGAAAGTCGCTCGTGCAGAATTTTATCCATCTCTGGATATTTCTGCAGCAGTAGGGTTGCAGGCATTCAAACCATCTTATCTTTTCAGGTTTCCTGAGTCCGTGCTTTATTCATTGGCAGGGGATCTTGCCGGGCCTCTCATTAACCGGAATGCGATCAAAGCAGAGTTTAACAGTGCCAATGCGAAACAGCTTCAGGCGATGTATAATTATGAGCGGATCATCTTAAATGCTTACCTGGAAGTATCCAATCAGCTTTCCAAAATAAGTAACCTGGAGAAAAGTTATGGTCTGAAATCACAGCAAGTAAATGCATTAAACAAATCTATTGAGGTGTCAAATGATCTGTTTAAATCTGCAAGGGCAGACTACTTCGAAGTACTCATGACTCAGCGTGACGCATTAGAGTCTAAATTAGAACTGATAGAAACGAAAAAAGAACAGCTGAATGCTGTAGTAAATGTTTACCGCGATTTAGGTGGCGGTTGGAAATAGAATTAGGTTAGGTTTGAGTTGACAGCCGGGCAAGAAATTGTTCGGCTGTTTTTTTATGCTGTTTAACTTTGTGATATCTTAAAGGTTAGTTTTAATGATTCTGATGTCGGACTGCATTTCTTTTAGGAGTGCGGCTATGTTTTGTATGTCCTTCGATTCTGGAATCTCAATGGTATGGTAACTGTAATATTGCCATATTTCCAATACTTCTGAAACCGGTACGACATAAGGTTTATAAAGGCTATTATAAGATTCCATCAGCAAACCATCGGGTTGTAACGTAACCTGTTTAAAAACAAAATCCTGTTCACCTTTTAAAATTACGATACATAGTGTCTGTATTTTTAGACTTTCCCAGTCTTCAAGATACTGGCATACAATTTCACAGCCATCGGGAAAAGGAAGCATAGAATCTCCTGTAGTAGGGAACATACGGAAGGTCTTTCCTTCGGGTAATGAAGGCAGGTTAAATTTAGGTAAAGCAGCAATATATTCTGGATCATTAAAGCCGGCACGATAGCCGGCTTTTGCTTTGACCGGCACATACTCCATATTCTCTTTATTGTTTTTATCCACTGAAATAGCAAGAACCCGAATCTGGCTTCCATTTATATATACATCATTTCCGGCTTCTAGTTCCCGCATTTTCAATCCCCCTAACTTGGAAAGATCTATTTTGAATAAGCTGTCAATACTGATTTTAAAGTATGCTGAGAAATTAATGATGTCTTCAGCCGAAGGTAATTTTGTCTGGCCATTTTCAATTGCACTGAGTTTAGAGCGTTTGATTTTTAATTCACCAGCCAGATCCTCCTGGCTCATTTTTGTGCGCTCACGCATGAATTTTATATTACTTCCAAAAAAAACTTTTTGATCATTCATTTTGTATTGTTATTATTGGTGTCAAACATTTGCCATTAATAATGTCAAATGTAACTATTTAATTTTAATTATTATGGGACCGGCGAATAAAGGTGAGATTATCGAAAAACTGCAAAAACAAATTCTGTCAATGCAAGGATTCAGGGAGACCGCAGCCCAGGGTGTAAATACTGGGCTAGGTGCTTTAGAAATGGCATTTCCCAACAGTGTTTTTCCAACAGGTGCAATACACGAATTTTTGAGTCCGGCAGCAGAGCATGCTGCAGCTACAACTGGATTTATGGCTGGTCTGTTAGGGAGACTTGTGGGGCAGACAGGCATCTGTCTTTGGATCGGTGCCAGAAGAACAGTGTTTGCGCCAGCTTTAAAGATCTTTGGTATAGATCCAGACCAGGTCATTTTTATAGATCTTATTAGAGAAAAAGATGTGTTATGGACTATAGAAGAGGCCTTAAAGTGTGATGCAGTTTCAGTTGTGGTAGGAGAGCTAAACGGAATCACTTTCACGGAATCCCGCCGCCTTCAGCTTGCTGTAGAGCAAAGTAAAGTAACAGGACTGATGCACTGCTTTAATCCTCTGAAAATCAATCATACAACTGCTGTTGCTCGCTGGAAAATTACTTCCCTTGCCAGTATTATGGAAGAAGGCATGCCTGGTGTAGGTTATCCGCGGTGGAGCGTAGAGTTGCTGAAGATCCGGAATGGTAAACCCGGAATATGGGAACTTGAATGGTCATCTGGTCAGTTCCGCAATCTAGATAAACCTAATCCGGTGGTTGAAATACCATTTGGAAGAACAGCCTGATATGGGAAAGCGATTTATAAATATCTGGTTTCATCATTTGATGACAGACTGGTTCGTCCGTCATAATCCCGGGCTGCAGGATGAACCGTTTGTTCTGGTTGCTCCGGATCGCGGTCGTGTAATCATTAAAGCTGCCAGTCCTGCTGCCGGAGTATTGGGTATCGAACCAGGCATGGTGGTTGCAGATGCGAGAGCGATATTACCATCGCTACAGGTATTTAATGAGGAAACCTCAAGAAAAGATAAACTATTAAATGAATTGGCAGAATGGTGTATCCGTTATACGCCAATAGTGGCATTAGATACTTCGGATGGTCTGATTCTGGACATAAGTGGATGCGCCCATCTTTGGGGGGGAGAACGGCAGTATCTCAAAGAGATCATAGCCAAACTTAAGAGCTTCGGATATCAGGTACGTGCGGCAATAGCTGATACTATAGGTGCCTGTTGGGCTATTGCCAGGTATGGCCGTCTTACTGCTATTATAGAGCCGGGTATGCAGGCAGAAGCCTTATTACCATTACCACCTGTTGCATTAAGGCTTGATACCAATGTGCTGGAGCGGATGCATAAATTAGGATTTTATCAGATCAGAAGTTTCGTCAGCATGCCTCATAATACACTTAAAAGGCGCTTTGGCCCGATATTATTGGAAAAGTTAGCACAGGCATTAGGAGAAGTTGAAGAAACAATACAGCCTATCAGGCCCGTCCAGCCTTATCAGGAACGACTTCCGTCTCTGGAGCCGATCCGTACCGCAGCTGGAATTGAAATTGCATTGAAAGATCTTTTGGAAACCCTTTGCATACGCCTGTTACAGGAAGGTAAGGGGCTTCGTAAGGCAATTTTTAAAGGCTGCCGTGTTGATGGTAAAATGCAGCAGATTGAAATTGGCACCAATCATCCGACCCGGAATGTCTCACACTTATTTAAACTTTTCGAACTGAAAATAAACACGATCAGACCCGGATTAGGTCTGGAGTTATTTCTGCTGGAAGCCCCTGTTGTGGAGATACTTTCAATGGAACAGGAAACGCTTTGGAATATTACAAAAGGTTCCGCAAATAAGGTAGTCATGAATCTGCTGGACCGGATCGGTGTGAGGGTCGGAATTAATGCCATACACCGGTATCTGCCAGATGAACACCACTGGCCGGAGCGGTCTGTCAGGCTTGCTGCTTCTTTACAGGAGAAAAATCCACTGATCTGGAGAACAGACTTGCCCAGGCCGGTTTGCTTGCTGCCACTTCCAGAACGAATTGAGGTTACTGCACCTATACCCGATTATCCACCCATGTTATTTCGCTATAAAGGAAAAGTGCATAAGGTACGCAAGGCAGACGGCCCGGAGCGTATAGAACAGGAATGGTGGCTGGAGCAGGGTTTACATAGGGATTATTATTGTGTAGAAGATGATACAGGGGCCCGTTATTGGCTTTTCAGACTGGGGAATTATGGTGAGGACAAGCCGGAATGGTTTGTTCACGGCTTTTTTGCTTAAACAGAACAATATGCACTATACAGAATTACAGGTTACGACTAATTTCAGTTTTCTGCGCGGAGGATCGCATCCCGAAGAAGTAGTGGAGCAAGCAGCAGCATTAGGTTATACTGCTATTGCCATTACAGATCACAATACATTGGCCGGTATTGTGAGGGGACATGTTGCCGCAAAAGCGAAAGGTATCCGTTTTATTCCTGCATGTCGCCTGAATCTTTTGGATGGTCCCAGTTTATTGGCCTATCCAAAAGACAGGGATGCGTATGGCCGCCTTTCAGGCTTGCTAACTGAAGGTAATATGCGCGCGGAAAAAGGCCAGTGTCATTTATACAAAGCCGATGTATATAAATATGCAGCAGGCATTCAATTTATTTTATTACCACCAGATACGCTGAATACTCAATTTGATTTTGATACAGATTTTAAATCAGCACTTCAGGAATATAAACAGATGTTCGGAAAAGAGCTTTATATAGCTGCAATCCGGTCTTACCAAAGCGATGACAGTAAAAGGCTGTTTCGTGTTTCGTTGCTTTCCAGGCAGTTTGACATACCTATGGTGGCTACAAATGACATTCACTATCATAACAGGGGGCGTAGGGAACTGCAGGATATCCTGACCTGTATCCGGGAAAAATGTACGATCTACACTGCGGGATTACGTTTGTTTCAGAATGCAGAAAGGTATATGAAACCTGTCCATGAAATGATCCGTTTGTTTCGTCAATATCCAGATGCTATAACACTTACCCAAAAGATTACGGAGGTATGTACGTTTTCGCTGGATACGCTGGAATATATATATCCCGAAGAAATTACCAGTGACGGCCGTTCTCCGCAGCAGGAGCTTGTCGAACTGACCTGGAAGGGAGCTAAAGAACATTTTGGAGACGAAATACCAGAAGACATCCGTAAAACGATAAATATGGAACTGGAATTTATGGAGCGGAAAAATTACGCCTCTTATTTTCTCACAGTCTATGATTATGTCCGGTTTGCGAGGGAACAACGCATTCTTTGCCAGGGTCGGGGTTCGGCAGCCAATTCTGTGGTCTGCTACTGTCTGGGTATTACTTCGGTTAACCCGAGGGAGTTCAAATTATTATTTGCCCGTTTTATGTCAGATGCCCGGGATGAACCGCCTGATATTGACGTGGATTTTGAACACGAACGTCGTGAAGAGGTTATGCAGTATATCTATAATAAATATGGGAGGGACCGTGCTGGTATTGTTGCAACGGTAACGCAGGTACATTGGAAAGGTGCAGTACGTGATGTCGGCAAGGCTATGGGATTATCTGCAGATGCTGTTGACCGGTTGTCCAAATCCAGGTATGAACTTACACCAGAATGGCTGGAGGGAAAATCAGGTTCCAGTGAGGGGTTTGATTCTAATGATAAACATCTGATGAAGGTGCTGCAGCTGACCGAAGAATATATTGGGTTTCCCCGTCAGCTTGGACAGCATACCGGTGGTTTCGTGATTACAAGGGATAAACTGTCCGATCTCTGCCCGATCTTGAATGCAAGAATGGAAGACCGGACCAATATAGAGTGGAATAAGGATGATATAGAGGCCCTTGGATTTCTGAAAGTAGATGTCCTGGCTTTGGGAATGCTTACCTGCATCCGGAAAGCATTTGACCTTGCAGAGGAGCATTACAATCTTGAACTCACTTTAGCTAACGTTCCACAGGGTGATAAGGCAGTCTATGAAATGATTAGCAATGCAGATACTATAGGCGTATTCCAGATTGAGAGCCGGGCGCAGATGTCTATGCTGCCCAGGTTAAGACCGGAAAAATTCTATGATCTGGTGATTGAAGTTGCAATTGTGAGACCAGGACCTATTCAGGGCGATATGGTACATCCTTATCTGCGGAGGCGGAATAAGGAAGAGCCGATTGAGTACCCTAAAGAAGAGTTGAAGAGCATTCTGGACCGGACATGTGGAGTTCCTTTATTTCAGGAGCAGGCAATGGAAATAGCTATTGTAGCTGCAGGCTTTACTCCTGCAGAAGCAGATGGTTTACGGCGCAGTATGGCAACATTTAAAGCGAAAGGCCTGGTTAGCCAGTATAAAGAAAAGCTGGTAGGAGGAATGGTTGCAAATGGCTATGAGGAAGAGTTTGCAAAAAGGGTATTTAAGCAGTTGGAAGGATTTGGTAGTTATGGTTTCCCGGAAAGTCATGCAGCAAGTTTTGCCTTACTGGTCTATATATCTTCCTGGATTAAATGTCATTATCCTGATATTTTTGCCGCATCGCTGCTTAACAGCATGCCTATGGGCTTCTATCAACCTGCGCAGATCGTTATTGACGCACAGAAACACGGTGTGGAAATGTTGCCGGTCGATATTAATTTTTCTGACTGGGATAATACGCTGGAAGAACGTAATGGTAAATATTATAAAGTCAGACTTGGGTTTCGTCAGGTAAAAGGACTAAAAGAGGGAGAAATGAGGGTATTGGTTGGAGGGAGATATCCATCCTATAAACACATTCACACATTACTGGACACAGGAATTTCGATCATAGCACTAGAGAAATTAGCTGATGCAGATGCTTTCCGTTCAATAGGCCTGGACAGGCGTCAGGCCTTATGGGAGATCTCGTCTCTAAATGACAGGCCTGTAGGCATGTTTCAGGGACAGCCCTCTGAGAGCGCTGCTGAACAACCTGTTAATTTGCCGAAAATGTCAGCTTCGGAACATGTGCTGCAGGATTATAGTACAACCTCTCTTTCACTGAAGGCTCATCCGGTTGGCTTTGTGCGTAAACAATTATTTACAGGCGGGATTCTATCGGCCCGGGAGCTTCAGCTTTGGCCAGATGGAACCCTGGTAAGAATTGCCGGGCTTGTTCTAATCAGGCAAAGACCCGGAACAGCGAATGGTATCTGCTTTATTACTATTGAAGATGAAACAGGTACTGCGAACCTTGTTGTTTTTAAGAAATTATTTGAAAAGTACCGGAAAGAAATTGTCAGGTCTAAATTGCTAATGGTAGAAGGGAAGCTGCAGAGAGAAGGGCAAGTAACTCATGTGGTCGTTAAACATTGTTACGATATGTCAGCATTATTAACAGATCTGGGTACTGTTAAGGAAGAAGATTCGTTGCTGCAGACCATATCCTGTTCCAGTGAAGAAGATAACGGTATTTATCGTGGGAAAAATAAAAAATCATCAGTTAGTAAGGTAATCCAGGGAGAAATATTTCCAGCTGCGCGGGATTTCAAATAGAAGCGCAATAAGCATTATTCTCCACTACAGTTAAAAGTAAATAAGTGGGTAAATGTGGATTATTATGCGCTGGCTTCTAATTATCTTAATTCAAAGCCAGCGCATTAACAAGTTTTATCTTTATGCCAGATTTTCACTAAAGAAATCGATTGTACGTTTCCATGAAAGTTCTGCAGCAGCCTTATCATAACGTGGCGTTGTGTCATTATGGAAACCGTGATTTACATTTTCATAGATAAATGCCTGATATTTTTTACCGTTCTGTTTTAAAGCTGCTTCATAAGGAGGCCAGCCTTCTGTTATTCTTGTATCCAAAGAAGCATAATGAAGCATCAGCGGGGAGTTTATTTTAGGCACATCGGCAATAGACGGCTGCCCTCCATAGTACGGGACTGCAGCAGCCAGATCCGGTATACGAGTGGCCATCATATTGGATATACCACCTCCAAAACAAAAACCTACTACGCCAACTTTACCATTGCAATCTTTATGATTTTTCAGATAATTAAATGCAGCAATGAAATCTTCTTCCATTTCACCTTTATCCCGTTTACTCTGCATAGTACGACCTTCGTCGTCATTCCCGGGATAACCACCCAAAGGAGTAAGGGCGTCCGGAGCCAATGAAATAAATCCTGCTAGTGCAGCTCTTCTTCCCACGTCTTCAATGTAAGGATTTAGACCACGGTTTTCATGAACGACTATAATGCCTCCTAATTTCTTTTTGGAATCCTTTGGTTTAGAGAGCAGGCCTTTAATAGATCCGCCGCCTTTTGGCGAAGGGTAATTAATAAAGTCCGATTTCAAACGCGGATCGCCAGGCTGAATTTGTACATTTCCTGAATAATCGGGCATCAGGAAACTCATTAATGCCGGCACTGTTAATCCTCCAACAGCATAAATAGAAAGTTTCTGCATAAAGCTACGCCGGTCAAGCCGATTGTGTGCATAGTCATCATACAAATCAAAAACTTCCTGACTGATGTCATTATTATTTATTTTGCTCATATTTCACAGGCTTAGTATTCAAAAATAATCATTCATGACAAAGGCCTGTCAGTCAGCGTGTAACAGTCTCGCTACGTTTACTAACCGATAGTTACTTTCTCTATCCCTAGCTGAGCGCTGATTAATGGTGATTTAGGGGAGAGAAAATACCCCGTTAAACTGGCAAATATAATGGGAGCAATATTTTGGAAGCCAGTCATTGTGGCGAGTAGAATTATAATGCTCACAGGTGTACGTGTAACGCAGGCATTTAAAGCCGCCATACAGCATACCGCTATCAAAGTAAGATTTTGCCCAGGGAAAACCTGGTAAATAATTAATCCCAAAACAGTGCCTGCAAAGAGTAACGGGATTATGAAGCCACCACGCCAGCCGGAAGTTACTGTAATTGCAATGGCAACCAGCTTCAGCAGTAGTAAGACTATTAAGAACCCTATCGTAAAATTACCGGTCAGAACCTGGGAGAGCTGGTCATGTCCAAAATATCGTGTAAGTGGAATACAATAAGCTATGGTCCCCAGGAAGAAGCCTCCGATAGCTAACTTATAGTAAACAGCTAATTTAATACTTTTGAAAACCAGTTTGAAATTCTTGACAAACGCGATGAAAATCCACCCTGTAGCCGCACCAGCCAACGAATAGCCGACCGCATAAAAGATGTCGCTAACTTTTGGATCTTTGTAAGCCGGGAAGTTCCAGGTGGGGCCGAGATTGAGCTGTGTAATTAATATAAAGACCAGGTAGCTCGCACAGCTGGCTACTAAGGCGGGCATAAAAGCTTTGTAATATTTAGTTACATGTCTGTGATCTAAAATTTCTAAAGCGAACAGGCTTCCACCCAGCGGTGCTCCAAAAAGGGCAGTAAAAGCAGAGGCCATTCCAGCGATCGTAATTGAGCGTATATCCTCTCCCTTAAAACCTAGTTTTCTCGCAATATAGGTGCCGGTAGAACCGACAACTTGCACGAGGGGAGCCTCTGGGCCTAAACTACCACCTGCAGAAATACAAATTAAAGAAGAAAGGATCATGGAAGGGTTATTTTTCGGATCCAGTCGTCCACCCTTAAAATGGATATTGTCTACCATCAAATCGATTTCGCCCGGATCACCGAGTTTATGGATAACTATACCTGCTGTTAAGCCTGCTATAGTCATCAGTGGAATAACATAAATTCCCTGAACAATAGCTAGAAGAGCAGTGGAATGTTCAAGCACAATCCAGTAACCGCCGGCTATAATACCCCCGATAATACCGAGTAAGGTCCATAAGAGGAAATTTTTATTGTAGACAAAGGGATTAAATTTCAGCGGGTTTTTAACTGTATCCTGTAATGTGAAAATCCGTTTGGAAGTAGAGTATTTCATTTTAAAAGGTAGTGTGTCGTTTTATTTGTATGATTTAACATTGCAAATGTAATATATAATTGTATTTATATTTGTAAATTATCTTATTTTGTATTGCATGCGCAATATAAAATGGCAGTATTTATACACGGGCAGTTAGTTAGATTGCCGTAGTTGAAGAATAATAAAGATTATTGGTAATATTGCCACAAGGCTTATTAACACAGTTAAGACTGTAAACAGGATGATAAAAGGGAAAAATAAATGCGATCTGAATACCTGCTTTTTGTGCAGATTCTGTCTGAAGGATTGGAAACCTGCAATAGATGTAAACAAGAAGAATTTAAAACTGAATAAAGGTCAGCAAGTATTCAAAGAGGGAGATCCTGTTAAAGGCATTTATTTTGTCTATAGTGGAACTGTGAAGATCCATAAAAAATGGGATGATGAAAAGGAACTCATTGTTCGTTTCGCAAAACAAGGAGATGTTCTGGGACATTTGGGCTTAGGTGGTTCTGGATACTACCCTGTTTCGGCCACTGCAATCGAAGAAGCTATTGTCTGTTTTATTGAAATGGATTTTTTAGAAAGCACCATGAATGTGAACAATGCATTCGTTATCCAGCTCATGCTTTTCTTTGCCAGTGAACTCCAGGAGTCTGAAAGACGGATGCGAAACCTTGCACATATGAGTGTAAAGGGGAGGGTCGCTCAGGCTTTACTCTCATTGCAGGAACAGTTCGGCGTTAACAAAGAAGGATTTATCAATATTGAATTAAGCAGACAAGACCTCGCCGCATTCATAGGGGCCTCATATGAGTCCTTGTTCCGAGCCATCAATGAGCTTTTAGCTGAAAATATAATTATGATTTCTGGTAAAACTATAGCCATAAATAATGGCAGCGCCTTTGACCTGTTCAGGATTCAACATTAACCAAAGGTTAATAAAGTCATGTGCTGGTTTCATCAACATTTGCTGCACACTTTGTTCGGGGTTTGTTCGTACTTCCTTCATTGTTCCTTCAATCGGAATTGAAGAAATAACGAAGGAATAATGAAGGAAATTTTAACGAGGTTCGATACAATGACGAAACACACCTTATCGTCCGGGGATAACCCGAAGTTTACCCAAAGAGAGTAGTGTCTAAGAAAAAGACTCATTTATCAATTCCATATTAAGCACAGCACCAGTAACTGAACCATTATATACAGCGTTGGCGATAGAGCGCATTGGACTTATATTGTCACCGCAAGCGTAAATGCCCGGAATGGTAGTTTTCATAAACATATCTGCCTTAATATGACCTTGTTCAGTCATCTCACAGCCTAAATCTTCAGGAATTGAACAATGCTGAGTAAAGCCAAGTCTCGCGTACAAAACATTTAAATTAGCCTCTGCACCATCATTAAATATGATTTTTTCGATTTGGCCATTTTCATGAACGATCCGTTTCACTACTTTTTCTTCTATAGTAAAACCATGCTCCTGCAAAATTTCAGTCTGGGCAGCGGTTAAGTCAGATTTACCGTTAGTGTATAACGTCAGGTCCTTTGTCCAGTTAGATATTAGTTTAGCGGTTTCAAATCCTAAGTCCCCATTTGCGAGTATCCCGGTTTTTTCATTCTTATATTCGTAACCATGACAATAGGGGCAGTGTATGACAGAAATTCCCCAGCATTCTGCAAAACCCTCAATCGCAGGCATACTATCGCTAATTCCGGTCGCAAAAACCAGCTTTTTGCCTAGAAATGATTTGCCTGATCGCGTACTAATTTCAAAGCCAGAATCTGTTTTTATTCCTTTGACTGCTAAATCTGTCAGGAATTCAACTGTTTTATATTGCGTTAATTGCTCCTTTGCGATAGATAGGATTTCTGTCGGTGTAGAACCGTCCTGCGTAAGGAAGTTGTGTGAATGTGGCGTTTGCTGGTTACATGGTTTTCCGCTGTCAATAATAAGTACATTGCGTAATGCGCGTCCAAGACACATACCAGCAGATAATCCGGCACTGCTTCCGCCGATTATAATCACGTCAAAATTTGTAGTTTTTTCCATTTTTTTAAAAATTGATGTCCTTAAGCTGAATTAATAATGGTTAAGCTCAGCGAGACTTTCGCCAAGAAAGTGTTTAATGCGCTGATTAACTGATCCCGATACTTTTACTGAAAGAATACCAGGCAAATTTTTTGATATTATTAGGCGCTACATTACCAGAACTTATTGACCTGAGCGTAGTATTAATCATACCACTAAATAATTCATAGATCCACTCAGGAGTGAGTTCGCTGGTTATGATATCTTGCTTCTGTAAAGCAATGATCAGTGCAAGCCACCGGCTATTAATATCATCGTACTCGCGGTTTTCTTCATTACCTGCTGATGGTTGGTAATCAGATCTTTGGTATGTTTTATCAAAAAAAGCATATTTACTCCCACAATCTATGCCTGCGTATAAGGTTAATTCCAATTGCTTTAACGGAACAGTACTCGCTTCAAAGGCAGCATTCATCGCAGCTTTACAAGTCAAAGCCATTTCCTGCCTGCAAGCTTCAAGTAATATTTTTCTGTCTTTAAAATAGCGGTAGAGTGTACGCGGGGTTACTTCTGCTTTGTCCGCTACCATGTCAAGTGTCCCGGACGGGTCGTTGTTAAACACAATTATCGCTGCGTCAATAATTCTTTTCTTAGTCACTTCCATGTCGCAATAATATGACATATTTTATTTAAGTGCGACATATGCCTGTCATAAATACAAATGGAAACTCCAATCTAATTCGATTTTTTTTCCTTACCTACGTAACATACCTCTGCTTATGAGTGTCATAGCAGCATATATCATCTAACATGGCTCTCATAATAACAAACCTGACCAAAAAATACAATACACAGAAACCTGCACTTACGGATTACTCCATTAACATTAATAAAGGAGTTTTAGGTTTATTAGGCCCGAACGGCGCCGGAAAATCAACACTAATGAAGATCATTGCGACTATTAGTAAACCTTCATCAGGAACATTGTTATTAGATGGTGCGGATATTGTTCAGAAACCAGATACAATTCGCAAAGTACTCGGTTATCTACCGCAGGATTTCGGTGTGTATCCTAATCTTAACGCCTATGAGTTTCTGGAGTATATAGCCGCTATGAAAGGTATTGGTGGTAAAAGGCTTCGGCAGCGTATAGATTTGCTGTTGGAGGGTGTCAACCTTACCGCCGATGCCAAAAGGCCGATAGGAACTTATTCAGGTGGTATGAAACAGCGGATCGGGATAGCACAGGCATTGCTTAATGATCCTAAAGTATTGATATTTGACGAGCCCACGGTTGGACTCGATCCGGAAGAACGGATGCGGTTTCGCCAGCTAATTTCCGATCTGGCACACGATTGTATTATTATCCTGTCATCGCATATTGTATCAGATATCGAGACTATTGCAGATGAGGTTGCTATTATGCAGGATGGTAAGCTAATCACACATGCACCACAGTTTGATATTATCAAACAAGCCGAGGGCCGGATATTTGAGGTGCTGCTGGAAACTAATACACTTAATCAATTTAAAAATCAATACAAAGTGATTGATACGGCCCGTCAGAGCGATAGGATTAAAGTACGTTATATCAGTACCAAAGATAATGTAGCTCCTGAATCAATCTCCGTTACAGCCACGTTAGAGGACGCTTATCTGTTTTTAACCCATAAAAACGGCTAAGCTATGCAATATCTCTACAACATTATAAAAGCCGATTACCTGCAGCGTACCCGTAGCTATTCATTTTTGATAACATTGGCGGTTACCGTCTTCATGGCTTACTCATTTGTGCCGCCGGATACCGCTGGTTATACCACCTTAAGCGCTTCGGGGTACCGGGGAGTTTACAACTCAGCCTGGGTAGGTTACGTATCAGGGATTATGACTACTGTTATGTTATCTTTCTATGGTTTCGTGCTGGTTAACAGTGGTATTAAAAAAGATATCGAAACAGAAGTAGGTCTTATTATAGCCACCACCTCTCTTACTAATTTTAAATATCTGCTAAGCAAGCAGATCAGTAATTACCTGGTATTGCTAACTATTACCGGTATTACGTTTATGGTAAGCATTGTTGTGTTTCTCGTGCGCGGAACAGACCAGCCATTTATTCTGGCTAACTTTATTCTTCCTTATTTATTCTTCGCTATCCCGGCGTTATTTGTAGTAGCCGCTTTGGCTGTGACAGCAGAAGTTTTTCTGGGTAAGCATAGTATTCTGCAGTTTATAATATACTTTCTATTATGCGGTGTCTGTATGTCATTTATCAATAATAAAGGCGGTAATGACTCATCCGGTGTTTTTGATCCATTTGGTTTAAGCCTAATCAGTAAAAGTATTACCCAACATATTAATACCAATTTTCACGAAAATATCAAGTCTGTATCATTTGGCTTTATTTTTAATGGGCACAAAACCTATAAATTTTTTGAATGGGAGGGCCTTAACTGGACATCTGTATTTATATTCAGTCGCGTGGTCTGGATAGGCTTTGGATTACTTTTAATATATATATCCTCTCTTTTTTTTCACCGGTTTGATTTCAATCAGGCTGTAACCAATAAAAAAAAGAAACTCCAGGCATTAGCATCCCTTAAACCCGTCCAGTTAATTAATCCGGCAGGAATAACCAGGGGTATATTACCGCCACTGTCATTTAACTATGGGATTTTTCCGCTTATCAGAACTGAGTTTTTATTACTGATAAGGCAGGGTAATAAATGGTTGTGGTTATTGAATGCAGCTTTATGGGGAGCTATGTTTTTAGTTCCCTTTGATCTCGCCTA
>Ga0247805_1000718_pt1 | contig 16757 bp, 16 predicted proteins | sample UWRJL044104R1_FD_180930 | JGI IMG/M metagenome (GOLD analysis project Ga0247805, IMG submission 180930) | Plant litter microbial communities from Arlington Agricultural Research Station in Wisconsin, United States - UWRJ-L044-104R-1 | ecosystem: Environmental > Terrestrial > Plant litter >... | reverse complement strand
AGAACAACAAACCATTCGTTTTTTCGAAAATGGCTATTATAAAATTGAAAACAAAATGCTTTTTGAACCACCCGTTTTCAATAAAAAAATGCTTTATCACATCTACAATAATAACGAAGCATTGGTAAACAAACTCAAAAAAGGAATCCACTTGGATCCTCGTGAATTTAAAGATCTCGAAAACCTTCCTTCTACTTATATGATTTGTTACCTCAACGGTTTTGAAGATGCTAAAAAGAAATTGATTGATGCCAAAACTTACTTAAAAGCCTTTCCTTCGGTTTACTTATCTTTTAAAGAGGCGATGCGTGTATTACGAAAAATGAAGTACGATGTACAATAACTTTTGCTACTAAAAATTCTATTTTCACATTATAAAAACAAAAAATAAAGAAAGCCGCTGTTTTTTTCAATCTCTTTTAGCTATTTTTATCAATATAAAGCAGATTTCAAAAAATGAGAACATTAGTTATAGGTGATATTCATGGGGGTTTACGAGCCCTACATCAAATTATGGAAAGAGCGCAGGTTACCGAAAAAGATAAACTTATCTTTCTGGGTGATTATGTAGATGGCTGGAGCCAATCGCCGCAAGTACTAGATTATTTGATTGCATTAAACACTACAAATGATTGCATTTTTATTAGAGGAAATCACGACGAATTGTTATTGCATTGGTTAAAAGACAGTACCGATAATCTTTTATGGTACAATCACGGAGGTGAAGCAACAGTAATAGCTTATGAAAAAGTGAGTAATGAAACCAAACTAAGCCATATTGAATTTTTACAATCCTTACAAGATTATTATCTGGACGACAAACAACGTTTATTTATTCACGCTGGTTTTACTAACATGAACGGAGTAAATTTTGAATATTTTCCAAGATTATTTTACTGGGACAGAACCTTATGGGAAACTGCTTTAGCCTTAGATAAAAATATACGCCCTGATAACTTATTGTATCCTAAGAGATTTACATTGTATGACGAAATTTACATTGGCCATACTCCAGTTACCAGAATTGGAGAAACCATTCCGGTAAAAAAAGCCTGTATTTGGAATGTCGATACTGGAGCTGCTTTTAAAGGACCGTTAACCATAATGGATATTGATAGCAAAGAGTTTTGGCAAAGTGAGCCATTAAACAATTTATATTTTGACGAAAAAGGGAGAAATTAAGTACATTTGCACAAAAATTATATCATGAAAAAAACATTCACATTAATTGTCTTGATTACAACAGGCTTTATTAACGCTCAAGCTTTTAAGGGAAAAGGAGATACTAAATTTGATATCACCGCAAACATCCAAGAGCACGGTTCTGGAATTCGTTTTTCTAGCGATTTTGGTTTAGGAGAAAACATTTCTATGGGTGTTTTGACCTCTTATTTATTATCTGTTGATAAAGACGGATTAGGAAATAAACCTGATTTTGGAGACAGAATAGATGTTAAAGCACGCTTTAATGCTAACTTGGGTAATGTTTTCGACATCAACGAAAAAGTAGACATATATCCTGGATTAGACTTAGGTTTAAGAAATTTTGGTGCGCATTTTGGCGTTCGCTATTTCTTTACAGAAGGTTTTGGAATTGTGAGCGAAATAGGTTTTCCTATTGCTAAATACAAACCAGAAGCGGTTGGTTTTGATCGTTTGAACAATCAGTTCACTTTTAATATTGGAGCTTCGTTTAATCTATAAAAGATATCAGGTAAGTTGAATACTGTTTTGATCTAAAATTGTATTAAATAGTAACCTGAACTTATTACTTCTTAAAACAAACCCGTGTAGAATTAATTCTACACGGGTTTGTTTAATATTCTACATCGTTTGTAATGAAGATTCCTAATTTTGCACTAAACAAAAGGATTTTATTATAAATAGTTATTTGAGATTTTCCCCAAATCAATAGTAGCAATTCATTATTTGTTATTTAAAGCAGCTATTTTATTTCAAAATATTGATTATTAATTTATATCTTATAGCAAGATTATTAATGACCATTCACCTACTGAATGAAATAATTAATAAATTGTATTTCGACAATTAACTATAGCTAATTTTTTTAACCGATAATACCTTAAATAAAACAAAATATATTCTATCCAATTTATAATTATCATTAAAAAGTAGTCCCGATTTCCTTAAATTAATTTTTTAATATTAAATAAATTTTGAGTAAGACATTCCCTCCATCCAATGCTTTTTATTTAAAAAAATTAAAATTTGAGCATAGAAAAATAATTCATTATACTTTGTTAGCCAGTGTTATTTTGTTACAAATTATCGCTATCGCAATCTGGTATAATGAAACCAAAAATGAAGCAAAACTATCCAATGCTATTGAAGAAATCTCGTCTTCGAGAAAAATAATCAACTACACTCATCTTGCAAATACTTCTTTAATTGAATCGCAAGAATATTTTAATAATTACCTCAATAACAGAGATAAAATTTCATTCGAAAAATATTCTTCTTCATTAAACAATATCAGTAATTTATTAGATAGTTTACGTTTTCTTTCGAATGGAAATCTGGCTTACAAAAATATAATTACAAAAAAAGGCAAGACCGAAGCTGAGATTGTAGTTTTAAAATCCTCGATTGACTCCATTATTGATAGCCAAATAAATAAAAGTCATGATGATGTATCTAATCTTTTTAGATTCACAAAATTTGAATCGAAAAAAATCCTGGATAGTATCAAAACCGATTCTTATATAAAAGTCGACAGTGTTTCTCAAAAAGGATTATTAGCAAGACTTGGAGATGCTTTTGCCGGAAGGCTGAATGTTCAAAAAGAACAACTAAATACAGTTGTAACCATGAAATACAAAGACGGAATAGTTTCTGGAAGTATTGAAGACCAGTTAAAGACTGTTTTTTACAAAACCAATGATTATTACCAACACGAATTTATCAATTTAAAAAAAACGTTTTTAGATTTAAGGAACAAAGATTCTCAATTAATTGCACTGAACAATGAACTATTAAACATTGGACAAAACATCGTTTTTGATTATAAAAACTCTGCTGAATTGCTTCAAAAAGGTAGTGAAAACAACATAATCAATGAATATAAATCGAATCAGGTAGTTAGAAATTATTCTATTATTTTCTTAATTATTTTAATGTTTATTGTGTCTATTGTTCTTCTTAGTTTTACTCATGTAGCTTTTGAATATGAAAAAAGACTAATTGCAGCTCAAAATCAAATTCGCCAAAATTTAGTTTTTAAAAACCGAATTATGGGAATGATTAGCCACGAGATTCGATCTCCGTTAAACATTATATCTATGTATAGTAGAAAAGTTCGTTCTCTAATTCAGGAAAAAGAATTTACCGATACTTTTAAATCTATCGAATTTACAACAAACTCACTGATTCTTTTGTCAAATCAAATTCTAGAATATTCTAAAGACGAAAACAGAGAGCTAAATCTAAAAAACAAAAATCTTTTTTTAAAAACTGAAATCTACCAAATTATCTCTTCGATGACTTCATTAGCAGAAGTTAAAGGAAACAAAATAAACATTCATTCCAATCTCGATGCCAATTGTGAAGTGTGTACCGATGCAACTAAAATTCACCAATTATTTTACAACATAATAGGAAATGCAAATAAGTTCACCGAAAATGGAAATATCAACATAACAATTACTATCGAAAGCATTTCAGATTACGAAATGAATCTTCAAGTTGAAGTTGCAGATAATGGAATAGGTATTAACCAAAACGATTTAAAGAATATTTTTAAATCCTATTATCAAGGAACCGTTTCTAGAAGAGTTAACGATTTAGGCGTAGGTTTAGGATTGAATCTATGCAAAGAAATAGTCGAATTGTTTGATGGAGAAATCAATATCGAAAGTCAGGAAGGTCATGGAACGACCGTAGAATTCAACTTGATATTGAGTAAAATTTAGAATAAAAATTATTAATAAAATGAAATTATCGAATAACTGTACCTTTTTAATCACAGATGACCACAGCATTGTAAGACAAGGAATTTCTATGTTGATTAACGAACTATTCTCGACTCCCAAAATATACATGTCAGGAAATTTTCCTGATACTTTTAAAATAATAAACCAAACTAAAATTGATTTATTGATTTTAGACATCAATTTTCCTGATGGAAATAGCATCAGTATTATTAAGGATATTAAACTTATTCAACCCGAAATTAAAATTTTAATTTTTACGGCATACAATGAAGACATCTATGCTTTACGTTATTTAAACTCAGGCGCTTCGGGTTATTTAAGCAAAGGAAGTTCCGAAGAGGAAATGAAACAAGCCTTGACAAGCATGATTTTATCTGGAAAATACTTGACCCAAAATGTAAAAGATAGAATTTTAGATTCTTACATCTCTAAATCTCCTATTAATCCTATTGAGCAATTATCAAATCGTGAATTAGAAGTGGCCAGAATGCTCATTAAAGGCTACGGCAACTTAGAAATATCAGATATTTTAAATGTAAAAAAGACAACCGTAAGTACTTTTAAAAATAGAATATTCGAAAAATTAGAAATTGACAACTTAGCTGCTCTGATCGAACTTTTTCGGTTATATAATGATGATGGCGAATAATTTAAACTTCTATTTCTTGTAGAAATAATTCTACAATGCATTACTAAACTCTTTACAGAAATTGAGTTTATCAACGATTACATTTGTTATAATACAAACGCAATCAGTTAAATTTTAAAATACACAATCTATTTTATACTATTTCGTTTTTAATCCAAATCAACACTTTTAAATTTTTTGGGATGTCTTGACTTTTTTAAACTAAAGAAATATGAAATCACATTTTCACAGCAGTTATCATACTAAAAATCCAAATGATTTTCAGGAAAAATTATTTAAAGATTTATCAGAAGAAATGTTCATATTTAAAATTTCTCCTGACAACGATTTCCATAAATTACTAATAGACAAATCCATATACAAAAGCTTCGAATTACCTAATAATCTTATCTCTGATACTATCCTTCCTCTATTCTATAATAGAATTTATAAAGAAGATAGAATTAAAGTACTTCGAATGTTTATTCAACTTCAAACAACCGAAGAAAAAGCAGAAATTGAATTTAGATGTTTACTTCCTAAAAAAGGATTATCTGTTTTTAAAGCTTATATAAAAACAAAATCAGACACTAATGGTAACACTATCTTTTATGTAAATTTCTTTAGAATTAATTCTATCGAAAACAAAGAATTAGATAAAAATCTAACAATAGATAGTAACTCAAAAAAAGAAAAGGAATTAAAATTAATTCAAACCATAAAATTATATAGTGAACACAATAACCGTTTGTTGAATTTTTCTCATATCACTTCTCATAATTTAAATACGCATTCAGGAAATATCAAACTGCTTTTAGATATGATTGACACTGAAGAAAATGCACAAACAAGAAAAGAATATCTCAATCATTTACGAACTGTTTCTAATGATTTAAATGAAACAATTGCTGATTTATCACAAATAGTTAACATCCAAAACAATCTGGATGTAATTAAAGAACCTTTAGATTTAAATAGCTATTTAGAAAAAAACAGTACATTAATTAACAATTATGGTTTTGAAAACAAAATCACTATTATAAACAAAGTTCCAAAAGGTTCTATCATTAATTTCAACTCGGCTTATCTGGCTAGTGTTTTATTAAATTTTAGTACAAATGCTGTAAAATATGCCCATCCAGATCGATTTCCAATTATCACCTTTGAGTTTTTTATAGAAAACCAAAAAAAGGTTTTAACCATTACTGATAACGGTTTAGGAATTGATTTAGAAAAACATGGTAATTTATTATTTGGTATGTACAAAACGTTTCATAAACATAAAAATGCAAATGGTATTGGTTTATACATCACAAAAAACCAAATTGAATCCATGAATGGAATAATTACTGTAGAAAGTAAAGTAGATGAAGGAACTACTTTTAAAATTACTTTTTGCGATTAAATAAACAAATGAATAACTAAAACAAATAGTACCCCCAAATGGAAAAATTTGTAATTAGCAAAAATACAAATGGCGAGTTTAAATATGAATTTCTAGATCAATTTGAACAATTAATTTTTAGTAAATCAGGTTACAAAAACAAAGCCATGTGCGTAAAAGTAATCGAATCTATAAAACGAAATGCTCAGGAAGATTCTAAATTCTACAGAAAAAGAACTGCTGACAATGAATGCTATTTCAACCTGAAATCTTCAAATGGACAAGTTTTAGGCATTAGCGAAATTTATGTAGACAAAGCTACTCGCGAAGAAATAATTGAGTTTGTTAAAAAAACATCAGCTTATGCTTCTATAGAAGATTATTCAAAGAAATCACCACAAACAGTTTTTTAAACTTTACAAATCAAACTTTATTCCTTGTGCCAATGGTAAAGTACTACCGTAATTAATGGTATTGGTTTGTCTACGCATATAGATTTTCCAGGCATCTGAACCTGATTCACGGCCGCCGCCAGTCTCTTTTTCTCCGCCAAAAGCACCTCCAATTTCAGCACCGGAAGTTCCAATATTTACATTGGCAATTCCGCAATCAGAACCTGCAACGGATAAAAACAATTCGGCTTCACGCAAGTTATTCGTCATAATTGCCGAAGACAATCCTTGGGTTACATTGTTTTGAATAGCTATCGCATTTTCTACAGTTCCTGAATATTTTATCAGATACAAAATAGGCGCAAAAGTTTCCTGTTGCACAATTTCTAAAGTATTATCGGCTTCAACAATCGCGGGCTGTACATAACAGCCACTTTCATATCCAGCTCCCGAAAGTACCGCTCCGTCCACAAGAATTTTAGCTCCTTGAGCAACTGCCTTTTCTAAGGCTTTGTTGTATTTTTCGACCGCATCAATATCAATTAATGGTCCCACATGATTTTTTTCATCCAATGGATTTCCAATACGCAATTGTTGGTACGCAGCAACTAAAGCATTTGCAACTTTATCATAAACACTTTCATGAATAATTAAACGACGCGTAGAAGTACAACGTTGTCCAGCCGTGCCTACAGCTCCAAAAACAGCTCCAATAATGGTCATTTTAATATCGGCATCCGGAGTGACAATAATGGCGTTGTTTCCACCTAATTCCAATAAAGATTTCCCTAATCGAGCCGCCACAGTTTGCGCTACAATTTTTCCCATTCGGGTTGATCCTGTAGCAGAAATTAACGGAATTCGGGAATCCTTAGCCAGTAATTCTCCCAATTTGTAATCGCCATTGATTAAGCACGAAATTCCTTCTGGCAGTTTATTTTCTTGTAAAACTTGTGCCAAAATATTTTGACAGGCAATTCCGCAAAGTGGCGTTTTCTCAGACGGTTTCCAAACACAAACATCTCCACAAACGAGAGCCAAAGCCGTGTTCCAGGACCAAACGGCAACTGGGAAATTAAATGCCGAAATAATTCCGACTACACCTAAAGAATGGTATTGCTCATACATTCGGTGATTAGGTCGCTCAGAATGCATGGTCAAGCCGTGTAATTGTCGGGAAAGTCCAACAGCAAAATCACAAATATCAATCATTTCCTGAACTTCGCCGTAGCCTTCCTGCAAGGATTTACCCATTTCGTAAGAAACCAATTTACCTAAAGCCTCTTTATTTTGGCGTAATTTTTCTCCAAACTGACGCACAATTTCTCCACGTTGTGGCGCTGGAATTAATCGAAATGATTGGAAAGCTTCGCTAGCGGCCTGCATTACTTTCTCGTAATCGGCTGCTGAAGTTGTTTTTACTTTCGCAATCAATTGACCATCTACCGGCGAATAACTTTCCAGAATTTCTCCTGAAGAAAAAGAGTTCATTCCTGTTGATGTTCCTTCGTTTACAGCGCTTATTCCTAATTGTTCTAAAGCGGCTTTTATTCCAAATTGAGTTGCAATTGTTGTCATGATAGTTTGTAGGTTTCGTGTTTTAGCCCCGATAGCAACGGCATCCTTTTCCTGATTTCTTTAAACAGGAAAAGATAGAGTGGATAGCGGGAAATAGCTCCTGAAAAAAATTATTTTTTAGCGGTAAATCTTGGATCGGTTTCCATAACGGTTCCACATTTTTCGCAAGTTCGTAGTTCTTCTGAGTTGTAAAAATGCTCAAAATGCGGCAAAAAATCTTTTTCGATATTGTTGAGTTCAAAATACACTTCGTGCAATTTGTGATTGCAACTGTCGCAATACCACAACAATCCATCTGTAAAACCTTGATTGGCTCTTTTTCGCTCAATAACCAAACCGATGGAACCTTCGGAACGAACAGGAGAATGTGGAATCTTAGCCGGATGCAGGTACATATCACCCGGATTAAGCTCTAAAACATGACGCTCACCATCTTCCTGAGTAATCACCTGAATGGAACCTTCTAACTGATAAAATAATTCTTCGGTTTCATTATAATGAAAATCCTTGCGGGCATTTGGACCCGCCACAATCATTACAATATAATCGCCTGAATCTACATATAAATTTTTGTTACCAACGGGCGGTTTTAACAATTGACGATTTTCGTCAATCCATTTCGTTAGGTTAAAAGGTCTTGAAATTGCCATTTTGAGTTTTTTTAAAGAAAAGCTAAGGTACGAAAAAAAGAATTTTGGTTTCACGAAGATTCTCTAAGAAAACCGTAAAGACAAAAGACATAATTAAAACAATTCCACCTCTATCTTTTCAAAAAAATCTTAGCAAAACTTAGCGTTTTCTTTGCGAGTCTTTTTGTAACAAACAAAAAATATTATTTAGCTTCCTTAATCAAATAAATATAAACAGGAAAGTGATCACTAAACCCGACTTCGGTTGCCGAATGCCGCTTGGGATAGCCTTTGTATTGACCGGAATTTTGAATCAAATAACTTTTATTGAAAATGCCTGCTTTCCAATATTGATATGTGGAAAAATCATTTTTAATCAGGGATTGCGTTACCATAATTTGGTCGAAAATATCCCAGGAATCCCTAAAAGCAATGGTTCCCAAGCCTTTTTTAGCCATTTCTTCAAATGGATTGTAGATGCCAAATTCAGGAACTTCTTGTTTTTGTCCTTTGGCCCCAAGGATTTTTTTAATACTGTTATTGAAAGGTCCATCGTTCAAATCGCCCATTGTAATTACCTTGGCATTGGGATTTATTTTTTGCAAAGAGTCAATTATTTTCCGATTCAGCATTCCTGCAGCTTCCCTAAAAGGACTTGATTTTTTCTCACCACCAGAACGCGACGGCCAGTGATTGACGATAATATTGATTTCTTCACCTTCCAGAAAACCGGTAATTAAAAGTTGGTCACGTGTAAAAACCCGATTATCATAACTGCTTTGAACCACTTCATCATCTTCTTCTGCAGTAGAAACTAATTCCTGATTTTGAACTTCTTTTTTATAAATGTAAAGCGGAATATTAGTAAAAGAAGTAGGTGAAAAATATTTATTCTGAAACAACAAAGCCACATCAATACCTCTTTTATCAGGCGAATCAAAATGAATGATTCCATAATTATACAATGCCATTTGAGGCTGTCGCACTAAATCTTCCAGTACGCCCCGGTTTTCAATTTCGGAACAGGCAATAAATGTGGGCGAATTAGCATTTTCAGGTTTCCCAATTTCGGTTAAAACGCGAGTTAGATTCTGCAATTTTAGCTGGTATTTTTTAGAAGTCCAGCGTTGGACACCTTGCGGAGTCCACTCGTCATCATTCGTTCTGGGATCATTAATGGTATCAAAAAGATTTTCGAAATTATAAAAGGCTACCGTATGAATTCGGTAACTTTTTTGCTGAGAAAATCCCATCTGTGCTAAAAACAAAAGAATAACTGCTATCAACTTCAGTATTCGCATAAGTAACTCTATTTAAGGACTGTAGTAAATTTAATTCATTTTATATAATAAGCCCAAATTATTTTCGAATTTCGCTATCTTTGTTTGGATGCTACACAGCAGTATTTTCAATTTTTATTTATTCAGGAAAAATACCAATATGCCTACTCCTCGATTTTTAGTTTTAAACCGAACCATTAGTGTATTCCTGATTATTATTTTTCAATCTTTCAACAGTCAAGCCCAAAAACACATGATTACACCAGCCGCTTTACAAAAAGGAGACACCGTTGCCATTGTAGCTACCGCTAGAAAATATACTGATAACAATCTAAAACCCGCCATTGATTTACTCCATAGTTGGGGACTTGAAGTAGTTATTGGCAAAAGCATCGGACTTGACAATAATCAACTGGCTGGAACCGATGAACAAAGAACTGCCGATTTTCAAACACAGCTGGACAATCCAAATATCAAAGCCATTTGGTGTGTAAAAGGCGGTTATGGAACGGTTAGAATTATTGATGCCTTAGATTTTACCCAATTCAAAAAAAATCCAAAATGGATTGTAGGTTTTAGTGATATTACCGTTTTACACAATCATTTGAATACTTTAGGTTATAAAACCATTCATGGAATTATGCCTGTTACCGCTCCAAGAGCTACTAAAGAAGCGATTGCTACTCTAAAGCATGCTTTATTTAACGAAGGTTTGAATTACGAAATTCCTTCAGATCCAATGAATCGAATTGGTAAAGCCAAAGGTGAATTAGTAGGCGGAAATCTTTCTATTTTATACAGTTTGTTTGGTTCTCCATCCGCAATTGACTGTGATGATAAAATTTTGTTTATCGAAGATTTGGACGAATATTTATATCATATTGACCGCATGATGATGAACTTAAAACGCAATGGCTGCCTGGAAAGCATTAAAGGAATCGTGGTAGGTTCAATGACAAAAATGAAAGACAACGATATTCCCTGGGGTAAAAATGCAGTTCAAATTATTGAAGATGTTACTAAAAAATACTATATTCCTGTTATTTATAATTTCCCGGCAGGACACATTCAGGATAATAGAGCATTAGTTTTAGGAAGCACTGTATCAATTGAAGTTACTCCAGTAAAAAGCACACTAAAATTTGAAAAGTAATTTCAATGGCAATGACAATTGAAATTGCAAAAATCAATTTCTACCAATAACTGAATACTATTTCCAATGGCCGAGCACAACGAATTAGGAAAACTTGGAGAAGAATTAGCTGTTGAATTTTTACAAAACAACGGCTATACCATTTTAGAGACCAATTGGACTTTTCAAAAGGCCGAAATAGATATTATTGCTCAATTAGAAGATACACTTGCCATTATCGAAGTAAAAACCCGTTCTTCGATTGAATTTGGTCTGCCTCAGGACTTTGTCAATTCGAAAAAAATAAAACTACTTACGAAAGCCGTAGACAACTACGTAGTTGATAAAAACCTCGACATTAACGTTAGATTTGACATTATTGCCATCCATTTAGAGAATAAATCTTTTGTAATTGAACACCTTACAGATGCTTTTTATCACTTTTAACGTTATTTTTTGATGTTATTTTTGTAACAAATTGTTTTTTTAATTATATTTGCCCATATTTTTAACGATTTATCTAAGTAAATCGACGCAAAAACTAAGTAAAAACACCTATTTGATTATGAAAACTGTTTCATCAATTGTCGAAAATTACATCAAAACAAAACCTTTTTTATTGAATGCTTTATCATTGGGCATCATTAACTTAACCTCTTTATCCAGAAACATCATGTCGGAATTAGAGAGTGAGTTTGGAAAAGAAGTAAAACAAGGCGCTGTTGTAATGTCATTAAAAAGATTGACAGAAGAATTGGATTTTAGACTGAATCATAAAATCAATAAAGTCATTAAAAACATAGGCGAAATTACGGTTCGATCTGCTTTGACTGATTATACTTTTGCGGTTTCGGAAACCGTTTTAAACAAACAAGCCGAATTAATTTCAGATATTAATGGTTTTCCAGATGTTTTTTATACTTCTTCAAGAGGCGTAAACGAAATTAATATTGTGGTAAGCAACACGGTAAACAAACTGGTAGACAAACATTTTTCTAACGAAAAATTAATCCAGAAATTAGACAATCTGGCTTCTATAACAGTAAAATTACCAAAAGAAAATATTGTAGTACCAGGAATCTATTACTTCATTTTTCAGCGTTTGGCATGGGAAGGAATCATCATCAACGAAGTGATTTCAACTTCAAATGAATTCACCATTTTAGTAGGCGAAGATCAAGTAGATGTTGCTTTTAAAGTAATCAAAGATTTGAAAAACTAGGTTCAATATAAATTGACAAAAGCAGGCATTTTAATCCAATTGCCTGCTTTTTTTATATCTAATTTTCTCAAAAATATTTCTACTAATAAGAAAAACTAATTCCTGCCACTAGGAAATCTTTACCAAAAAAATTAGTGTTTTTTGTGGCAGCGTTGTGAACATAATCTAAGAAAATTGGCATCACAATCCTCTCTCCTAAATTAAATTCTTTAGTCGCTTTTACTTCTAAATTAACCAAAGAAGGTTTGTCATAGTCAGCAAAAGTATAATACTCCGCCTGATTATTTAAGACTGCGCCAGCAAAAGTTTCTAATGCTATATTTTGAAGAATTTTACTTGATGAATTTTCGAAAAAATCAAAGGTATATCCCAGTTCTAAATAGGTGGTATAATTGTGTTTTGGGTTGTCATTTTTATCATAACGATAATCATTTCCAGCTATAAATGTACTTATAGTGGCATTAAAAGGTAATTGATAACCTTCGGAGAAATCAAAACAAAGCATAGCATCAACAGTTTGTGAACTGTTAGGTCCAAACTCAAAATACTTATTGCTAACACCCTCTACTTTTGAAACCGAAGGCCAATAATAATTCCAAATTTGGAACTGCAAAAAATCATTCACTTTATATTTTGCATAAAAATCAATTTCGCGATATCCTTTGTAGAAATTTTCACCATCCGGATAAAAATATTGATTTTTTAAATTGGTAGTTGCCCAAATGCCTAAACTCAATTTTGGCGAAACAGCATATTCAACAGCAGGTTGAATTGCAGGGTAATCTCCGCCCCAACATTGGCCTCGCCAGAGATAGCGACTTACAATATCAACGCTCAAACTGAGTTTTTTATTAGATTCGAGACTATCCGTTTGTAATTGCTTTTCTTGCGAAAAACCAACACATGAAAATAATCCCAAGATTAAAAATGACACAATTTTTTTGTTTATTTTCATGTCTGTTAATTTATCTAATACTTATCTATCAGCTCAAACAAACGTTCTCTGCTTAAAGGTTTTGTAATGTAATCATCAAATCCTGCCTGTTCAATTTTGAGTCTGTCTTCTGAAGAGGAATAAGCAGTCTGCGCTATAATAGGTAATTCTGGTCGAATGGGTCTTATTTGTTCAACAGCTTCAAAACCATTCAAAACAGGCATTTTTATATCCATCAAAACCAAATCAATATTCGAATTATTGATACAAATATCTACTGCTTCTTGTCCATTCTTAGCTCTAATAATTTGAAAATTTTTGTCTTTCATCATTTTTTGAAATAACAAAAAGTTGATATTATCATCTTCGGCAATCAAAATAATTTTATTCTCTGACTTCATTCCTTCTTTTTCTTTTATTGATTTTACAACAATAGGTTCTGATGTAACATATTGTAATGGGATTGAAAAATAAAATGTAGAACCCACTCCCACTTCTGATTCTAAATTAATTGTTCCTCCAAGAATTTCTATATATGCTTTTGAAATAGAAAGCCCTAAACCTAAACCTCCAACCTGTATTGACTTGTCATTTTCCACACGTTTAAATCGATCAAAAACATGTTGATGATGCCCCTCTTCGATTCCAGAGCCTGTATCCTGAATTGTAAAATGGATTCGGTTTTCTTTTTCGTCTATTTCATATTTAAATGTTACAAAACCCTCATCAGTATATTTTATAGCATTTGTCAACAAATTTATGATAACCTGTTTTAATTTTATTTCATCTGTAATAATATTATATCCTGCCGGAACGGTACTTTTTATCAATTTGAATTTTATCGTCTTGGTTTTAGGAATAGTTACTTTGACAGTTTTGTACAACTCTACGATACAAGATTCTAAATTAATTTCACTAAAATTAGGTGAAACCTGATTGGAATCGATTTTAGACATTTCGATCAAATCATCAATAATAGAAACCAGATTTTTACCATTTTTCTGAATCACATTTAGATATTCTATTTGCTCATTTTTATCAATTTCAGTATTCAAAATAAGTTCGGTAAAACCATTTATGGCATTCATTGGCGTTCTTATCTCATGCGATAAATTGGCTAAAAAAGAAGCTTTTAGCAAATCGCCTTCCTCCGCTTTAATTTTTGCTTTGATTAATGCCTGCTTCTGATTGTTATTTTCTTCGAATAAATTCCCAATATAACTAAACTCTCCGCTGGTTTTTTTCAACTCTGCTATTGCTGTTTCGCTTCCTTTTTGAAGTGCTTTTCTAACCAGATAAAGAGGTCGGTAAACTAATTTTTGGGTATAAAAAATACTAACAATTAAATAGAGAATAAAAACTATAATGATAGCATATAGAATGCTAATGGTGTTTTCAAAATAGACATCAAATTTCCTTTCGAATAACAATTTTCCAATCATTTTTCCTTCCGAATTTTCTAACGGATAAACGGAACTCACCATATGCCTTTGCTCGGCCACACTATGATCGTTTCTGATGAATTTAATTTTAGAAGAAGTTATATTTTCTAAATTCCGAATAAAATTAACATTGATTAAACGTACCGCAAAGAAATAACCTGAAGGCTTGGATTTGTTTTTAAACGGATCATCCGAAGGATGGATTGTGGCGCCTGTAACTTCTACAATTCCTTCTGGAATTTGTAAATAAAATTTTCCAACGCCAACATTATCCAAATAATTCATGGCTTGTTTTGGAATAAAATCAAGGGTTTTGATTACGGGTGTAGGTGTTCGAATTATAAATTCCTTATTCTGATCATAAACCCCTAAATAATCGGCTCCATAAATTTCCAACTCATTACTGATGGTTTCCTCGTACCATTTTTTATCTTTTGTCGAAATAAAAGCTACAAATTCATCCCAATTGGTATCATTATTCAGAGCTGTCAAAATAGGCTTTGATTCCAATACTAACAGTTGATTGATTTTACTTTCGAATAATTCAACAGAGTTTTGATATGCTTCTTTTTCTGTTTTATTGATATAATAAAATAAAGCAGCATAAAGCAACAAAAAAACAATACTAGAGGAAATGATTAGAAAAAGTATCTTAGGAAACGTTTTTTTTAATGCCATAATTTTAATACCTCAACTGGGTTAAAACATTAAATTAATAAAAATAAACAAATTACGAAACTCATTTACAAAGTAATCGACAGGCTACATTATAATAATCTAAAGTACTACAAAAAATTGCTATTATACTTCTTTCCCGCCTAACATTTCCATTAATTCTAAAGCTCTTCTGGTTGATTTTACGTTATCAATAGTTAGTAAAATATAATCAAGTCGAAGATTTTTTGAGGCAAATTTAAAAAGAAAAACCATATATTTATAACTATAAATAACCGAAAATGAAGAGATATATTCTATTGCTTTTATTGTCATTTCAAATAGTATTTTCCCAAGAAATAGTTGTAAAAGGACAAGCATTTAATTCAGGAAAATTCAATGACCGTGTTGTTTATATTATTAAAAATGATACCATTAATAAACTAAGAAAACGTAGTGATTCTTTATATGAAGACTGGAAAAAGAAATCAAAATTTGAAGACAGAAAAGATAGTTCTTATCTGGGAGTCACTAAAAACAATGAAATTCTTACTCAATTACTTAAAGACAAAAATTACAGAACTCACACAGACAGCTTAGGTAATTTTGAAATAAAAGCTAAATTAACGGATTCTTTATTTTTTGAAAGCTATTGGCATATAACTAAAAAATTCTTAGTTGCTGATTTAATAAAAAAGAAAAAAGTAAATATTAGATTAGAATTGGAACCTTGTGAAGTGTGGCCAAACCATCCGGAGAAACCAAGCAAACTCTACGTGTTGATTGGTAAGAAAATTAAAACTTGGAAATCTCCCTCAAATTATTGTAACATAGGTCATTTATCCTCTAGACTTATATCAAAATATGTAGTAGTTAAAAACATCTATGGCGATTTTAAAAAAGACACTATCCAATTTACAACTTACCCTCCACATTCCCCAGCATTAGGACAAAACTATCGCCCATTCAAAACACTTTCTATAGATTATGAATATTGCTTATTATATGTTTTGGAATATAATGGAGAATTACTTCAAACGAGATATGTATTTGATGATGTTTATATGACAAAAGATGGAAAATGGGCTTCACCACTCAAACCTAAAGGATTAAGAAATTCAATTCCTCCTGATTCTTTTAGATTAAAAAAAATAGATTTTGTCACGCCCATTGAGTTTGTTTATGATGAAAGGTTAGAAAAACAAATCAAAGAAAACTTCTCTGAAACTCATACTACAATAGGCAACGGAAAAATTCAGGTTAATTACGGTTTTTATGTGGAAGATCTATTTGAAATGAGAAAAACAGGAGCATTAAAAGAATTTGATTACCTAATCAAATAAGTTAAAAAACTATCCCTGCCCCAATAGCTCCATCAGTTCCAAAGCCCTTCTTGTTGATTTCACATTATCAAAAGTCAGCAACAAACGCAAGCCATTTGGAGTTTGTTTTTCTTTCATTTTACAAATGGAGGAATGCTTTTGCACAAACTGCAACACCTTATGAAAACGATTCGATTGATAAAAATCAGA
>Ga0247805_1000717_pt1 | contig 16770 bp, 19 predicted proteins | sample UWRJL044104R1_FD_180930 | JGI IMG/M metagenome (GOLD analysis project Ga0247805, IMG submission 180930) | Plant litter microbial communities from Arlington Agricultural Research Station in Wisconsin, United States - UWRJ-L044-104R-1 | ecosystem: Environmental > Terrestrial > Plant litter >... | reverse complement strand
TCTCCCCCCTGTGCAATCACCGCAAGGACCGTAATGGAAGTGCCTGTTAGGTTGCCAATAAACGGGATGATCTCGAGTATGCCGCATAAAACAGCAAAGAATATTGCGCTTTCCACTCCAGCCAGGCTAAAGCCAATTCCATACATAATCCATAAAAGACCAATCATTGCAGCTAATCCACTCAGATAATGCTGAGCTACTTTTCCGGTTTGATGAACAACTTTTGAAGCTTCTTCCCGGTTTTCTGGTGCAATGAGTTTGAGAATGAATTTTTTAATATGATTCCTGTACAGCAAAAACAGAAACATGTAGACGACAACAAGAATGGTGTTAACCGCCATGTTCATTACTCCCGAGGCAAATCCTGCCAGCATGCTTCCCGCACCGCCGCTTTGTTCCCCTTGCTGTTTGACAAGTTCTGATTGCTTACTTAAACTGATTCCTACTTGTTTATTTAGCCATTGCCGCAGACTGGCAAACATATCGGTGACTCTGTGTTTCATGCTATCCAGATTCTCCGTCAAACCGCTTAACTGCCATGACAGGAGTGTAAAAACTAGTGCAATGGCCGCAAGGAACAGAACGACACAGCAAAGGGCACTCATGCCTTTACTAAAACCGTGGTTTTCAAGCCATTTGCTTAAACGAATAAATAACATGGAGAATACTGCCGCTAAGGCTAGTGGAATAAGGAAATCTGCGGCGAAGTAGATGCCTGCGAAGAAAAGAAACAAGATTAATAGAATATAAACGCTGCGTTGAAGTTTTTCCATATCCTGCTATTCAACAAAATCCGGTAAAGAAAGTTTGGTGGATATAGTGCATAAAAAAAGAGGCTATCCGTGCAGATAGCCTCTTTTTAAATAGTTATGTGATAATTATCCTTCCTGGTGTAACCAGGCTTTTTTCTTTAAGAGTTCTTCTTCTGTTTCACGGATGTCTTCATCATCTACACAGCAGTCAACAGGGCAAACCGCAGCACACTGTGGTTCATCATGAAAACCTTTACATTCTGTACACTTATCCGAAACTATATAATATACTTCATCTGACACAGGCTCCTGAGCCACTCCTGCATCTACTTCCTGATCACCAAAATCAATAATACCGTTTAAATTGGTACCATCGGAAAATCTCCAGGCTGTGCCTGCATCATAAATTGCATTATTTGGGCATTCAGGCTCACATGCTCCGCAATTAATACATTCGTCTGTTATTTTAATAGCCATGTCTTCGTATAAATCTATTGCTAAAGTTACCTTTGCACTGCAAATATAACATTTATACTTTAAAATTTTGTAAACATGTCTACGCTGAACTCCGAGAAGCTAATTATTGCATTTCATAAACTAAGTAATTTCCTGCTATCTCCTGACGAGGATTTTAATTCCGTCATCCGTTCTGCTCCCAATCATAATGCCTGGTTTACAGTGGAAGAAGTGACCCGGTCACTGGCTTCTTTACAAGAAATGCTTCAGTTGCCGGCACTGGAAAAATGGTTTGAAAATATTTCCGTTACCAGCAGTCCCAAAAAAGTGGGTTTAATTCTGGCCGGTAATATTCCAATGGTTGGTTTTCACGATGTGCTATCGGTACTGGCAACGGGTAATATTGCGCTGATTAAGCTGTCTTCTTCAGATAGTCAGCTACTGCCTGCTTTACTAAAAAAACTGGTTTCTTTCGAACCGTTGCTTCAGGATCAGATCGAATATGTAGAAAGACTTACTGGTTTTGATGCCATAATCGCCACCGGCAGTAATAATACTTCGCGTTACTTTGACTATTATTTCGGTAAGGTTCCAAACATAATTCGTAAAAACCGGAATAGTGTTGCCGTTCTGGACGGCCGGGAAAGTGTTGCTGAAATAGCAGCTTTAGGGCACGATATTTTCGACTATTTTGGTCTGGGATGTCGTAATGTTTCTAAGGTCTATCTACCGGAAGGTTATGAAATCAAGAACTTTTTTGAGCCACTGGAGTCTTTTTCTCCGGTGATCAATCACTTTAAATACAATAATAACTACGATTATAACAAGTCTATCTACCTGGTTAACTCTGTAACTCATTTTGATAACGGCTTCCTGCTGGTTAAACAAGATGAGGGGCTGACTTCTCCACTCGCTGTACTGTTTACCGAAACCTATACTGATCTGGATGCACTGTCTCAGCAGCTGGAGCAAAAAGAAGAACAAATTCAATGTGTATTAACACAAACTGAACTAAAATTCAGTAAAGGTACGTTAACACTAGGGCAGGGGCAGCATCCGGCTTTATGGGATTATGCAGATCATGTGGATACGATTGCCTTTCTAAATGGACTGCAGACGGTCTGATAGCTTTTATTTGTATCACAAGGTTTCTTAATTTCTCATTTTGAAACACTATTTTTGAAGAAATGTATATAATCAAAGTAAAAGGCATTGCCAAAATACCGGATTACGTTCAGCTCAGAGATGATAAGTTCACTCTGCTGGCTTATTTCAGGGTAGACCGGCCGGACAAGTCCCTTGATAAATTAGGGCTTGGCGATAAATTGCCCGATATAATGGATGTAGTAAAAAATCTGCCCTTTGGTCAGATTGCCAAATTAGATATTTAAGATATGACAGGAAACGCAGTTATCAATTTAAGAAACGTTGATGTATTTCAGCAAAAACACCTGGTGCTCTCAGATGTAAACCTAACTGTGGATAAAGGTGAATTTGTCTTTTTGATCGGTCAGACAGGATCGGGTAAAAGCAGCTTGCTGAAAATCATATACGGAGAATTGCATATCGGCAATGGAGAGGGCCAGATCGCTGGTTTTGACCTGAAAAAACTTGCAGAAAGGGATGTTCCATTTCTGCGCAGAAAATTAGGGATAGTTTTCCAGGATTTTCAGTTACTCACCGACAGGACAATCGAAAAGAATCTGGATTTTGTGTTGAAAGCCACTGGCTGGAAAGACAAAAAGCTGATTGAAGAAAGAATTAAAGATGTACTCGAAAAAGTGGGGCTGCGTTCTAAAATCAGAAAAATGCCACATGAGCTATCTGGTGGTGAACAGCAGAGGGTGGTTATTGCACGCTCGCTTTTAAATAATCCAGATATTATTCTTGCAGATGAACCTACAGGAAATCTGGATCCGGAAACTTCTGAAGAGATAGTAATGCTGCTCAAGCAGATCAGCCAAAGTGGTACCGCAGTACTAATGGCAACTCATGATTACCACATCATTCGTACACTACCTTCGCGTATTATCAAATGTGAAGCTGGCATCGTACACGAAGATGCGACGATAAACTAAACCTTTTCTGACAAAATAATTCATTTTCAGCCATTCTGTACAGTCTTGTTCACACAAAACTGACAGCATGGCTGATATATGCTATTGGCAAACAATTTGCATTTGTGACCTAAAATTCTACTATACCATGTTTAGCAAGAAGAAAACGAACGATACCCAAAATCCTGCAACGGAAAATACTGCAGAAGAGCAGTTGAACAAGGAGATTACTGATGAAAATCAGGAAGTTAAAGAAGATGCATCAGCAGAACCTGTAGTGGAAATTTCTGCTGAGGAGCAGTTAAAACTGGATAATGCAGCTTTGAATGATAAATATCTGCGCCTGTTTGCCGAATTTGATAATTATAAAAGACGTACACAGAAAGAACGTGTTGAATTACTACAGACTGCAGGTAAGGATGTTATTTTAACGCTGTTACCTATTCTGGATGATTTTGACCGTGCTAATAAAGCCGCTGAAAATGCAACAGATATCGCTTCTATCCGTGAAGGTGTTCAGTTGGTTCATACCAAACTAAAAAATACACTTGCACAGAAAGGCCTTAAAGAAATGGAGAGTTTGAATACAGTATTTAACACTGATCTTCATGAAGGAATTACAAATGTTCCTGCTCCTACTGAAGAGTTGAAAGGGAAAGTGATTGATGAATTAGAAAAAGGATACACTTTAAATGACAAAGTTATACGCTTTGCAAAAGTGGTTGTAGGTAGTTAATTATGAGTAAGAGAGATTATTACGATATTCTTGGCGTATCAAAGAGCTCTTCTCCGGAAGAGATCAAAAAAGCTTATAGAAAGCTGGCCATTAAGTATCATCCCGACAAAAACCCGGATGACCATACCGCAGAGGATAAATTTAAAGAAGCCGCTGAGGCTTATGAAGTCCTGAGCAACGCCGAAAAGAAGCAACGTTATGATCATTACGGTCATGCAGGAGTAGGCGGAGCAGCTGGCGGTGGCGGCGGCTACGGTGGTGGCGGTATGAACATGGAAGATATTTTCAGCCAGTTCGGTGATATCTTCGGTGGTGGCGGTGGAAGCCCTTTTGATAGTTTCTTTGGTGGTCAGCAATCTCGTGGAGGTGGTCGTCGCGTCGCGAAAGGATCCAACCTGCGTATCAAGGTGAAATTAACTCTTGAAGAAATTGCGAATGGTGCTGAGAAAAAGATTAAGGTCAACAAGCAGGTAACCTGCAAACCTTGTGACGGAACAGGAGCTAAAGATAAATCGTCTGTTAGTACCTGCAGTACTTGTGGAGGTAGCGGATCTGTACGTCGTGTGACAAACACAATCCTCGGACAGATGCAGACAACTTCTACTTGTCCGACCTGTAATGGTTCCGGTTCACAAATTACCGCTAAATGTACTTCCTGCCATGGCGAAGGTACTGTACGCGGTGAGGAAACCATCAGCATCAATATTCCTGCTGGTGTGAGTGATGGTATGCAGTTGAGCATGAGCGGAAAAGGTAATGCTGCTCCTAATGGCGGTATTCCGGGAGACCTGATCATTCTTATCGAAGAAATTCCGCATGAATTTCTTAAACGTGAAGGTAATAATATAGTATACGATTTACACTTAAGTATTGTTGATGCAGCCCTGGGTTATAGCGCAGAGGTACCAACAATCGACGGTAAAGCTAAGATCAAGATCGAACCGGGTACACAAAGTGGTAAACTGCTTCGTCTGAAGGCCAAAGGTATCCCTGAGGTGAATTCATACCATCGAGGCGATCAGATTATCCATGTAAATATCTGGACACCTAAGATCCTGAGTGGTGAAGAGCGTAGCCTGCTGGAGAAACTCCGCGACTCGCCTAACTTTAAACCTCAGCCGGGTAAAAACGATAAGAGTTTCTTTGAGAAAATGAAAGAATACTTTGAGTAAGCGTTATACAGTATCATAAAAAAAGGTTGTCCCGAAAGAGACAACCTTTTTTGTTATAAATAGATTTTACTTTATACCTCTGCTTTGTTCGGAATAATCAATACCGGGCAGGCAGAATTCCTGGTAACATGCTCTGCAACGCTTCCCATCAAAAAATGATACAGACCTTTTCGGCCGTAAGTACCGATTACAATGAGGTCTGAACCCCATTCATCTGACTGCGCAATAATTCCGTGTGCTGCACTATCCACTACGCTAAGATAGGTAGTCTTAATTCCCTCCCCATATGTATTTTCAATTTCACGCAATAAGGCCTGGCTGTTTTCTTCACTGTTATCGTAGGATTCAAGGAATACCGGTGCAAGTGTCAGATCCTGATTCATTGTGGCAGGCATCGGTTCAATAACATTAACCAGGGCAATCTCGGCTCCAAAGGTCCTGGCCAATTCATAACCTGTTTTGGCTGCTTTTTCGGAACATGTGCTGTTATCTACAGCTACTAATATTTTTTTGAGATTCATTTTCAGATAATTTAGGATGACGACGATTATAGGAACAACAAACTGAAGCCTCCAATGTTTATTCAGTATTTCATAATTTTAAACAGAACCTCAGGCTATTTATTAATTTAGCTTTATATATACCGGTTATGGAACAGAAATTTGCAGTATGCCGTGTTGCTGTGGCACCTTTAAGAGCCGACGCTTCAGATAAATCAGAGATAAAAACACAATTATTATTTGGCGATGAGGTTGAGGTGCTTGAGCAGGCTGAGCCCTGGTGGAAAATAAGAAATGCCTATGATGAATATGTGGGCTGGATGGATTTCAAACAACTCAAAGTTATCTCAGCATCGGATTATCGTGCTTGCAGTGTTCACAGATTTCTTGCGCCGGTAGCGGTGGTTAATAGGTTAACTGCTGCTGACGGCTCTGTATTTTATTTACCGGCTTCGGCTCAGCTTCCGGCTTATAAGGACGGGAAATGTTATCTGGGAGATGATGTTTATCAAGTGGAATTTGTACCTCATGATGTCGTGCTTTCCGATCCATTGAGAGACCTTGAGCGACTTTCTTTTTTCTTTCTGAATGCACCGTATCTGTGGGGCGGGAAGACGCTATTTGGTATAGATTGTTCGGGTATCACTCAGGCGGTTTTTAAAATGCTCAATATCAGGATAAAAAGAGACGCAATACAGCAGGGGGAGCAGGGAGTCATAGTAGATTTTCTACCGGAAGTGAAAATGGGTGACCTTGCTTTTTTTGATAATGCAGAAGGCAGGATAATTCATGTGGGAATTATGCTTGATGCCCACAGAATTCTGCATGCTTCGGGAAAAATCAGGATAGACCCGATCGATGATCAGGGGATTTATAACCCTGAGCTTGGACGTTATAGTCACAAACTCAGGATCATTAAGCGTTTTTTTTAAGGTATCCATTCCCAAACTATAACCAGCTTATCGTCTCCGGTTGATAGCAGGTACCTGCCATCTGTGCTCCAGACCAGCTTGTTAATAGAATGAGTGTGTCCATGCGTTCCTTTTTCGATACTAAGAATTTTGTAAAGTTTAAGGTCATCACTACCCCACAATTTAATACTCTTATCCTGACTTGCTGTTGCAAAATAGGGGAGTGTAGGATGAAAGGCAATGGCGTAAATGCTATAGAGGTGTGCTGGAATACTGTGCTTCAACTCATAATCTGCCCGGGACCAGAAATGTAATTGTGCATCTCTGCCGCCTGAAACAAGGTATTTTCCATCAGGTGAATACTGAACTGAGGTGACAGGCCTGTCATGCTTTTGCAGAATATGCAGCAGGCTGTAATCATGCAGGTCATAAATACGGATGGCATGGTCTTTACAGCCAAATGCAAGGTGTCTGCGGTCTGGACTGACAGCGACGCACCTAACCGTCTGCGCCGACACCTGGATGCTGTAAAGGAGCGTAAAATCGGTCAGGGACCAGACTTTAACAGTTCCATCTTCTGAGGCTGTCAGAAATTCATTTTTCTCAGGAACAGGTATAATGTCAAATACTGGTTTTTCATGTGCCTGAATGCTGATTATGATTTCATTTTTCTGCAAATCATAAAGCTGGACTTCCCCGCTGCGCTGACCGTAAAGAAGCAAACTTCCATCGGAACTCATGCAGTAAACAGAGCTCTTTACAGGAATAAGTACTTTTTCAAAATTAAGCTTCTCCAACGACCATTCTACTATGCCTTTGTCGTTCCCGCCAGTGAGAAATATCTCATTCCTGTTTGAATTAGAAAGTGCATAGATGGGGTTTTGATGCCCACTGAGAGATCTGAGGTGCTGCAGCATAACTATTTTTTATGTCTTCCTTCCAGGTTCAGTCCGATATCTGCAAGTGTTTTTCCCTTTTCGCGTAACAGTACGAGCAAGTGGAAAACTAAGTCAGAGCTTTCATTGATAAAGTCTGCATCTGTTTCTGCCAATGCGGCAATGACGGTTTCTACGCCTTCTTCCCCGACTTTCTGTGCAATTTTATTCAGACCTTTCTTCCGGAGTTTGTTCACGTAAGATTCCTCTGCTGGATTTGCGTAGCGATCAGCTATAATTTGTTCCAATTCGAATATAAAATTCTGGTTATAGTTGGTCTGAAAACAGCTTCTGCTTCCTGTGTGACAGGTTGAGCCAACCGGACTCGCTTTGATCAGGATCGTATCTTTATCGCAGTCAATATGGCTTTCTTTCACATAAAGGAAATTACCGCTTTCTTCTCCTTTGGTCCATAATCTCTGTTTAGAGCGTGAATAAAAGGTTACTTTTCCCTCCTGCTCTGTTTTAGTCCAGGCTTCCTGGTTCATATAGCCCAGCATGAGTACTTCCAGTGTCTGTACATCCTGTATGATTACGGGTACCAGGCCACCGGTCTTTTCAAAATCTATTTGCATAACCTTACGGGTATATGGTGTTTGTTTAATTCTGTTTTCAGGTCAGGAATAGTGATCTCTCCAAAATGAAAGACTGAAGCTGCGAGTGCTGCGTCAACACCTGTAGTACTGAAAACTTCTGTGAAATGTTCTGTTTTTCCTGCACCACCAGAGGCGATAACAGGGATGTTGATGAGTTTACAAACCTGATCCAGCAATTTGCAGTCAAAGCCTTGTTTGGTGCCGTCATGGTCCATGGAAGTAAGAAGGATCTCCCCGGCACCCAGACTCTCAGCCTGTTTAATCCATTGCAGGGTCTCCAGCTCAGTTAATAGTCTGCCGCCATTCAGGTGAACCATATTTCGTTGCTCCACTAGTTTGGTATCTACTGCTACAACGACAAACTGTACACCGAATACTTTTGCCAGATCTTCGATAAGGGCAGGATTTTTAACTGCTGCAGAATTGATGCTGATCTTGTCTGCACCTGCGCTGAGCAGGGCATCGGCATCAGCTATCGAAGTGATTCCTCCACCGATTGTAAAGGGGATATTAAGCTGTCTTGCTACCGATTTGACCATTTCAATCATGGTTTTGCGGCGTTCATGTGTCGCTGTAATATCTAAAAACACCAGTTCGTCGGCACCTTGCTGTGCATATTGCCAGGCGAGCTCTACCGGATCTCCGGCATCCTTCAAGTCAACAAAGTTTACCCCTTTAACTGTTCTTCCGTCCTTAACGTCCAGGCAGGGAATGATACGTTTGCTCAGCATGATCTATAAAGAAGTCATAGCTTTTAAATTCCATTCCTTAATCTCTTCGATGGTAATTCGGTTCTCATAAATAGCTTTACCAACAACTACAGATCTAATGTCTAATTTAGCCAGTTCCTCGATATCCTGCATAGAACTTACACCTCCTGAGGCTATCAGTTTGATGAATGGCGAATGTTCCAGTAGTTTCTGATAAAGATCTAATGCCGCACCACCTAATTTTCCGTCTTTATTAATATCTGTACACAGGAAACGGAAGAACCCTAACTGAAGGCATTTATCAACATAATCCATAAGCTTAATAGGGGAGCTTTCCATCCAGCCGGAGTACTTGATGACTTCATCCAGTACATCTATCGCGATGACGATACGGTTAGCGTAATCATATTTTTTACCTACTTCTTTGCTAAGTTCTTCCAAAAAGCTGGGGTTGGTAATAGCTTGTGTGCCGACTATGACGCGGTGAATACCAGCATCCAGCAGGTTAGTAACTTGTTCAATTGTACGGATACCACCACCATATTGAACACGCATATCTGTTTTTTTGATGATATCAAATAGTGCTGCTTGATTACTGAAATCGCCTTTTGCACCATTAAGATCGATGATATGAATAAATTCAGTACCATTAGATCTGTAAGTTTCAATCATTTCAGCGATGGAAACTTCATAAACAGTCTTCTGGTTATAGTCACCCTCTCTTAGTCTGACTACTTTACCATCTAAAATATCAATAGCGGGAATAATGTACATTTTATGATTTTAAGTTTGAAAAATTCAATAATAAACGTTCGCCGGCCTGTCCGGATTTTTCGGGGTGAAATTGTACTCCGAAAAAGTTATCTCTTTGTATAGCAGCGGCATATTTTAAACCGTAGTCTGCAGTTGCTATTCCAAAAATAGGGTTATATTCAATAAAGTAAGAATGAACAAAATAAAACTGCGTCTTGTCTTCAATGCCTGCAAAAAGTGGATTGTCTTTAATTTCTATATTATTCCAACCCATATGCGGAATTTTAATGCCCAGTTTTTTATCAAAAAGTAACGTTCTAACAGGGATAATGTTTGTCAGAACAGCATCTCCTTCCTGGGAATGTGCAGTGAGTAATTGCATGCCGACGCAAATGCCTAGTACGGGTTTGGTAATTAATGGAATAACATCTGCGAGGCCGGACTGCCGCAACTTTTCCATTGCAGCGCCTGCATGGCCCACGCCTGGAATAATGATATGAGAATATTGGTCAAAATCCGGTTCGGTATTGATCATTCCGTAATTCAGTTTCAGTCTGTCCAGTGCAGAGGTGAGGGAAAATATATTCCCTGCGCCATAATTTACTATTCCAATCATTTTACAACATGCCTTTTGTACTCGGTAAAACTAATTTCTCTGAATCTCTTTTGACAGCCATTTTAATAGCCTTGGCAAATGCTTTGAAGATAGCTTCGATCTTGTGATGTTCATTATCGCCTTCGGCTTTGATATTCAAATTGCATTTGGCAGCATCGCTAAAAGACTTGAAAAAATGAAAAAACATTTCTGTAGGGACATCGCCTACTTTTTCTCTTTTAAACTCTGCATCCCAGACAATCCAGCTTCTGCCGCCAAAATCTATAGCGACCTGCGCAAGGCAGTCATCCATAGGCAGGCAGAATCCATATCTTTCCAGTCCAAGTTTATTACCGATGGCACCTGCAAATGCTTCACCTAAAGCGATGCCGGTATCCTCAACAGTATGGTGCTCATCAATGTGCAGATCGCCTTTTGCCTGAATATTCAGATCTATACTGCCGTGGCGTGCAATCTGATCTAGCATGTGGTCAAAGAAATGGAGGCCGGTTTGTACTGACGCTTTACCAGTGCCGTCCAGATCCAGGTTAATATCAATATCTGTTTCGTTCGTTTTTCTTTTCAGACTAAACTGCCGGCTGCCGGCTCGGAGAAAAGTATAAATATCCTCCCATTTATTGGTTTCCAATCCGATATAAGGCTTCAACTCTTCTGCTTTTCCAAGCTGTTCGGTTGCGCCAAGCAGGTCATTGTTTCTTAGCCAGATTGCTTTTGCACCAAGATTCTTAGCCAGAACTACATCATTTATCCTGTCGCCGATTACAAAAGAGCCTTCCATATCGTACTTGCCGGTCAGGTAATGCTGAAGCAATCCTGTATTCGGTTTGCGTGTATGGGCATTTTCATGAGCAAAAGTACGGTCGATGATAACTTCTGAAAAGTTTACACCTTCACCTGCGAAAGTATCCAGGATCAATTGATGTACCGGCCAGAAATTGGCTTCAGGGTGAGAATCGGTTCCTAATCCATCCTGATTAGTTACCATAACTAACTCAAAATCAAGTTCTGAAGCTATTTTGGAAAGGTAGTAAAGTGCCTTCGGGTAAAACTGCAGTTTGGCAAAAGAGTCAATCTGCTCATCGGCAGGTTCTGTAATCAATGTGCCGTCACGATCTATAAATAGTACCTTCTTCATTTTAAATACTTAACGATTTTAAAGTGGATAATAATATTTCGTTCTCTTCTGGTGTACCAACGGTAATCCGCAGGCAGCCTTCGCATAGGGTCACTTTTGCACGGTTACGGACAATGATGCCTTTTTCGACTAGTGCGTCATAGATCTTCTCTGCATGTGTGACTTCAGCCAGAATAAAGTTTGCATCCGAGGGATAAACTTTGATTACTGATGGTATTTGCAGCAGAGATTTACTTAATGCCTCTCTTTCAGCCACAGTAATTTTAATCCATTCATTTACCTGGCCGATTTCCTGCAAAGCCGCAAGAGCAAGGTCCTGAGTGGACTGGCTAATATTGTAAGGCGCTTTTACTTTGTTCAGAATATCTATAACAGTGCTGGAAGAGAAAGCCATTCCCAGTCTCAGGCCTGCAAGACCCCATGCTTTAGAGAAAGTCTGGAGAATAACCAGGTTAGGGTATTCTGTCAGTTCCTGGATAAAGGTCCGCTGCTTAGCGAAATTAATGTAAGCCTCATCAATGATCACCAACCCTTTGAAATTGGCTAAGATCGTCTCTATGTCAGTCCTGATGATGGAATTGCCTGTGGGGTTATTAGGCGAACAGATAAAGATGAGTTTGGTGTGTTCGTCTATCGCTTCGGCAATTCCCTCCAGATCAAGCTGGAAATTCGGGAGCAGGTTTACTTTACGGGTTTCTACATCATTAATATTTGCAGAAACTTCATACATGCCATAAGTAGGTGGGAGCAGGATAACGTTGTCTTTTCCCGGATTGCAAAACGCGCGGTAGAGTAAATCGATAGCTTCATCACTTCCATTACCTAAGAAGGTATTTTCGATAGGCACACCTTTAATCCGGCTTAAGGCGTCCTTCAGATCTAGCTGAAGCGGATCGGGATAACGGTTGAAATTTTCAGGCAATGGTGAGCCGAAACTGTTCTCATTGGCATCCAGAAATACACTGGCCTGACCTTTATATTCATCTCTCGCAGTAGAATAGGGGCGAAGATTTTTAATATTTTCTCTTTGTAAATTCTTAATATCCATCTGTAGATTTTAAACGAATGGTGATTGCATTTTTGTGTGCCTGAAGTCCTTCTGCGGTGGCTAATATTTCTACTGCAGGGCCAATTGCTTTCAGTCCTGAAGGGGTAATATGCTGAAAGGTTATCTTTTTTAGAAAAGAATCCATGGATACGCCTGAATAAGCTTTTGCAAAACCACTTGTAGGAAGGGTATGATTTGTTCCTGAAGCATAATCGCCCGCACTTTCTGGAGTTAGATTTCCCAGAAAGACAGAACCTGCATTACTGATTTGAGGAATAAGTGCTTCAAACTCTTCTGTCGCAAGGATCAAATGCTCCGGCGCATAAGCGTTGCTAAACGCCATGGCCTGCTGCAGATTCTCACAATGAACTGCGTAGGAGTTTGCAATTGCTGCTGCTGCAACTGTTGCTCTTGGTAAATAACTAATTTGATTATCAATCTCCTGCATCACTTCAGCGATGATTTCTGTTGAGGTAGAAACAAGAATGGACTGACTATCAGAACCGTGTTCGGCCTGAGCCAGCAGGTCTGCCGCAACAAAGGCGGGTGAAGCGCTCCGGTCAGCTATGATTAGTACCTCGGAAGGTCCGGCAGGCATATCAATGGCTGCAATGCCTGATGCCAAAATCTGCTGTTTGGCCTGAGTTACGTAACGGTTTCCAGGCCCGAATATCTTGTAAACCTGAGGTACGCTTGTGGTGCCGTAGGCCATTGCGGCGATGGCTTGTGCACCCCCGGCCAGATAGATTTTTTTGATACCAAGCAACTTGGCACAATAAGCCAGGTAGCAATTTGTCTTCCCATCTTTCTGCGGTGGTGAGCAAACGACAATCTCTTCGCATCCAGCAAGCATAGCTGGAATACCAAGCATTAGAAAAGTGCTGGGCAGTACGGCAGATCCACCTGGAATATAAAGGCCTACCCGGCTTATAGGACGTGACTCCCGCCAGCAGCTGACTCCCGGCATAGTCTCTATTTTGTCTTCCGTTTTAAGCTGGGCTGCATGAAACATTCTGATATTCGCATAGGCTGTTTCAATAGCTTCCCTTGCATCCTGCGGGATTTCTGATGCAATAGTTTCAATCTCCTGCTCATCGAGAAAAAGCCGCTCCAGTTTTACGCCGTCGAACTGACCGGCATAGTCAAGCAGCGCTTGATCGCCGGTAGTTTTTACCTGGTTAATGATCTGGCCAACACGTTCCGCGATAGCTGCATCATCCTCCAGTGTTCTCAGGCAGATATCCTCAATTTTCTGTTTAGATAGATTGGTATAACTGTAGATTTTCAATGTGTTATGTTTTTGATTTAACTTTTAGTTAACGGTTGTGGTCGATTGTTTTATTGTTATGCGATGATTTTTTCGATCGGCATAACGACAATTCCCTCTGCCCCCGCTGCTTTCAATAAGTTAATTTTCTCCCAGAAATCCTGTTCTGTTATTACCGAATGTACAGCAACCCAGTCCGGCTCAAACAGAGGAACTACAGTTGGACTCTTAACACCTGGCAGCAGGTTAACAACTTTTTCGAGGTTTACTTTTGCGACGTTAAGCACGACATACTTATTTTCTTTTGCGCGCAGTACGGAACGGATTCGCTGCAGTAATTCAATAACGTCTTCGTTGAGTTCTGTACCTTTACTGCAGATCATTACTGCTTCGGAATTCATCACTTCGGCGAATGGTTTCAAACCATTACTTTTTAAAGTTCCACCTGTAGAAACGATGTCACAGATTGCATCACTCAGACCAAGTCCCGGACCAATTTCTACAGAACCTGAAATCGTTCTGACTACGGCATTCACCTCGTTGTCCTTTAAATACTTTTCGAGAATTACGGGATAGGAAGTTGCAATAGCTTTGCCTTCCAGCTGACTAATATCAGTCATTTCACTTTCGTTTGGAATGGCGATTTTCAGGGTGCATTTACCGAACCCTAATTTCTGCAGGTAGGTCACATCTGCATTGACTTCATGAATGACATTTTCGCCAACTATACCGAGATCGGCAATGCCGTCCTGCACATATTCGGGGATATCGTCATCACGAAGAAACAAGATTTCCAGAGGGAAATTGGTTACAGTTGATATAAGGGAGCTTTTGTAGTTCTCAAATGAAAGGCCACAATTTTTAAGAATTTCTACAGATTTTTCGTTTAGTCTACCAGATTTCTGGATAGCAATTTTAAGTGTTTTCAATGGATTGAAATTATTGAATGAGACAGGAAGTTAAAATTCGGAAACAAGTCTTGAAGTACAAAACATTACATATATATCGCCACTACTGGCGATGATGCAAATGTAAATGATTGTTCAAGTGTTTGTTCATAATTTTTTAGTCCTTATCCAATAATGCGTTGCACGCTGGGGAACACAAATATAACCATCAGGAGCACTTTTCAAAAATATATGGCATTTTATTTGATAAAATAATCTAAAATTCCCCAATTGAAAAGAATACTTACTGTTGTTTTCCCCTTTGTTTTATTAATTTCTTCATGTAACTGGTTCAAAACCACACCTGAAGTAGGGATTATACTTGCCGATCATTTTAAGAATAAAATCTATAAAAACTTCGATACCGCTGCCTATAATCAGGTTTTCAGGAAAACCCTAGACTCACTTAAGCCTAAGTTAAGTAACCCGAATACATTAGGTAAATTTTACGAGAGTGAGGACATGAATACGACCTTGGTCACACGATTTTTTGTTGATGGTCAGTTGGATACACTTGCCGCTTATGTCGGGAATAGTAAACTACATGGCTACAAACCTTCCTTATTTGGTTATACCCGACTCACAGATTTGTTGGAAGAGTTACGCGGAAACCAGTTTAAAAATATAGAAGAGGCGTATCCTGTGATCGCTGAATTGGAGCTGTTCAGCGCTTCTGCCTTGCTGAAGTATGACACTTTTGTCGGTTTTGGCAGTATTAACCCGAGAAAAGTGCTGAACAGGTATTATGTGACGACAACCCGCCCTGACTCCGTTTATCTGTCGGGTCTGTTGAAAGTTGAGAATTTGGAGAAACATCTTCAGCAAATACAACCCCGCAGTGCTAATTATCTCGCATTGCAGCGTAGTCTTGGGGATCTGGAAAAAAGCAGTAACCCCAATTCGGAATTAATTAAAACTACGCTGGTCAATATGGAGAGGCTGCGATGGAAGATTCCGGGGATCGGAAATGAATATGTCGAAGTGAATATACCGGATTACAGTCTGACCTGGTATAAAGATAATGATACACTCTCCTATATGAAAGTATGCGTGGGGTCCCGGAGGGAGCTTGCTTATGAGGAGAAGATCAAAGCGTACAATCGTACAGGAAAGCTGGATGATAAACCAAAAAATCATCAGACGCCTATCTTGCTCAGTAAATTTAACTCCATACAGGTGAATCCAATCTGGAATATTCCGGTAAGCATTGCCCAGAATGAGATTTATTATAACGCCGCGCGTGATCCTTATTATCTTTCCAACAACAATATGCGTGTTTATTATAAAGGCAAACTGGTTGCAGACCCAGATACGATTCAATGGAGTAAGTATTCCCGTGAACGTCTGCCTTTTCAATTTAAACAAGGTTCGGGAAGTGGAAATGCACTGGGTAAATTCAAATTTATTTTCGAGAATGGCTCGAGCATTTATCTGCACGATACAAATAATAAGTCTGCATTCAACCGCTCAGTTCGCGCGGTTAGTCATGGTTGTGTGAGGGTGGAGAAACCGCTGGAGTTTGCAGAAAACCTACTTAAGAGCAAAGCAGAATATGATCAGCTTCGCATGGAAGTAAATTTACCTCCCCTAGATACGACCAAAATGAAGGTTTATCAGAAGATTCTCCAGAAAAAGGCGGACACAGTGAATGCATTTCAACTCAAGCCTAAATGGTTTGGTACACGGAAAGGAATATCTATTTTCCTGAATTACAGAACCGCCTGGGTACAAAACGGCAAAATGGTTTACAGGAATGATGTTTACGGATTGGATGATGCTCTTTATAACGCAATGAAAAAATACAGATAATATTTCTACATTTGTTTTTTAATGAATTTCGTCTGCCCGGTTTATATATTTTCAGTACTGGTACCGGCCATTCCGATGACTATTCTATTCCTTTTTCCTATCTTTTTCATTTATTTCTTTCGCAGTAATCCGTTGTTAAGTTTTCCGGCTTCCGGGAGTCTTTCGACGTTTTTATTAATTGATTTAACAACGATAGCGTATGAAATGAATATGCAGCCGATGCTTGATGAAAATTACCTAATTTTGCGGGTAGTGCTGTCTAAAGGGAATTCAACTGATTCGAATTTTTTAACCATTAAAAACATAAGAAAACATGAACCTTCTGCTTAAAGGCGTAACCATAGCTGATCCTAACAGCCCTTTCCTTGAA
>Ga0247805_1000716_pt1 | contig 16789 bp, 16 predicted proteins | sample UWRJL044104R1_FD_180930 | JGI IMG/M metagenome (GOLD analysis project Ga0247805, IMG submission 180930) | Plant litter microbial communities from Arlington Agricultural Research Station in Wisconsin, United States - UWRJ-L044-104R-1 | ecosystem: Environmental > Terrestrial > Plant litter >... | reverse complement strand
TCGATGGCGAGCACCATCCTGAATGAGCATGGCTGGGATCCGGAGCTGATCGAGGTCGCGCTGGCGCACGTCGACAAGGACGAAGTCCGAAGCGCTTACAACCGGGCAGACTATATCGAACGCCGGCGCCCGATGATGGCTTGGTGGAGTGAGCATATCCAAAAAGCGGCCACTGGCAGTCTGCTGGCATCTGCGATCAATCAAACTAAGGACCGGAAGGTCGTGCCGATACGCTGAGCACTCGCTGGGCAGCTCCGGCAGCCGTAAATGACCTCCCAGATGCAGTGACAGCTCTTTTGGCGACAGCGGCGAAAACCCACGTAATCCGTGGCATGCAGCATGGCGACAGAAGTGGCGACTGTCGCCAAGTCTCCCTCATGCCCGAGCTCCTCCGACCAAGCCCTTGCGCATGGGAAGGCTCCACATTCCTATGCGCAGGGGCTCACATTAACAAGCGACGAACGGCCATTCGGCCATCGAACGCCACCCACCACCACCACCACCACCACCACCACCACCACCACCACCACCTATGGTCGTAGACGGCAATTGAACGGCAGATAAGCCATAAAGAACGCAACAATGTGCGGGACGCCTACATACACAAAGCCGAATTCATAGAGGAGCGCCGGTTGATCATGGCTTGGCGGAGTCGTTACGTCGAAGCCAACCAGTACCAGCACTTAACTCCCATGTTTCGCCAATCATATTGGCAAGAACGTTGTTCGTATCAAGCAAAGGCATAGCGTGGACGCGTAGGAGGAAGATACAAGTGTGGGCCTTTCACTTTTTATCGGCATCCAGCCTCACGAAGTGAGCTACATTCCATTGGTGTTGAGATGAAAATTCGTCGCCCAACAAATCCTTCAGAATTCCGTTTGCTTTGATTGCTGCCGCAGCCGAGCCTGGCTCGGGGTGATCAAGAGACTCTCCTTCAGGATTTATGAAGACCCCCTCGGCCGGGTTCACACCTGGATCTCCGCTGTAGTGCTCTCTGAGCGCCATAGTTTGATCGTAATTAAAGTCCGCCGCATCTCTTGGCGTCCCATTGGCAGCAGCTGCGGCTATGTGCATCGCCTTAATACGTCGGGCGAGCAGCTCCTCAGCGTCTTCATCAGTTTTGTAACTCATGTAAAACCTCACTTTATGCACGATTTGCCGACTGAGCACCTTACTCAGAGGCTAGTCCTCTTGCGGATAGCCATAGGCAGCCGCAAGCATACAAGCTAGGGGCATTGGCGAGCTACACCGTGGTAGCCAACGAGCCAACTGCCAACCTCAGAGGTGCTGGCGACTGCCCAGTTAGATTCTTCGTGACGCCAAAGCAGATCCCCCGGGAGGACTCGATCTTGGGCACCGTATTCGGTGATGACATTGTGCCCTTCCGGAGGAGGTATGGTAGGACGCTTACTTTCCTCCTCCCGACGAATTCGCTGGTTGATAATGTCCCGCTCTTTCTGCCAGTTTGCATCTGCAAAGTCAGCCCATCGCAATAATGTCTGGTAGTCGGCTCGGGTACCGAGGAAGTGGACCTTGGGCTCACTGTAGAATGATTCTTCACCCTCTTTTGGAATCACATCTAAAGCCTCTTTGACGAAACCAACTAGGCCATAACGCTCCTCGCTGCTCCAAAAGATTGCGCCTCCGCTTACACCGCTTAGACTTTTAACATCGGGCAATGTGGTCAGAGAGCTGTGGAATTGCATTTGGTCACTGTCGCCGCTGGTGGTGAGCCCCCTTGCAACCGCGTGCACACAACGCATACCCACCTGAGCTCCCTGGATTTGGTGATTGATTTCGTGCTTTTCTAGGGTAGGGAATCCGACGGCTATACCATGGGTCAGCGGCCACTCTGGTTCGTCCTCCGGCTTAATCTCGAATGCGACCTTACCAAGATAAGCCGGTAGCTCTGGATTGATCGGCAGTAGGGCAAGGTCCGGAGATGGGAAAGGGTATGTAGCCGGGGGTACTAAAAAGGGACCCGAAATGGGAACGCCGGGCGCTTTAGGGCAGAAGAAACTCCCCTTCGTCATACCGTGTTTAACTGCATACTTATTTAGTTCGTCCACCACGTGAGCCGCAGTAACTGCATATGTTTTTTCTCTAAGCCTTATGAAGGTCACGGTACCGGTTGGTTCATCTGGATGCGGCACAAACTGACGGTCCGGTCTATAGCCGTGAACACCCAAAGTCGCGACGTACTTGCATGCATGCGCCAAATCATCATGCATCGGCAATTCTGCCTCTAGAGTTGGTTCTGGGTTTTCCATGACGCTAGCCATCCTAATTCTCGGTCCTGAAACAATAGGTCATCAACGGTTACCCACAGGTTGAGCCGTCAGCGGATGATACGAGACGCGTCAATGGTCACACATCCATGGGGGGTTTCAATTTGAACTGTTGTTTTGAAACGTTCGTCTTCATCGTAGGGATCCCCCACAACAGCAACGCGAAATCCAGCGCGGCAAATTGCCGCACGACTCTGCCCCTGCTGATTACCATTGTTATCGAACAGAACAACCCGGCCGACTTCTTCGATTTTTTCTAGCAACTCTTGGCTGCGGGGGTCGGTGGCATTCTTAAACGACGGGCCGGACAGGTCAGGGTCATCATCAGGGTTAGAGACCTGATGCTCCGAAAACTGCTTGAGCAGTTTTTTCAGCTCTGGAGTTCGGCTCTTCTCGTAGGGTTCGATCATTGTATTTCCTCGATGATGGGTAAGGACCCTCAGCTCTTTCAAGCAGACTGAACATTCATGGATGCGAAGCATGTTGATTTCAAGAGAACTCAAAGATGCGCATCAAAATAGATCCCTGTAGTGACTGCTCTCAGCAAGTGATGTGGTTCGACGAGCACCTTTCCCTCCACGCTACGTTATCCAGCACAATCCTTGTTTCCGTAAGATTTACCGATTAGGCTTTTACCGCTACGGTCAATCCCGTGGCCAGGTGTCAGAACCTGATTCGTTCGAGGCGCATAGCGCCATAGCTAGTTGAAAGTGCTTACAAAGGCTTAGCTGCTGCTTTTCTATGGCGGTCCGTGCGGGACAGGCTTCGGCCTGGCCGGTTCCCTCGGACGCCGGTTTCTGACTCCCGTACGGTCCGCCACCCATTCGTGTCAGAACGAAGGGGTGGATGGTTCCTTAACCGTCCGAGGAGATAAGGAAAATGTCCTATCCCCCTTTTACGCCCGCGCGCCACCCTTCGTGCTTAACCATCGCTGTGATCCAATGGGGAGGATTTCCCTATGCTTGATCACTCCCTGCTAAACAGCCTACCCAAACCCAAAACCATAGATACCTCATCGTTAAGCCAAGAAGAGGCGGCTTTGACATTGCGCCGATCTGCCTCCTTTCGCCTCAATGGTGCTCAAAGCCTAATCCTACATGCCACAGGACAGGAGGATTTGGCGGTTGAATTGCTCGACGATGCGGCCGTGCTGTATGACATGGCCCTCCAACGCTTGTTGGGACGCCCTCCCGAACACGCGAAGCGAAAACATAAAGAGTACTACTCGATTCCCGCAGCAGATGGCAGACCCGGCATCCGAACGCCTTGGGGTAGCGACTACGCCCCCATGATCGAAGACGGCGTGCGATGTGCAGAAGAGTGGCTGGAGGACTCATCGTCGCTTCCCCTTTGGTGGGCCCTTTCCCACCACCGTAAAAGACATTGGGCGGGCGATTGTCAGGACTCCTTCGAAGCAGGCTTCTTGTTACGTTTGCAGCAACGACTGGTGCAATTGCAATCTTCCCCACCCCCCACATCCACCCGCTTTGAAGCATGAGAATCACAGGGCCAGACACGTCTGGCCCTGTGCGTTTTACTCAAAAAGCTCCGGCCAAGTGAGCTTGCTCACGCCGCCTGCCGGAGATTTAGCCTAGCGATATCAAGATCACCAGGACATTCAAGCGCTATGCATTCCTCGCATCTCCGTGGGATTCATAGGAACGACGACGGTGGGTTGACCTTCCACCTCTCCTACCGGCGAACTGTTAAGGATACTGGCGACAGCGGCGACAGCGGCGACAAGCCCCGTCAGTCCTGGCTTTGAGGCTGGCGACACCTGTGGCGACAGTCGCCACTTTTGTCGCCGGCGTCAGTTAAAGGCTTGACCGATTTTATTCACAGGCGTAGTTAATGGCGCACGGATCGCTGTCGTTGACAGCGCCAGCCCAGGTAGCCCGAACCTTCGAGGCTACGCCACACAGTGGTGGTTCAATCCTAAGTGCGATCAGCGTCCGGTAGCTCGCACGGTCACAATCCACTTGTGATGGATGCCTACCCTTCCTGTGCGCCTGTGCCGCAGACTGCCTGCTTCGTCACTTCTGCCCTGCAGCAACCTCCTCCCTTGGCCCATCTCGCTGCGCCAGACTGCGCCCGTCTCTTTCTCCTGGAAAGAGACGGGCGCTCATCACCCTGCTGCAGCCCACGTCTGATCGGGCTCTGCGGCAACTCACCGCGTGACAATCGGCGTGACAAAACCGATTCGACACGTCTCGCATTAACGCTGGCGACGGTGCCGCAGCCCAGGACAGGCTGCACCTGACTGACAGTCAGGCATGCCCCGTTCGCAACGATGATGCCCTACTCCCGCCTATGATCTCGCGGCACCGGATTCGTTAACCGGTGCAGCCTCAGCCCGCCCGCACCTCGGATGCGTTCAGGAGGCCAGATTCATGGGAAATGCCCGCGCTCTTGGTCGTACAGAGCCGTCCGTTCCGCGTCAGTGAGCACCCTCACAGGCCGCAGGGGCCTTTATCCCTAATAACACTCAACATCCGTGGCGGGAGCGTGAGGGCCATCGTGAAAGAACAGGAGATCGATCATGCTGCAATCAACCTGGAGCTTGCCGCCGCAACCCTTGCTGGAGTCCAGCCAGGCGCCCCTGGATTATCCGGTGGCCGCCCTCGGTGATCTGCTGGGGCCGGCGGTCGTACGCATGGCCGAGGTGATGGGTGTACCGCAGGCCATGGCCGCGCAATCGGTGCTCGCGACATCGGCCTTGGCCACTCAGGGCATGCCAATGTGCAGCTGGATGGCCGGGTCTATCCACTGTCACCGTACCTGCTCACTATTGCGGCTTCCGGTGATCGCAAGACGGCGGTGGATAAGCTGGCCTTGCAGCCAGCCCGCGAATGGGAACGCCTGCAATGGCAGGCCTACCGCGAAAAACTCAGTCGCTATCGCGCCACACTTGCGCAATCTCAGAAGCAGATGGCAACGATCGATAGCCACACCGACATGCCAATCCAGATAGAGCTAGAGCCCGTAGCACCAAGGCTGATCAGCAGCGAACCGACCATCGAAGCCCTAACCAAAAGCCTGTGCTTGGGTCTGCCCAGCATGGGGCTGTTCAGCGATGAGGGCGGCCAATTTCTCGGCAGCAGCACCATGAGCCGAGACAATCGCCTAAAGGCCGTGGCCACTCTGTCCTCGCTGTGGGACGGCAACCCCATCGATCGCTCTCGTTCCATGGCAGGAGAAAGCCTGCGCGCCTATGACCGGCGCTTGAGTCTGCATTTGATGCTGCAACCTTATTTGGCGGGGCAACTGCTCAAGGATCCGCTACTCAACGGCCAAGGCATCTTCGCCCGTTGCCTGATCACCTGGCCACAGAGCTTGGCCGGACAGCGTTTTTATCAGCCGGTGGATCTCACCCAAGACATCAGCCTCAAACGCTACACCCAACGAATCACCGACCTGCTGCAACGTCCCTGGGTGATCGGCAGCGATGGCGCGTTACAACCCAAAGCCCTGCCTCTCAGAAGCCTGGCCCGACAAACCTGGATCAACCTGCACGACACCATCGAAGCCCAACTCGGCGAGTTCGACGAACTGGCCAACGTGCGACCCAGCGCCTCCAAGGCCGCAGACAATCTGCTACGGATCGCCGGCCTCTTTGCGGTACTGGAAGACCACGAACTGATCGAGGTCAGCCACATCCAGCGCGCTTCCACACTGATGGATTACTACCTGACCGAGATCCAACGGCTGACCGAGCAGGAACCGATCAACACACAGCGGGAAGAAGCCGATCGGCTGCTGCGTTGGCTACAGGAAAAACAGTGGTGCCGTTTCACGGTTCGAGATCTGTTGCGCAACGGCCCGCGCTTCGCCCGCAAAAGCAGCCATCACACGTTAGCCCTGCTGGTCGAGTTGATCACTCATCAATGGCTGAGCACAGACGGATACTCCTTCGAGGTGCGCCATGTTTCGACTCAATGAAGCCCTACGCAACCGGCGCGCCCAGGCGAAAAACGCTCATCATTTACAACTTGTCGCCACCACTGTCGCCACTTTGTCGCCACGCTCCACGCCAGGTACCACGGGGCTTGTCGCCACTGTCGCCGCTGTCGCCAAAAACCAAGGGGACAGCTCACACATCAACGATCTGATTGAGCGCCTACACCAGGAGGGTGCCGAGTTGTTCTGCCTGGACAACCGGCTGTGTTTTCGTCCTAGTGACTGGGGCCAACTCCCCCCCGTGAACGGCCAGTGGCGCGAGCTATTGGCTTACCTACGCCAACAGGCGAAGGAGCTCCAGTATGGCCCTGGTCGGCAGGCGTGACGGTCGCAACTTTGGTTATGGTCGCCAACTGAGCTATGCCGGTCCGCAGGCGCTCAAGGATCTGTTCGGCGGCGGCCATTTCGCCACAGTCAAAGCCCAAAGTGATCGTTGGCTAGCCTTCGTTAAGTGGTGCCGGTCCGAGCAAGGTCCTGGCTACAACGATGCGCGGCAGATCGATCGGCAGACGCTGCTCGACTATGCCCAGTACCTGCGTCAGCAAATCGACCACGGCGACCTCTGCATCGCCACCGCGCAAAACCGATTGTCCAGCGTCAACCGCACACTCGCGGCGCTGCGCGGTGATCAGTATGTGAAAGTCCCGAGCCCGAGTCGGACGTTAGGGCGGCAGCGATCGACAATCCGCACCGTCGCGCCACAAGGGCAGGATCGGCAGCAGATTGAGCGCATTACTCAGGCACTCCGCAATCAGGGACACCATCGCATCTGCGCCATCGTGCACTTGGCCCGTGAAACCGGCATTCGTTTGCGCGAAGCGATCCTGGCAGATCTGCCTCGATTACAACGTGAAGCTGAGAAGTTTGGTCGAATCAACATCCAGGACGGCACCAAAGGCGGTCGGTCGGGAGCTTCGGCGCCGCGATGGATCGAGGCTAATGAACAAGTGAAAAGGGCATTACTGCTGGCTCAAAGCGCATCACCGGCAGGCAGCCGCAACTTGCTGGCCCGAGGTGAAAGCTACGCCACGTTCTTGCAACAAACCGTGCGCTCCGCCCGCGAAATACTGCATGAACAAGGGTTAAAGGGCTTTCATGAATTGCGAGCGGCCTACGCTTGCGAACGTTACGAGCAGCTCACGGGTCACGCCGCACCAATCAATGGCGGCCACGGCTATTGCGATGACCGCGACCTTGATCAACGAGTGCGCCAAAAGATCAGCCTTGAACTCGGTCATCACCGCAGCGACGTAGTCTCCGCTTACATCGGAGCCAGAAAGTGACCAAGCCCTTGGACATGGAACTCTTCCTCAGCGGCGTGCTCACTGGTTCACATGCCACTCGTCAGCGTCACATCCGGCAAGCCAAGGCCATGCAAACAGCCATTCAGCAGCGCTGGAAACGCGACAATCCTTGGACTTGGCGAGAAAAACACATGCGCTGGTTCATAGATCAGCACCTCAAAACACACGCCCCTTTGACTCGCTACTACTACGTTCTGACGACGCGACTGATAAACAAACGCCTCGGTAGAAATGAATTGCGAGACCCAGTTTACAAAGCTAGTCGACACAGCCAACAGCTAATTGATCGTAGAGCCAAGGATTGACATCAACCCACGAAGTATTTCCCTTAGCTGCTGCGATCAGCCTTTCAGGTTCGGATGACCGCAACTCCTAGGCCACCATCAATCCAAAAAAGGGGGAAAACCTGCCAAAACGCCCCTCTATGCATTAGCATGGCCCCTTAAGACGGGGAAACACCATGCAGCTGCTAAGGCACACTTCTCTTTCCAAATCAAGCTCGGACGGCCCGTATTACGGATCGCGCTACTGTGCTGCTTTATTCAATTTTTCACTGCGAGTAACACATGAACAACAGTGACATCGTCCAGAAGCTATGGAACCTATGCGACATTCTCCGCGACGACGGAATTAACTATAGCGAATATGTATCTGAACTAGTTCTTCTGCTGTTCATAAAAATGGAACATGAGCAAGTACGAAATAATTTAGACTTTGAACATAAACTTCCAATAGGAAATCGCTGGATAGATCTTGCTGCAACTGGCGACGACAATCTGATACTACGCTACCAAGAAATTTTGCAAAATCTAGGCAAAAGTAATAACGCCTTAATATCCACGATTTACGCGGACGCAAAGACTCGACTAAAGGAACCCCATCACCTTAAGCAGCTTATAAAAGCATTCGATAGCATTGATTGGTTTAGTGCTCGCCAAGATGGACTCGGAGACCTTTACGAAGGCCTGTTAGAAAAAAACGCGAATGAGACAAAATCAGGGGCGGGGCAATATTTTACACCTCGAGCTCTAATTGATAGCATTATACGGTGTGTTAGACCTCAGCCTGGCGAAAGCATTCAAGATCCCGCCGCTGGCACCGCTGGATTTCTAATTGCAGCTGATGCGTTCATAAAACAGCAAAAGAAAATTCGGCACTCTTTGAGCACAACGTTAGAGCTCACGGAGCAAACCAACACCTATATCGGCGTTGAATTGGTACCTACAACTCGTCGTCTTGCTTTGATGAACTGCGTATTACATGGTATCGAAAGTGATGCTCAGGGAATGATAAAGCTTGGAAATGCTCTAAGCAGCCTCGGTGCAGATTTACCAAAAGCGGATATCATTTTGTCTAATCCACCTTTTGGCACAGCCAAAGGCGGCGGTGGCCCCACTCGCACTGACTTAACATACCATACAACCAATAAGCAACTTGCCTTCCTCCAACATATATATCTTGGTTTAAATCCAGGAGGGAGAGCAGCTGTAGTTCTACCTGACAACGTGTTGTTCGAAGCTGGGGTTGGCGCAGAAATTCGACGCGATTTAATGAGTCAATGTAACCTACATACAATCTTACGTCTTCCTACCGGAATATTTTACGCACATGGTGTTAAAACCAATGTGCTTTTCTTCCAAAAAGCAAAATCTGATATCTCAGGAAAAAATGCTACCAAAAGGGTATGGATTTATGACCTGCGAACCAACGTACCTAACCTGGGAAAGCGAAACCCATTCAATGCAACACATTTAAAACCGTTTGAAAGTGCATTTGGCAGTGATCCAAACGGAACTAGCCCTAGGGCCGAAAACATTGAGGGCCTAGGTGAAACTAGTAGGTTTCGTTCATTTACTCGAGAGCAAATCCGTCAGAATGACGATTCACTTGATATCACATGGCTTAAAGATAGCGATCAATTAGATAGTGCCCTGCCCTCTCCAGAAACATTAGCAGCAGAAATAATTCATGAGCTCACAGAGGCTTTACGCGAACTAGATGTCCTTCTAGATGAACTAGGAGCCGCTGATGAAGCCGAAGAGCACGAAAAGACTCAAGCAGAAATGAGTGAAGTTTACTGCTCGGAGCTTGACCAGTGAGCAAACTGCCGAACACCTGGAAAACGACAAAACTAGAAAATCTTGTGGAGTATGTGACAAGTGGCTCCCGAAGCTGGTCACAGTACTACTCCGAAACCGGTGCATTATTTGTCAGAACTCAAGACATAAACAAGAATGAGCTCTGCGACCTAGAAGAAATAGCGCGAGTCAATCTTCCAGACAGGGTTGAGGGCAAAAGAACTCTTATTCAAAAAAATGACATTCTTATCACTATTACAGGTGCAAACGTAGGCAAGTCGGCACATGTTGATCATGATATTCCAGAAGCTTATGTCAGTCAGTCAGTGGCATTAGTTAGGCTGGTCGAGAAATCTTTAGCTAAATTTATTCACTTCCAGTTAATTGCGTCTAGCGGCAAAAACTCCAAGACCATTTTAGAAAACAGTGCATATGGAATGGGAAGACCCGTTCTAAACTTGAGCAATATCAGAGATGTAGAGATTAAGCTACCGCCTCGAGCAGAACAGAGCTTTATAATTCTAAAGCTCGAAAAACTTTTACAACAAGCCGAAATATTAAAGTCTCGAATCGATTTACTTCCCGCATTATTAAAACAGTTTCGTCATTCCGTTATTGAGGCAGGCATCACCGGCCGCCTAACGGAAGAGTGGCGACGAAGTACCAATAATTTTAGTAACGACAATGAGGACGACGTCGAAGTTTGGCCCCAGACGCGACTGGGCGACATAGCCCTTGATTTCTCATACGGCAGTTCCGAAAAGTCTAAACCAGAAGGAAAAATACCGGTTTTACGGATGGGCAATATTCAAAATGGGAAGATTGATTGGTCTGACTTGGTCTACTCCTCCAACGAAAAAGAAATTGAAAAATACTCTTTACAGGATGGAGATATTCTTTTCAATAGGACCAACAGCCCAGAACTGGTTGGCAAAACTGCTATTTTCAAAAATGAGCGAAAAGCAATTTTTGCCGGTTATCTAATTAGAGTTAGATGTTCAGATCGGCTTATCCCTGACTATCTAAATTTTTGTCTAAATAGCCCTCAGAGTAAAGCCTATTGCTGGAAAGTAAAAACTGACGGTGTTAGCCAATCGAATATAAACGCTAAGAAGCTGGCAGAGTTCCGATTTGGCTTACCTCCGGTACAAGAGCAAATCGAAATCGTTCGAAAAATCCAGAACCTTCTAGCTTTAGCCACACGTCTCGAAGATCGAATTAAGCACATCCAGAGTCGTAGCAGCGCATTAACACAGACGATTTTAGCAAAAGCATTTGTTGGTGAGCTTACCGAAGAATGGCGAGATCAAAATACAGATTTGGCCCATGGACAAAACAGCGTTGATATTTTACTCCAGCAGATCAGTGTCCAAAGAGAGACTTTAATATCGGCAGGGAACGCGCATCGAAAAAAACTAAAAGACAAGGTGGCTGGCAACATGAATAAAGCGGGAGTTTTGCCTATCATCAATGCGCTCGAAACAAGCGGTAAATGGTTAACGGGCCAAGAGCTTTTGGCATTATCAGGTTATCCTAACGATGCAAGTACTGAGCAGCTCGAGCAATTTTTCCTTGATATACGGAAATATTTAATTGATGAAATTATCATTCGACACCGCCCCAACGAAGCGGGCCCAGACCTGTTTGAATTAAAACAACCACAAGGATAAGTGATGAAAGTCGACAAATTACATATTCGATCACGTTTCAAAAACCTAGAAAACGTGACGGTAGATTTTGACGAAGACAATTTAATGACTGTCATTGTTGGGCAAAACGGCTCCGGCAAGTCAAATGTCATTGAAGCGTTAGTCGCAATATTTCGCAATCTGGATCTAGGAGAGGCCCCGCCATTTTCTTTTCTAATAGTTTACCGTTTAGGTCAAAGAGACACCGACAACTGGCGCGAAATAACTATTGACGCAGATCCGCTTCGTGGAACTCTTACAAAACAATACATTACCTCCGTCAAACTTCTTGAGACTAGCAACCCCAACGAATCCATCAGTAAAGATAACAGACAGAACATTCCATTTTCCCAGGTAAAACGTGACAACAAAACAGGTAAAGCTAACTTCTTACCTAACTTTTTGTTTGCTTACTATTCAGGACCTTCTGACAGGCTCGAAAAATACTTCAGAAAGCACCGAGATGCCTTTTATAAAAATCTACTTTATAGCAAAACAAGCTTAGAGTCAGACATAAGACCTTTATTTTATGCAAAATCAAACCATAGTCAGTTCGTATTGATGGCTTTTTTTCTTTCCAAGGGCATGGAGAGCGAGCGAGCCTTCCTTCATCAGCATTTAGGCATTACTGGTCTAGACTCCATACATTTCGTGATAAGAAAACCTGAATGGGCTAAAGCGAGGGATAAGGACGATATTTTCTGGGGGGCAGACGGCGTAGTAAGAGACTTCCTAAACTTACTGTACCCGCAGGCATTAGCTCCTGTAAAAGTCACGCGAAACGAAAATACATCGTTAACAGGCAAGCATATAAAAAATGAGTTTATTCATCTTTTCTTGCCTGACCTAGAATCTCTGCAAAATTTCGCAGGCAACTTGAGACCAGATATTTTTTTCAAAATGCTCGAAAGCACGCTACTATCGGAAATAATTTCAGAAGTTCACATCCGAGTAAATGTTATCTCGAGCGATACACCTTTAACCTTCAATGAGCTTAGTGAGGGCGAGCAACAACTTCTCACTGTGCTTGGCCTGTTAAAATTCACAGGGGGAAAGGACTCACTTTTTCTTCTGGATGAGCCGGACACACACTTAAATCCTTCATGGGCAGTAAAATACCTAAAATTCCTTAGAGAATTTGTACCAAACCATGAGACCAGCCATTTGCTCATGGTAACTCACCATCCACTAGCGATAGCAGAGCTAGAAAAGCAGCAGGTTCAAGTAATGTGGCGTGATGAAACACATCAAGCACATGCACAGGAGCCGGAGGAGAGTCCTCGTGGTATGGGATATGCTGGAATTTTAACTAGTGACATGTTTGGATTACGCACGAGCTTAGATAACCCTACAGAAAAGCTTGTGCGATTGCGTCAAAAATTCACACAAAAAATCCATTTATCAGAAATTCAAAAAGGCAGACTAAAAAAAATCGACAACGCCATTAAACTTTTAGGCTTTACCACCTCCCACTGGGATAAAGAATATGGTGAATACCTAAGACTAAGAAAGCAACTTGGCGATGAAATTTTTGAGAAACAATCCAATCCTGACGTAAAGAGACTGAGAGAAAAAAGAGCTAAAGAAATCATTACTGTCCTGCTAAAACAAGAAAGTGAAAGGGAAGAATAAGATGCGCCACGTTGAATTCGATCCCGCAAAATTAACACTACCCGCGAACTGGGCGCAACGCGTACTGGCGCTAAAGAAGAAAATAGACTTAGAGACTGACGTAGAAAAAAGAGGAAAATTAATAGACGCGAACAGTGATCTATGGAAAGAAGTAAAACTTGAGTTATCTAAACTGTTCAATTTCAAATGCTGGTACACCGAGTCTCCACAGCAAGGAACAGATGTGGACGTAGACCATTATCGTCCCAAAAAACGTGTACAAGAGACCTATAAATCAGAAAACCCGCATACTGGTTATTGGTGGCTCGCTTTTGAACTAAAAAATTATCGCTATAGTTGCATTGTAGCGAACAGACGAAGAAAGGATGTGGAGTCAGGTCAAACAGGCGGCAAGTCTGATCACTTCCCTTTAATAAACGAGGATAATCGCGCCTACACACCTACCTGTGACTTAGAAGATGAGCAGCCGGTCCTACTTGACCCCATAAAATTTGCCGATGTAGCACTTATTACATTCAAAGAAGATGGTGAAGCAATGCCAAGCAGACCAGATCGTATGCAAAGGCAGCATCACAGGGCCATGGAATCTATAAAGTATTACAGTCTAAATCATAGTGACTTTGTTCGTTGCCGACTTGAACTTAGAGATGAAATGGAGGAACTTACGCACAACGCAAAACGGTTTTTTAACAAACTGGAAACTGGAGATGCCGATAACGATCTTGCTTATGAGCAAGCAATAAAAAAACTTCACAAAATGCGAGATATCGGGGCACCGTTCTCCAGTTTCTGCGTGGCTTATCTCGACAAATTTCGTCACAACCCGGACTACGAGGGAGTGTTAGATGGAATTTTTTTATAATCCGTTTATCAATTGTAGTTTCTTTACTTCCCATAAAGACGACTTACCTATCATCACTATTTGCCCTTTAAGAAGATAATAAGTCTCGGATAGCCTTCACGCATGAGAATCATCGTAAGCGCGAGCGTGCTGCCTCTCCACTATGCACCCCAAGTGCAGCTGTAGTCGGCAACAGTTCGCCTTCATGGGAGATAGCTTTCTCAAACCAAATGGATGGTGACCATTTTTAGCACGCCAAAGCTAAGTGGTCCGACACCACACAACATTCCGTTTTATGACGGCTGGTCGGCAAGCATTTGGCCTGTCTTCTGATGTCCAAAGCTCATCGCGCCCAAACGCATAGCCAGAGGCAGCACGGCCCCGAAAAATGTTGTCGACGCTTGGTGGTCCTTGTTGGCTGCGCCCCCCTCAGCATGCATCATCTGCTTGTTTCCACCTCGCCTCGCTGACATCATCAAGCCATCACCTGGGATGAGACTTGTCACGCCACCCCTCCCGCAGGTTCCGCCAACTCCAGGAAAAACGCTATACATGACGCAGCCCCTCAAGGACGAACTTCAAACGCTGCTAAGCGCCCTCGTCACCAACGATATCGTCGTAACCAGCACGTCCGTTGCCGCCTTGCTAGGCGGCAACTCGATCCGAGGCAATGACGACCGTCACATAGAAGGCCGGTTGACCATTCCCGAATACCAGCGCCCTTACCGCTGGCAGATCAAACACCTGCAACGCCTACTAAATGATCTCACCGAATACTTCTCACCGCTTGTGGGTGCAACGCCGCCTGAACACGACTTCTACCTGGGCAGTATCATCGTGCACCAATCGCGCCCGCCAAGAATGCGCACCGACGTTTTGAACATCATAGATGGCCAGCAGCGCCTAATTACCCTGGCATTGCTGGCGCATGTGCTAAAGCAACGAGATCTCGCCAAAGGCATCGAGTTGGCCTCTCCAGAGTCCCAGGCCCGCGCTCTGGGCAATCTGCGCTGGTTTGAGCAACAGTCGTTGCCATTGGTGGACTTCTCTCGGATGAACATCACCTTGGTCGTCACCCGCAGTGAGGATGACGCTTACCGCTTTTTCGAGACGCAGAACACCGGCGGGGTCCGACTGGACGGCCCGGCGATCCTCAAGGCGCATCACTTGCGTGGGGTGACGCGGCAGGAGCAGGACAAGCACGCGCGGCGCTGGGAGGCCTGGGGCAAGCTGGACGACACGATGGATGCGCTAATGAAGGCGCGTCACTGGCAACAGCTGAAGTGGCGCAGTCTCTCGAGCCACCGCCAGCCGCTGCAGATGCGTGAGGAGATCGTCGCGGAGTTGGCCGAGCGCACCGGGCAGGGCCTGGATGTGGCGTATCGCACCGCGCGGGTCAGCCATTTTGACCAGGGCCAGGCTTTGCAGGTGGACAGTGGATACGCGATGCGTCAGCCAATAAATGCCGGTACCAATGCCATTCACTACTTCGATTATTTCCATGAACTGCGTCGGACGGTATTGATCAGGCGTGATGACGATAGCCTTGCGCCTTTTCATCAGCTCTACGACGAGTTGGTGGTTAAGGCCAACGGCAGCGAGTTTTTACGCAAGCTCTTTGACTGTGCGGTGTTGCTGTATGTCAGCCAGTTTGGTCGACAAGGACTGTTGGAGGCGGGGTGCTGGTTGTTCAGGGTGATCTTCTCTCCGCGGCTGAGCAACGAAAAGGCCGTGCGTGAAAGCACAGCGCAGAGTTTTGCCGAGCACAATCCGGTGTTGGACTGGATCGCCTACAGCTACACCCATGACGAGCTGATCGAGATTTTGCAGAGGTTCAGTTATTCCATTGCCGAGCGACTGGACAAGAATAGTGTGAAGTACCGGTTCGTGCGTACTGTGCAGGCGTACTTTTCGATGGGCTTGAGCCAGCCGGGCGAAGCGCTGCAGGCGGACTTTGATGTTGAACTCAAGCAGGTCATCAGCCACATGCTCGAAATACGCTCTTCCAACCAGGCAGGTGTGCAATGAGTGCCAGTGTCCGTTCCTATGTCCAGGCGCCAGCCTTGTTGTGCGCTGCAGAGATCACGCTGATCATCCCCAGCTACCAGCGCCCTTATGTCTGGCCGAGCGAGGATGTTGTTGGTCTGCTGGAGCAGATCATGGTGGCCTGCGACACCGACGCGCCGCATTACTATATCGGCACTGTACTGACGTCCGCCGTCACCACACGCGACTCAGGGCACACCCACTCCCTCTATGAGGTGATCGACGGGCAGCAGCGCATGACCACCTTAATGCTGCTCGCTCTCGCGCTGACGGCCGTGGTGCCGGACAACGCACTGACGAAGTTCATCGTATGGAACAAGCAGCCCCGGCTGACCTTTGCCATTCGTGACGAAGTGCAACGACTGTTTGCTGCGTGGGCCGGACTTGAAGCCGAGGAAAATACGGGCAGGACCTCTGAGTCGGACGAAGCTTACATCAAGCACCTGGCCGCTGCCCGCAAGGCGCTTGCCGATCGATTGGGCACTTTGCGCAGCCAGCGGGGGGAGGCGTATCTGGCCGAGGTGGCCGAGTATCTGTATGCGAAGGTGCGCTGGGTGAACAACATCATGCCCCCAGGCATGGACCTGAACCGATTGTTTTCGACCATGAACAACAGCGGCGTGCAGTTGGAGCACAGTGACATTCTCAAGTCCCGTCTGCTGGCTGTGATCGAGACGCAGAAGCTGCGCTTCGATGCGATCTGGCAGGCCTGTGAAAACATGGAAGACTTCTTCGAGCGCAATCTGCGCAAAGTCTTCCCGGACGCGGATTGGAAGCGCCTGAAACAGGGTGACCTTGCCAGGCATTGTGTGACGACCTTCCCGCTCAAACGCGTCCCCGGCGGGGATGTGCAGGGTATGACCATTGCACAGTTGGCCAGATTGTCAGTAGTCGAACCGGACAAGTCCAAAGCACGGCAGGAGCCCGTGCGTTATTGCCGCCCGATCATCAGTTT
>Ga0247805_1000715_pt1 | contig 16810 bp, 16 predicted proteins | sample UWRJL044104R1_FD_180930 | JGI IMG/M metagenome (GOLD analysis project Ga0247805, IMG submission 180930) | Plant litter microbial communities from Arlington Agricultural Research Station in Wisconsin, United States - UWRJ-L044-104R-1 | ecosystem: Environmental > Terrestrial > Plant litter >... | reverse complement strand
CCCAGTTGTCCACTGCTATTTGTTCCCCAAGACCACAAAGTTCCATCGGTTTTTATGGCTAATGCATGGGTTTCCCCTCCATCGATAATTGACCAGTTGTTTTCACTGCCTATTTGAGTGGGACTAAATCTATTTGTATGTGTACCGTCTGCGAGTTCGTTAGATTCATTCCTCCCCCAACCCCAAAGTGTTCCGTTGCTTTTTATTGCAATGCTGAAATTGGCGCCGACAGTGATTTCTACCCAGTCATTTGATGTTCCTATTTGTGTAGGTTGTGCTATTCCTCTTTCAATTTCACCTTGCCCGAGCTGGCCATAAGCTGTTGCGTCACCCCAGGACCATAGTGTTCCGTCAGATTTTAGTGCGATCGAAAACAAATTTGAATTTAGCACTTTTTTCCAATTGTTATCTGTGCCAATTTGTATAGGAATAGGACTGTCGTTTCCTGCATATAAATTTCCCCACATCCATAATGTACCGTCAGACTTGATCGCCGAAGTACTGTAGCTGTGGCTTGAAACCTGAGTCCAGGAATTGTCATTCCCAATTTGAGCAGGCATATTTAAAGATTGTGTTGATCCGTTTCCGATAATTCCCCATGTGCCTTTCCCCCAGCCTAAAAGTGAGCCGTCTGTTTTTATGGCATGAGACGCGTAGTATGCAGATATATTTTCATAACACTGAGAATATGTCTGGACTGATATTAAAAGGTACAAAAGGTAGTAATTTCTCATTAAAAATATTTTTGCTTAAAGATAATATTTCCCTTAACACAATAGTTAATCATCTCAAAAAAAAGTATTATATCGTATGAATTCAGGATATAGTGGTTTTTTTTATCATTCAAATTTATCGATTACAGCCAGAGCAATGAATCCTGTATTTGCTTTGCTATGCACCGCGGCTGAGGATTTAAACGTTTGAAAAACAGCACTATAAATATTAATTGACTATTGCCTAATTAAAGCTATCTTTGCAAAAAATTTCACCATGACCTTTGAGCAATTCAATCTTCCAAAATCCGTACAAAAAGCCATAGATGAACTTGGGTTTACGACGCCTACGCCTATCCAAGAAAAATCATTTTCGGTGATTATGTCGGGGCGCGATATGATGGGAATTGCGCAGACAGGAACTGGAAAAACATTTGCATACCTGTTTCCATTGTTAAAGTTATATAAGTTTACACCTACAGAAACTCCGAAAATCGTGATTCTTGTTCCAACACGTGAGCTTGTGGTTCAGGTCGTTGAAGAAGTTGAAAAATTGACAAAATACATGTCTGTTCGCACCTTGGGAATTTATGGTGGCGTGAACATCAACACACAAAAGAAAGCGGTTTATGCCGGGCATGATATTTTAGTGGGAACGCCGGGTCGCGTCATGGATTTGGCTTTGGACAACGTCATCCGTTTTGATGAAACGCAAAAACTCGTGATTGACGAATTTGATGAAATGCTGAATTTGGGTTTTCGCCCGCAGCTGACGTCTATATTGGCGATGATGAAAACCAAACGCCAGAACATTTTATTTTCGGCAACGATGACCGATGAAGTTGATGAAATCCTAAATGATTATTTTGATTTTCCTGAAGAAGTGACTTTGGCGGCATCGGGAACGCCATTGGAAAATATTACGCAGCTTGCCTATTCGGTTGTGAATTTCAACACAAAAATTAACCTGCTGAAACATTTGCTGCAAAACGACGAATCGATGGAACGCGTACTTGTATTTGTGAACAACAAGAAAATCGCCGATATGCTGCATGAGCGCATTGACGCTGATTTCCCGGATCAATTCGGTGTCATTCACTCAAATAAATCTCAAAATTACCGCTTGACGACTATGGCGAATTTCCAGGCGGGCGAATTGCGCGGACTGATTACTTCGGATATCATGGCGCGTGGACTCGACATTTCTGACATTTCACACGTTATCAATTTTGAGATGCCCGAAATGCCCGAATTGTATATGCACCGTATCGGAAGAACCGGTCGTGCCGATGCAACGGGAACGGCCATCAGCTTTTTTACGCCGCGTGAAGAAGAGATTAAAATTGGCGTCGAGCTTTTGATGAACCAGGAACTCGAACCGGAGCCTTTTCCTGAAGCGGTCGAAATTTCTACTTTGCTGATCGGCCCTGAAAAGGAAAAAGAGAAAATCAAATTCCTGATGAAAAAGCCAAAACTCGACGGCGATGGTGCTTTTCATGAAAAAACAGCTAAGAATAAGAAAGTGAACCTCGGCGGGCCTTCGAAAACGAAGAAAAAAACTTCGGGATCGGTAAACAGGAATATGTTACGGGAACAGAATAAGAAGCGGAATAAGAAGAAATAGTTTAAAGATAAGTAAAGGGCCAATGGCATATCTGCTGGCGCTTTGGAACCATTAAGCAATTAATAAGCATGAAGTTTCATGATCTTAATTCCCTAATGGTTTTATTTTTTTACATTATTCAGATTTTGCAAAAACCAAATTTACCGGCGAACACAACTCAATTTTTTTCTCTGAATCACTCAATTCGCCTGTAGATTGATCGCGATTAAAAATAATGATGTCATTTGAATCCTGATGTGCGACCAAAACGAATTTTCCGCCGGGAACAATTGTGAAATCACGTGGGTTTTTTCCTCCTGTTGCAATTGTTTTCTTGTGCGCCAATTTGCCTTTGGCATTGATTTCGAACAATGAAATCGTATTGGCCTCTCCACGGTTTGTCGCGTAAACAAATTTGCCGTCGTCAGAGATTTTGATCGCTGCGCCGCCGTTTTGTCCTTTGAAACCGTTTTGGGCTAATGTTGCTTCCTGGATGCGTTGGAATTTTCCGTTGAAATAATCGAAAACCGTGATTGTTCCGTCGAGTTCCTGCAATAAGTAGACGAACTTTCCGTCGGGACTGAATGTCAGATGACGCGGGCCACTCCCGGTCTTGATCGCAATCGTATCTTTGAATTTGAGGATTTCATTTGCCGATGTCGGATTGTATTGGTACAGATAAATCCGGTCCGTGCCGAGGTCGTTTGCAAGGACGAATTTCTTATCAGGTGAAAACTGCACCATGTGAACGTGCGCACTTTCCTGCCTTTTTTTGTTGATGCTGAAACCTTCATGTTTGATAATCTGTGCCGCTTTTGCGAGACTTCCGTCGGGATTTTTTTTGAAAATCGAAATCGTCCCACCCGAATAATTTGCCGAGATTACGTTTTGATCGTCGTTGATAATGTAGCAAGGATCGGCGCCTTCTGAACTTTGCTTGTTTAAAAAATCGAGCTTGCCGGATTTGGGTTGGAATTTGAAAGCAGAGATCGTGCTTTCTTTCCCGCTTTCGTTTACCGAATACACAAATTTATTGTCCGATGAAACAGTTAAATAACTTGGATTGATAACTTTATCGGTATTACCTTTGAGTTTGAATGCAGCGGTTTCCGTATTAAAATCAAATACGTAAATTCCTTTACTGTCGCAGGAATGTGTGTAAGTTCCAACTAATAAATCCATATTTGTCTGGGCAAAATTATGTAAGCAAAACAACAAAGCGACAACCAACATTAACTTTTTCATAAGATCGTTTTAGCAATGTAAAAGTAAGGGATTAGAAATTGTTTTTCAGTTAAAAAAAATCCAAAACTACGGACGTCAACTGCTGTTTAATTTGTATTTTTGGCACACGCAGAAGATGCACTAAACTCTGCTGAAAGCCAACAACAGTGATGTAAATTTAAATTGGAATGCACTTTAAACACCCGGAAATTCTTTACTTTCTTTTCTTACTTGTCATTCCAATCCTGGTTCATTTGTTTCAATTACGCCGATTTAAAAAGGAGTATTTTACGAATGTCCGCTTTCTTCAGGAACTTTCCATCCAGACCCGAAAAAGCTCAAAACTCAAAAAATGGCTGCTGCTTGCAACACGCTTATTGATTTTAGCTTGTATTGTCATTGCATTTGCCCAGCCGTTTTTCAAAGCGAAAGACAGCAACAATGTGACAAACGAAATGTACATCATTCTCGACAATTCGTTCAGCATGCAGGCAAAAGGCAAGAAAGGCGAACTCATGAAACGCGCGGTTCAGGAACTTTTGGAAAGCGCACCCGAGAACATGAGTTTTTCTTTGCTGACGAATTCTGAAACGTTTTGGAATACCGATATCAAGTCGGTTCGCAAGGATTTGCAGAATTTAAAGTACAGCGCTTCGGCGTTTCAGCCTGAAAATTTGCTGGCAAAGATCAATGCCCGGAAAACGGTTTTCAATAAAGACATCGTCGTGATTACCGATGCGGTAGGTTTGCAGAAAAAACAATTGAAGAGCATTAATGCCGATTCGAACACATATTTCATCATTCCTAAAGCAGAGCAGAAAAACAACATTTCCATCGACAGCGTTTTTATCAGCCAACAGCTCGATAATTTTTTTGAAATCGGTGTGAAATTGTCGGCTTATGGGAATGATTTTAAAAGCATTCCGATCGCATTGTACAATAAAAATAAGCTGATTGCAAAGACCTTGGTCCAATTCGATACCAAGAAAAAAACCATTAATTTCACCATTCCGAAAGAGGATTTTCACGGCTATGTTTCGATCACGGACAACGGACTGGAATATGACAACAGACTGTTTTTCAGCATTTCGAAGCCTGAAAATGTCAATGTAATTTCAATTGGCGATGCCGACAAAAGTGCATTCTTAGCGCGGATTTATACAAATGACGAATTCACTTTCAGCAATTTTCCAATTGCCAGTTTAGACTACAATTTACTTGAAAAACAAGATGCAATTGTATTGAACGAACTGAAAGACATTCCGCAGGCGTTGCAAACAACCTTAAAATCATTTGTAGAAAAAGGCGGGAATTTGGTTGTGATTCCATCGTCTGAAGGATCAATTTCAGACCTCAATTCGCTGCTTGCAAACTTTGGCGCGATGCAATTCAAATCCTTGCAAAGTTCTGAGAAAATGATTACGAAGATCAATTTCAGCCATCCGTTATTTCGAAGTGTTTTTGAAAAGAAAACCGAGAATTTCCAATATCCAAATACGAAAACGTCATTTGTGATTAATTCAAATGCGCCGGCCGCTTTGAGCTATGAAGACCAAAGCGCGTTTTTAAGTTCGCTGCAAAGTGCCGTTTCATCGGTGTATGTTTTTTCAGCTGCCATTGATAAAGCGAATTCGAATTTCCAGAACTCGCCGCTAATCGTTCCAACTTTTTACAACATGGCGCAAAGCGGAATGAAATCGGGCGTGAATGCGATCATGATTGGCGAAAGCAAACCTTTTGTAGTCGATGCATTGCTGTCGAAAGACGAAATTGTATCGGTCAAAAATGCCGATGAAAAATTTATTCCGGTACAGCAGATATTGAACGATAAAGTGAAGTTGACGTTTGGCGATTATCCGGAAACGGCGGGAAATTTTGGGATTTTTAAGCAAGACGAACTCGTGAAAAACATCAGTTTCAATTATCCCCGAACCGAAAGCGATTTGTCGCAAACCAATGACGATGCTGCCGCAGATTTCAAGCAGGCCGAAACGATTGACTCGGTTTTTACAAAACTCCAAACCAACCGCACAGACAACCAGATCTGGAAATGGTTTGTTATTTTAACCTTACTATTTTTAGCCACAGAATTATTCATCCAAAAATTGGTAAAATGAAAATAATCATCCGCGAAGCGAAAATCATTGATCCGAAAAGCGAATTCCACAATCAGATTGTTGATGTTCAGATTGAAAATGGCATAGTGAAAAAAATCGGAGCCAAGCTTTCCAATGATAACGAATTGGAAGAAATACAGCTTGACAATTTGCACCTTTCGCAAGGCTGGTTCGACAGTAGCGTTTCATTGGGCGAACCCGGTTTTGAAGACCGCGAAACCATCGCAAACGGACTGAATGTCGCAGCAAAAAGCGGTTTTACGGGAATTGCCTTGCAGCCGAATTCAACTCCAGTTATAGACAACCAGTCGCAGGTGAATTTTGTCAAATCAAAATCAATTGGTTTTGCAACCGATCTTTTTCCGATTGGCGCGCTCACAAAAAACAGTGAAGGCAAAGACCTGGCTGAATTGTTTGACATGAAAAATTCCGGCGCAGTCGCGTTTGGCGATTACAATAAAAATTTAGAGAACGCAAATCTGATGAAGATCGCATTGCAATATGTCCAGGATTTTGACGGCTTGGTCATCGCTTATTCACAGGATTCGAATATCAAAGGAAATGGTGTGGCAAACGAAGGCATCTTTTCTACACGTTTGGGACTCAAAGGAATTCCAAATCTAGCGGAAGAATTGCAAATTGCGCGGAATTTATTCATTCTCGAATATACCGGTGGGAAATTGCACATCCCAACGATTTCTACAGCAAAATCGGTACAGTTAATCAAAGAGGCAAAAGCGAAAGGATTGCAGGTAAGTTGCAGCGTTTCGGTGCATCATTTGGTTTTAACCGATGACAAACTTGACGGATTTGACACCAGATTTAAAGTAACGCCGCCGTTGCGGATAGAAGCGGATCGGAAAGCGTTAATCGAAGGTTTGAAAGAAGGGACAATTGATATAATCACATCCGACCACAATCCGATTGATATCGAACACAAGAAAATGGAATTCGACCTTGCAAAAAATGGAACTATTGGTTTGGAAAGCGCTTTCGGAGCTTTGCTGACTGTACTTCCATTGGAAATGATTGTTGAAAAGCTTACTTCAGGAAGACGTTTTTTCAATGTCGAAAATGAACCAGTTTCCGAAAATTCAAAAGCCAATCTCACCTTATTCAACCCGGATGGAAACTGGAGTTTTTCTAAAGAAAATATCTTATCAAAATCTAAAAACTCAGCCTTCCTCGGCACAAAAATGACCGGAAAAGTCTACGGAATTTTGAATAACGACCAATTGATTTTACAATAAGTATGAATACAGAAACCATTGAAAAAGGTAAATCGATCGCGATCACAAGTTACATTTTGATCGTCGGCGTTTTGATTGCGATGTCGATGAACAGCGAAAATAAAAACCCGTTTGCGTCGTTCCATATCAGGCAATCTCTGGGTTTGTCACTGACGTTTATTTCGCTCGGGCTGATCATTTCAAATTTTGACAATCCTGCGATTTCGATGTCTATGTATTTGTTTATTTCAGTGTTGTGGATTTACGGGATTTTTAGTGCGATCAACGGGCAGACAAGGCCAATTCCGCTGCTCGGGCATTTGTTTCAAAAATGGTTTAAAAGCATTTCTTAACTATGAATTTATCTTTACAATATTTGATTCGCGAGCCAAAAGTAAAGTTGGATAAAAATCCGCTGTTGCTTTTGTTGCACGGTTATGGCAGCAATGACGCCGATTTGTTTTCATTCGCCACCGAACTTCCCAACGAATATTATGTCGTTGCCGCACGTGCGCCTTATGACCTGCAATATGGAAGTTATGCTTGGTATGCGATCAATTTTGATGCTGACGAAAATAAGTTTTCCAATGTGGATCAAGCAAAGGAATCGCGCGATTTGATTGTCACTTTCATAGACGAATTGATTCAGAATTTTCCGATTGATGCAAATAACATTACACTTGTTGGCTTTAGCCAAGGCTCGATTTTAAGTTATGCCGTAGCCTTGTCGTATCCAGAAAAAGTGCAGCGCGTTGTGGCCATGAGCGGTTATGTAAATCCGGAAATGGCCGTTGAAAATTATGCTGCAAATGATTTTTCAAACCTTAATATATTTGCGTCACACGGAACGGTTGATCAGGTTATTCCGATTGATTGGGCAAGAAAAGTGAAACCATTCCTCGATGATTTGAAGATTGAGAATGTGTATAAAGAATATCCGGTTGGGCATGGCGTGGCACCGCAGAACTTTTTCGATTTCAGGAATTGGCTTGAAAATAAATAGAAGAAGGCTTCAAATTTGAAGCCTTTTTTGTTAGATTATTGTCCGGTGTATAAAATGTCTTTCCCTTTTTTGAGCACATACCCTTTCCACGGAATGAGCTGCCAGTCACCATTGACATATTGATCGCCTTCGGAATTTCGTTCCAAAATGATGGGCTTTTCGTTTGGAAGAAACAATTCGGCTTTGTTGCCGTTTTCTTCGAAGATTGCGAAAGCCGCCATTTCAGCAGATTGATTTTCAGCATCGTATGGCGATAATTTTGTTCCTTCTTCGAAGATGCGGATGCATTTTTGTTTGAGTTCTGACCAAGTGAAGCCAGTGGAAGCCTTGCACCCATGCGCATCGGAAGTTGCTCCGACAATTGGCGCCTTTTCAGTATCGATTTCGGCTTTCACGCCATCTTTGGTAATGGAATCTTTCTCTACAACCGGTGCGGTCACTGCTACTTTTTTCGTACAGGTAATGATCAGAAATAAACTCAAAAAAGCAATGGCATTTTTCATATTATTGTTGGTAAATGATCGACTGGATCACTTCAAATGAAACCGATTCGTCGTCATTAATAAAATATTTTAAAAGTACTTCGCCCCAATATTTTCCGTCGTTGTAATCGGCGATAATCCAGCGGTGGTTCAGTATTTTCGCTTTGTTTATGATGAATTTCTGCGCACCAAGCTGCTCTTGGCCAGTGTAAGGATTTCCTTTTGGATTGGTATTGAAATCCATTAATTTTTCGGTTACATACGGAATCAGTTTTTGGTACGGAATGTATTTTCCGGTGGCATTATTTTCAAAATAATTCTGTGCGTTGTCATTTTTTTCAAGCGAAAAATAGCCTGCATCGGCAAGTTTAGCATTTACAGAAGTCAGGCTGTCGCCGAGGCGTTTGCTGATTTTTGTATTGCGTTCCTGCTCGAAAGCGGTTTCTTTGCTAAAATACATATACGTAAAAACGTTCATCAGAACAGCAAGGATAAACAAATAAAGGAAAAGGGATTTTTTCATGGTATTAAATGGAAATTTCTAGATTATCGTACGCGAGGAAAATATTTTCTGGAAGTCTTTTTTGCACTTCTTCGTGAAAGCCTAAAATGTGGCTAATGTGTGTCAGATAGGCTTTTTCAGGTTTCACCAACTGGATAAAATTTATGGCTTCCTGCAGGTTAAAATGCATATCGTGCGGTTCTTCACGCAGTGCATTTATGACTAAAACCTTCACACCTTTGAGTTTTTGAAGCTCTTCATCGGCAATGGTTTTAACATCGGTCAGATAAGCAAAATCATCGATCCGATAGCCAAAAACCTGCAGGCTTCCGTGAAAAACATTGATTGGAATTGCTGTCTTATCGCCAACGGCAAACGGAACATTATTAACCACTTCAATCGGATTTACCGACGGCGCGCCAGGATATTTGTTTTCTGTCTCAAAAATATAGTCAAATCGTTTGGAAAGGTTATGGATCACGCGTTGATGCGCATAAATCGGCATTGGCCCTTGCTTGAAATTGTACGGGCGGATGTCATCCATTCCGGCAGTATGATCGGAATGTTCGTGGGTATATAAGATTCCGTCAATCTGGCGACAGCCGCAGCTTAGCATCTGCTGGCGAAAATCAGGACCGCAATCGATCACGAATGAATGGTTTTCCCAATGTACCCAGATGGAAACCCGCAAGCGCTTGTCTTTGGGATCAATACTTTTGCAAACAGGATGATCGCTCCCAATTACGGGTATGCCCTGCGAAGTTCCTGTTCCTAAAAAATATACTTTCAACTGTGTTATTTTTTTACAAAAATAAGACTATTATCTTTTATTAAAACCCTATTTTGCTAACTTTGTAAGCATATATAGCGAGAATATAAATGGATACTGAAATAAAATTAAAAGGTGATAAAGTCATCGAACAAATTCCTTCGATAAAAGACAAGGCACTTCGAATTAATCTCAACGAAAATATCTACGGTACTTTTGCTGAAATTGGCGCGGGACAGGAAACTGTTCGGCACTTCTTCAGATCGGGCGGTTCGTCCGGAACGATTGCAAAAGCTATGTCTGCATATGATAAGGATTTCAGCGACGCCATTTACGGAATCGAAGAAGACGGCCGTTATGTTACCGAAAGCCGCCTCAAAAAAATGCTCGGCCATGAAGTCAATTTAATTGAACGCCGTTTAAATCGCGACAAACATCCAAGCAAAATGTTTTTCAGCTACGCCAATACGGTCGCGACCATCGATTTCGCTAAGCAGTTCAAAGGCCACGGCTGGGTTGGAATCCGTTACCAGATTGAGCCTGACGAAGATTACAATGAGATCATTATCCACATTAGATTTAAAGAAACCGATGCGCGTTTGCAACAGGAAACGCTGGGGATTCTTGGTGTAAATTTAATTTACGGCGCATATTACAAATACAACGACCCGAAAAAACTGCTGCGTTATTTATACGACCATTTGGATAAAGACCAATTGGAAATAGACACGATCAACTTTTCAGGGCCAAGATTTGCCGATGTCGACAACCGATTGATGAGTTTACAGCTCGTTAAAAACGGAATGACTGATGCGGTGATGTTTGATCCAGAAGGGAAGAACATCCTACCCGCTTCGATTTTATACAAGAAAAACATCCTCGCTCTACGTGGAAGTTTCCGTCCGGTGACAAAAGTCAATATGGATATGTATGAAAAATCGCTTAAAATGTTCCTTCAGGAAAATAAGGTAGAAGAGAAAAACACCTTGGTAGTTTTTGAAATTACGCTGTCGAATTTGCGCTCTGAAGGCGAAATTGACGAGCGTGATTTTATGGATCGTGCCGAATTGCTTTGTTCATTGGGACAAACGGTGATGATTTCGAACTTCCAGGAATATTACAAAGTGGTCGAATATTTCTCTGCTTATACCAAAGCGCGAATGGGATTGGCTATGGGCGTGAACAACCTTGTCGATATCTTTGACGAGAAATACTACCGCCATTTGAGCGGTGGAATCCTGGAAGCATTCGGAAAATTATTTTACCGCGACTTGAAAGTATTTTTATATCCGATGCTTGATGAAGATGGAAATGTCATCAATTCAGAAAACCTGAAAGTGCATCCACGAATGAAAGAGTTGTACAAATTCTTTAAATTCAACGGGAAAGTGGTCGATATTGATGACTTCGATCCGCATACCTTAGAAGTGTTCTCACGTGAAGTCCTTAAAATGATCAGCAACGGAAAACCGGGCTGGGAAGGCATGCTTCCTAAAGGTATTGCTGAAATTATTAAGCAACATCAGTTGTTTGGTTATGATCCAAACCGGGTTTTGGAGGAAACGAATTAAGGCATAGGGAAAATTTAAAAATCTGCTCTGTACTATTCCTTTCATACAAAAAGGCGTAAGTTTTTTCCGAAATGGCTTAAACTTACGCCTTTCACCTTTTTACTTATGCCTTCTATTTCAAGATCTGAGCCGCGTGTGCTTTTGTTTTCACATCCGAAATCACGTCGTCGATAATTCCGTTTTCGTTTATGACGAACGTTGTCCTGTGGATTCCATCATAAGTTCTTCCCATGAATTTTTTCGGACCCCAAACGCTAAAAGCCTGGATCATTTCTTTGTCTTCATCTGCGATTAATGGAAACGGAAGTTTGAACTTATCGCGGAATTTTCCCTGTGCTTTTTGGTTGTCAGCACTTACGCCGAGCAGTTCATAATTGTTGGCTTTGAACCTTTCGAAATTGTCGCGCAGGCCGCAGGCCTCCGCAGTGCATCCCGGCGTATTCGCCTTTGGATAAAAGAAAACGACAAGCTTCTTGCCTTTGTAATCTTCGAGTTGGTGGAATTTTCCGTCCTGGTCAAAACCGGAGAAATCTGGTGCGGCATCGCCTTTTTGTAGTGTGGTCATATTATTTTATTCAAAATTTGAAATCCCTATTGCCTATGCGTTTGTTAAATTTTTTTACTGCTCCGTTGTGCTTTCGGATGGAAATTTTGACAGGTCCATATAAAATATTTCCCAAGTGTGACCATCTAAATCTTCAATCGTCCGTTGTTGCATAAAACCGTGATCCTTAAATTCGGCGGGTTCTGTTCCGCCAGCTTTTAATCCGTTCGCTACAATGCCATTGACTTCATCGACGCTATCGGTTGATAACGAAAAAAGTCCAGCTACATTTGATTTGGTGTCTGCAATAGGCTTGGTTGCGAACGAGGAGAATTTTTCGTGTGTCAAAAGCATTACAAAAATATTTTCACTCCAAACCATGCATTTTCCTGCATCGTCTGAAAATTGAGGATTGTTTGTAAAGCCTAACGCTGTGTAAAAGTCCATCGATTTTTGTAGGTCTTTTACGGCTAGATTGATAAAAATTTGTTTTGCCATTTGATGTATTTTAGATATTAGCATTGAGATTTATATTTTACCATTTCAGATGTACGATTTACGACGGATAAAAAATTGTAAACCCTACATCTGAAATTGTAATTTTCCTGCCCCGGATAGAAGCGGAAACCCCGAATTTTGAAAAGCGGAATTTTCCCGGCATTTTGCGGCGACCAGCGGAAGCCAGCGAAAATGGCGTTGGAAAAACAGCTTTTAAAAAGAGGCGTTGCAGCGTACAGCCGGATTAGGCACATCATTTAAATTGTGCTATTTTTACCGCATAAATTTAAGGAAAAATGACCAAAAAAGAACGTGCTGATTTTGTAATTCGGACGCTGAAAGAAATTTATCCGGAAGTTCCGGTACCGCTGGACCATAAAGATGCGTATACATTGCTGATTGCGGTGCTGCTTTCGGCGCAATGTACAGATGTTCGTGTGAATCAAATTACGCCGATTTTGTTTGCGAAGGCCGATAATCCGTATGATATGGTGAAAATGACGGTTGAAGAAATCCAGGATATTATTCGGCCTTGCGGCTTGTCGCCAATGAAATCGAAAGGGATTTTCGGATTGTCACATATTTTGATTGACAAATATGACGGCCAAGTTCCGGCAACCTATGAAGGTTTGGAAGCATTGCCGGCTGTTGGCCATAAAACGGCAAGTGTTGTGATGTCGCAGGCTTTCGGATTTCCGGCATTTCCGGTTGATACGCACATTCACCGGTTGATGTACCGATGGAATTTATCGAATGGGAAAAATGTCGTGCAGACTGAAAAAGATGCGAAGGCCATTTTCCCGATGGATTTATGGAACGACCTTCATTTACAGATCATCTGGTATGGAAGGCAATATTCGCCGGCGCGTGGCTGGGATTTAGAAAAAGATGTGATTACCAGAGAAATCGGGCGAAAATCTGTTTTGGAAACATATTATAAAAAAATATCCCGGTAAGTTCCGGGATATTTTCTTAATTAGCAATCGTTTCGATTTTCATCTTACCCACTTTCAAAAAGCTCAGTGCTTTGGAGTAATTTAATAAAAAAGATATGGTCTCTTTTTTAGGTTTCATAGACGTTTCAACTAATTTTTTTTCAGAGTAAATTTTTGCCATATCGCGTTATTTGTGTTTGTTAGTACAAGAACGCAATATTTTTCTGAATATTGTTAATTCGTCAAAATAATTTGATGTTTGTCAATTACTTTCCTCAGGTTCATTAAGGCGTAACGCATTCTGCCTAAAGCGGTATTAATGCTAACGCCTGTTAATTCTGAGATTTCCTTGAAACTTAAGTCTTGGTAAATGCGCATCACCAACACTTCTTTCTGGTCATTTGGCAACTCTTCAATCAATCTCTTAAGGTCGTTTTCAACCTGGTCAGAGATCATGCGGTTTTCGATAGTCATTGAGTTATCAGTCATCACAGAAAAGATCGAAAATTCTTCGGTTTCACGATACATTGGCATTTTCTTGTTTTTCCTGAAGTGGTCTATGATTAAATTGTGTGCAATACGCATGACCCAAGGCAGGAATTTGCCTTCTTCATTATAGGAATTCGATTTTAAAGTTTTAATGACTTTAATGAATGTATCTTGGAAAATGTCATCAGAAACGTCCCGGTCTGCTATTTTTGAATAGATGAAACCGTATATTTTTGACTCGTGTCTGTTGATTAATGTTGCTAAAGCACCTTCGTCACCTGCAACATAATTCTTCACCAATAAAGCGTCGGGGGTTTGAACAGTAGCCATAAAATTACCTTTTAGTTAATTAAAATTGGGAGAGTGATCTCTAAAAAGTAGTTTTTTATTATAGGCTTGCTGTTAAAGTTTGATTAAATATTACCCAAATATAGCGTAATTAATTTTTAAGAAACAAATATTATTCCAAAATTTAACAATAATCGTGCAATAACTAACATTTTATTAATTTTAACAATTAACATCACCATAATTCAATGCAGATTGTAGCGTTATTGATAAACTCTAACGTAATCTATAGTGTATTCCTGCGGAAATATGTTGTCATCAACCTCCGGACCGCCAAAATTTCCGCCGACCGCCATGTTTACAATAATGTAAAAGGGCTGGTTAAATGGCCATGAACCTTCAGTTTTTGGATCAGGCGAAAACGTGTAAACCAATTGGTCGTCCACATAGAAATCCATTTTGTCTTTAGTCCACTCAACAGCATATACGTGAAAACCGTTCTCTATGGTTGGAAAATTCGTTTTTTTTGAACTTGCATGATCGCCGTGGTGCTCTTGCGTATGCAAAGTCGTGTAAACGGTGTGCGGTTCTTTCCCGATATATTCCAAAATGTCAATCTCTCCAGATTTTGGCCAGCCTGCTTTATCAATGTTGGAGCCGAGCATCCAAAACGCTGGCCAAATGCCTTTTCCCACAGGAAGTTTTGCGCGCGCTTCAATCCTGCCATATTGGAATTGCTTTTTGCCTTTAGTCGTGATTCTTGTAGATGTATATTTGTCGCCATCTTTCTTTGCCGTGATAACAAGATTTCCGTTAACCAGTTTGTGGTTTTCTTTTGTATAAAACTCGCGTTCGTTATTCCCCCAGCCGCAAATATTCGGGCAGCCATTTCCGAGTTCGAAATTCCAGACCGATTCGTCAAGCGTGGCTGATTTAAAATCTTCCTCCCAAACGAGCTTGCGTTTTTGTGCTTGGACCACACAGCAATTGACAGCTATCAATGCGAATATTATTATTTTTTGGATCATGTTGTTTTAATTTGAATATTGAAAATTGCCTTCGAGCGTTTCAGCAGAGTTCGTTCCGATAAAGACTTTGAAATCGCCCGGTTCTGCTTCCCATTTGTTATTTGCAGAGAAAAATTCGATTGTTTTCTCGTTGATGGTGAACGTTACTTTTTTGCTTTCACCGGGATTCAGCTCGATCATTTCAAAGCCTTTGAGTTCTTTCACCGGCCGTATTACCGATGCGATCAAATCTGAAATATACATTTGCACGACTTCTTTTCCACGAACTTTCCCCGTGTTTTTAATTGTTATCGAAACTTCCGTTTTTCCGCCTTTTGCAAACGATGGCGCACTGACTTTAAAATCAGAATATACAAATTTGGTGTAGCTCAAACCATAACCAAAAGGATACAATGGCGTATTTGACTGATCGATGTAGTGCGACCAAAATACACTATCTGGCTCCGGTAAAACGGGCCTTCCCGTATTTTTATGGTTGTAATAGATTGGAACCTGGCCGACATTTCTCGGAAAAGTCATCGGCAATTTCCCGCTCGGGTTGTAATCGCCATATAAAACCTGCGCAATTGCATTTCCGCTTTGCGTGCCCAATTGCCAGGTATCCAAAATCGCCGGGATATTTTCTGCTGCCCACGGAATTGCCAGTGGACGACCGTTGGTTAAAACCAAAACAATATTCGGATTGACTTTGTAGATTTCTTCAAGCAATTCCTGTTGCACACCGGGCAATCCAAGTTCAGTGCGGCTTCTGCCCTCGCCTGTCTGCAAGCCGTGTTCGCCTAAAACCATCAAAACGACATCTGTCTTTTTTGCGGCTGCAACGGCTTCTGCGAAACCGCTTTTATCAGTTGCATTTACTTTTGTTTCGAATCCGAATAACGTTCTGCCAACAATTACATCAGCGCCTTTCGCATACGTGGTTTCGTTGCCTTTATATTGGTTTAAGCCTTCAATGACCGAAATCGCGGTATTGTCGTCTGCGCCAATTCTCCAGCTTCCAAGCGGACTGGTTTTGTCGTTTGCCAAGGCTCCGATAACGGCAATTTTTTGTCCTGATTTTTTTAGTGGCAAAAGTTCCCTGTCATTTTTCAATAACACAATCGATTTTTTCGCCATATCAAGTACCGATTCCTGAATTTCAGGTTTGCCAATCGTGGTTTTTTCACGCGCTTCATCACAGTATTTATAAGGATTATCAAACAATCCGAGTTCGAATTTTGTTTTCAAAATCCTGCGCGCCGCATCATCAATTGTGGATTCTTTGACTTTTCCTTCTTTGACCAAGGCTGCCAGATTATTCACATAAGCGTAAGATTCCATGTCCATATCCGAACCCGCATTGATCGAAAGTTCGGCTGCGTGCCTGCTGTCTTTGGCATAATGATGCGCGATCATTTCGTTCATCGAGCCCCAATCGGACACTACAAAACCTTTAAAATTCCAGTCTTTTTTTAGGATTTGGCGTTGCAGCCAGGCATTTCCCGTAGCCGGAATTCCGTTAAGCTCGTTAAACGAATTCATGAAAGTGCGCACTCCGGCGTCAACAGAGGCTTTAAATGGTGGAAAAATCACATTCTGTAAAGTATTTTCACTTACGTCTACGGTATTATAATCGCGTCCGGCTTCTGCAAATGCGTAACCTGCGAAGTGTTTGGCACACGCCAATATAGTATTGGTTCCGTTGAAATTCTCGCCCTGAAAACCTTTAACACGTGCCGCTGCAATCAGGCTTCCCAAATACGGATCTTCCCCTGCGCCTTCCATTACGCGTCCCCAGCGGGCATCACGCGATACATCAACCATTGGGGCAAAAGT